>Ga0126342_10004116_pt1 | contig 24567 bp, 23 predicted proteins | sample Cyp1metagenome_FD_92528 | JGI IMG/M metagenome (GOLD analysis project Ga0126342, IMG submission 92528) | Coral microbial communities from Lord Howe Island, Old Settlement Bay, Australia - Cyphastrea 1 metagenome | ecosystem: Host-associated > Invertebrates > Cnidaria > Coral ...
ATATGATATGATTCCCTTGGTCCTGGAATTAGATGCCAAAAAGTAACTTATCTGCGACTTAATTAAGAAAAAATGAAGTAGTTAAATTCAAACATATTCAAATAATATTCAAATATACTGGCTCCTTGCCAAACAATCTGCATACATATGGATCCACCTAAAGGAATCAAATTCCAGAGACCCACTTTCAATCGCAAAACCTTCTCTCCTATAGGTTTCCTCTTTTTGAAACTTCCGCCACCGCCTTGTGCGGTACTGCTGGTAGATTGTTCCATTTTGCCCCTGTTACCGTGCCAGTCCAGTGTAGACTGTGGAATGTGGAGGGGGGTGGAGGGCAAAGTGTGGAGTGTGAAGAAAGTGGTGTGTTCAGTGGGGGATATACTGTGTAGAGTCAGTGTAGAGTGTGAAGTGGGGGTTGTGGGGAGTGCAAAGTGTAAAGTGTGGGGTGGAAAGTGTGAAGTGTAGAGTGTGGAGTGTAAAGTGTGGAGTGTAAAGTGTGGGGTGTAAAGTGTGAAGGGTGAAGTGTAAAGTGTGGAGTGTAACGTGTAAAGTGTGGAGTGTGGAGTGAGGAGTGTAAAGTGAAAAATGTGAAGTGTAAAGTGCAAAGTGTGGAGTGTAAAGTGTAAAGTGTAAAGTGTCTGGAATGTAACGTGTGAAGTGTGGGGTGTACAGTGCGCGGTGTGGAGTGGAAAGGGTAAATTGTAAAGTGTGGAGTGTAAAGTGTGGAGTTTAAAGTGTAGAGTGTAGAGTGTGGAGTGAGGAGTGTGAAGTGTGGACTGTGGACTGTGGAGTGCAAAGTGTGGAGTGCGGACTGTGGAGTGTAAAGTGTGGAGTGTAAAGTGTAGAGTAGAATGTGGAGTGTAAAGTGTAAAGTGTAGAGTGTGGTTATAACGTGTGAAGTGTGGAGTTTGAGCGTGGATTGTGAAGTGTAAAGTGTAAAGTGTGGAGTGTAAAGTGTAAAGTGGAGTGGAAAGGGTAAATTGTAAAGTGTGGAGTGTAAAGTGTGGAGTGTAAAGTGTAGAGTGTAAAGTGTGGAGTATGGAGTGCAGTGCGGAGTGTAAAGTGTAGAGTGTAGAGTCTGGAGTGTAAAGTGTAAAGTGTAAGTGTAAAGTGTGGCGTGTAGTGATAGAGTGTGCTAAAAATTGCACCTGGCACGAAAGATGCCATTCCACACACGACGGATCTTCACCAAATGCTACACGTGCCACGCGAAAAAACACTCTCACAATGCCCCACGCCTGCCAGAATTTGTCTGTTGACACCACTTGACGCTGGCCTGACAATGCGATTCGCAAAAAACACGCAACGCGACACGTCTGAAGTGCTGCACCCGCCATGCAAAATGACGATGGGGGTCTCCAAAGTGATACGCCTGCCACGAAAAATGCAACTCATCTTCGGAAAACCTTGCAAAAGTATCGCGCTTGTCACACAAAACGATCTTGGACGCTTTTGCAGACACGTGAGAATGTCAGCAAGTGCCACGCCTGCCACGCAAAACGGCATGACAACTTGTTTTGAAACCTTCGAAAATGACAGGTCTTGCAGCTTCTCTCATAGACACGGCGACGGCAGAAGAAAACCAGAGAATCGAGACGAGACATGTTGGAGCTTCAAAACGAGCATTTCCTGCGAGACTGCCTCAAATTTTCACACTTCGTAGCTTCAAAATCGACATGTTCCCACGAGTTTTGTCATGAACCTCAAAATTTGCTACCTCAAAATCGATGTTTCGTGAGAGGTTTAACGGCAATTTTCATCACATGTCACAAAATGCCACTCCTGCCACGGAATTTGCACGTTGTCACCACTTCGCGCAGCCCTGACACTGCGATTCGCAAAAAAAACAGGCAACACAACACGTCTGAACTGCCACACCTGCCACGCAAAATGACAATGGAGTTCTCCAAAGTGCCGTGCCTGCCCCGAAAAATGCACCTCACCTTCTGAAAACGACGCGAAAGTATTGCGCCATGCCACGCAAAACGATTTTCGACACGTTATGAAACATGTTGGAATGCCACAAAGTGCCACGCCTACCACTTGAAACGAGGCTACGCGACGATTGAAATTTCCAAAAGTGAACATTTTTGCAGAACTCGCCATAGGCACGGCCACAGCGACCTCATCATCGCGAACGGTTGCCGACGGTTGCGGACGGTTGCCGACGGCTGCCGGCGGTCCCAGAAGCGGCGTCGAGCGAACACGTCTCCACCCCCAGATCCGCAAAGTAAAACGAGAACCCTTCGCTACGCATTCGGGAAAAAAAGAGAGCGACAGACAGAAAGGCGATAAGAAATGGACAACATGAATTAGGAGAGTCCAGCTAAGATAAGGACAAAAACTGTTGAACAAAATTCAAGTAGAGGTTAATATAGAAGGGTTGTCGAAAGAAGTACGAACCAGATTTGGAAAAAAACGTTGATAGAGACGGCTCACTGAAACACATTATTGAACTGATGGAGTTTGTTAAACAGTTGCATCTATCCCTGCATTTGATCTTTTGAATTCACTGGATTTCATGTGTGTCAGTTTCATCCGTTTTTGTTATGTTGAATTTCACATTTTTGTGTTGACAAATCTCCGTCAAACGCGTTTTGATCATCTTTGGTGTAAAACAGTGTTGTATATTGTACTAAGTTATATAGTTTTGTTCGTCAAACTCTTCATCAAATTGTGTCTTGTCAAAATTTACTGTATCAAGTAGACTCGTCACCCCGTCATTCTTTTCAATTTGCCTCTTCAACGCGTGTCTCGACCCAATTTGCCCCTTTTAAATGTGAATTTGAACAACCTGGGTTTGGGGTCTCACTGTTTAACTGGCAGTTGCTACAGTATAGACAGGCAGGAATGCACCTTACCACATGTTTTCAAAATGAAACAAACAACGCATTGCAGAAAAACGTCTGGGATTCAATCCCTATTTCGTACACAACCAGCGTGAGTTCATTTTTTGTCGAAATAAAATGCGGATGTGTTGCTTTTGTTTACCCCTTGACCCAGTTTTAAACAATGAAACACCTGGTTTTGGGTGGAAATCCAATCCCCCACAAGACCGAACCTGCTGATGCACATCCGCAACCAAGGCGCGAGCCTTGCATTTGGGACGGGCGAGTTAAGCCCAGTCAAAGGGTGATTTAAAGATGGGTCAATACTCAGATGGTCCCTGGGATTAGTTCAGTAGTGAGAAACTGGTTTGCATTCCATTATTTAGTTAGCTACAAGCCACTTACTAACCAGTTAACTAACCCTAAGGCCCATTTAAGTACCTATAGGTATAGGTATATTGCTACTGATAACCGTTAAAGGAATGTTGCATGGTTACCGGATAATTTATGTTTTTTTTGGGGTTTATTGATATTCTGAGTTGTCACCAGCAAATGGGATATTGAATTGGTATATTGATATTGGTATGGATGAAAAAAAATACTTTGCTTAGAGTGATCCCCAGCACCCTGACATATTATTTCAACATTCTATCTAGCATTCTTTGACATTCTTTCTGGCATTGTGTCTGGCAGTCTCTTTGGCATGTGTTCGGGTCCAGGCGTGGCTGGCCCACAGCATCCGGAGCTGGCGATGTGGAGTTCAGGTCCAGGCGTGGCCGGCCCACTGCATCACGAGATCGGCACATGGCTCAGCGGAGAAGGAGGACGAGGACGAAGAAGGAGAACGAGGATAGGAAGAAGAGGAGTCGTACCTTTGTTACAATCTAGAGACCCTCACCTGCATGTGGCGAATAGAATATTTGTTACCATTTGATATATTAGTAGGGTTTATATACTCATGGGGACAAATTACATCAATGAAGATTGAAGATAATTATTTATAACAGGTATATTGGTACTGAAAACAATGGGGATACACTGGTATTCATGGGGATATATGGATAATTATTGTAATGACACCAAGAGGGATAGAGTGTAATCATTTATAATCAGTATATGTCGATATATTATCCAGATCGTTCCCCAATCAACTTCTGATCGCCACAGTACCTGGGGTTTGACCCATACCATCTTTTGCTACAATGTTCAACTATGTTTTCTGCAGGTTGCGTCAACCAGGAAAGGAATAGACATGCAGTGATGGGATTTCGCAAGCCGAACGAGAAATACAAAGCTAAGAACTGGCGAATCAAACCCAATCAATTCTAGCATGTTTTCAGGAGCCCATCAACCAAAGGAAGCCGGCCACGCTGTCAAAAGCTAAAGCCAAATGCTTTTGAAAAAAGGTGGCCCAACCATGCACAAGCAAAAAATCCTGAAAACTCAACCGAACAACGGATTGGGGGGCAGCTCGGTGCAATCTAACTAGAATTTGAGCATCATGTTTATGTTGACGGTAAAACAAAAAGAATAAGCACTGCCCTTCTGGACTTGAAGACAGACAACCCCATTCAATCCGGCGCTGCGCTATAGCGAAATGTTTGGGTATGGTTTGAACGCCTACGCAGGTGCCGCAGCTGCGCACAAAAATGAGCACCGAGGCGAGGCGCGGCGCTTTGGTGCGTGAAGGGGAGTCGCCGGACCCTTCTTCATCCACGAAGGCCCGGAGCCGCAGTTGATTCATTCAAACTAGCCGAAAAAGGGCATTTGGATCCGGTGAAGTTGAAAAGGGCCTCTTGATCCACGCTTGTTGAAATGCGTTTCTTTGAAAATGAAAGCTTTCGGAAAAAACGCTTATAGGCGCAATATGCGAAGCCCAGCACGGTTGCTGATCCAAACCACGAGGAAAGTCAACAATCGCCGCTGTTTGGTCCAAGCTCCCCGCCTCCTTGGAATCGTGAAGCGTGGTAGGGAAACTTATGCACTAATATTTTGTGATAAGCTGGATAAGCTCCATTATCTTGATCTTGTTTTGCATTGTGGGCCATCATATGTGTGTTCACAATATAATATATTCCACATTAATCTATTTCCTGCAGAAATGAGAATTCACCGTAAAATTACACGCAAGAACAACATGTTTTGTCTGTTATTGAGCGACAAAGGGCCTGAAAGACATTTTCATTTAGGGTGACACGGCTGCTGGAGCAATAACCTCCCTATCAATGCCTTTCAAGATTAAGGCAAAAGGACAGCCATCTCACCTTTCGCTTCTAGCATAGAGTATCGTATTTAAAACATATATATATACTAGTGTATATATATAAAATTCACGCTCGGCATCGCGTACTTCCATTAAATAGACAAATGAGATTGTTTCACTACTTGCTCCATAGTTCCCTCACCAAAGTGACATCACCAAAACCTGCTATTTTGGTTCGAGTTTTTCAATGCTGGCCAATAAGCGGCCAATACCCGTCCATTGACACGGCCTCAGTCCTCTTTGTTGAAGATACCCTCTGGTAAACCAACATAGCTATGGCATATGGCCCATTTATACCCATTATGTTGTTGATTCACCTATTAAGATAGTGATTTTCCATAGGAACATGTTAGTTTATTAGAGGGTACATTTTTTTGGATCCCAAGACTGAACGAAGTCACAGGAGACCTTCAAGATCCTGAAGTAGTCCAAGATCATAAGATGATTTTAGCGCCCCATTTAAAAGTAGATGTGTCCCATCTATCCTATTGTAGTTGTAAACCAACAGAAACTTATTAGTAATCAAAGCCAACATCTATTCCGATTCTTCGTGATTACATCGATTACATCCCCACGTTTCATAGTGATATTCCACTTTTGAATCCAAAAAAAGGTACCCTCTATGGCCGGCCCCGCTTCCCATCCCTCCCGGGGCCGAAGTTTTCTCATAGCGCTTCTTTCGATCAGGACCGTTCACCTGGAAGTTCCGGAGTAGGATAGAGGAACTCATTAGCTGGTTGGTGGTTGACCTACCCCTCTGAAAAAAATTAGTCAATGGGAAGGATTACCCCATATATGATGGAAAATAAAGAATGTTTGAAACCACCAATATTAGTCAGTTGGGATGATGAAATTCTCAATATATGGAAACATAAAATTCATGTTCCAAACCACCAATCAGTTAGAGATTCAATGAATTGTCCCTCTGTGGGCAAAATGTACTAAGCTATCACTGAAGACATGTAAACACCATTTGCGAGCAGTTCATTCAAATGCATGTAGCAGCTGAAACAGCCCTGTACGCTCAGAATCTCCAAGCAACATCACTTTTGTTTCTTTGTTGCTTGGGTGACAAGCCGTATAGTATGGATCCAAATTCCAAATACTTCTTGAGAAGGTACTTAACCTCACCCCAAACACTCCCTCAAAAGATACTTGGATATATAGCGAATGAATGTACATTAAGAAATGGCTGCTCCCCTCGATGTCCCCATCCATCCCCAGCGGTTGGCATCATCTTCAGTTGAGAACAGCTAAACGTTATATACTAGATGTCAATAGATTGGGGGATAAGCCATGTTGAAATTCTTGGTCTAAGTCTCAGCCCTTCCAATTATCATTTGGTGATATTTGGTGCCATTTATCGTAAGACAATTTGAGGAGACTAGTGTATCCATTGCATTTCCAATTAGCATTCCAGTGAAGAAGTGGTTCACCCCGGTTCAGAACCAGTTCATTATCGACCGGCTCCCAGTCCTCTTTGACTTGTTGTGTGGCACGTGGTTTGCAAACTAACCCCATTTAAAACCTCATTCTTGCGGTGCCAATATCTGAGCAAGTGTGTGAACCTGGGGTACCCGAAATTGACATTGGGGAAAAGATCATGAGCCAGTGGATATAGTGGATTCCTCTAAATTTCCAGACAAGCCCATATGAGCCATGGTCAATACTCACTATATGGTTGATGGTAATCCCATCCATAATAAGGATCCTTATAATGGTTATTATAAATCCCTATGAACCATTGGATGACTAGCCCCTATTTATGGTTATTAACCATGAGTATTGACCATAGCTCATATACCGTACCCATAATATACTGTACCACCATTCATTCTTCTGTCCTCTGGTCACTTCACTCCCTGAATTTCGCCTCCCACTCCTTGGCAAGATAGCCGCCCACATAGCGAGAGACATCCTGCAGCCGAATCTTATCAGATCAGCGTCCCATCTTGAGTGGGTTGGTTTCGATGTAACTGGTTTTAACCATCTTGAAACATATATTAGTCAATGGGAAGGATTATCCCATATATTATGGAAAATAAAACAGGTTTGAAACCACCAACCAGGTAAAGTTGAAAGTTGAAACCATTGTTCTTTCAATGAACTATCGAGAAAGAATGCACATGTTTCCATCCAATTCTGGGACAAAAAGCAGGCAGTTTCAATCGCTGGAGGTGCCTCGGGCAAAAAGCTCCACGTCAGGCTTCGAAACGTCGAAACGCAATTGCCAATCTATTCCCATGATATTCCCATGAAATCTGTTCTTTCCCGGCTGCAAATCCCAGTTCAAGCAGCCCTTCACGGAGTCCTTCTGCAGCTTGGTCAGTGCGAAAGGGTCAAACTGCAAGGTGATGGGCGTGTAGCCACCCTGGGTGTACCATGGAGAGCCACAGAAAGAAAGGGTGCAAACATTGGCCTGAAATATGTAAATACGCTTTGAATTGCATGGACATCATATGTGTGTGTGTATGTATGTATGTATATATATATGGGGTTGCGTCAAAATTCGGGTATGGATCGGCCGCGGTGATCCAGACGTATGGATCGGTCTGGATCACCGGCGTTTCGGTATGGATCGGGGGTATGGATCGGCCTGTGGGTTCAGGGTATGGATCAGGGCTTTACATTTTGACTCGCAGCCGTATATATATATATATTATTAATATATATATATAATACTAGATACATAATTGTATACACGTGAAACATGTGCTTGTATTATGTTCAAGCAGCTTGCACGATTTCTAATGTCTTGGACAAGATTCAGCACCTGTGCTTGTGATATGGTTAACAACTGAGCAAGCATATACTATCATATACCCAAATAAGATCAAACAAAAAAAGTTAACACATTGATCTCGACACATGATAATGCAAAACCTCCCCGAATGGGGGTCTATTACATATTGGGCACACCCCTAGGATAACAAGGATTCCACATGGCTACTGGATGTGATTGGAATGGTTTGAAGCTCGTTGAAGATTGGTATGGAAAGGTGGGGTTGCGTGCTAATAGGTTGACCTGTACAGGCTACGGATGTTATGTTGCCGCATCCTATATAATCATGGGTGTAGCAATGATTTTTAACACGCACCAGCGACATTCAGTGTTCTTCGGAACTCTGACATACATTCATTTTGACCAGACATGAACATCTTACATGCTTTCCAAAGTTCGTTTTGCAACGCCTGAAACTTCATCTGCTTGCACGGAAAACGGAGAGGATGGAACGAACATGCAGAGCCTTGCAGAGCCTTGGCTCTGCGTTGGTCCTATCATTACTCCTTCGTGTCTTGCTGTTGAACTCCCAAAAGCAACCAACCAATTCGAAGCGTTCTCAGTTCTATTCACATCAACCACGTTGCACAATATCCCACTTGATCTCTAAATCCCAATCTCTGTACATTCTTGTTATATAAATCACACAATTTCACATAGAATCCAATTGATTTTCGTTAAACATCCCATAAAAATCAAATGAACAATTTCCCACCATCGAACAAAATCTACAAATATATACACTTATTTTCACCGCCCCAATCCCCCTAAACTGGTCACTGCCCGCCCCTCGGACCCAAGTGTTTCCAGCGAGCCTCTCCGTAGTGTAATACGAAGGTAGAGGACCGAACCCTGCAGAAACAGGTGGGAAGTCAATGGGAAATCTCCAAACCAAATGGAGCTTTATAGCTAAGAAAATCATCGAACAAAATACGGAATGTTTATAATTTTATAATGGTTGATTAGTTTAACAATGTTTAACATTAATAGTTGCAGTAAACTTTGGACTTGAACAAAGGAGGTTCACCGAATAGAAGATCTGTATAAATATTATAAAATGTCGCCCACCAAGAGAAAAGGTGGCGTTATTCATGCACATGAGGAGTGACAGTTTTTTTGGTTTTTAAATTAAGAACCAAATCTTCGATTCACATGAAATATCCATGAAATATCCATGTACTACCCTCCGGTAAACTAACATAGCGAAAAATGACCATTTATGGTTGATTGACCCGTTGAAAATGGCGATTCACCAGAGGGTAGCAGGATCTAGGTACAAACCATTACACACCATGGAAGCTATGGAACCAAACGAAGCTCCAGCATGCTCCAGCGGCCTGCCATCCAACGCAAAGCTCAAGGTCCCCTCGTACTCACCAGCCTGAAAACCACCAAAACTGGGAGTTCGCCATATGAACTAATCGTTTATACCAGCCATAAAACTGGTAGAATTGGGATGGTTTAGATGTTTAGTAACTTTGGTGTTGTTTTACTAACAGTGAATCAATCCAACAAATTAAGTTACTAAAAAAAAAAAAACGTCCCAGTAAAGAAAAAATGTTCATGTTTGGGGATGTGAACATCTTTGAACCAGTACTGGGATGTTGACACATTCTGAATCTGGCAAGTGATCAATACACATGGACATTTCTTTAGGAATGCAATTATAGAATTGTACATATCGTATTGTACATAATCTGGGAGAACTCCAGGGAAATGGGGACTAACCAGGATCCCATGTCTACAGTACCTGTCACGAATTAAGCGCTCAAAGAGACCTATTTGTGGGCAAAGGTTCTACTGTTACAAAGATTTCGGGGAGTAGTGTCAACATTGTCAGCTGTATAGTTCAATTCAGTTCAGTAGCCCGAATCATTGGTCGGTCACATACCACTTCCACGATGCATGTCATTTTCACTCCAGAAAAAAAGGGCTCACTTTCCTTGGCGACGCAATGCGGCAAACCAACTGATTACATGTCATGTCCTTCTCAAATGCTCCAGCACGCTGGTGAGCTACAAGCAGTTCATAGTAGACCTAGCCATGGTTAGAAATAAACTACCGCTTTATGGTTAGAAATATCCACTTTTCAAAATCTTTCACAATAATAATCAAACAAATCAGATTCAATGTTGGGGGCAGACCTTAGTCCTTAGTTGCTAGAAACTTGTATAAGCTCAGGAAACAAGCAAGCAGTGATAAAGAAAATACAACATACCAACTGCACAATGGTCATGGAACTCGCACGTGGAAATCGCGCACCGGTCAATAAAGATACCCATCCAAATGGCGAGCAAGTCCTTTTTAAACACGAGTTTGCCGCCGACAGACCAAACATCCAGAAAGGTTTGGTCCAGGTGATCTTAGGGACAAACACTGCACGCTACCCGAAATTTGAACATTGTTGTTATAATTGGTTGAGGTCATGTTTTAACAATTGGAAATAGATTAAGATCACAAATCTACTATCCTAATCTATCCTATATATATATATACCTTTGGTTTATCTACTAGAGTCATATATCCTATATATGGTTTGGAAGGTCGTAGCTCCATAGATATTACCTCCTCTCTTTTTGGACTTTTTGATACCCAAAGCTCCGTTCAAAAACCAAAGCAGGATTGCGACACATCAAACTCCAAACATCAGGTGGAAACCGTGAAACTTGGACTTCACTAGGTGTTGATATACATCTGCTTCAAAGGACTTCAAGTGACTTCAACCTCATGTGTCTTCTTCATTGTGGGTATTTTCATTTTTCATGCACTTTCCACTTGTTCCATTTCGACCTTAAGAAAGAAACAACATCAATGTCGAATCAGCCTACCAATCGACCATCCTACACACATGGTTTCAACATGTTCCGGCCAAGTGAAATTTGGGAGGTGGTAATCAAGTGCAAGTCTGACTCAGTTCTGCATCAAACGTGTCAGTAGTGCTCTTGTTTGCAACTGTCGGTCAGAGACTGACCACATTACTATGGTTCATTACATATTATACGTTTTAATGATCATTTTGCTGTAAGTGGATGTTCCCGTCGGTTTAACACTATAAGGAAATAAACCACTTTCACTTAGTCATACGTTGAAAATATCTGAACATAATGATTACTGATTCCCAATCTAGTCATTGACGGTGACCTTGCTGTGACGTCTTGGATAGAATTCAAATCGTGTTACGTAAGTTACTAAAACTGATCCAGTAGAAAAAAACTGACTATCAACATAGAATAACATAGAATCCCCCATAGAAATTTCAGCATAGAATCCCCCATAGAAACCCCCAGGAGGTTGTCTATCTGGGAAATTTCGAATCCAAACATATTTCGCCTAGGGATCCCAACCACATCATCATCGCCACCCATGTTGATCCTCAAACCTCGCGAAGAAAACACCCTTCGGGCGGGCGTTTCAACTGGGGTTGTTCTTGTTAATCGAAACACATGGGATTTCTCCGAAAATGGGCAAAAAACCATGCTATGCGGCCATTTTCAGAGGGAAAATGAGGATAATCCATTGGAATTGGGGGTACGATGGGGTACACAAGTAATTTGCAGACAAACCCACACATGTAGATGAACAAATATTATTTCAACCGGAAAAAACACATGGACACGTTTTTAAAGTAGCTGTTTTTTCTTTGCCCTTGCCAGCGCTTGGAGCTTGAAGTGATACGGGTCACGTTTTTGTCAACCCATGGGCCCCTGAGCACCAGATATGCTCATCATAGTTCGGAGGTCGTGAAAACTTTGACCAATGCCGTGCCGCAAATGGACTTCGCAGCCCAGCCATGTTTGATTACCCGAGGGTCTCCTCCTTTTCCTCTCTTCCTTTGGAGAGGTCAGTTGAGATAATCCAAGGAATGGCACGTTAAACATAGGTTCAAACCACTGTAGCGACTCATGTTTAGTCATATATCTTCCCACCTGTTGCTGGTATAATTTGGATTTGTGGCGGGTAAACTTCGATGCTACTTCTTGGTCGTTCAGGTTGTCTAGGACCACAAATCCGTCGCCGGCTGCGTGCCCGGGCCAATCTCTGGGTTTTTACACTCTACTCCATCGGCGACGAGTTTGGACCTTTGGTAAACGCTGCAGCGGGGAAAGGATGCTTTAGGATGGGTTTGTTTGAAAGTCGGGTACTCCAAAATCCCTTGGTTTATCATATGTCCCATATTATCCTTTTTAAATCTTACTAACACTCGCTGATGTTGGACAAACTTAGGTTGCACATGGACTGGATTTTCAGTTTATCCTGTTTGGAGTCTGTGACTGAGTCACCGTTTCGGGTACCTCCAAATTGGAAGGCCAGTGACCTTCAGCAACTCGCAAGGACACATGAAGATAGATATGATTATGTATTTGAAGTTCATATTGCTGTACAGTGCAAATATCTGTGCATGTATAAATATATAAATATATAGTATTTTACATTATTTGTTATATGCATACTATCATACTGAAAATGTGATACAATACTCATATATATATACTGTATACACAACATATATTCATATTGCCTACATGCATCAAATTACACTACATTCCGTTGATTTGACGTGACACTACATTGACATGACATTACATTGACATAACATTACATTGACATGACATAACATTACATTGACATAACATGACATAACATTACATTACATTGCGCACTTTACAACACATTGCACTAATTTGCGTTACGTTACATTACATACTTACAATGATACAGCACATTGGCAATAAGTTCAGCTTTTGTGAATAGAATCAACCACAATAGAAATCAAACAAGCACGATCAACATCGATCAGCCCATAATTGTCGACACTGACAGCTGTGCTGATTCCAACAAGTCGCCACCCAACACGTTGCAGTTCTGTGATAAGTTGATGTATAAATGCATTCAACTGTAGATGCATACTGTCTACAACTCATCCAAGAGATTCCAAGAGGTTCTTGTACTTATAAACACACATAAATACATATAAATATATATATACACATATAAATAGATATAAATTAAATATACTTACAACTTGCGAGCCAACAGAAACCGATGAGAAGTTGGAATCTTGATTTTCGGGTCCTGGGTGCCCCCAGCGCGCCCGGTTTGGGCAAAGGCCCCATACCTCGGCCCCAAGAAATGCTACTCAACATCTAGTGACCCAGAAGAAAAGGTAGAAAAGCAATGTACCACCAATTACCACCATTTAAATCTATTTAAAGAAAAAAACCTGTTAGTGGGATTTCAACTGTTCTACCTTTTCTCTGGGTAACCAAATGACCTAGATATACAATGAGTCCCCATTTAGCGTATAAATTGATATCAGTTTTCGAGAAGGGTTGGCTTTCAAGTGCAACTTGTCACACCCATGATCTGTCAGGTTCAAACTGAATGCATTAAGCAAAACCCAAGTATATCCACTTGGAAAGAGGATCCACTCCATAGAATTGTCTCATTTTATACCCAACGTGATGACAACGTGATGTTTTTCCCGAGAGCGCACATGTTCAACCAAGGAAAGCTATCTGATTTGGGTGTAGACCATCCCTTCATCAACCCCGGATACATTGGCCACCACTCAATGTGCAATTTTTGGAAAGGCTTGTTGTGAATTCATGCTATCGACCGGGAATCCCACAACAAGAGACAAAGAGCCTGTGAAGAACTTGGAACATGTTGTTCAAATAATTCAAGTGACCAACAAAATGCCCAAAGGGTGGATTACCCTGACCGTTTGTTTGCTCAAATCAGCTTTCCAGTTGTTTGATGTTTCGGTTGTTTCAAGGAGAGTTTCAACGACCTGCAGCCATTCTCAACTTGTTTTCTCCTGGCGTCCTGAGCTCAAAACTGCCATCGCCTTTAGCTTTGAAGCTAACAATGACCTTGTCTTCGCTGGGCGGCTGAGATGATGCAAGTGGCAGGAGCAATGGTGATGTGTCGGATAATGTCGGTGTAGTTCATGGCTTTCAAACCATATATATATATGTTGAATCAATATAATGTGGGTAAAGCAGCAATAAACCATCTCCCAGTCATCACAATTTTTAAAGTTGGTGTTTGTACCATTCCCAGTCATGGGTGGTAAACATGACATTTTTATAGCCACATTACTGAGTCATTGGTGGCACTGAGCGCTGGGCCAAATAGCCGGCTTGTTCCACCCTGGGGCCACAAGGGGCCACAAGTCCATGCAAAATCATTAAAATCAACTGACAAACTAGCTGTTGCAAGACGGAATGTTCATGGAAGCCTATGAGTCTAAGGCCATTCCATAATTTTCAGTTGTATTCTTTATAGTCGTACAGAGTCCTACAGCCTCCGACACACCATCATCTGGGAAAAAGAGGAACCTGGTGACTGGTAACTGGTAATGGCTTTTAAATGCTGAAAATACGAGGGAACTCATGATATTTCTCTACCTTCGAAGTCCTCAAGCCACAACCGCAGACCTTCGTCAGCCCACTTGTCATCAGAATATGAGTATGGGTCAAAACCATGGTACCCTTCAGTTCGCACCAAACTAGCTGTTAGATATGGATGTTAATGTCGGGAACATTATGGAATCATGGAACATGATCGATTTTTTGATCCATGCAAGGTGGTGCCCCCTGGCTAGAAGTTGGTTGATGAACCCTACAAACTACATTATATACATAGAATTGCGTTGGAACCCTGGTAATCTCTAGTTGGATTAATTTCAAGCCAACTGGGCGATTTAGCTCCCTGGGGCAGCAGCCAGAATACCATCATGTCAGATCACATCATCTAGGCACCCGAACTTCCGCACTTCCAAGGTGTATCTATTCACACTGCCTTTTAAGCCTCGGCTGCGTCATCCATAACAGCTTCATCTGAGAAAATTCCATGGTTTGTTGCTCTACTTATTCTACTTTTTGTGGGAGAAAAACACTATAAGGTCTTATGAAAACGGCACATGTTTCCTCACAATGCAAGAAATTGAACATTAACAACAATTAGCTAATCCTCACTGCCGCTACTCAGCTGCACATGTTTGCCTCGCAAAGTATAATCATTACTACTCAAAAAACATATACGTGCTGTTTAAATCACATAATTTGTTCTCTTCTGGTTATTTGGAGGTTTCCTAAAATAGAGATACCCCTAAATCGTTCATTTTCATGGGATTTTCCTTTAAAAACCATCTGACCATCTATTTTGGGGTACCCCCATTTATGGAAACCCCTTGGCTGCAGCCACTTTGAACGGTCCAAGGCACTTCCAGTCAACGGCGGATCCAGCACCTTCTCGCGCCTCGAGATTTTGTGTGAGGATAACTCCTTCAACGAATTTGATATATATATATATATATTAAAATATGGTTAATTTTGATATATTTCATTGATATATATTATATTCGTTCTATGAATTTCTAAAAATTAACCATATAATATCATGATAATATATCATATATCTATAGATCTATATATTGACATATAATATACCGTATATATATATATATGTATTAATTGTATTATATATGCATACATATATGTTTCCTTAATCCCAACTAGAACTTTATTGTAGCGACTTGCCCCATGTTCCACATGATCTGCTGCCACATTTTCGATATGACATGTTTCGCCAAGAAACCGCTGCATAGAATCGAGGCACATGACCTGGCTCGAATAGACATCCCATCCTTCGCTGATGCCATTGATAGAATTGTACCGTTAGAGTAACGTTAAAACCGTTAGAGTAGCATTATGTTCACCAATATGTATATCCCAGCTACTCTATCCATAGAATAGACTATAGATGATAGCATGGAGATTCATCGAAATTCATTGATCATTATTGCATAGGGTATTCACCAACGGAGAATATACCCTGGGCGAATGATCTCAGCTTAGTCCCTGCTGTTCATCCCCAGTCGCCGAGTGACCCTGTGCCCCTGAGGGTTTTTCTCCCTTTGAAATCAGGAGGATATGTGTATATATATATATATTATATGTATTTAAAATAATGTATAGTTGTGATCAATATAATCCCTATAGGCCCTAGGGATTGATCGACGGTTCTCCCTCCCAATAAACGCCCTCCCAAGTTCAAGTCCTAGGAGATCAACTTTGAATCCATACCAACCTACTTTCAATTGATTTTCTTTTTGAAACAAAACGAAGTCTCAAGATTAGTCAGGATTTCAAATGATACCTATCTACTTTCAGTTGATTTTCCTTTTAAACCAAAATGAAATCTAAAGGTTAGTAAGGATTTCAATTGATATCAACCTACGTTCAATTGATTTTCCTTTTGAAACTAGAAGAAAACCTAGGACAAAAACATGGAATTTCCCTATGGGGGTTGAGAAAAATCGGGTGTTTCCTCCCCCCGTTGGTTAATCAAGGGGGACCAACCCATCTTAGAAAAAACCCGAAAGTGTTTCCTGTGGCAGAACCTTCTCCCTAGGTACCTACCTTCCGGGGGCGGGTTATTAGTTATTAATCGCAATTTGACATTATATATCAAACATGGAAAACAACCCGAAAAAGCGGCGCAGAATGACAAAATGACAAACCGGATTGTTTAAGACTGAAAACAATCAATCTGGTGGGCCCGTTGGTACGCCAACTTGGTGACCCTTGCCCATATCCAAGTGCAGTTGACCGCACCATTCACGGAGAACATTGCCAACCATAAACCAGACTTGACCAGAGAACATGGGGGGGCGTGGCTAACAGCTAGGTATAAGTTATAAGTAGTTGGTTTGCAGTATATACACATATTTGGAAAAAAACATAAACCAGTGAAATCATATCAATTTAAAGCATCCCACAAATAAACTATTGAAACTATAATGTGGGGAATGGCAATAATAACGCATCGCCTTGCATTTCAGAACCCCACCGTAGATCACACATTACATCTGGGCAAATTGGTTAAAATGCCTAAATCTGAAACAAACCATCTGGGCAAATCAGTATATTTCCAAAATGAACGTATGTTTCCGAAATCTTCAGAATCTGGGAAAATTGAAATCTGACACCATGAAATACTATCCTATTCTCCTGTGTCACAATTTGCCCGCAAATCATCCATCTGATTCCGATCCATTTATGTCGATGAAATCTCTTTCCCATACTTTCCAATATATTTTCTCAGTAAAAAAATGGGGATTTGCCAGCCAGCCATGTTGAAGTACCAGAGGGTGTATCATCTTTGATACCTACAACATTGTGGAACTCCCATTCTATCTCCGCTTAAAAATCCAATTTTCATCCCGTAGTAATTTACAGACTTGGGACTTGTGATTTTCCACTAGTAAAACCCATGGTAAAATCCCATACTATTGAAACCCCAATCAAATCCGATGACTTCAGAAAATCCCATCAGCTCAAGCAAGGTCGTTGAATGGCCAAGGCACCGCAGTGGGTTCGCCGCGGGCTCCCCCTTGGGGGTTGAGCACCAGCCTCGTTGGACAAGGAGATCCACATGTTTTTTTCAAATTGTTTCTTGGTCCGAAATTTTCCGGAGATCCAATGGGTATGAAAATTACATTTAAAAATGGGATTCCACATGATTCAACTATTTAACCATCATGAAATTGGACAACCCTTGAGCAATCAATATGTTTTTTGGGGATAATCGTTCAATGCTGTGTTGGTTGAGCCACGCATCTGAAAAGATATGTTCATCAACGGGGATCATCGTCCCAGGTAACTGTTTCGAGCGTTTCACACGGCAAATCTCCTGGCATCTGGCATCTGACATATGACAAACCATCTGGCATATATTCTAACATTCCACCTGGCATCTTATCTGATATATATATATACTCTGACATTCTATGACATACGCTCTGACATGCCCTATTTGGCATCCTACCTGTCATTGATTCTGATGTTTGATCTGACATAAATTCTGACATTCTATCTGGTATATATTTTGGCACTATAAGATTCTATCTTGCATTTTACTTGACATTCTATCTGACATATATTCTCACATCTTATCTGCATTTATCTGCTATCCTTTCTGGGATTCTACCTGACAGCCTACCTGACATTCTATCTGGCAATCTATCGGACAATTTTTCTGATATTTTATCTGATAGATATATTCTTTCAACGTCTATTTTGACACTTTATCTGGCATATAAGGTGGCACCTGCATATTCTCGGGCATTCTAATTATCTGATATGTGATCTGGCATTTATTTGGCGCTCGATCTGGCATTTTTTTTGACAGTCTATGTTGCAGGCTATCTGGCGTTCTGCCTGGCTTTATCTGACATTCTATCTGAAGTAAAGTCTGGAATTCTATCCGACATTCTTCCGGCCTTCGAATATGGCGAAGAAGCTGGCGTGTGTCCGGGTTTGTCTGGGCTTGTGGGTTTGTGGGTGTGTAGGGTGTGCAAGGTGTGCACGGTGTATCCTTGGTAGATCATGGGATCCTACCTGTACCCTTATAAAGGTCGTGAATTTCCGGGTTTTGTGTAATTATTTAATCCCTCATTTGGGTACACGACTTCTCGCATGAGCCATCGCACTCAAAGTACGAAGGTAGATAGATTGTAAATGGGTTTGTCTCAAAATGGAATGCACCAAAATCCACTGCTTCACCTGCACTCTCCCTGCCAAAAATTGTAAATTCAAGGATATACGCCGCTTTCACACACCCAAATTGGGCCGTACAGGCCCGTTACTCAGCGATCATCCCATTGCCAAGACTTATGTATATTAAAAAGGAATATCAACCCGCTGTGTGCATGCAGGTAGGCAGGTATGTATGCATGTTGTGATATATATATATAGATAGATAGATAGATAGATAGATAGATAGATAGATAGATATATAGATAGATAGATAAATAGATAGATAGATAGATAGATAGATACATAGATAGATAGATAGATAGATGACGGGTATATATATAACATACAGTACATATGCAAACAAATGATTTGAAACTCAGTTCCAAACACATTGATTGTGTTCTACATTCCAAAACCATGTTTCAAAAGCTTTCAAGTTCTGCAGAAAGACCTGGATTTTGGGCCTTGTCATCGGTTAGGCCCCGGACGCCAGCCACCAATGGTTTCCCGCCTCCTGACCTTCAGTGGGGACGTTACCAGCTAATTAGTAACACACAGCTACGGGAATTCACGGTTTTCCTTTTTGGAAATTATCTGCAAAAGGTTGGTTTTCCCTATCCTTTTGTCTCTTTACTGGAGGGTGCCTAATTTGAAAACGCTTTCTGGCGGGACGAATGCTTGCTAAGCAACTCGACGCGGTCCGAACATTGGGTTTTCAAAAACCTGCCTTCCCTTCATTTCCGTCCCCCAGACACTTCTGGTTTGTATTTGTATTGGTTCTATTCACCCTAGGAACCGCTTCACGGGGGTATTTAATATGATCGGGGGAAAGGATTAATGGGACTGAAAGCAACAAAATGGAGGTTCGAGCATGGTACGTTGAGGATATCTTAAAAGAAATGGATTTGCCAATCAAGGAATGGAAAGGATGCGAACTTTTGTGTGCTGGAACATACTCTAAGATTGTGTTAGTCAACCGGTTAAAGTCCATTCACCTTATTGTATCATTCATCTCGATCTTTTCCTTGCACATATTAAACAGTAAATTTTAAACAATGTGCATATGAATATATATATATATACATGCATATACTAGACTTCGCATTTCAGTCCTGGCCCTCGCCCTTACGGCCTCCCCACATATGGTTATTTTCTATTGCAGGCGACACAAAAACAACCCGACCCTCACAAAATAAAACAACACTGGACGCTGGGAGACCTCCACGGCTGAAAACAGTGACAAATGTTCGATGAAGCCATGAAACACATAGCTCTTGCCCATTGCCCATCATATCCCATAATCTGCAAGTAAATGTTAATGGAATATCCTCTATATATAATGCATGAATTGATCATGGTTTTGAATATATATATATATATACACACACCATATATATATATATATTTACGATGGTAATGGGCTACACAACAAAAACACATTTATCTACTCTGAACGTATCGCAGGCTTTGCATTTCTTGAAACACATACATATATGTGTATTTAAAATATATGTCTTGAAACACATACATATATGTGTATCTAAAAGAAATGATAAAAAATATTTGACTTGAATATAAAATGAAAACTCTTTAGTTGATAGAAAAAATCAATAATGGTGCACGAACGTAACCTCCTGCAACAGAGCCACGCGCCACAATTGGTGCACGAACAGAACCTCCTGCACAGAACCACGCGCCCCTTTGGGTGTACGAATCACTTCTGGAGCTCCCTTTGCAGCTGCAGGTTGTTTGAATGGCGCCAAAGATGTGCGCAATGGCTTCGCCGTTAAGCCAGGGATTTGCAAATCCCTTAAGTCCACTTGTGCCTGGGCCAATTCTAAGCTTGTCTTGTACCTCTGGAAGGTAGCAATGGGGTGCTCCGGCCCCACACCAGGAGGACCTACAGAAAAACAGCTGAAAAAAAGCAAGATCAATATATTAAATAAATAAATATATATATATAATTAAAAAAAAAAAAAAATATATACATACGCGCAACGCCTGGGCTTTGCCCCAGCGTTGCAGCGCAGAGGGTTCCCATTCCCAATCAAATGTTGTTGCAACTTCACATTCAATTGGGAAGATCAACAAAGGTATTGGGGAATATTGAAATCCCACCCGCGTTAGACTTTACATTCGATCGGGAAGATCAACAAAGGTATTATTAGGGAACATTAAAATCCGACCCTCGTTAGACTTTACATTCAATTGGTAAGATCAACAAAGGTATTAGGGAATATTAGAATCCGACCCCCATTAAACTTTACATTCAATGGGGAAGATCAACAAAGGTATTAGGGGATATTAGAATCCCACCCCCGTTAAACTCTACATTCAAATGGGAAGGTCAACAAAGGCTTGATGACGATGTTGATGATGATGATGATGATGATGATGCGTTGCCCGTCGTCGTTGCGGTTCAGGTCAAAGCCCAGGCATTTGCCGTATATAAATAAATATATATATATATATATATATAATTGAATGCATACATACACATGCCGTAACTACATTTGAGCATACGGATTCTGAAATGCACGAAATTGTATTTTAGACTACCTCTGGGAAGGTTTCCTTGGCCCGCCCGGCCATTTAAACATCCGGAATCCAAAGCATTTAGATATACAGTTAAATTGAGCTGATGTTTCATACTATACCTCCGGGGCCTCGTGGTCTGGCCTGCCCTCCACATATTTAAATGCTACTATCATTTACATTTAAACATATACGTGTAGTTGTATAAGTGAACCAAACGTACCGATAATTTTGCAATATATATATATATAGATTGGAACAACATATGAACACTACAAGTGCGAATGGAAGCTTTCTGGCGGCCGCTGAGGCAGTGGCCCTTCTCATCTTTCAGGTCCTGGCCAGTGGCACGTGGAAGGAATTTTACATGTAAGAAAATAAGAAAACATATTGTAATGCTAAAGATGGGTTTACCTTCGGTTCTAAATAAACAAAAATATCACTGATAAAACAATACATATATATATATATATATATATATATACATAAGACATATGTATATATATATACACATACAACACACACAAATATATATATATATATATATATATTTATATTTATAAATATCACAAACAATAGTTCATCTCAAGCAAAACCAAGTGTTCACAGAACACCGCCAGCTTCATAACGGGCAGCTACTCACATTCCACAGGCCCATCGAGCGAGGTAATCGGATCATAGGAAGAGTTTCTGAGCTAAGGGCAATTGGGCAGGCGCGTAGATGGAAAAGAATGGCAACATGGGGCAACCAAGGTCTGAATAAAACAGTCAATCTATTTTTTTAAAGTTGAAGCATGTGCCAAGCAACTGGAATCTGTTTGGGATCTGGCTCTCTTGCTCATGGCTAGCTTGGAAACAGCACCTGGACTTGGTCGAGAATTGGAATTCTGATTGATTAGGAAATTTTCATTCATTGGCAATGTCTTTGATTAGCATCTTGATTGGTCTGGAATTTCCCCGTGTTCATACTGATTGGTTGGGGAGTTCTCTTCACTGGTTGGGATATTGATTGGTTGGGGATGTTTTTTTAATTGCTTTTTGGGTGGGATAGGGCTATTGATTGGGTAGGTTGACGAATAAAATCGTGCATTCATTCTTTCCTTGGGATCAAATGTTGAAGTCCTGGTTTGAAATATTAAAACTCCTGGTTTGCATGCCTTGCCCATTGATGTATTGGCTACATTCGACGTTTATTTTTGAAAATCAAAACGGAAATAAAAACCAAAAAAATGACATTGCCTTTTGGGAGAAGTTCATTCTCGTTCGTTGTTTTAATAGAAGTTCTTGAAATTTAAGAACATGTTTGTTTGTGTATGCATTGGCCATTAAAATTGATTGCTTCATTGTTCTAAAATAACATGTTGTCCGCAACCTTAACGTTCGCCCAGACTCAAGATTGTGACATAACAGAACAATATGTTGATTGGGGAAGTAATAATATCAACTTTATCTTCATGGAGGTCAACATTCGCCACCCCCTCTGAACCATACGTTGATTGGGATAATAACACAAACTTTATCTTCATGAGGGATCAAAATTCGCCACCCCCTATGACCAATGTTGAATGGGGTAATGACATCAACTTTATCTTCATGACGGATCAAAATCAGGAAGGCGGGACATCAACTCCGGGCAAACGTCCAGGTTGCAGCAAACATGTTTCAGTCATCTTTAGTGTGTTGGCCAAGTCTTATTGAATTGTTCGATTCAATAAAACCAGCAATTTCATGTTCGTTTGTTAAATGCATTCAATGTGGCCTTTATTTGAAATGTTGAATTTCTAGCAAAAACACAGAGAAAAAAACATGAAAAAATGAAACCACCAAAGAACGTGTATGAATTTGAAACAGTCTTGTGCTCGTGTTTTTTGAATTATGAAGTTTAAACAAAACATAACAAAACAACAATGTCAATTTGCTTATGTTTTGGCCAAAATGCATTTCTGTAAAATAAAAACAATCTTCAGGTATGGCCAAAATTGTTAAATTTCTTTTATTTCCCAAAGCAACAAAAAATAAACACCCCAAAACCCAAAAAGAAGAGATTCAAAACTCTTTTGGAAAGAATGCTTCCAATTTGACATGAAACGAAATGGTTAATGGTCCAATGGTCAAGTAGTACATGAAGGTCCAGCGTCCATGAAATTAAATAAACAAATACATATATATATATATATACATGACTAATATGGATACATGTATCATATATCCGTATGTATATATATATAATATACATATACATAAATATATAATTAAGAGATATAATGATGTATATTATATGTATATGTGTAAGGGCCAAATTGCAATTTCCGGCTGGCTTCGGGGCAAAAGCAGGAAATCACCAGGAGAGGAAATTCCAGAATCAGAGTCTCCTCGTTGATGGGCACTGCAAAAGCAGCAAAGGCAGGCCTCAGTTGACTTCTTCAATGGGTTGGTTGGAAAATTGTCAGGAAAGCATGGGATCTTTCGCATCAAAAAGCATTAGCAACTGTCTCAAACCATCGTAAACCATCTTAAACATCCTAAACCATCCTAAACCATCTTAAACACATCTTAAACCATCCCAAATCATCTGAAAAGTTCATCCGTTGATAAGTCACCAGGTCTCCGACTTGAACAATCCACCAGCTTTTCGCTTGGCCCAGTTCATCACCTCGGACCAGAGTGGCACAGTCAGATAGACATCAGGGAATAATGAGTGTGTATATATATATATATAAAGAAACATAAATATATAAAATAAATAAAGAAACATATATATATATATATTCAAGATCATGAAATATCAAACAATGTACTACAATATAATACAATATAATTAAAGATCATAAAATATCATACTGTAAAAACCATATTGAAGAATTACATACATATTTAGATATTGTACATTTTAGTGCATTCATATTATATACAGGAACCGACAGAATTATGGAAATGGAAAAAAAGGTTCGGCACGGGTCGGTGAAAATCTGCGTCGCGTCGGGCCGTCAGTTTCCATAATTCTGTTTTACTCATAAAAATGCAAAAATCTAAAATTTCTCTCATCGCGTCTCCCAAGCCTTTTGCGATGGGGCATGGGTGTCCTGCAGGTAAATTTCCATATGTTTTTTTTCCGCGAGAGGGTGCTTCCTGGAATTGAACCAGTGCCATAGGTACTTTTTACATGAAAGAGTGACAACTTTTCTATGGTCATGTTTCCAAAATTCTTTTTGCCATGGCTACAGTGCATAATCTATGGCAAACTTTACGACTTATGATCCACTGACCATGGACGATCAGGATCTGAAAGCTGAATCCAGATTTAGTCCCAAGATAATGCAAATACACTGTAAACCAGGTGGTTTGGAGGATAAGGATCCCAAAACTGAAACTGCATTTAGTCCCAAAATCATGCAAAAACACTCTAAACCAGGTAGTGTGGAGGATCAGGATCCGAAAAGTGAGATTTTCAAAATTGAATTTGGTCCCAAAATACCGGCAGCGACAAAATTATGGAAATACCAGCAGGTTATGCTAAATGTTCACCTTTTGGCAAAATCAATGTGGATTTGGCACCAAAATCATGCAAATTCACTGTAAACCAGCTGGTTTGGAGGATCAGGATCTCAAAGCTGA
>Ga0126342_10004117_pt1 | contig 24563 bp, 19 predicted proteins | sample Cyp1metagenome_FD_92528 | JGI IMG/M metagenome (GOLD analysis project Ga0126342, IMG submission 92528) | Coral microbial communities from Lord Howe Island, Old Settlement Bay, Australia - Cyphastrea 1 metagenome | ecosystem: Host-associated > Invertebrates > Cnidaria > Coral ...
AGAATATTAACATAGACCTGTGTCAAAATGCTTCAAAATGCTTCAAAAACCAAGTTATCCTAACATGACTTTGTTTTGCACATATTCGTTTTCTAGGGCTAAGTTTATTTAACCTAGAGTAAAATCCATCAAAATCGACTTAAAACGCCCCTGCAATCCACACCCACATTCCATGGCTGCACTAGAGCCATCCTTGAGGGCGGCACTGCTTGATGGCCACTGCTAACTTCTCCACAATGCTTGGAGCATGTGACCAGAGCTCGGTTGCGCGAGCATCCATGGCGTGGCGGGCGATGCAAAGATGAGATGCTTTTGTTGATGGACGATCTAGCTGTTATCAATCTCAATTTTTTTGGATATGTTTGAGATGATATGGGCGGTAAAGCTGCGTAAAATCCCCTTAAATATTCGGTGTTTGATACTGACATTAATATTATGTTGGTTGATTTTGATCATAGGTGCACACCCTCCAGAAAACTACAGCCAACCAAATTGGCACCCATATATCCGCTCATGTTCACACATTTATTGAACCCCGACTGCCAGGGTTTTTGATGGCTGCTTTGAGGATAAGTCACAGTGACCCTTCACACTTGGATGAGTTGGATACCAAACAACTAGCCAATCTGTGGGTCCTTGAGGTTACATCTTGACAGCTAGAAACTGTTCCCTTTTTATCATAGATTCATAGATTTTCAAAAATTATGACCATCTGGGCCCTGGGTGGCCACAAGTGCTGAGCAAGCCATCGAAACGCAAGCAGGGGGACTGGAGGGGGTTCATAGGGGAACAAAGATCTCCTGACTGAGATTCCAAAATCATGACTGTTAAACACAGAGGATCAGTAGCAAGAATAAACTCCGGCGCTATCCCCAACAGCTTGAAAGCTTCAGCGTCTTTTTCACACTGCGGCCGTGCGAGAACCCTCCGAAACCTCACCAACCATCATCATCAGAACCCACCGGAACCTCACCAAGCATCTTGACCGGAACCCTCCGGAACGTCACCACGTATCTGCAGCGGAACCTTCGGGAACCTCACCACACGGGAACCCTCCGGAATCTCACCAGGTATCTGCACCGGAACCCTCCAAAACCTCACCAGGTATCTTCACCAGGTATCTGCACCGGAAGCTTCCGGAACCTCATCAAGCATCTTCACCGGAACCCTCCGGAACGTCACCAGGTACCCGGAACCTCACCGGGTATCTGCACCAGAAGCTTCCGGAACTTCTCCGGAACCTGGTGTAGAAGCTGCACCGGATCGCACCAGAGCTAATCTGGGCTAAAGACCCCATAGCAAAGTTTTGCTGTTGGGGAAAAACACACCGGTTTGAAGCCACCAAGTATATAGTCATCCATTGAAATCTACTGTAAAAATAACGCATCTTGGACAGTCATCGGGACCTTTTCCATCAACAGCAACACGAATGTCGCATGCTGCAGTCACTGGAAGTGATGAACCCTGATTCAGTGGATGAGAGCTGGGCAAGATCCTAGCTTCACAGATGCGTTTTTCTTTTCAAAACAGCTGATGGAATGGCAATTTGAAATTCAGCCACCGGTTGGTATCAGTGAATCCCCTTCTCCCCCAGTGAACCAAACGTTACATTGGCTCGATTGTCAGCATCCCAAGGCAGGGGGAATGGCGCACCTTAGCAGATTCTGGCTCAGTATTCCAATCTGGATACACAAACTCCTGATCACCTCCAGGGCAAAGGCTGGGGGCAAATGGGAGCCTAAGAGATGCTAAGAGATGCTAAGAGATGCTAAGATGCTTATTGTTGAGCCCAAACAGCGCCCCATTGAGGAAAGCTCTTCTGTTGTTTCTGAGATTCACCCCCTAAGACAAAAAATGCAGGAAACCCTTGCATGACACGGGTGATGGTTATCCCATTATTTGTACCCCCATAGTGGGTGATTTTATACAACTACGATTGCTGATAAATTCCCAGCTGTTCATAAATTCCAGTTTCTATGAGGAAAATGTCAATGGTTCTTTCCAAAATCACTATTATGTTTCAATCCTTGTGTTTGATGGTTCAATCCCTATTTATGATTGTTCAATCGCTATGTTCAATGGTTAAACCCTTAATTTTTGAGGGTTAAACCCCCACTTCCAAGGCCCATCGCCGCTTTTTCCGTGCCTTGTGCTGCGAGGTGCCGGGCTGAGCTGGACACGTCTTGAAGCAAACCTGGGCCAGGCTTTTGCAAAACACCAAAAAAAAATCCAGGTATGTTGGCGCATGTGCGAGTACCCTCTGGTAAACTAACATAGCTATGGAAAATCACCGTTTTTAATGGGAAAATCCACTATAAATGGCAATTTTCAATAGTTATGTTAAATTACCAGAGGGTATATACATTACATTACACTACATAACATTCCACTCTTCAATTATATAATATTATATGTACGTATACCGTATATCTATATCTACGTGACAATTCTGATCTGATCCAATAAACATCTAGCGTAGTCGAAAGTGATCTGGTGGGAAAAAAACAAAAACCGACTCATTTAATCTAATCCAATCCACCCCAGTCCCATCCCATCCATCCATCTACCTCTAGCTCTCTCCTATCCTTGTATGATTTTGTGTGCTCTATAGCGTGAAGCACCCCCAAAATAGTGGTCTTAATGGAATGTAGGCATCAAGTGGTCTAGTGAATCTTTCTGGGGAGCCCTAAAACTCTTTCTGAGGCGATGATCCAATAACCCTATTATCGCAGTCACCAGGGCTTGGGGTACATATAGGTGGGGCAGGGTGGGGCTAGGAACCGGAAACCATGCATTGTGTTCCCAGGGATATCATGGCCAAATCACATAACTCAGAATGGAGCTAGGTACCAGGCATCTGCCTTTGAATACAGATCTACGAATCTACCATAGCAAACTAGTACCTGGTCCTGGGCCCAACAGCTCTATACCATTGAATGATTGCGTTTTTCTCTTCACATTCCAGTTCTTCTACCCCTATAGCAACCCCCAAAATAGAAAAGTAGATCGTCATCACAATTTTAGTTGGATTCGACTGTTCTATCTCTTTTGGGGGTCGCTATTATATAATATTTGTTCAGTGGGATCGGACACGTCCTGCTGCCAAAGCTACGGGCATGCTTGTAGTAGTTCACAGGCCTTGGTGACAGATGACATCCTTCGGCAGTGGAAGATCCAACGTTTCATGTGAGTTGTGTCCAAAAGGTTTTCTTCTTCTGAAGGCGCTAAGGGAATGCTTACGCGGCAGCTTACGCGCCCGCAGTTTTAGTTTACGCGCGGGAATAGCTTACGCTGATGCTTACGCGGGCTTACGCACACCAGGGTTTTTGCTTACGCAAGGTCCTTATTGCCACCCTCTTACTAAAAATGAATAAGGTGGTTTTGGACGTGGCTCATGTGAAAATATTGGATTTGTTGAAAGAAAATCTGGGATGATCATCATCGAACTAAATGGGTTAGTTATCTGGGTGATTTTCCATTGCCAGGTTAAATTGCGATAGGGTGCATGATAGCAATACTGCGCACAGATCCGGACGTTTGCCCGGAGCACAAACCTGTCGCACAAAATGAGTCTCTTTTTCAACGGACCCCGATGAAGTCTGCGAAGGGTTGGCATACCTGGTATCTCAGGCACGGCGAGGAGAGACGCCTATGCAATGTACCATCCAAGCAAATTCATTATTATACCGTTATACCCTTCTACCTATTGTGGCAGGGGGGTTGCAGATTTATACCATGTATTGTGTGATTTTACACCATAAATGAATATAAATGATAAATTTTAATCATAAATCCATCATACCCTGCTACATATTGTTTCAGGGGTGTGGCAGATGTTGTGCCCATAATAGCATTGTTTTGGTGACGGCGCCCCTCAGGCGACCGCACTGTCGTCAGTTTCGTCATGATGAAGATATATGTATCATGTGTTTCAGGGATGGGAGGGAGGTTGGGTGGGTGGCGGGGCTTGTCTATTCTTCCTGGATGAGATGCAACCATATCTGCCATATCGTACACACACACATTGGATGTTACCTTCTACGATCTTCCGGCGCACTTCCATCCACATTTGATGTTACGTTCTACGATCTTCTGTACCACTTGCATGCACACTCGATGTTAAGTTCGATGATCTTCTGTAACGCTCGCACGCACACACAAATACACACAGAGACACTCGATGTTACGGTATCCGGTCAAGGGTTGGACTGCATCTGGGATGGTCTCAAATCATTTTTGCCAAGACAACTCTCGACCCGACAGTTGATAGGAAACCAACTCAAATTGCAGATGAACAGATATGTTTGGATCTGGTATTGGAAACACTGTAAGGCAGGATCCCCGAAAGATCTCGTGTTGGAGTTGGCAAAGCTCATGATGTCAACAAACAAAAAAATATAAGATTGGCTACTGGAAGTCACTTCGACACAAGTCAGACAGTGCCAAAAAATGCTTCAGATGTTTTTTTGGGCACAAGTTTTAGAACACTATCTTTTCAAAAAAATGTCGTTTAACTACAGCGAAAACAACACCAACTTCAGTTTGAGGCGCGGGTCCAGTGTTTTTGAAGCATTTTGACACTTGGATCGAACAAGGTTGATGAATAATAAATGCCGTGTTTTACAGGAAATGTTGTTGTAAGGATTAAGGATCTGAAAATATTTTGAAAAACAGAAAAGAGCGCGGTCACTCCACAGGCGCCGCCACCATGTTTTTACATAGCAAATCCATGTTCATACCATTCTACGGCGATATTGTTTGAGGGAGGTGAGTTATATCTTTTATTTGTGTTGTTAAACTGTGGTAAGAGTATGTAATAGTGGTATATTCTGACATCATGTTGCGCGAATGTTAGGATCTGCAGGCAATAATGATACTAGCGCTGTGTAATGTCACTACTTACTGAATTCATCCCTTGTTTGTCATCTTCTTCTTACCAGTACCGGACAAACAAGGCAAGACAAACAAGCTACATCCCTGTAACGTTGATGGTGAAATCCCAATGTTGGATGTGTTTGATCCCTATTTTCATGAGTAAAAATATCGCTCTTTGATGTTACCCTCTGGTAATTTAACATATTATAGCTATTGAAAATGGCCATTTAATAGTTGATTTACTCACTAAAAATTGTGATTTTCAACAGCTATGTTAGTTTACCAGAGGGTACATCCCAATGTTTGATCTTGTTTGATGGTCAAACAGTTTCCATACTGTAGTCGCCGACCGCATGAGGCTCCCGCAAACCAAGCTCCGTCAACTCCTCGATGAAGGCCACCCCACGTGTCCATTCCTAAGCTGCTTGGGTGGTGATTTGACATCGAATGGATGAAGGGTGTGTAATATTGTCGAATTGTGATTTATTGTGATTAATTGTGGCTGTATCATCTATCATCTATACATGATATATGTCTTGTGATCATGTGTAATCAACATCACGTCCGCAGAATCGATTTGCAACATCAATCACATACGATGATGATGCATACACAGCAGAATTGCATAATTCAAAGCATCGGAAGTTTCATCGCAAAATCATACGACGCTCGCGCATTCAAACCCAGACAATGCAAAGACAGCAATCCCCGATTCCACAGCAGTAGAACTGGCGTGGCTGGGATGGGCTTGGAATCCATTGCTGTCTTCCTTCGGCTCCCAAACAGTCCCCAGGCCACCTGTGGGTGACACAGCTGACATACCCAAAGCCAAAGCCCTGTGCATCCTATGGCAATTCTGGCTATGTTGGGCCCCAGTGTCGGCATTGTACACGGCAGCATCCACCAAAAGATGGTAGACCTACAGCCAGGTCCATGACGTCCATGGCGTCCAAGGGGTCCATAGGGTCCATGGGGTCCATGGGGTCCATGGCTGGGATGTTTTAGATATCCAATCACCTAATAAAAAGAACGGTCCCTTTTTGGCGGGTCAAGAATGAGCTAGTCTGATACTAAGCCATCCTTCTCGGGGGCGATTTGTGGGGAAGTGGGTTCCTTCTGCTCCTAGATGATTCTAAAAGTTTCCCAAAGACGGCTGAAAAATTCCGGACTGAAGCCACCAAGTCGTGGGCGAAAATCTTGGGTACACCCCAAAAATGATGGGAAAATGATAAAACAACATTGGATTTTGAGGGGAAACCCTAATCTATGGCTGCTATAGCTCATGCTTCATCCATCCTCCCCGGATGGTGGGTTTTTTGATCAAAAGAGGGGTTCCTCGCCTTGGTCCAGGTCGCAGTGAGGTTCAGCTCCAACTTGGCCGCTGAAGCGGCCTGTCCACTGCTGTGTTGGTGATGGCTGAGAAGGGGAAACCAATGATGAGAAGGGGGACCCCATGGTAGGAAATCCCAACATGAAGGTTTGTAACGTTGGTTTGCTATGAGTTTGTGGTGGCACTTTGGTTGGCACTACTATCACGATGATTGTTGGTTATTCATTGTGATAATATGTGATGATGCACATGAATACACCGGATACTTTATCAGCAGGATTGGACCCTAATCCAATCGATCAGATACAGTATTATATAATGTTGTTGTTTATATCAATATCATTTTTGTCTGACCTACGTATCTAGTAGATGTAGCATGATGTAGCATCCTTTCTTATTCCAGGCCATGTCCAACTTCAATACCGCCAGTCAAGTGGCTGCTTCCGTGGCTACAGGATCCTGCGGGCTCTGGGGCGGTTTGTGTCTGAAAATGGCACCCCCGTATCTCACGGTAGATCAAAATCAAACTTACACTGGCAATCACTGGCAACTTTTGGGGAACGTCTGGGAATGCCCCAGGTTTTTGGGTTTTTGGGCAAATCATGACAAAACTCAACCTCCTTCTGCAACATTCTGCAACCTTCGACTCTCGACTGCCCATTCTGTGCATTTTTGTGCGTCCTTAGCGATTCTGATGAGACTTTGTCGCAGGTCCAGAACAGTGTCTCGCAAGGCCAAGGCACTCGGCCAATCAGAGATGCCCTTGGTGAATTTTTGGGGCGGCTTCATGGCCAGATGATGCCAGTTCGTGAACACTGAGATCCGAGAACAGTGGTGCTTATGGCTTTGGATGTCATGATGAGGGAATGTGCATGACAAGGTTCAGAAAGAAAAATTCGGTCCATTTGGAAACACAGAACCCATCAACTGGAATATCATTGCTGCTTCAGCCAAGCCGTGGCGAACTAATGCAAGCGCCAAACTCACATGCCAAGGCTGCCAAGGAACCGTGTAGCCTTCCAACATGATGCTGTAGCTGGTGATGTTTGGAGGCCACCCCGCTTCCTTCATACTCTCCTGGGATTTTCCGGCCGGGTGGGCTCAACTGAGCGTGCTCACCATCTTACATAAACCACCATAAACCCATGATCCATCAGACAGACACCAGGACAGAAGACATAGAACCACCAGGAAAATTCACTTCACAACCCCCCTCATGTTTAGTGACTTAGTGGCGCCCTCTCAATGGCAATGGGAAACTGATGGACGATCGAGGCCAAGCGTCCAAGACCTCCATGGCGGCGTCCATGTCACCACGACGGCACTCAATGGCCATCATCATGTTCCACCTCGGCCATGGCGGTAAAATGCGGTAAACCCCCAAGTGCTTGGTTAATGGGATGGCTAAGGATGGCTTATTATGGCAATGGGTTTACCACAATTAGACATCAATAAACCACCATTTTCTAGATTTTGATGGTCTATAGTATCTGCAATCTGTTCTTTTTGGAGCGGGGGCACAGCCGGGACATCCCCCAATTTTCTGCTACACCTGGATTGCCTGCGCTCTGCCCCAAGTGTTGAAAGTGCCTTAAAATCCCACCTAGCCATACCTGACCAAGAAAATTCCAAGCCCATCTCTCCAGAGCTGCAGTCAAAATGACGACTATTGCAATCACCGCACGGGATGCACAGGCAATTGGTTTTGCAGACCAACATCTTTCCCAAATCTGTCAGAAGGAAAGATGATTGGAGGATGTTTTTGGATGATTGGAGGTATTTCGGTATGTGTCAACATTGCGTACCCCTGAAATGGGATTGTTGACACATGTCGATACAAAAGACGATGAACTATGCGGCCCCTGGCGTGAAATCTCGACCACCCCTTAGGGGATCATCGGGATATCATTGAAGGATAACTGGCTCTCCAATCCCTCCTAGACCTTGGGACCTTGGGTTTACTCCCTCTTTCAGCTCACCCTGGCCCAAAGCTGGAGCTCCGCACGCGAACCTTAGATCTTGGCCAATGGGGGGACTCTTCTGGTTGAAACATGATGGAACCGGAAAGGCGGGACCCGGAAAAAATCCGTCACGTGGATGGATTTTTTCCTGGGGCAAGTCAGGCACGCAAGGTCAACAGCATAGTTGTGTCAAATTATGGCAATGAATATCAAATGATATAAATGAAACCAACATTGAGTCAAGACATTTACACCAATGACACCCAGTTTGCTGCCCTTTTTGTTCAACACCAAGAGACGGGTCCTTAGCGCCTCCAAGCTCCACCAAACGTTGAAACACACGCGAGGCATCCTCGTAGTATCCTGGTGCAGTGGTTTAGTGGTTTTAACCCCTGTGAAACCCAAGAATCCAAGAAAATCAAAGATATATTTGCCATGGAAAACACATCCGTGCATTAAGAAAACTAATGGTCACAAAGTTGACTGATGGACATACATGTCGGTTGATTACATGTTGAGCTAGATACTGCAACATCTGCAACTGTGGCTCATGAACACGGAATCAACATAATCAACAATGTTGCAAAATGTTGCAGAAACCAGCACTTGGGCATCCAATTTGCGGTTCCATCATCAATTTGCTCAGTGCATGGCACCTTCGCGAGCCAGACCGATGAAGGCGCACCTGAATCATGAGGCTGGGTTCCAGCCAGAGATTGGACATTTGTTTTTTGAATAAATTGCGTTTTAATGCGTTTTACGGGTCATCTGTGTCAAGACTCTGAAATGCCTCTTGCTATGGGTCTGACAGTCTGACCTCAAAAATTCATCTGCATCAAATTTTGCATCTCCAAATTGCATATTTATTGGTGCCAAAAATGCATGTGCAGTTTTTAAATCTCAATGTTCAATGGCACAAAGGACAAGAAATTTGCATTCCAGCAACCAGATATGCATTTTCAAGCCCACAAGACTTCCAAATATACATTCTTGAATGGTACCAAAAATAAAAGGTGCATGTTGAGTTTGTAAATCTCCATGTTCAATTGCACCAGGGCACCAGGGACAAAAAAAATGCGAAAGTAGGTTTGAGCTCATTAGATTGGGATCAAGTCGAATATGATCAACGAAATTGCGCCAAAAAACTTCCGAGTTACGAACGATGGTCATGGTTAGCATTCACACCATCATGCCAACCACATCATCATGTCAACCACCCGTCATCAAGTAGTTGGGAAACGCAAGAGTTCGGAAGCGTGTGAGCTCACGGGTGAAAACATTCTCGGGCGCGAAACACGGTTTCTTTCGAGTAAAGTGGTTTCCAGAGTCGCCGAAGTAGTGTCTCTGTTTCCGCGGTTGCAGGCCTCGATCTGCTAAAGTTGTCGGCAAAAAGTGCACAGGACTGTAGCGAGAGCTTGATTTGCACTTCAAAACGTTAAAGAAGTGAGGCGTTCGGAGCACTTTTGGAAGATGAGGGCTAAATTTGCTCCAGGCTGTAGCAAGAGCTCAATTTCACCAAAAAAAAGAAACGTAAAAAAAATTAGGTGTTCAGAGTAGCGCGAAATCGCCCCCATTGTCAGGCGCTGCGCGAACGTTGGTCGATTTGGCGCGACGCTCCTGCTATGCGGGTTTCCAACCGCTTCTGACAGAACGCATTGGGCTGGCTGCGCGCCGCAAAGCCTGAGTGATGCTGCGGCGCTCTTGCTATGCGGGGTGGAGGTGGAGGTTTCCAAACGCACTGTAACTTAACAGCTGTGCCAAGAGAAGAATTGGGGCTACAGAAGAGCTAGCTGGGAGGCAGAACAAAGACGTAGCTCATTCATCCATCCATTCATCATCCATTCGGCCGTTCATTCACTGATTCATTGATTCATCAATTCACTAGTTCATTCATTGATTCACTGACTCACTGCTTCATCACTTGTTCATTGATTCACTGATTCATTCCTTCATTGGTGCATCGACTCACTACAAGTAATTCACTCATTCATTGCTTTGCTGCTTCATTAGTTCAATGATTCCCTGAATCATCAGTTGATTGAATCATTGATTCACTGCTTCATTGCGTCATTATTTCTATCATTCATTGATAAGTTCGCTCATTCGCTAATAAGTTCGCTCATTCACTGATTCATTGGTTCATTGATTCACTGATTCACCGAATCATCGATTTGTTGATTCATTGATTCCTGGATTCGTTGATTCACTGAATCATCGGTTCACTGAATCACTGATGCACCGATTCATTGAATTCATTGATTCACTGATTCATTGACTCACTACATCATCGATTCATCGATCCACTGATTCACCAAATCATCGATTCGTTGATTCAATTGACTCATTGATTCCTGGATTCGTTGATTCACTAAGACATCGGTTCAACGAATCACCGATTCACTGATTCATTGATTCATCGGCTCACTAGTTCGCTTTTTCATTGCTTCATTGACTCATCGACTCATTATCCTCGTTCATTCATTGATTCATTGAACCATCGATTCATTAATGCATCGGTAATGCATCGGTTCATTGATTCATCGACTCATCTATTCGTTGATTCACTGCTTCAGTGATTCGCGGGTTCATTGATTCATCGACTCATTGACTCACTCATTCATTGATTCACTGAATGAGCGATTCATTGATTCACTGACTCATTGAGTCACTGAATCATTGATGCTTTGATTCATGGACTCACTGATTCACTCTTTCATTGCTTCGCTGCTTCATTGGTTCGTTGGTTCATTGGTTCATTCGGTCAGTTGTGTGTGGATTCTTTCACGTCATGTCATTGGCATCTCAGCCACCATCTGCTCATTCGTTGACGCACCTCGCAACTTCGACAGTTCATTGCTTCTGCATCGCAAAAACTTTCCTACAGGCCATTGATTTCTTATAACCATTTCCTATGTTCGAAACTTCTGCCCCGGCGCGTGCCGGGCACTATCTGGTACAATGATGTATTTATTGTATACCGGTAATATTGTGTGTGTTAGCGTATGCTCCGCTCAACTTTACACGTCGTTCCACCACAGCTCCAAGCGACGTGTAATGTGGTGCCCCCGGGCGGACGCCGTCACTGCGCATGCGCGTCAGTAAGCGGAGCGCCAGCTCCACCTGTACCATGTGGAGCAAACCCCTATGGTGGGTAAAAATCCCAAGATTTGTAGGTCAAATGTCCTAAAAGCCCTGCCTGTGCCATACAAATACCTATGTCAATGTGATTCAATGTGTCATGTTTTTTTGGTGGAGTTCTCCTTAAATTCATGCTTCAATATCATTCATCGCATGGTTTTTATTGACCAAGCTCCCCAATTGTTGGCAATTGGCAATTGGGTGTGTCTGAAAATAGGTGCCCCCAAGCCCAATGGTGTGAAAATTAAAGCAGTTCTTTCGCATTGGGTCGTCATGAACTGGGATATAACTACCCCATTTCAATTTCAGGACAAATCCACTTCACTTTATATGCGTGGGTCTTGGTCAAAATCACGTTTCCCCATTTCTAGATTGTAAATGCTGAAGATGTCAGGATGACCAAAATCTATGGCCCTCTCTGCCTTAAAATCTGACCTCATGATGCTAGCTGCTATCTCTAACTCCAATATTTATTAAAATCCGTTGCTTTCCTTGTGGAATTTTGTTCTCCATGGATTTCCATTGAAGTGTTCTGGAAAGGACACGTGCTCACGTCGCCACGCCTGACCAGAGGCAACGACGGCCTTGATGAGCTTCAGATAGGTGATCTGGTTCCAGGAAATGCCCGCCTCCAGGAGACCCCAAATCACTCATTTGAAAATTTGAACATGTCCATTTTTGGGCACCCCAACACCATGCAAGATGAAAACCCCACCTCCCTCATCCGATTGGCCACTTGTAAGGCCAATGTCATCTGCCCCGACTGCCCATAGCAACTCGGAGGATGCAAATTTGTCAGATCGGTAGCTGGCAAGCGACATGGATCTGAAAGTGGGACTTCGATGGGAAGGCATACTTTTGTATGTACCTCTCTCTCTATCTCCCTCTCTCTCTCCATTGCCATCTCCAGGAGTCTAGCCACTGTTGTGTGTGTGTGCACATATGTTTGTGCATATATACATATACATATATATATACACAGAAATTGATATTAGAATTAGATATAGATATTGCTATATAAACAGATCGCCAATAGATATACATAAATAGATATAGAAAATTATAGTTAGCTATTCTTTCTGATTATTTTTCTATTTGTTTTTCTATGTATTCTTTATATTTATGTTTCTACTTGTTGTCTATTTATTTATCAGTTTATTATTTATTTACTTATCATTATCTGTGTTTTTTCTATTTCTGCATTATATATATACACTATTTGCGCATTGCTCCGCATTATCTGTATGTATGCCTCTGTATATATATATACACATATGCATATCGGTTTCCTACACACGCAGAAGATAAGTGTTTACGTGTTTATGTATGTATACATATATATATATTCCAATCATTCTAGTCAAGATGAACGTTTTTCAAAAACATCCATCCATATGACATGAAGGCCCTTTTTCCCAACCATTCCATCACTCAGGTCCCTCCGGCATCACTTTTGGGCTGAAGCATGAATTTAAAAAAACTGAAGACAATGCAAAAGGTTTCAGTTTTAAGTTAAAAAAGCATAGCACCCTCTTCATCTCTAATTAAATAGCATTAAGTTTCAATTTTTCTGAGATTTTGTGGAATAACACCGGAGCCGGGCCTGGGTCCAGTCTAAGATCTACGTTGTCTATTCTCACTTCCAATGTATGATATAGTTGCAGTAAGATTCAGATATGATCGACGTATTGTATTAAATTATATTATAGACATATATATGCTATATATATATATCATTTGGTTGAATTGAATAATCGCCAACTCTCTGATTTGTCATGAAGGTATTCATCCTGGGGCAGCCCCATCTGGTGTAACCTGCCAGTTGAAGTAATCCCTGCAGCACTAAGTTCAGGTGCTCAATGAGGTGGTTGTAGTTGTCCGTCTCCTGTGCCCACTTTCAAATAGATTCAACGGGGAAAGTATGAAAAAGTACTAGGAAACTAATGAATTGTTTTCCAAAGTAAATATAGCCTGTACATTACATACATGCTCTCTTCATCCAATTGCAGGATAAAAGGGAAGTCCACAATGACAAATTCAACATAAGTTCGAAGCAATTCCGTTTAATCCATCAGAGACGACCAGCAATTGGGTTTGCACTTCTTATCGAACAATTTGGGAGTCATCATCCCAGGATGGATCAGCAAGTAAACCTCTCCCCTTTTTGAACTACACCCATCAAGCGGTTGGAATGTGTTGGATCTATTCAGTTTATTCAGCCCATAAGTATGGGGCCGATGTCAATGTCCGAGGAAATGATTGCCTGAAAAAATCTTGAAAAACCATCAGCCAATAAATTCTATGGAATGCGTACAGGGTTTAATAATATGTTAATAATATGTTAATGTCCTCCCATTTTTGGGATCATGGCATCAGATTGACATCACGCTGCCCAGTGCCGGGGACTAACGGGATCCAGGGCTCCGGTGTAACGCCCATCTGCTCCATGATCCGCAGCAACTGCCGCACATCCGTGGCCGCATCCAAGCGGCTGAAACAACACCGCTGCAAGATGCTGAAAGTGACCTGGAAAGCAACGAGACCTACATGGCGAGGCTAACTTGGACCCATGTTCCACGTTGATTCACGTGATTTTATCTGGTGCCTGAAAAAATTGGGGTGTCACTGGAAGATTGATAAGAAACCTAGTGAAAAGTGAAAATTCGCGGCTTGATACCTGTGGCAAAGGGATGCATTGTTGCAACTACCGCTACCTGGGACCTTCTCGCTTCTCATCAGTTGAACAACCGGCAAGGGTCTCGGTCTGAGACAACGTTGGTCAGTGACAGAACGACAAAAGAAACGAAAAGCCTCCATGTATGTTGAGTCATTTCCCACCCTTGCAAAATCCTCACACACCATGGTTGCATGGATTTACCGTACCTGGTCCTGTGGCGCAAGTGTCAAGCTTACTAAGCTGCCTGCCAACCACGCCTAGAATACATATTAGATCATATTAGGACCATTATTAGGAGGTATAATGAGGAGCTCAGGGAAAGAGAGCTCCACCATTCCACAGGCACTTGCGCTCTGCAAACTGTTTCGCCAAGAGACTGCACTGAGTCGGATCTTTCGCTGTCTCAGAATTCCCAACACCGAGAAGGTATCCCGAAAGCGGCCCAGCCTGCAGGAACCGGCTGGCTGCTGACTGCTGTCAGGATAAGTCCGCTGAAGTCACATCACGAGCATTTTTTGATGTTTTTTGTAACCATTGCGGGCGCCACTGAATTCCGCAGTCGAAAATAGCTGAAATCTAGGAAACATATGGAAACATGGGGCGCACGCAGTCAAAATGCATGTTTTTTCTTTGCATTGCCTACCAGCACCCTCCAGATGCAGCGGCAGCAGCAAACGATGGAAAATGGAAAAGGCGCCGGGCACGGTGGTAAAACGGCAATAAGCAATACTGATCAATAATGCATGGTTTAACACAAATATAAAATCACTGGGTAAGTTAAAACTGAGTTCTGTGTGGCGCCAAGATGCGCCTTCAACATGAAGACGCGACTTAAGTCAAGACACCACTAGCTTGGGTTCTTGAGGTTTCCAAGTATCATCACGTCTATCCCTGATGCTTCAGACGGTGATCTTAGGCATCTGCCGAAGATTAGAGCTGAAGAGACGACCCCAAAAACAGTTGAACAAACAAATCCAAAAGCCCTAGCTCAGGTTTTTGGAAAGTGAAACAAACGCCACTGCCGAAGGTGGCTGTCTACATGCGACCCTGCCGGCCTGGAGTAACCCGCCATGAGGGCGGTGTACAAATATAGTGGCTCCTGTGGTCCAGGCGCATGAGGCATTTCCCATGGCAGGTCTCCGTCACTTTTCTCGCTGTTTCATGATCCCCTATTGATCCCCTAAAAAATTGCAAGCCTTTGATTTTGCTTGCAAATGTGGCGTTTATGCACCAGGATCAATAGAAAGATGCTTGTTGTCAATGGGGTGTATCATGCCATGTCCGACATCATCCAACTATTCAGACTAGTCCTAGATCAATCCAACGGATGAAGGTTGGCTCCCAGGACTTGCTGCCAAGCATCTGCAACCTCCATACGGAAATCAAACTTTTGGCGTCGCATCAGCCTTAGTGAGGTGGGTGGGTTTGCCCAAAATTGGCGTCATATATTTATGTATATATATATATATCAGTTTATTGCCAGTTTGAGGAGAACTGGTTTGTAGCCACTGACCCAGAAGTGCAACAACTTGAATAAAGCCGCACAAGCCTGTACAGAGTACAGGGTTCCTTTCTTAAGCCAATTGATTTGGATGTTGCCATTCAAGGTGGCTAAAATGTGGCTATATAAATATATAAATAGGTCCAAGGCCTAAAATCATCCCAGACTGCCCGAGAGCTGGTGTATTGTGTATCATTGGAATAGGCGGATGGAAATTCAACCAAAGTGGTAGCTGTCGCCCTGCAAACATCAAATGAATTATATATGGTTGATTACCTTGATGCAAATGGTCATTGCCAGAATCCCGAAACCCTCACCCAATGGTATGCCAAAATCCACCCCTTCACCAGCTGGTTCCATGCATCGTCTGTTCAGTAACTCCCCACCCCACCACTCAAAACATGGTGGCCTACAAAGCCAGGTGGCTCCTCTCCCTTGCGAAGGTAGAGTTTTGCCCGATCCAGTTGAGGAGGGGTGGCAGACGAGTAGACCACCACCATCAACAAGAAGTATCTTAGCAGTTGTGATGGCGTTGGATAGTTCCAACAGGTGCTGCTGCTTTCAAGGCTAGGGCGTTCCCTTTCTACATACCAATGAATTGAATGCCCTTTGATAAAATATATATGTTCCCAGTCCCCGGTATTCCCCGGTTCGGTAGCCCTCTCCGCTCCAAATGGTATGGTACCCCCAATTCCGCTATTGCAGCATTTCAGAGTCACGGCCACAAGCTTCCACCTGCAACCTATTTGCAGCATTTAGGAGCCGTATACTTCCTGCAAAATACCTCGGTACCACTTATGCACTACCTGCACGCTGTCCACATATTACCTATATATATATACATCATTGTATTTCTTTTCCACTTATATACGACCAAGAGCGTATCCATACGCTACTCATATGTACCGTAATCCTACTTTATATGTATATTTAAATCTATATATATATTATGATTATTGGTGTTATTATTATTATTGTTATTATTATTATCATCATTAGTATTATTGTGCTTATTATTGTTATTATTGTTATATATTGTTATGATTATTACATGTTAGACATTACATGCCAGTATGCAACCTATACACCACTCATGGCGTGCCTATATACTACCATATACTACCTCTGTCCTATTCATCTACGACTGATAAGCTGCATCAACCCTCTCATTTTCCCACCCCCCACACCACAGGGAGAGGGGGCAACCACATACACTACCTAGATACCTCATACTAAGGATAGATATGTACATGTACGTGTAATTATATATATATATATAACATTCATGTGTGTATATGTATATATGCATGTATGTATAGTACCTACATGTACCTACATATTCTATATACTTGCTACTTATTATACTATATTCTCTACAGCTTTACTACCTGTACACTGCCTATATACTACCTATACAACACGGTTACAAATAGATAGACACTACCTATGTACTACATGCATACTACCAGATAGCGCCTATGTACCACTTGTTTGGATGCGCTAGCTATTATAAATAAATAAATAAATAATAAATAAATAAATAAATAAATATATATATTATTATATATGTATATATTATATTATATTATATTACGTATATATATATATATTATATATATATTCCCCATACAGCATATGCAACCCTCCTCTTCCCACCCCAACCCACACGACAGGGGGAGGGGGGATACCATGAACACACTGCATACACAACCACCTCCCACCCCCCAGGCCCACAGGGGGGTTGGTGACCATGGGTGGAGGGGGAGGGAACCAGAACCTGGAACATACCCTCTGGTAATTTAACATAGCTATTGAAAATGACCATTTATAGTGGATTTTCCTATTAAAAATGGTGATTTTCCATAGCTATGTTAGTTTACCAGAGGGTATATACTGTAACAAGTCCAGAATCTATGCAATGCAAAACATTGCCCCCAAAAAAAAATATGTTGTGCTCTTAACATGTGACAGTCAATGTGACATGCGCATAATACATACAGTTTACGCATGTTTGTACCTACATAATATGCGATTGTATGTGTTTATACAATGCATGCCCTACAAGGTACCCTCCCGTAATTTTAAATAGCTATCAAAAGTGGCCCATTTTAGATAGATTACTTATTTTGACTTATTGGAACTGTTGATTTTCCATGGCAATGTTAAATTACCAGAGGGTATGTCTACTGTACATCCCTTTCGGCAAATCTCGCACCATTGCCCGCAGCGTCCCAATATGCCGCCCAGAAACACCGCGTCAGGGATCAAGCCTTGAGCCTGTGTTCCATTGCACCAGGTACACGCTAGTGGGCTAGTGGGAACGACTTCCGTGCAAAAGTGATCAAACCGAAAAGATCTGCAAGTTTGCAACCCAAGTGGGCCCGACAGTGCCCAGAACTCCGGATCACAATCGATTGAATAGATATCGTATGATATCATATGATATCGTATGATATCGTATTTGGCCCAGGTTTCTGTGCCTGCGTCCGAGATAGCAAGGTTGAAGCCGCAAATGGGCCTGCCGGTTGCACAATCAAATCTCTGCGGCAACCCCGAGGACCCCCTATGACATAGCGTGAGGTGAACTGCTCACTAGCCCCAGCTGTTCATAATCATGCAAGTGAAGTGATGTGCAATCTGACAATGTTACGTTGCACCTTTTGAGCTACAAAATATCAATGGTTCGCGATGCCTTTTTGCCTTGCCATCTCCCGGACCAGCAACACATACCTCGTTTGCGGTGACCGGTGATAAGATAATGTTCTAAAATTCTATGAAATTCTAGGAATATATTTGCTGTTCTGCCTTGAGATTGTCCATGTTGCTGCTAAAGGTGAGCAAACGCCTCTAATTGTAGCTCAACATACATATCCCCCCAAGCGCAGTGTAGTGCAACGATACTCTAGAATCCACTGATATCACTGATATCCCTTGATATTCAGTTAGTTATTGGATTCAAGTGTAGTGTTGCGTTTCGCGTTTTCATTTCCGGGTGCCCGCCCAAAGGTGGCAAGTTGCATCCGCGAGTCCGGAGCCGGGAACCCCTCTTTGCCTCGGCTACAATAGCGTTTGTAGCAAAAGCCGCGCCGTTCTGGGATATCGGCACCCTGACCTGGAAAACCTGTCAGTTTATAGGACCACGAAGTCACGAAGCGATTTGTAATAGCCTTTATATGTCAACATTATGTCAACAAGTTGCAGTTTGGAACCTATTCACCTGGTCGCTGCCGCAAAACATCCAAATTATCACAACTTGTGTGCAGAGGTTCCTCTCTCCATGCACTCCACCATGTCGGCTGCCTCAGAAAGACCTTAGCCAAAAGCAACCATCGAGACAGCAGATTCCGCATCCAAGCCAACATGAAATACAGGAAATCAGATGAAATAAGAAGTGGGACACAGCGGGGCGCAAAAAATACGAAACCACGAGAAACGTTAGTGATCTGGGATGACTAGTTCAAGGGCGAATGCAAAGCAAGCCGCACGGATTCCGCTTGGGTTTGTTTCAATGCGGCGTACATATGATCTGGGAGCTCCTCCCAAGTGAGTCATGTAGATTCGTACCAAGGCAAGGAATTCAGCTGCCAATTTTTATGGGTAGGAAATTGTTTTAGGTTTTTTGTTCTTACTTTATTTTTTTGATTTCTGGCTGTGCCTTTTTTCCGTTGTATTTGCAGCATTTTGGAGCTGGAATCTTCCATTTTGCTTGCTGGAACCTTCCATTTTGCTTGCTATTTGTAGCATATTGGAGCTCGAACCTTCTATTGTGCATGATATTTGCATATATGTGCAACATTTTGGAGCTGGAATCTTCCATTCTGCAAGCTATTTGCAACATTTTAGAGCTGGAACCTTTCATTTTGCCTGCTATTTGCAGCATTTGAAGCTGGAACCTTCCATTTTGCTTGCTATTTGTAGCATTTTGGAGCTGGAACCTTCCATTTTGCTTGCTCTTTGCAGCATTTTGGAGCTGGAATCTTGCATTTGGCATGCTATCTGCAAGCCGTTGTTGGTTGTTGGTTGTTGTCTTTTCGTTGTGGGTTGGTGTACCTGGAGGAACACACCAACAACTGCTGATGGCATGGTTTTTGTTTGGGTGTAGGCAGTGTTTGTGGTTTCCTTATGCTTGTGGTTTTGGTTGCGGTGAACACCAACAAAGCCATGAAGTCAACAAGCCCTCAATTAAAGCTTTGCAAAGCCAAGAACAAAGAAAACTGGCAAAGCAATCAAGGCCGGAAAAAACACAGAAACAAAACAAAAGTTTCGAGTGGTATGTGCAATATTTTCAGCATTCTGCAATGTCAACCTGCGACGTGGAGATAGAACCTCTCATTTTGCCTGGCATCTGCGACATCTGGAAGATAGACCCTTCCAGTTGCATGGTATTGCAGAATTTTGCAGATGATAATTGCAACATGTTTGAACGTTAACCTTGCTGTCCATTTTGGATAACACTTGAAGCATCTTGAAGCATTGGGAAACCTTAACTTGTTAACCAGCTCATTTACATCCCATGGTCGTTACACCAACGCAAAGAAACTACAGTATAAGTATACAGTATAAGTATAAGGTCAAAACTGAAAGCACGAAACAATAAACTAGAAACAGCTGGAGGGTGCATGGGGGGAGGGCACAGCGCCTCGCCCCCAAGGAACACAGAGAAAAACTTTTCTAGTTGTGTTCCTCCCTTGCCGCTGTAGCTGTTTTTGTTGCTCTTGTTCTTGTTGTTGCTTTTGTTGTTCTTGGGGTTCCTTTTGTTTTGCTGCTCTTATTGTTTGTGCTGCTGGTGCTGTTCTTAATGTAGCTGCAATTGCACTTGTAATCAAGCAAAGCAACAACAAGGAAGCAAAAAAAACACAAAAAGCAGCAAAAGCAGAAAAGCAAAAAACAATACAAAGCAGACAAACAAAATTCCATAGAAACAAAAAATCAGAGAGGAAAGCAGAGAAGCAAAGAAGCAAACAAAAAAAACAGAGAAGCAACAAAGCAGAAAAGCAGAGTAGCAAAAAAAACGGACAAGAGTAGAAGCAAAAAAGCAGAAAATACAAAAAAACAGAAAAGCAGATGAGCAACAAAAGCAGAAAAACAAAAAAGCAAAAAAAGAAAAATAACAAAGCAGAAAAGCAGATGAGCAACAAAAGCAGAAAAACAAAAAAGCAAAAAAAGAAAAATAACGAAGCAGAAAAGAAAAGAAGCAACAAAAGCAGAAAAGCAGAGATGCAAAAAAAGAAAATTAACAAAGCAGAAAAGCAACAAAGTGGAAAAGCAGATAAGCAAAAAAAGAGAAGCGTAGAAGCAAAACAGCAGAAAAGCAAAAAAAGAAGAGAAACAAAAAAAGCAGAGAGGCAGAAAAAGCAGAGAAGCAGAGAGAAGCAGAGAAGCAGAAAAGCAAGACAGTAGAGAGGAGGGAGAAATCAAAAAAAATTAAACTTTAAAAAACAATTCCCCAAATAAATGGCTACCCATTCTTTATCAGTTCTTAGGCCTGCCCTCGCCCTTGCCATCTTGGCATGGCACGTCCACTCCGCGCCAAGGCGTATACCACCTGCGCCCAGTCTTCTTCGTTGGGTTTCTGTTCCATGAACCAAGGCTGCACACGCTGATACAGCTGCCTTAGAAGCAGTGCAGGTGGGCATCACTTGCATTGGCAAAGTGAGGAAATCAAAAAATGCGTTGAGAATGCCACAGGAAACCAAGGGTGCATTGTAGTTCTTTAGAATTGCACCACAGCAACACCAACTCTTCAATAGCGGTGCATGTCTGACGAGGCATTGCCTGCCGCCCAGGATACACGATGTTCTCTGGAGACACGTCCGCTTTGCGGAGAGCCTAGGCACATCTGCAGGAGATCTAACTGAAGCCCCAAGGTCGTTTCGACATGGGTCTGACAATGGAGTTGATGATCCCCTTTTTGAGACCAAGTTCATATCAAGGAGAAATGCCTCGACACACCGGGTTATCTATGCGTGCGTGTGTCTGTACAAATAGAAATATAAGATCCTTCAGTACATCCTGGTCGTCCCACTATCGAACAACACGATATCATCTTGTTCGGATATTTATCCCACTCTACATTCCCATGATACCGCTATATACTAGGCTATATACACTATATGTCATGGAAAAAGAATAACTACCCACATGGCCATGGCGCCCCCCCTCTCCGTGTCCCAAAGGCTCGCAGGAGTCCGCGGAAATTCTCCACCGGCAATGCCATCGTTTCCTCCGCGATCAGTTCCAACATCTCGTGTCGGAGGTCACCTGGGCTGCGACACCTCCAGGAGAAACACCCAGTTTGGTCAGCAGCAATTTATGAATACGGATGGCCCAGCAAAGGCACTGCTGGCCGAGAGGAAGATACGCGCCACCAGCTGGTGCCTTAGTCACGGCCAGGGCGTATCTGAGTGACTTTGCTTCGTGGAACAGCTTCTCCCCAGTGAGTAGGGTAAAAACTTACACTACATCTACATACATTTACACCATACATGGCATATATGCATGTAATGTCATGCAATGTAATGTAATGCAATGCAACGCGACGTATGTATGAATGTATGAATGTATGAACGTATTAATGTATGAATGTATGAATGTATGCACGTACGTACGTTAGTAGGTAGGTAGGTCAGGTTAGGTTAGGTTCGGTTAGGTTAGGTTAGGTTAGGTAATGTAGGTGATGTAGGTGATGTAGGTGATGTAGGTAATGTAATGCAATGCAATGCAATGTAATGTAATGCAATGTAATGTAATGCAATGCAATGCAATGCAATGTAATGTAATATATGCATGCATGCATTGATGGATGGATGGATGGATGGATGGATGGATGGGTGTGTGGATGTATGGATGTATGGATGTATGGATGTATGTATGTGTTTTTTTTGTATTTAATGTTGCTAATATATATATAATGTATAATATATATATACATATATCACTCTCTGTGTGTACTTCCACTTCCTGCGACAGGTACGTGTGCTTCTGTTATCTGCTTACTGCTCTGCACTGGAGCATAGTCACAAGCTGCGAAACTCCAAGGCCACCCCTCCATGATGAGCTCCAGCCACTGAAAACTACTCAACTCGTTGCAACTAGCGCTGTGCAGTGGCCATTAATTACTTCAGCCAATGACAACTGAAAAGCCGTTTGCTGCACACCATACATAAGTTGGAAGTTGTCTTCAAACCAGAAGAGGACTTTAGTTCACCTTCCCGGCCTGTTGAGTTCACATCAGCAGACTGTCCCTGAGCTCCCAGCGACCCTGAAACCTCTTGACGGAGCCGTTGCAGTAATTTCTGCTTGGTATCCTCATGGAATGGAAAATGGCTGAGCGGTTGAGGTGCCTTGATGCCATGAAATCATCAAAGGGAGGTTTCCTGACAAATAAATAAAGCTAGTTGAGGTGTGTGCATATAGAGACGTATATAGACACAATCAATTCCTCACTGGAGCCTATTATAGGTTTGGGGTATCTCAATGCTATGGCCCTTGAAACCATTTCGTTAACGAGTTGTTTCACATTGTGAGCTGAGCTACAGGGGTGCTAACCCATGGGTTTCACCAATATTTATATATATATATACATGTACATATAATACTATGTAAAAAAAATGCATGTATACATATAATATGATTTGCAATATCATGTACAACAATGTGTATATATAAATATATACATATATATGTATAACCAAATGACAATATAGTTAATACGACAATGTAAGGGAATAGAACAGAACCAAATACAATGAGCACAACACAGTACAATGACGATAGTACAATACAGCACAATACAATACCATACAATACCATACCATACCATATCATACCATAATAATATACAATACATAATTGGCAATACACTGCACTACAATACACTACAATACACTACAATACAATACAATACACTACACTACAATACAATACAATACAAAACAATACAATACAATACAATACAGTAGAACACCAGGGAAGGAATATATAGATACGGCAAGCAAGTCCGCCGTGAACCAAACTCAAAAACTGACGTCGTCTTTTGAGCAACACAACTTTGCCCCGGCTCGAAACCCCCTGGCCTGGTCTTCGCCAGCGTCTTCCTGGTGAGCCGATTGTCAATGTAAACTCAACGGTGTGCAGCAGACACGTCTCTGTCGAGCAATTAAACGAACATATAAATTATAGATCAAAAAATGTAGCAATGATATATAGTAAACAGACATAGATCATCATTCGATATTTAAACGCCCCCTCAATGCATGTCATAATCAAAACCATAATCATAATCATATCATATCATATATCATATCATAATCAAAACCATAATCATAATCATAATCACATCATATCATATCATATCATATCATAAGCAAGTCATCATCATAATCATAATCATAATGATAATCATATCATATCAAATCATATCATATACATGCATATATTTTGCATGACCTTCTCCGTCGCTTGAGGCCTCCTGTGCAGCACCCACAGAGGACTCGATCTCTTGGTTTCGCATCACAATGGCCGAGGCTGGGCCTCTGGAGCTAGGCTTCGACGTGGATGCTGAGCAGCCAACTGGTGACTTTGAAATGTTCAACCAATCTGAAAAACCTTGCCAAAGGCCTGGGATGCAGCAAAAAAAATATCAGGAAAATATCCACATCATATATCAATATCTATCTATCTAATCTAATCTAATCTCATCTAATCTAATCTAAATCTGTTCTATCTATTCTATCTATTCTATCTATCTATCTATCTGTCTATCTATCTATCTATCTATCTGTCTATCGATCTATCTATCTATCTATCTATCTATCTAATCCGTTCTAATCTATCGATCTATCTATCTATCTATCTATCTTATCTTATCTTATCTGATTTTATCTTATCTTATCTTATCAAATCTTATCTTATCTTATCTTATCTATCTATCTATCTATCTATCTATCTGTCTATCTATCTATCTATCTATCTACCTATCTATCTATCTATCTATCTATCTATCTAATCTATCTAATCTATCTAATCTATCTAATCTATCTAATCTATCTAATCTATCTAATCTATCTAATCTATCTAATC
>Ga0126342_10004118_pt1 | contig 24561 bp, 20 predicted proteins | sample Cyp1metagenome_FD_92528 | JGI IMG/M metagenome (GOLD analysis project Ga0126342, IMG submission 92528) | Coral microbial communities from Lord Howe Island, Old Settlement Bay, Australia - Cyphastrea 1 metagenome | ecosystem: Host-associated > Invertebrates > Cnidaria > Coral ...
AGACCAACGATCACCTTTTCCGAGTGCAAGTAGCCCCCGTAGGTCATGACAGATCCTAAGGCTTTCACCTGGAGCCATTAAGCGGCATTTGCAAGTTCACATCCAAGCTTCCAACTGTACACCGCCAACACTTTATGTTGGATGTGAAAGCCTTTATTAGGCTACGGCAAATGCTAACAAAATTTCGAAATCCGATCGGAGCAACTGGTTTCCATGGTGAGTAAGAGTCCATTTACCCTTGTTACACACAGCCCTAAGGAAATCTCCCTTCATTCTTTTGGTCAGTGCATCGGCAACCATGTTGTTGCCGGCCACCCAACGTGCATGGCCACCGGACTTCTTCAAGTCGTCCTTCAAGATGGCAATGTCGATGGCCGTTCTCTTGTCCTCAGTCTGGGTGTAGGAACATACCAGCTTGTTCATGCAGTCATAGAGGGATCGGGAATCCGTGACAGCTATGTATGGAATGGCTGCCAACTGAGCTTCCCATTGTGAACTATTCAACTGATGTCCAAGGGCCTCCAGAAGTAGGAAGCGGTGCCAGTGTACGGATCCTACTCCGAGCACCATGGATTGGCATTCTGCAGACAGTGTGTTTACTGTCTTTCGCTTCAAACGAGTGGATTTCCAGTTGGCGATCGTGATCATTTGGGGATCTTCTTTGGTCTCAAGATCGGCATCGTAGAACATGGTGATCATGCCTCCTTGACTGCTGGTGTTCAGCAGCTGCAAAAACACTTCATTGATATTCTCGTACTTCAGGAAAGCTCCTTCTGGTTGTTTTGAGAATTTGGTGAAGCCACTCCAAATCATATCCTTGGGATTTTTGATCGAGTCATTCTTGGTCCAGTCGTCCAGGTACGGCTCGTTGGACTCCATGTAGGTACTCCGCTCTGGTAGTAGACTATGAAGATCAGGGCCTCCCGCTGCAGCAGCCGGATGGAACAGAGTATTCCTTGGTGTTCGATGGTGACGAATCCAACATGTTTTCTGCTCCTCCCAGAAATCTTCAGTTGACTCCTCCAGGAATCTTTGCTGTTTGGCGTTTCCCCAAGAAGCATCGGTGATGATGCCTACCCGCAAGTTCTTTGGCTTGATCGGCATTACTCGGATACCAGACTCTGCATGGCGTCGAGCTTCTTGTGCTAAAAGGTTTCCTTCGACCAAGTCCTTCACTCTTGGTGTCGGCATAGCTTGTTGTAGTAGAGCAACTCGTCCTGCAAGGTCAGGTCTGGTCTCCTTAGCAAGCCAGGAGAGGGAACCTAATAGGGTTCTCAACTGACTGATCTCCTCCTCATCGCAAAAGGAGTATCGATGTTTCTTCCTTTCTCGGTTGATGGGAATGTCGGTGATCTTGTCTTTGGCAAAGATGGCCTGATTGATCAGGATGGAGCCGTTCGGGTCCATCTTGATATCTTTGCCGCAGAATCTTCCTTCGTCATACTGAAACTTGCCGAGTTTATATCTCTGCTGGATCTCATTCATTTTGGCGTAGTGGTATTGATCTCCTCCATGAATCATGTCGTCGGTGGCAAGTCCAATGACACCGTGAAGTTTTCTGTCTCCATTGCTATCGGAGAAAAGGAAAAATACACATGGATCAGCCTTGCTCTGAGTATATCCGAGGTCTTCGATCAAGACCCTCCTGATATGATTGAACCATGCGTAGGGACCATCCGTAAGACCGTAACAGGTCTTGAGCAACTTAAGCAACTGTCCTGGGACCAAGCCTGGAACTCCTTCTCGTGGTTGTTCCGCAAAAAGAAGACGTTGGATGGCATCACCTGAGTGGAATGCCTGAGTAAAGTCCAGGAAGCCCAATCGCCAACAAAAACTGGCTATGAGCTGTAGTACCAGGATTGCTGCATCACGTGTGACCTGTGGCGTGGTAGAGTCCAGAAACTCAGACCCCGTTTCACTGAAACCCTTCATGACATGTCTCACTTTTGCTTTTCGTGGCTCTGCAGTATCTCCTTCTAAAAGTAGACCAGCATGTTGGGCTGGTTCAACATCCATAGGTTCCAAAGGTTTGGCGGTCATGACGTATCTGGATTCCATGACCTTGAGAGGATGTTGTTGTCGTACTCGTGCAGACTCTTCCAAGCTAAGTGGTTCGTAGGCTCCAATGGTCAGGTTATTCTCAATCTCCTTCTTCATCGCCTTGCCGAAACATTCTTTGTTGAACTTGCTGAGTTCCTGGAACCGGATCTCCTTGTTCTGCTTCGCCTTCAGAAGATTGTTGACCTTCAACTCGAAGACCTCCAGATATTCGAGTCGGCTCCTCTTGCTAACCGGCTCCTCCTCGATCTCTTCATCGTAGGTTCGCTTTTCTGCTCCAGGTCGGTCGTCATCATGGACGGTTTCCTGTGGAAGAGGTTCTTCAGGAGGATGGTCGCCAGGTTCGATATCACCTTCTTGAAGTCCAGGTTCGCCCTCCATCGGCTCGTCCATCTCTTCCGTCTCGCGGACCATCGTCTTCTGTCGTAGTCGTCGATTCACTGGTGGTAGAGGTCCTTGCCATTGAACTCGTTCAGGTTCTGCAGCAGGTAGAGCTAACTCCTCGGTTGCCGCAATTGATGGCTCATATTCAGAGTCCTTGTCCGCAATCTCAAACTCCTCTTCAGGTGGTAGAGGATCTGAAGTGATGTCGAGAAATCCTCTCTTCGGAGTCTTCTCAAACATGTCTCGAGTATGGACCAGGTCATCGATCCATCCAGTCAAGGTGAGTTGTTCCTCTTCTGAGGCTCTTCGGATCCTTTCTGGGGAAGCCTTCACAAGCTTTCCTTGGTATGCCAGCCACACTGTCGTTGGTTGGTCCAGCATGACGACGCGAGCAGGTCCGTGCCAGTAAGCTGGTGCTGTCTGATGTGCTGCTCCTTGTCCAACTCTCCAGAAGTAGACCATCTCTCCAACTTCGAAATTGGAGAAAGGTCGAGGTCCTGAAGAGATTGCTCTCCTCAAGGCATCTTCACATTCGGTACTGTGGAAGGCTATGGCCGCTGCTTTCCTCATCGCCATGGCTCTGACAACGCCAAGGTCTCCAAGACGTTCCTTGTCACTGATGCTTCGATTGGCTGCATCACCACTCATCATTCCACCAGGAAGCTTCGGGCTGAAGCAAATGACCCTTTGAATGGGCGAGTATCCATTTCTCATCAACAGTCGGTTCTTCTGGTAGTTGACAATGGCCACCAGTTCGCGCCATTCAGCTCGATCTCGACAATCATAAGTTTGCATGGCCTTAGAGAGCATCAGCTTGAATGTCTTTCCAGCCCTCTCGGTGATGCCCCGCTGGTAGGGCGATTCAACAGAGCTTGGGTCGATGTAGGTGCCATCGGTTTCAGCTCTTAAGGCAAAAACGCCTTCGAATTCCCGACCCAAGTCGGAAGCCAAAGTTTGTGGTGGTCCGAAAAATCGGAGCCAGTGTCGATATGCCTCTCTGAGAGAGTTTGGATTCTTGTCAGCCATTGGGATCATCATCTGGAAGTGAGTAGCCCAGTCGATACAGTTCAAAGCTGGTTGCGATTTTCCATTCTCAGTTGGTAGCCAGATGACATCGATTCCAACCACCTCGTTGACATCTAACTCTCGTGGTGGTGCAGCGCGTCTGGCTGGTCGAACCGTACGGTTCCGTTGACATGCCGTGCAGGTAAACTGTCGAGCTGCATCCATCACCTCCTTGTTAGCATTGGAAAAACGAAGAATCCTCAAAAACCGTTCTTTGTGTGGGTGACCCAAACAAACCTTCGTGGGCTCTTTGGATCAATCGGTTCAGGCTCACTGGTCTCTGGCCTGGGAGTCTCTTTCCAGGGTCAGGTGCTTCTCCTTGTCCCGAAGGTTGTTCTTGTCCATGTTGTAGATCATCAGGTTCTTGTTGTACTTGTCCACGTAGTGCTCCATGAGAAGGTTCAGGTAGATCAGGTTGAAGTGGAACAAGATCATGATCGTGAGGTCCTTGTCCAGAATCTCGAAGTCCTTCAGGTCGATGTTCTCGAAGTCGTCCTCGGTCGTGTACTTCATCCGAACGTTGAACTTCCGCTGGATATAGATCCTGGATGTCATTTTTCGGCATCTCTCTCTCTCGTCGACCAAGAGGTCCTCTAGTGAGATCTGGTCGTTGCGGTCCATGGTGTCCTGAGAACTTCTCCGTACGTGGTCCTTCTTCAAGGATATCTTCAAATGGTGTGGTTGCTAGGGCCATCCATGTATCCACCCAGGCATTCTCAGCAACGACATCATGGCTACTACGTATACTAAGAGCTTGTTGAATTGATCTTTTGTAGGCCTTGATGATACGTTCTTTGAGGTTTTCTGTGTAAACTTGAGAAAATTTCGATCGGTGTCCTCCAATGATGTGTTCATGTTGATGGCTTTTGTCGCATGGTATGTTCAATGCCTTGGCAATTGTCTCGTTGTTGGTTGCAAAACCTGTTCGTTTCCGATGTAACGAGCCATTCTCGGACTGCAGGCCGGTCATACATTGATCACATCGACTCAGCTGAACTCCTTCCAACTGCAACAGTCGTTTCATATTGACAGTTTTCCATGAGGATGCTGACCAAGGGTGTTCCAAAACAAAAGAAAGGTTGAGCTCAATACAAAGAGTAGCCACGTCGATGGCGAAATTCAAAAGTCGATCAGCAATTCGTTTCTTCTTGAGGTATCTCTCCATGCTCTCAGGTTTCCGGTTTCTGAGTTCCTTCAAGAGGTTTTGTAATTGTGAATACATCTCACAGGGTGGTGAAATCACAGTTAAGCCAGGTTTGGTGTCTCGAATGTACTGCTTCACTTCATCTTGTTTGCAATCATCCAATAGGTCATCACCTAGTTGTAGATCAAACGCAAGTCCATGACTAAGTCCATGTTTGTGCACAGCACTTTGAAAACAACCTGGATTGAAAACCTCTGCTACGACCTTCAGATCCTTGTGAGCTAAGTGCATGGTCTCGGCAATGTCCCGAGTTCGTTTTGTGCCTTTCGGACAGCGAATCAAATCATCCATAAGCTCATGATTCAGGCAGCTGATATGGTCGGAAGTCGTTTGACCATCGACTCCGCAAACTGTGAAAAGGGCCTGAATTTCCTTCCAAAAACTAACTGTCCTTTTTAAGGCATGATGGACCTTTCTCTGGAACTTCGGTCCTACTTCTTGCCTTGAGTGCGTTTCCACTCCATGAATTTCTGGAACTCTGCGAAGTCCTTGGAACTGGTTGATGCCGACGTCGGCTTTTCGGGAGGCGGCTTCTTGGTGATCCAAATCTTCTGGCATAGCTTGCATGTCTTCTTCTCCTGGGCTCCATTGGTGCCCTGTTTCGAGAGACTCTTGTGGGCGCACTTGTCCTGGATCATGGCCGTCAGGATCTCCCGGTGATTCTGCGGGTTGCCCTCCATGTCCTCCTTGTAACGCCAAGCTGTCAAGTCGTCCAGTGGTTGGTTCTCGTACCACTGAAAGAACCGGCATTGTTGTCCCCGAGACTTGGGGCATCGAGCAAAGATCTTGTCCGGGTTGTTCTCGGTGTGCGAGATCCAGGTCTTCGTGTCCAGGTTGCAGTGACATTTGGGTGCTATTCCAATCAGTAGATGTAGTCCTGGGATGTCGCCCACATCGTTCGATGTCATTGTCCTGGATGTAGAAGCCCTCGATGTCGGAGAGAACTCGCGATGGTGAGGAGATCCTCCCATCGACGACAGACCTCCTCGAAGACGACTCCAGCTGGAGTCGCTCATGCCCGACATGTCGTCCATCTCCTCCTCGACATTGTTGCCCGCGCGGCGGATCAAAATCTCCAGCAAGGGTGTCATCTGGTAGATCAGGTAGAGCAGCTTTCGAAGGATGCGCGCCCAAGCGTGTTGGGCACTGAAAACACGCCCCTCTCGTGCTCGCTTGTTCGCTGGGCCCTCCATGTCGAAGAACTGGGTCAGGGAGCGAAGTAGGAGAGTCGAACGCACCACAATCTTGAGCCTTGTCGCCAACTCGCAACTGTGGTCCTGATGAAAGGTCGAAAATCTCAAACTCACTCCTTGCCAAAACTTGTTGAGATGACTTCAAACACCTGAGGACCTCGTCATCAAATTGCATCAATGGAACTCGAAGTGCGCCTGATGGACCTAAATGAATATTGATCTTGCACTTGGGATCATTGAGATGCAGCTGAAGACCTTGTTTCTGGTCTAAAACCAATTGTCCACGAGTTTTCAATAAAAAGGGAAGAGAAATCAAAAATGGTGCATCAATCCCAAAACCGTCATCGAACAGTGCCGGTCGTAAATAACAACCTCGAGGTCCAAGTGCACATGGTATGGCTGCCAATTTGGTAGTGCTGGAAACGCCATGGACACTGCGAAAGGTGTTCTGGGCAGGGATCAAATGAACATGTAATCCATTGGGGAGATGTTTCATCAACTTCAATAAAGTATTCTTTCCAATAGCAAGTCTTTGGCATCCCGTGTCCAGAGTGGCACATGACTCATCAGAAATGCAGGGAGATTTACGAACAACATCACAAAAATAATTTTCAAACATGAACAAACCAGTCTTACTCAGCATGTATTGCTCCGGGGCAGTCAGCTCACAATCCCAAAATGGGTTCTCGAAATCTACGCCCGGCTCTACGTTCCAGCTACTCTCAGAACCTGGAGATGCATTTGTACCAGATGATCTGGTACATGGGTCGTTTGGGGATTTGTACCTGAAAAGGTCATGCCCCCCAAATGAGCGTGAAAAACCGTGAAAATAGCAATCTGTAGTTTGCAGCAGAATTTGCAAGCTTTTGCAGCAACACTGCAGCACTTTTTGCTTTGGACTGGATCAGTCTGAGAAGTTTGATTGTGCTTTGACAAGCTAATATATCTAGGAGCATGAAATGCGCAGGTACTGTACATGTATATATGTGTATATATATACACATATATATATATACATTTATTTATTTATTTAACTAGTGCATGCAGTAAATGTGTGTGTGTGAAGTACACTAGTGGCCAACAGGGGAATGAAGAACATAATTAACAGACAATGACCACAAAAAGAAGATTAGCTATTATAGGGGCCATGCATGATTGAAAACGCCAATTCAACAATATGTGGGTGGACACCAAAACTGGGATTCCATGTTAACAACCCTTAAAAAGTAGAAAACAATATCCTGTGCAAAGTTTGCTTGGGGACATATATTCTTGAGGATTCATATGTAATATCATTATAAATATCTACTGCAAACACCAAAAAATGCTATTTTTGTCGTTCCTTGAGGGTTGCCGCTCGATTTCGCCGGTCGATCATCGCCTTTTTCTAGGGCACATTCGTGCAACAGCTCTATAGGGTTGAAAGGATTTTTCTAATCCATGCAGTTTGGTTGATGCATGCACCATCTTTGCCCATTATCTTTTTTCAGGTATCCAACGTTTAAACTTTCAACAGAAACTTACAGATCATTACAGACAACTTTTTTGGGCTGCATTGATGGCTCCATGCAGCATGATCGATCGAAGGCCAGGATTCATGCCGCGCGTGGACATCTGGTTGATTTTTTTCAAAGTTAAACTCAGGGGTACATTTACTTACACCTGGTAATATGTATTCATTAAATATATATATATATTTATATTCATATGTTGATATATGCAATTTATATCGACCCATCTATATTCTAATGATCTCTACGCACACACATATATATAATATATACAATATATATACATATATATATATATATTGGTTGATATAACGTGGGACTTGGAAACATCTGGAACTTTGAAGCGGCTGTGCACTGCCATTTTTGTTTGATACTGTGGATGGAAGAAATCTTGCACCAGTTGGTAATTATTGGGAACTATAAAACACTGCAAATAATGGGATTGTAATGGGTACCATCTACTAACTGGTGCAGGATTTCCTCGATCAACAGTATGGCAACTGCCAAAAAAAACAACAGAAAGGCTCCTGTGTAAATGAATCTTTGGGTGAATCTTTGGGTGAAATGCTGAGGTGTCAACCCCAAGTGATTGCATAGTTGAAAACATATTCATCTTTTGGGGTAATTAATATACATATATATATATACTCATCTTTTGGGGTAATTTATATTATGGATTTTAAGGGGATTCTAACCACCTGATCTCCACATCTGAGCCAGCGCCGCCCGTGGCCGTGCCAACTTTCAGACATTCTTTGCCTGGGTTGATCGGCTGGCTGGCAGCCATGAGTTGCAGCAAGGAAAGGGCCCGGGATGAGGACTGCATTCAAAAAATACATTGGAATCTTTTTGAATCCTTCAATATGCCTGCATCATTTTCATGAAATTGTGATGCAATGAAAAATCACATTAGTCGTACAGATTTACTTCCAGGAAAGGACCTCGAGGCGATTGCCATCTCAGAGGGCAACTTGACACATACAATTGGGATTGTTTTCAAAGCCTGAAATCAGTCTTGGGTTTTGATCAGGGACCACGTTCATATGAGTGCATTTCTAAGGCAGCACGACGTCCACAGCCCGACATGGCTCCGACACCGAAAGCAGTTGGAAAAGGTTCATTGGATGAATTCATTCTGTTTCTTTTTGGATTTCTCAATGGATCCCTTTCTGATTGAATTGCATTTTTTATTTGCTTGGGATTTCATATATATGTGATCTAAGGTGCAGCTGGTGCACCACCTCCACCTGGGCGGCCTGACCATCTTAATGTGATGGAAGGATTTCTCGACCGCCATCCTGTGGATGCTGAGATCTCCGATTTGGATGAAACAAGTGGCTCTCCAATTTATGGGTTTTTGTATTTTGAAGTGTGTCCCTGACAGTTATGGGAAGGGATTCAATTTACCAGAAATCCATTAAGGTGATATATATATATATATAAATATATAACAATGGGTATCTTTAGCTGTGATCTGCATATATGTGAATATATTGTATATATGCACATCTTTGATCATGCAACTGGATCTATTTTTTGGTGATGAACATTTGTGCCAACCAAGGCTTGACTGCATTGGAATATGATCCGCAAGACCCCATCACGGATGTCGAGCGGGCTCTGATCAACACCGGTCGCTAAATTGAAGTTCAGATTTTTTTTCGCAAAAGAAGATTCATGCAAAAAAAGGTTGAATGTTTTGTTGGTCTTTGCCCAGGCCATCATCCCGAGTACATCTCCCGAAAGACCTACAAAGAAGCTTGCAAGATCATTATGGAAAGGGCGAAACACTGCAGGATGGAAAAGGTGCAGCACATGGCAACTATGAAGAAATTTGTGCCTTGTATTGCAAATAGCCATATTCCACATTTTGGAACTGAAAAATTGACCATATGGAAATCTGATGAGCTGTTGTGAGTTGAAGATGGAATCCTTGTTTGATCTCAGGAAGGAGCGATCAGAAACCTGGAGACCAATTTCTTCCAAAGCCTTGACCTACTGGACAGTATGAGGAATGCATTAGAAAAATATGGCCCTGAAGTTGCTATGAGCTCCCGACCCACTACTGTGCCTGCTAGCCCTGCAGAAGAAGAAGACATATAGATCCTCAGGATGCCCAAAGCTGGATGGCGTTGAAACGCTTTGAATCTGCGTTGTGAAAAAACAAATATGCTGCTGCTCAACACCATGTCAGCTCAGTGAAATCTGATTTGCAAAGCGTTGCATGTGAGATTTATATCTGTCTGCAAAGTTTTGCATTCCTTTTTGATTGGAGGTGCCCTGATGCGATATGGCCGATATGACTGATTCGCCCCGATATTTGAATTCATGCAGTGCGTGGGCCTCATTATACTCAGCCAATTTCACTTTAACATTTCTGAAGCCTAGATGCATGCATCTGACAATATAATCCCTGAATACCCCTGAATGCTTCCCATTAGGTGATCCATATCTGATGATGTTATACCTGGAGTGGAGCTGCAATGTCGGGACCTCAAATGGCTGCATGTTTCACTCTATGCCTGGCAATATGCTATATGCATGGTGCTTGATGGTTTTTGAGTTGTATAATACGTCTTGTCCCCTTGCACTCACCCTGCACTCCTGGAGGCCGCCGAGTCTTTGGCAACTAGGTGCGCCTTGGCCGTGCATGCTGATCTGCATGCCATGCATTGCAATTTCTGATTGGGTGTGATTGCTGGGCCACCTTAATAGGCTCAAAATGGCTCAAATTGGCAACAAACTTATGAACCTTAACAACCACCAGCATTTGAAGATGTGACTGTTCTGAACTGAGCATGCAAATTCTTAAACCAAAGTATGTCATATTCTAGCTTCAAACTATCTTCATGCATAAAAGGATACAAATCTACATGCACACCCAGGAAAAAAAACCTTTAGCGCACATTTCTTTATCTATATATTTATAAACTGTATATATAGTCGTCGTGTGGGCTGCCATATGGGCCATGGGCCGACCTCTGAACTCTGGCCTGATTGCAGCATATGCTGCCAGCTTCAATAAGTACCCTATCCTGAAGAGTCGAGGGTTCTCAATTTTGGTCAATACCTCCGGGAAGCTGTTCACAAGTACGAAGCCTTCACTGAAGGATGTCGATGCCAACACAGAGGATTGTTCTGGGAAAAATGGTTTGGTTTGGAAATATTTGTTGGAATATGTTTTGGAATGTTTCGGAATATGTTTCATATACTATAAGATCTGTGTTGTCATGGTGTCATGTGCCATCATGTGCTGCTCCACCCTGAAGGTGATAGAATCTGTAATGGAGGTGTGCTGTGGAAAAGGACGATTTTCAGCACATCTTTTGTCACAAGCGGTGTCCAAGTTTTTCACGGACCAGTCTTTATTCCCCAAGGGGATGTGTGCAGACATGGAGTGTGTTGAAAACTGGTCTCTGCGCTGTGGCCAAACCATTCAGAGATTGGAGACTTGGAGAATCTTCAGGGGATACCTTATGGATATGTCTCAAAATGAGGTGTCCGTTTTTGGTTCCAAAATAGCTACTTTGAGGGGAAAAATGGACACCTCATTTTGAGACATATCCATATATAAGATTCTAGATTTGTTGGCAATAGCACTTTATGTGTGTATATATATAGAGATTTGTATATACATATATATATATATATATGTGTATCTATATGTATATATATATATGTACATATATATATAGATATTGTTTGTTTTTATTCCCATGTTTTTCTCCTGTATATGTCAGGTAAAAATCATGGTTATATATTATAACATATAATATAGTTTCCACTCATGTTAGCCATGCAGTGTGTCGAACCAATTTACCTAGGTAAGCCGCTTTCGTCGACTGCTTCAACGGGCAGATGGTGCCAAAATGAAGAGGACCAATGAGCTGAAGGAACGGCTCAAAAAAATCATCGTAACTTTGCCGCACTTATTTGTTGAAAGTCTTCAGATCATTTTGAGACGTTTTGAATCTGAGATTGAACAACACTTTTGTATTTATATATATTTATATACCATCATATATATATGATATCTAAGGACTTCAGTGACATCAGCGAACATCCTGATGATGTAGAAGATGGTGATAGTGCAAGTTCCTCGTGCGACAGCCTTTCTGAGCTTTCAGCGGCAACTGTGCCTTTTGCACCGCAAATTGAGAGCCTCAAGGACCAGAAACTCCAACGACTGGTGGTTCAAATGAAAATGGGAATTAAGGGTCATGGTGGGGTTGCTCCAGAAAAAAAATCAACTCCTGTGCAGCCTGCACAGAATCCTGATGTGGCAGCTGTTCCACAAAAGAAGGATGAAAAGGAACTACAGGCAATGGGGGAACAGTTGAAAATCCTGGTCGAAAAAGCTACAAGGCATGCCCAGTCCAAGCAAGGCATACAATACATGCAAGAATTGCCTGGTCATGTTTCTTGGATTAATTAATCCATATATTGCCTCAACATATTGCTTTGATTCACCTTTCCTTGCCATTGCCATATATTGATGACAACCCTGATTAAACTAGCTGAGGTTCTTGAGACTCTGAAGACTTTGGGGACTGCTCCAAAACCGTTCCCGCAATCAGCCCAGTACAAGAGCAATTTCAACAAGGACACTGCGCATGCTGATCCTGACCCTGATGCTCCAGAACTCGAGGCATCTAAGGTGCCCAGCAAGTCCACTCCAAAGGGCAAGAAGAAGCCTCGCGCGACAATCAAGAATGCAAAGATGAAGAAGGGCCCACCAGCCAAATCTACAGATGTTTCAGCAGCCAAATCTACAGATGTTTCAGCAGCATCATCTGAAGATGTTTATCAACCCCATGAATATTCCCGACTCAGAAAAGAGTTCATCAAAGCGAAGAAAGATTCTGGTCTTTCAGGGGTGGATGCAAATGAAGCTTGGAATCAGTCCCAGCAGAAGAGGAAGCTTTTAGCTGGGGTCAGTGTCACTCAGCTTCGCCGCAGGCGTTTTATTGAGAAAGGTTGTAATCACAACCCTTGGGCCAGCTAAAGGAATTTGGAAAGTGATTCGTGTTGATAACAAAACCTGTTGCCAACTCAGATTGAATTGTTTGCTTCAGTACATGCTGGCCGCAAAATTCATTCGAAGAACATGTGCATAACTGTTGCACTTTGAAATTGAACAGGCATTGGCCTATTTGCAACTAGAGGGTGGCAAAATCTGGGAAAAACTTGGATTTTACTGGATCCAATTACACCCTGCACTGTGTTGGAATTCCCATCCACTTGGACCTGCATGTACTCATCAAACGCTTGGATTTTGGCGACATTCAGCTGGTTCAGATCCTGGCGAAAGCAATTCTTTCAACATGCACCCAATGCCAAAAATACATAGACTATATATATATGCTGTTTGAGCTTCAATAATTCCACTTCATCAAAACACGCATGCAAAACACATCCAAGTATTTATATATATACACACTTTGCCGGATATGTGTTTTCAAACTGTGTTCCATATAGAGCTTTCGCTTGAGACGCGCTGGTGAAAATGGTGGTCATGGAGCTTATGAGATGGAATGCACCCGCTGTGCTGATGTTGTTGGTGGTGCTGCTCACCGCAAACTCCAGGATCCCCCAATCCATGGACGTGGGATTCTGCGAGTTTTTTGCAGGGGATGGACAAATCAGTTTGGCTCTTTGGAGTTGTGGAGTGAAAGGTTCCTCTCACGATATCCGTTACTCCAATCTTATGGATTTGTGTTCACCTCATGGATTTGCGTTTCTTGATTGCAATTTAAAACATCATGCGGCTGCTGTTGTTGTTGAATATGGTGACCGAGCTATAGCTAAGGTTGGCAATCAACGAGGTGTGGAACACAATTCCTGGTGCCTTCTGCATGTTTGGCATTTGTTGCAACTCCTTCTGCAAAATGCAACTTGGCCTGAATATATATATATATACACACCTGATGTTGGTGCAAGGACTGATTTTGATGTATACAGCTTCTAGATACAAGATATCTAGATTCTGAGGTCATCTCACACGAGCGGACGTGATATTTTCAATGACTACTATGGAAACACTGGCTATGACTTCGTGAAAGTCGGAAATTGCTTGGCAAGTCGGCTAATATTGCTTCTGATGCTATGTTCTGTCAGAGGGTGCCGGTGGCTGGTAGAACAACCAGAAGGATCTACATTGGCCAGTACTTACAGGTTCCAGCAATTCCTTGGACTTACCACAGTTTCCTGGCAGTTGTTTTTGCATCCTGATTCTGTGCATGATTGAGCATTTCATATTTGGCCCACAGCCATGCATGAGGTTTTCACCACGTCTTTCTGGATGGGGGCCTTTCATGGCCAAACACCAAAGAGGCATCGCCTATGGAGCAATGACAAGGGTCTGCTTGATGAGATCTACAAAGTGGGGGGTTACATGAGTCGATCTGCTATGCAATCACTGCCTGGTTCAGCTCTTGTGCGAAAGTATATGGACAAGAAAGGAAAGCAGCGACGAGTTGGAATTCCATCCAGGCTCAAGCAGAGCCAGTGTCTTGGATGCAACACCATGCTAGGTTTCGGGTATTTCAATTGCTGCATGTGCTTCAGTTCGGCAATAGTTTTGTGCATGTAAGAAAGCCTGATCTCAGGGCATACACTGCTGCGTTTGCAGACCTTGTTGCTCGTGTTACCCGATCACCTTTAAAGGACGGTTGGGAGTGTGCAAATTCTGGAATGGCTGAATAAAGGTTTCATGCATGATATATTTTAATGAAAAGAGTGTGTCTTATTCTGAATACAGACTCTCTCTCTCTCTCTTTCACTCTGGCTTTTATCTACCAATCAGCCGCTGTGCATGCAGGATCCACTGCCTGGACCAAAAGACCCCAATGAAATCGACCCTGGACTTGGTGATGCTGAGCTATTTGAAGCAGCATTTCTTCCCAACCCTTCCGATGGCATTGAATCGCTGGGTGACCTATGGTCTGATGTGCTTTTGCAGCATCAATTTGCATTTAAAAGTGTGGCTGGCAAGTTCTTCTTCAAGCTTAGTATACCCATATATCTCCATTTATGTCCCACAGCCCAGGCCGATGTTCCAGCTGTCCTTCGATATCTGGCTGGATGCAAGTATCTGCGCCCGCGTGGCAAGTGGGTCATGGCCTCAGGGCCACCATGCTCACAGGTTTGCAGAACATGATGCCATGCATAGCAATGGAAATGAGGAAACCATCCTGAAACGGCTCGACCTGAAACACCTCTAGTGTATATATCCTGTTTCGGGATGTATATAGATTTGACTCAAAGGGTGGTGTAGCTGTACATGCAGCTCTTCCAGCTCTTTGCAAATTATTGCAAATTCACCTTCCTAGATTGGACCTTTGATGGTCTTTGCAAATTCAACTGCCAACCTATAGCAGTTGTGAACCGTGAAAATCCGTGAAATGACCGTGAAAAACACCCAAATGACCGTGAACGCACCGTGAAATTCGTGAAACTGAGTCATGGCAATTCTGGGAATTTTTTGTGACTATGTGGAAGCTTTTTGAAAGCTCAGAAAAAAACTTAGAGGGAGGGCCAGTGGCGATTGCAATGTCGCTGCAAGATCTACCTTTTGCGCTCGCGGAGCTCAATTGGGACAAGCTAGGCATCGTGAAGAAAACTTTGAAGCTCTCAGAGGAGGATGCTGTCCATGTCATGACCCATGTGCTTGGGGCACGGCCATCTGAATCTTGGCCTGTATTTTATATAGCGCATTGTTTTTTAGATACTTTCAAGCTGGGCTGCATGAATGCTAGTCTATTTTTTGCGTTGTCCAGCATTTTCCTAGGATGAAAGCAAGAAGGATGAAAGCAAGAAGGAACCAAAGAAGCCGAAAACAGGAAAGGTTCAGCCCAAGAAAAAGCAGACCCCTTCGGCATCTTCGACCAAGAAGCCAAAAAAGGTTAAGGCGGTTCAGAAAACAGCAGCCAAGAGCGCAGCCAAGTCCAAAAAGCCAGCTGGAGGCAAAGCAAAGACAAAAGCTGCAGGTAAGGCAAAGGCCAAGTCAGCTGGAAAGGCAAGCAAAAAGGCAGCTGAGAAAGAACCCTTAACTGATGTGGGACCATATGGGTTTGGAGAAGAAGGGGAAGAAGAACCACAAGAAGTTGATGAAGTTTTTGAAGACCCTGAAGTGACGCGCAAGCGAAAGGAACCTATCGCTATGCCACCTCCTCATGGCATTCCTGGGCCATCAAAGAGGGTTTCCAAGCCGAAACATGAGCCTCCTGTGGTGCCTAAGGATCCTGCACAGCCAGCAGCCGTGGTCGCTCCAGCTGCTACTCCACCAACTCCAGCCTCATTGGCCCATGGTGCTGGTGAGGAAGCTGACACGCAGGAGAGTACTCTCTGGTTTCTTGGCTTATTTCAAGTGGAATATATATATATATATATTATTTGACCATGTCAAATCCTGAACTAAACTATGAATTCATTAAGTGTTTTCCTTTACACCTTCTGTTCCAAATTCTGGAAGGGTATACATATGTGTAACTGAGGTCATGTGCTACGTTGCAACAGGGCATCAACTTTGTGAATGGTCCACAGTTGGCTGACACCCAGAAGGATGAGGATGAGATGTCGAATGCTACCACGCTTCCGTTTCCTGGATTCAGAAACCAAAATACCATGAGATGATACACATAAAAGTTTCTGAAAAAACAAACTTATAATATATATATATAACATATATATATATACATAATAACAATAATATTATGTTTTTTTTTGGGGGGGGTGTCCGGGGTGTCCCTATAAATCAGATCGAAACAAAACAAACAATCCCAAACCAGACCTTCTTCTTCGGTTGATAGCTTGGCTAGCTTGGATGCCCTTAATCCTTGATTTTTTTTTGCCCAACCAAGGCTTGGAGTCAGCGAAGCTGCGGCTAATGATATGCAATCTTTGCTGGATGCTTCTTTGGCCCGTATCAAAGCTTTGGAGGACCAGCTTTCAAAGGCAAGTTCGGGGGCATCTTCGCCTGCACCTGCAGGCCTTCGACGGTCTACACCCTTGGTGGATATTTGCTCTCCTTCGGAGGCCTTGGGGGTGTACCCAAAAAAACAAAACAATCACAAACCACACATCATAAATTTCCAGAAACACACACAATATACATACATATATATACATATATATATATATATACATATATATATACATATATATATGTACATATATATATACATATATATATATATGTATATTTATGTATATATATTATAGCTATACCCTACATATTTTTCATTTGTATATAATAAATGTAACATGCAAATATTTGTGTTTAGTATCTATATTTTTTATGCATTTTATCACCTAACCACAGCCACATATGTATATATATATATACCATGTAGGTGATGGTTTGCATGCCCCAACGCTGGCAGGACTATCCCGACAACCAGCTGGGACTCTATCCTGAATCTCCAATTCCTACACCAGGAGGAGAAAGCCATGCTCCAGCAATGCCTGCTGTGGGTGGATCTGAGCCCTTGGCAGCTACCACCAAGCCTGCCAGTGAAGCCCCATTGGGGGACACCCAGATGATTGCTCCTGCAGGAGCTGTGGACGAGCCTGAGAAGCATGTGGAAAAGGTGCCAGCTGCAACACTGGCAGCAGAACCCATGCAGTCTGAAGGACAGGCAGCAGAAGCTACGCAGCCTGATGGACATGTCGAAGCAAAGCAGCCTGATGCCCAGGCAGCAGCACAGCAGCCTGATGCCCAGGCAGCAGCAAAGCAGCCTGATGCCCAGGCAGCAAAGCAGCCTGATGCCCAGGCAGCAAAGTAGCCTGATGCCCAGGCAGCAGCAAAGCAGCCTGATGCCCAGGCAGCAGCAGAGCAGCCTGATGCCCAGGCAGCAGCAAAGCAGCCTGGTGGACATGTTCCAACTCAGGAGGCAGAAGCGAAGGAGCCTGATGTGTCAATGCAGGCTGTTGGATCCATGGCAGCAGACCCAGCTGCATCGGCTGGTGGCCCCCCGGATCGAACGTTGGAGCTCAATGGGCTTCAGGCCCTGATGAAAAATCAAAAAAATCGGGAAGCACTGCAAGAGCAGTTGGCACTGCAAAATGCTGAGCAATTCCGAGCGCAGAATCCGGGACCAATCAGTATCAACACTCCTCGAGTCGAAGTGAACTGGAGCAGTCATAAACGTGAAGGCATGCGCCTTAAGAGGCTTATGGAAGAGAGCTCTGAGGGAAATAAGTTCCCCCACATGCAACGGCTTTGGAACAGTGGGTCCGCAGTGTCTTGGTGTTCGATTATTTGCCATTAAGGCTTTTGAAGTTTTTTAGGTTCAGGACATATATATATATATTTATTTTTTATTTTTTTTTGGTGGGGAACTGCGCTTGGCATCAGGATCGAAAGCAGCTGCTTCAGCAGTGGGTCAACTCCGGTGGCAATGCGCAGAGCATTGAAGCGGATTTGGTCTTGAGCAAGACGCGTGCGAACAAGCACCAAAGCAAGCGCGAGCTCTTGACCACATCCGAGATGCAGCGGAGGGAGATCCCCATTGAGAAGATTAGGGCAATTGTTGCCCGTGGGAATGGAGTGGCTGATCCAGATTGCCCACACATTCCGAGTTTGACAAGGTTTTGGGTATCTACCTCGACCACGGAGATCGACACCGACGAAGTGAAGCAGGAAGCAACTCTGCGCCTTCAAGCTGATGCGGCCAGCACCATTGGCCTTATGGGGGCAAACCAGTCTTCGACTGCCAGCAGTGCCCTGGGAGCAGACGGCATGCAGCAGATTCTGCAAAGCCTGCAGACTCCTGCTGTTGAGGACACAGGACTGCATCCTGATTTTTTGCTATTTATGTTGGTCAAACATTTTCACTTTGGGCTGCATGCATGTCCATTTAAGTGGACTATATACATGTACATATATATATATGTATATAATATATTTATATATACACATGTATAATATATAAATACATATGTAGAATATATATATATACAAGTATGCAAATATATATATATATGTATATATAATATGTATATATATATATATAAATATATGTATATATATATATATGTATATATAAGATATACATATGTAAATAAAATTTTATATATATGCATATATATATATATGCAAATAAATATATATATATATATATGAATATATATATACACACATATATATATATTGTAAACAAATATGTTGTTTAGGCCTTTTCTACCCACTGCAGTTGTATGGATATATATAACCACCCATGTTTTAATTTAAATATGATGTTGATACTCCCAAACTCTTATATATATCTTTGGCCACTGCAGGACCCAGCTGTGGAGCCGCGAAGGCCAAGGCCAAGGCAAAGGCCAAATGCAAGGCCAAAGCGAAGGCTGCCTCGCAAGCCGGCGTTGCAGAGGCTGGACCAAAGACAGCTGATGAGTTGAAGACCGAGATGGGTCATCATCTTAGTTTCCATTCTCTTCATGATTCAATCTTGTTCATACCCATATTGCACTATATATATATAGTGGGTACCAGTGGCAGTTAGTTCCAATGAGGCACTGCGCTGAAGAAAGAGCTTGCCAATGTGACCAGTGTCTTCTTGGAACTTCCGGCGGGCCATTCTTTGCGAGAAACATTGGGGGCCTACAAGACTCGCTTTGAGGAGTACATGGATGAGTTCCTTGGGCTGAATCTGCATATGCTTCACTGCAGGATGCCTACTTGGTCATGTCTATTATAGTTTTACAATGTCCAACAATCTAAGGATGAAATCTTTGCAGACGGCTGCAAATTGTTCTGACATGAAATCCGAGATCGAGGGCGAGGCCAATTCTTTTGTCATGATTTTCATGGTTGAACCCTCGATTCCTGACTGACTTTTCTTAAATTGGTCAATAGATCTATCCCCTGATCCTGCAGGTGAAGAATTGCCGCCTTGTGAAAGCGCAAGCTCGCGCTGTCCTCTCTGAGCTGAAGAAGCAAAATGCTTCTGCCTAGGGCGCCACATATGATCATGTGGTTTTGCCCGCTTTTTGATGTGGGATTTCACCTGGTATGGGGTATACGTGCCTTAGAACCTTGCTAGCGCTGGAGGTGACCTGGGAATTTTGAAACTTTACATTGTACATCATTGTACATATCTTTTACCAATATATATATTATATGCATATATGCCCCATACTTAAACATAATTAATAATCCTGAATGTTTGTGCTTATCCCATTTGTTTTCATTTAGATCCACCTAGGAAAACCACCCATGAAAATAAACCATGATCATGAGTGCTGGCAGGGATGGTGCGGGATTGGACCACCAATCAAATCTTGTCTGCCAGGTGATACCTAGCTTAGAAATCTATGGAAAATTTGAAATCAACGCGATGCTCAAATGGCTTTGCCTTAGGCTCTGAATTTATTAGATGTTTTGACATTCCCCTATTTCAGGTGTCAAAGAATGATTCGGATGGCAAAGCAAGTGTGGTATGCGGGATGTCCCTGCAGCACCCGACATTCAAGTGAAAAAAACATCAGACCGTCCACATCTGCAGTCGAGTTTGATTTGGGAATTACCTGTCATGTTTTGGGTTCAACCATATCTCATGTCCCCTGATGCTCGCAGGTGCCTTGCCACCTGCAGATTCCCGGAACCCACTTGGGGACTTGGACAGATTGCTTCTCGGCCTGAGATTTCGAGCGCTTGCCAATTTCTTGGAAACTGGTTGACTCCTAAATTGCATGAGGCTTGCCGCTGGTGTCGGTACTGGAAATTCTACAGCGAAGCATGCCCGATCAGTGGGTGATCTTTTTTCATCAGGAGTATTCAACAAGACCCTCAGCAGCATTAATGAAATCATCTAAATCTATAGTTGAAAGTTTGCAATGGTGACTGCACATTCTGAATCATTCTTGCAAGTTTTCTTCAAATTGCAGACAGATCGTTTTTCATGACCCTGCATGCTGAGTCCAAATGAAACTTCAGAGACTGCGATGCACAACAAAGCCAAACGAACTGGATTAACTCTGGGATGTGAGATGAGCTATCACGATTTGCCCATTTGCACTGGGTATGATGATGATGGGGTCCCGGTGATCGAGATGAAGCCCTGGCCCTTCCTGCTTCCAAACCAAATGGTTCCTGGCTCAATTTCAGGTGTATATATATATATACCTATCTATATATCTATCTATCTATCCATCCATCCATCTATCTATCCATCCATCCATCTATCTATCTATCGATATCTATCTATCTAAGCTATCTATCTACCTATATATATAATTATATATGTATGGATGGCAAATTCAGATTTGACATATGTTGCATGTTTATATCGTTATGTCATTTTCGGTATACCCTTGGGAATTGAGGCTCAAGCGCTACTGGATGATGGCTTCTTGGATATCCTTGTGGACCTAAGCAAGATGGATGAATATTGGGCCCACATGCTTCAGGAATACCCTGGACATCCTGCAGCTGCCAACCAAGCAAGATCTGTCCCGATCATGCTGTATGGTCACTTGCAAAATCTTGGTACATAATTTGAGGATAACAAACATGTAGTTTTACTTTTCAAAAAAAAACAACGGCGTTTTTTCCAATATTTGTCGGGCAATGTGAAAAATCCTACTCATCAGGTGATGAGGGCCAAGCGTTTGGATGTAGCCATATGGTTTTCCATTGGCAGCCTGAATTGGCACCAAGAGCGTCAGATTCTGCATCGAGCCGGTTTCTGATTACAACGATCCCAAGTTCCTGCTATGTCTTTGACGGTGACATCAACATCACTTTGCAATGTGCTGGCCAACACATTTGCAATTCTTTGACTGGTACAAAGCTCCATGTGATGAGTCGACAAAATGAACCGGCAGCTTGTTTTGATTTTTGTTTTCACCTTCACTCCGGATCCCATTCTATTGTTTGAGGGCTGGGCTTTGAATCTTCGCCATACGCGCTGGCTAAGGTAATGGATCTCGAGATGTACTGCATGCACTTTAAAGGTGATTGGAAATACATCTGGCAGCTTTTTTCACTGACCCGCTATGCAAACAAAGAGCAGGCTGGGGTATAGCAAAAATTATCAAACATGCAGTGGTTGCCAAAAATCTGGCAAAAAATGTGTTTCTCATTCTCATCATGTCTGTTTGACATATCCCTATTTCAGGTCTGCTGGAAATGTGCAGCGACAAAGGGGACGAGCGATGTGAACATGTCGTACACCAACATTGCCCCAACAGCACCGTGGCGTGACACGATCTATGATGGAAGCATTCCATGGGATGAACAACCATCACTGAGCAAGCTCCCGGGCTTTGATTTGAGGATGATTGGCCTAGATATATTGCATATTTTCCATCTGGGTGTGGGCCGAGATTTGGTTGGTAGCACTGTACGTGTTCTGGCACGGCTACGTTTTTGGCGTGGAAACAACCTGGATCAACAGTTGGCATCGGCATCGGTCTCGCTGAGATCCTTTGCGCGTCAGTTTCGCTTGCCTCTTCGCTTGAAACGCTTGACCAAAGTGAATTTAAACTGGAAATCAAATGAGGACCCGGAAGTTCACTGCAAAGGATATGATACATTTGTGCTTCTCAAATGGCTGGAAGCAGAGATGGAGGCGGGTGGGCGGGCAGAAGTTCCATCAGCTCTTCGAACTCTGGTGTGGGCATCGAACAATGTTTTTGGATTGCTGGCAAATGCTGGTATGTTTCTGACTCCGCAACAACAAGACCAAGTGAAAACTGTTGGAAATCTTCTCATGCACACATACTTGGGACTGGCAGCTGCTGCACTGGAGCAAGGAGATCGCCTGTGGAAAATCAGGCCCAAATGGCACCTTTTACATCACCTTTTCTTGGAAACGGACAGAGCTTCAGCCTACAACTTTCACTATCTCAGCACGTGGATGGATGAAGATGGGGTCAAAAAATGGATGAACCTCAAAAAAAAAACGCATCCTTTTCGAGCGACGGAGAGGACCATAAACCGATGGCTTTTAGGCCTGCGCCCCAAATTGGAAGCCATCTTGGCAGAGTGTCTGGAAAAAAGTAAAAGCCGCGAACCTTTGAAGCCACGGGTGTTTGTGTGTTTTTTTTTGCTGGTCTTGGGAGCAAAGACCCAAAACCCACCAGGTTTGAAACCACATGAAACCACAAATTTTGTTTGACCATATGTGTTGATTGTAGGTTTCGTTTCCCTCATGATTTTTTATTAACTAGGTTCCTCTCTCTCTCTCTCTCTCCCTATATATTTTATATACACACATATGTATAATATATACACACACACATATGTATATATATACATACATTTAAAAAAAACACGTGCCTATAGGTAGCATGACTGGTTCAGTGACTGAACTCTGCTAATACTGGCTCAGTGACTGGTGGACTGACAGACTGGCTCAGTAGTTTGACTGGTTGAAAGACTGGCTGACTGACTGATTGGCTAGGACAAAGGTTTCACATTGGCTCAAGCATTATGCAGCTTTCTGCAGACTTCATGAGCGTGAAAAAACGTGAAAACCGTGAAAAACACCATTTGTACCACTCAGGGCCCTATCTGGTACGAATCCACCCATGTACCAGATCATCTGGTACGAATCCATCTCTAGGAAGGCGGATCAGAAACTTCCATCAGACCGCAGAAGAAGACTTCTTCGTTGCTGCCAAACTTGTTGTTCTCCAGGTAGTGTGTCTCGGATGGCACCCCAACCTTGTCCTTCTTCTTTGGGCACTCACGTTTCCAATGTCCTTTTTCATGACAAAGATTGCACCGAGTGCGTTTCTTCAATTCTTCGATGGTGACCTGGTAGCGTCCAGGCCGAAAAGGTCCAGACGTTGGGCCCTTACTGCGATTGTCAAAGGGCTTGCCATAGCCACGAGACAACTCTGCCTGCTTCTTCTGTCGCATGGACTGGGTATATGACCTTCTCTGAGAGATCATAGTGCTCAGAATCTCTGCAGCTTCTCCCTCGCTCAACTCATCTGGTAGCTGAGCATCATCGCCATCCTCCTTGAGCTCAGACAAGAAGGCCTCGAGCTCCTCCGTCTCCTGGTCGAAGGGGTCGTCAAAGGCCTCGTTCTCGGCAATCGGGTCCTTGTTCTCGGTGTACATGATCGAAGTAGAAGAGCTCGTCGTTGTAGATCTCCGCACTGCAACCACACCCAGCTGGCTGATGGTGAGCTTCGTCTCGTTCTTTCGTAGCCAGGATTTGATTGAGCTTGGCTTGATGTCGCCACGTGTGTAGTTCAGCATTGCCTTCACCTCGTTCTCCTCCAACTTGAGGCCGTTGATGAGCAGAAAGCCCAAGTATGCCTCAGGCAAGGTGATGTTGTGTTCCCTCACCTTGCGAAGGGCCGTCTCCCATCTCGCAAAAAACTCTTGCCAATTCTCAGTCTTGCCCCTCTTCAGATGGAAAGTGATTCGCGACAAAGAGGCCAGTAGGTGCTCCTCCTTGTCATCACCATAGTACTCAGGAGTGTCCATCATGCGAAGCAAGTCATCGGCATTGGTCTCAGAGGTGACCCATTGGGTATCTCTGGCGAGATACTTGAAGTGCTCGAAGGGTGGTCCATGCAGCGCTTTCAAGAGCATGGGTCCACGGGCTCGTGGTTTGGCCTTGGTGGTGGCCATCCAGAGCCGGGCTCTAATGAGCCAATCTTCAAAGGTTGTCCCCGATGTGGGGCCATGCCACTCAGGTGGAGGTCCGGCACTTGCGCCTCTTACCCCTGAGGCATCTTCATCACTATCCTCACGACGATGTTCCCGTCGTGCTAAACGCGTCTCCTGCTGTCGCAGGAACTGCTGAAAAAGGCGGAACTGTTGTTCCTCAGAACGGCCAGCTCTACGGCCTGACGGACTAAAGAAGTCGTCAGTCCTAGCTGGTTCAGCGCTAGGATCCGCAGCCCTCGCATCGTCTTCCTCAGAAGACCCCGGCACAGGCACCGCAGTCTGCGACATGTCGTCGCTCCTATTTGACCCAAGGGGGCCACTTCCACTAAGAAAAGTTGATTACCCCAAAACACCCCAAAAAGGCCCGGGGGTACCGGGCTCCGCTACCACTGTAAAACACAAGGGGACAACCAAGACCAACGATCACCTTTTCCGAGTGCAAGTAGCCCCCGTAGGTCATGACAGATCCTAAGGCTTTCACCTGGAGCCATTAAGCGGCATTTGCAAGTTCAC
>Ga0126342_10004119_pt1 | contig 24561 bp, 27 predicted proteins | sample Cyp1metagenome_FD_92528 | JGI IMG/M metagenome (GOLD analysis project Ga0126342, IMG submission 92528) | Coral microbial communities from Lord Howe Island, Old Settlement Bay, Australia - Cyphastrea 1 metagenome | ecosystem: Host-associated > Invertebrates > Cnidaria > Coral ...
GATAAACCTAAACAATGGGGAAACAACCGTTAAGCTACGCAACTCAGACCCTTTTTCACCTGAGCCGCGAATGCTAGTCAGCATGCTATGATACACCTATGTTTTATGTGGGATGCAAATACAAATGCCAACTGCCGTGAGATTTGCAGATTTGGCAACAACCCACGCCTCTAAGGGGTGAAACATCATCCGCAGGCCTCACGCAACGTTTGGGTTCCTCATCCCTATCTCCCTCATCTTCCGGAAATCAAACAACAAAACTGTGGATTTCACCAACCAAACTGGTGATTTGACCCATGGAAAAACAATGAAAAACACGTAGAAACTTAGTAGAAACAAGCTAATGAAAGTTGGGTTCCAAAAAGTTCCTTCCAACAAATTGGGGTGAAGATGGAAAATGAGTCTGGCTTGGAAGGCATGGGGATTTGAAGCCGGGACTTTGTCATGGACTGATGCGCAAAATTGAAACCCATGACATCTACTCTGATGTCAAGCTTGAATAAATTGAATCATTAAAGCTCACTCTTGGAACAGGCCAGAGTTTGGCGGTTTCAGCATCTGCGGATAAATGGTGGCACCATCTGGGGCAAAAAACATCTAAAAACCTGGAAGGGAAAAGGACCAGAAATCTCAATTTTGTTGCTCGCCCACCTTTTTGAGGCTGAACTTCTGGGCTCCCATACTCACACCTGCACAAGCCGCAGCCCTCGCCACCGCATGACCTAAGGTCCGCAGAGCTGCTGGACTGTTGGGAGGATGAAGTTGGTCTAATTGCAGCAAAATGTCATGGATTTGAACAACCTAAATTTGGAGATGTAGCAAACAATGATTCGGCATATGACCTGATCAGGGCCCCATGTCCAGGCAAAAAGCAAATAAACATCCATCCATCCATCTGTCGTTTTGAAACTCAACAACCCTCCTCATATGTGGGTGATGCAAAACAGCAGGGAAATCTGTTGAGCACCTGCGTATCCGAAAAACATGTCCAAATTCATCCCAAATTCCACCAGTTCCCTTCCAGGACGAGCCACAGACAGCCCTTTTGTGCGAGGAGAGCTAGCCACGCGTCCACCTGCGCCGGTGAAAGCGGCCCGATGGAAGTTGGGTCATTTTGAGAATCAAAATGCGGTTTGGATGTTTTAAATTGGCCCCACAACCGTCCAAGTCGGGAGATTCAATATTGAAAGTAAACAGACAACTCTATGCTCATGCGGTACAAGTACAAATCCCTGTGAGTGATGCAAAAGCCTTGAAGCCACTAGACTCGAACTCAGCACAATTGTAGTTTCGTCGTCAACAAGAACAAGAAGAAGAAGAAGAAGAAGAACAACAACAACACAAAAAACAAGAACAAAGGCAACAACACTGAAATATCAAAACAAAAACCAACACTTCACTTCACCGAACGTCCGTCAACAAGAGTATACACATTGTGTATATACTTATGAATAACATATATCATCATATGTCAAGCATCTATAAAGAACTTGATGTAATAACTGTAGTATGTATAATTAGTATAACTACATCATATCATATCATCCTATTTGTTGTATATATATATACATACTGGATACTGTACTTTATCTGGGGTCTTTTATGACAGGCACCTCCTTGCTGCTGGCGCTGGGTCGCGGCAGCTTCAAAGGCGACAGCAGTGGATGTCTAGCGCAACAATGGAAGAAATCAGCTAAAGTACTGTGAAAATGCAAATCCTCTATGTTTGCTGTCTATGACAAGCTGGATCTTGCTTTTGGTAAATCATATCCGTCTTTGGATTGAAGCAACTGATGACTTAAGACACCATGTTTACTTGGTATATCATAGTTCTAACATGTTCCCACCTCAATATATTCTTAAAAATGTTTGACCAGCGCCTTCGTAGCTCTTCCAGCGAGGGGCGCTGGTCCGCCTATCCAAGGGAACTTGGGATGTTGGCCAACAGCAATTGGTTCATCAACAAAAACAATGATTTAACCAATGATGGGATGTAGCCATGACAAAATGCAAGCAAAACAAACGGGAATTAAACCAACACAAGAAGGATTGAACCAACAAGAAGGATTTAACAAAACCAGCAAATATGTGAATAGAATCAATACAAATGGACAAATGGTGGTTTCCAGTGATGTTGGGATGATTTACCACACAATAATTTTGACCCATACCCACATCTTTGTTGATTTGGCCGCAGAGATTGTTGATCATGTGTTGGTATGTGCTGGCTTGTTAATGCTTGTTATATGCCCTTTATTTCTTACCGAAAAATATTAAAGCCCAATTGCCAAATTTCGCCATGTAAAATCCACCCGAAGCCCATCCCACCTCCTCCTTGATCAAACTTAGGACCAAGTCCTGGCACGATAACTTGACGCTTCAATTTTCACCAAATATCCCAAATCATTGGTTCATAGATCATTCCTAAATGACAATCTTTGTTTGCTATTTGATAACAGAAATATCAGGGATGACAATGGGATGGTTCAGAGTACCTAGTCAACTCTGCGGTCCCAATTTTAAGCCATAACATATCCATGTCGTATCCATTTCAGAGGTACTTCCTCTCTACTGCATGCAACTGCTTTTTAATGTGGATTTGGCAGATGACATGATGTTTTAGTGATATTTCAGAGGTTTCTAGCTGAAATACCTGTTGCCAAGGCAAGAACATCTGCCGAAATCTGGGTACCCTTTTGTAATTTCACCTGGCGATTGGAAATCATCATTTTTACGGTAGATGTTCCATTTTTTCAGGAATCATCCCATCCCACCTCGCCATGGCATTAAGCCCAAATCGTTTTCGCTGATCTTTTCAATTGTTTTTGCATATGGCTGGTATGGCCCAGAATCAATGCATTCACCAACCATTTACCAATTGGTTTACCCCGCAGCTGGTTGATATATCCCCTATCTTGAAGGTTTCAACCCCGTGTTGATGAAAAGTGTCTTAAAACCCAACTTCTGTTGGTGTGAACCCTCATGTTTTTCGAAACGAAAGATCCACCATTTCTGGACCTTCAGATCGGTGAACATGATCCTCAATTGCTGCTCAAAACCCCTGTTTCTGCGCTCCAAATCCCGGTGTCTAATCGCGTAAATTCCCCATCTAAGAGTCTTTTGCTGATGAAATCACCATTTCGTCTTAGTTCAATTTCAATTCCATTGCTTCAACCATTGTTAAACCAACCATAGAACCCATGGAACCATCAGCTGCACCCGGCACGGCCACCTCCGCCTCCTTCGAAGGCAAGGCCTTGGCGCCAGTCTCCTCTGGCCGCGCGATGCACGCAGCGATCCTCAGCTGGACTTCAACAGCCATGGTTATCCCAATAATGATCCCATCATGGGGATATGTATATATATATATATATGTTTGTGTATATATATATATGTGGGTGTGTAATTTGCATATATGTTTGATTGTTTTTTTCCAACCAATATATTGGGGTATGACCAACCAGAATGGATTAGAATCGGGATATATGCCGTTATATATTGGGGTATATTGCTGGCAAACAACCAGAATGGGAATATATTGGTTTACGTATATTACCAACAATGTGATATTGATTGGCTTTGTTTCAACATGGTGGATATCGGATACCCCAAAATGGCAATCGTGGGATATTGGGTGACATGTTGCAATTTTAATTGGATGATGATAACCAATTTATATATATATTAAACAATTAAATCTGGGGGTACCCAATTTTGAAACAGTCCCATATCCACAGCTAAACCAAGGTCTTTTTTGGTTCCCGACAGCTGATGGTTGTGCGCCAGGGCCGAGTAGTCCCATTTGTGTGCCTTGGCTGATTAACACGCAGCAGCAATGTCTGCCAACCAACAAAAGCAAACCATCAAACCATCAAAAACTAATATCAGTTGAGATATTAATTGAAATAATTCAAATCCCTATTTGTAATGTTGTGTGATGTTGTTTGTGTTCCTCTTGTCATTTTATACAAAGGTCTTGTTGATGGTTGCATGCTCATTGCCCGAAAAAATGCAGCTCAGGGCACCATCGCAGCACAGGGAGGTTCCACTTTGGTCCGACCCTCTACCTCCCATGCGGTCACGGGAATAGGAAGGTAACAGATCATCCCAAGAACATGATCCAGGTTATAGAGAAAAGAACTTCATTAGCAGGTTTACGTTTGAATTAATTGCATGATATATGTACATATATTGTTTATTAGTTTATTACATCTTGTTACCAATATAAGTAATATCGTTCCACCCAAATCTCCAAAAAACATGGTGTTTCAACATGTTTCAACCCACCGGCATGGCCGCCGCCTTGATGCCACCCGCCAGGATCACCCAAATCACTGCGCCAAATGAATACCTTAAGTGAAATCCCGGGAGTATCCCAAGGGATTCATGGCATAAATCGTTCCATCATCGGGCGATGAATTCATGCCATAAAAATCATCATAAGGGATGAAAAATCGATTCAAATCGCTCATTTCCACGACGGGTTTGTTTTGGGCGCATGAATTGCATGATTTGGGATTCAAATTCATGAAAGCAGTAAGAATTTTGCGAAATGGATTGGAATCAGATGTTGGGGGATTGACCGACTCTGCAAATTTCACACACCGAGTTGGGACGGTTTGCTCGGTTTGCTGGAGCGGCATCAGGCTTTCTTTGAGATGACCCAAATTGCGAGCTATTGATCTACCATTGTATTCTTTTCTTTTTGCTGGACATCTCCATGTTTCATTCCTTTAATCATTCCTTGTTTAGAAGCCACCCTTGCAGCCTCACATTGCCAGTCCTAGCCGGGTCACAAGTCTGCACCCTTGCCGTAGTCCTGCCCTTTGATCACCTGCACAGAAATTCTTTGGGACGGAGCAGGTTGCCATCAACTGGGGATGTGATGAATGTGGGGTACAACCCCGCTGTTTGGGTATCATGGGGATATAAACCCTTCCTAAATTTCACATGGAACTGGAACTGAAAATATGTAATGTGATTTCGATTGGAAAAGCATCTTGCAAACCATTTCTGTGGGTTCAAGCTAAGTACTATGCATGGACTATTGAACTCTTAATGCGGCGTAGCCCTGCCATGTTTCAGCATCTGGGGCAACGCTCCCGTGGTTTCTGCAACCTCAAGTCGTTGTTCGTAAAACATCCCCGTCTTTGTGGGGTGCATCACCATCATCACCGTTTCCGTTGGGATCTCGTTTTTGGGCCCCGTGGCTATGGGGCTCTGGATAAAAAAATGATCAACCTGATCAACCTGATCAACCTCCCAACATCGTTTGAATAAAGAAAAAAACTGACCAGCCTTCTGTGTGCGACTGTCCCTTGATATTCCAATTTCAACTCATCCGAGACTCATCCCCAGATATTTGAAGAAACTCCAAAACCATAAAACCCACCAAAATCACCACTGAAAACATGATGATCTGCCTCTGGGGCGATGTATGCAGGCGTCCCCGGCGGTGCACCGAAGGTCCTCACGTATCACGGGGCGTGGTACCCAGCCTTTTGTGATATCAGCTGTGACAAGAAATGTGGAAACTCACGTGACCGTAAACCCAGAGTGGCTGAGTGGCTGCAGTGAAAATTTCCGCCAACGCGCGCTCAATCCAATTTGAACAGAAATCCATTAGTTTGATGATTCTATGTCAGCGTTCAGCAGCGTTGTCTGCCAGCCATCTATTTTGATCATGACTCACCATTCACGCAAAAAACCTTGCATTGTTCAATCACCGTCTTGCCAGCGCTGGTTACAACCCATTTAAACACTGTTTGCCATTTGGATATTCTCACCATTCCCGCGGATCAGAAATTGTTGCAGAAACCACGGGCAGGTGCTGGTTCTACTTCTATAGTCGTCTTGATCTGTTTCGCTCGTCAGTTGGCTGGTTCGCGTTGATGTGGCTCTGTTCCCATTTCTACGGCTTCCCCTTGCAAGGTGCACGGATCGATGTTGCTGCCCAATTTTTGTGAATGCACAATCAAATCCCTATTTTATCGATTTAGTATCTGTTAAATTTGTTAAATCACAGAAATTTCTCATTGAGATCATCTCCACCCACCCCCATTCACCATGCCATGGCACCACTCGCCGGTTGCTTCGGTGCCGAAACGACAGAGCCCGAAATCTGTGAGCTTCACCAAAGGCTTGGCATTCCGACCTGAGACCGTGGAGGCGTCGTGGAGGGTTAGGGCCGGTTTGGGGCACCATTTAGCCCAATGTATATCAATGTATCCACCCATGGGGTGGTATTTGCGACCTGAGGATTCGTAGAAATGAAAATCACAAGATATCCCACTTGCCACTTACTGACTGATATGCAAGCAAAAGAAATGGAGGTAGAAAAAAATGCGAATAGAACCTATGGTGGTAAGGACGCGAAAATCCAAAGACGCAAAAATCCCAACAGAAACTGAAGTCTGCGGCCAGATTTTTTGGTGGTCATAAGTTATAACCCAGTGTTCCAGTTGGAAATCCAATTTACCCCGTGATAACCTGATACCCAAATTGATATTCTCATGTTTGCTGAGTAACTTACCACTTTGGATTGGTTCAAAAAACGCCTGCCTTAAATTGATCGCCTAAGGCCACAATCCTACAATTGAACTGATTGAAGTGATTGAAGTGATTGAGCTTATGATTTTTCTCTAATCTTGGCATATCTTGGCATATCTTGGCATATCTTTTCCCATGGATCCCCTCATGCCCCCGAAAATCACTGGCCTTCGTCGGAGAGTACCACGTTGTCCGGCTTCAAGTCGCGGACCAACATGCCCATGGTGTGCAAATGCCTAGGGGAAACAAACATTAGACAAACCAACATGAACCAACCAAATAAGCTAGATATATTCTCATTGCCCTAGTAGTTCCAATCTGAAATTACCCTCATATTCCAAAATGATTTGATCCTATGTGGTTCTTAATATTGATGGGGTTTTCGCCCAAAACTTGGATGATCCCTGACGATGAAATATGTTATGTACGTCTAACTCTAACTGTCTAACATGTATATATATATATACATATGTATATATATATGTACATGGAATATCCCAATTGTAGAGGCTTCTGCGTTCTATTCCGATCTGGGACAACTCAGCCGAGTACACGGTATCGTCACCAAACAAGTCCCCAAAAGAAGCACAGAAGTTCCTGACATTTTTCCTGCCTGAAGAAATCCGACATGCAGTTACAGCACATTGCTCACACAAAACTAGAACTTATGAAGCCAACAGTTGCACAGTCTATCGCAGCTGTTTTATAAAAATGGGTCATATCCCACTGATTTACCCAATATCAGAAATGTTATGGGAAAAATGAGTAAAACATGAATTTCTAACCTCTAAACCAGAGACCCACATAGACCATCAACGATCTTTTGGATCCACGGTGCTCGATGCCAAGCAGTACTTGGCCAATCCAAAAGAAGGCCTCTGGCGGAGGGACGTAATCCTCTTCACCTCGCAGCACAGAGCCCTTTTTTTGGCGGGTTGACATGGTTCAGATGAACCGTTGAAGCCAGGGTAGTTATTTTTTCTTGACACGAATGATGCAATGGCTGCAATGTGAAGAAAACTTCCTGCAGAAAGTTTCAAACCACTCTGCGGTGCTCATATTTTGAGTCAAATCTGGTGGTTTCTAAACCATTTTGTTTGCCAAAGAGCGTTGCCAAATCTGTCGAAGATGTTCGGTCCTCGTGTGGCAGCGTGGTTGAAATCCAATAGTCGGAATCCAAAAAAAAATCTCTATGTGCGGAAAGCACTATTCAGATTCCCATGGATGTGAAGTGTTGGCGCTCAACTGTACATGACCGGTGCATGTGCCCAAGTGTTTTGCTGGCGTAGCAGCAACAACCATGGGATATGACCTGCAACAAAATTAGCAGAGAATGACGACGAGGCTTCCAACCAAGATGTGTGATATCAAACTGATCAGAGTACCAGCAAATGCTGTGTCCTGTAAACAACCCAACGTTGGTATACCTGGCTTGGTTGCCCATATATATCACCCAGCCATGTCTTTGACATCGCTTGATTTTGGAAGTGGCCATTCAGCCTTTATGGATTCCCACAGATAGTGACTTATCAAGAGCGACTGTACAACTCCAGCTCATGAAAAAATCTCAGTTTCATCCTATATCAAGCACCATCATTGCGATTGCGTAACATATATCTCAAAATGGTTGACTTGTATCATTCTGGGCATATCTCTCTAGACTTTGTGGGTTCTAGACTTTGATTTTTTGACGAATCTCATGAGTTATTGATATCTCCATGAGCTGTTGCTGTCCAGGCACAAGCTCCCTTTGGAGCAGAGTTCCATGACGAAACAGTAGAGACCTTGGTGCAAGATCAACTCCTGGGGGAAAATGATTCACTAATCAGATACTGCTGATCCAACCAAAAGTTTTGTAGTACTACTAGTTGCCATTTGGTGGCTATCCATGGCTATCCAAAGGTATTTAATGCGTTGACCCTGTGATTGGGGCGGTTGCAAACAACACTTGGGATCGAGCCCTTGAGCCCTGTCTTTGATAAATGGCTCCGAATCTCAAGGTCATGAAGTCTGACAGCAAAAAAAACATCCACATCACCATTGATTCACCATTGATTCACCATTGATTCACCACTATGTTTTCTTCGAAAGAAATGCCAGAAATCGCAGCCTCCAACATCGCGCCCAAGCTGCGAAGGTCTGGAAAATGCTTGGCGTGAAAGAGCTGCACCACACACCTGACGCTGTGGATACACCATACTGGGGTCCCCATGATCTAATATGATTATCAGTGATTATCTAATGGCCATCATTTGGAGTATGGATGAGTATGGTATGGTAAGTATGGTAAGTACCTGACTTTGGGAGTTTTTATGTCCAGTTGATCTCCAAAATGTCAAGTTGCGGGACGCCCGGGACGCCCGGGACGCCTGTGCGGCTCCTTGCTGAGTCGATCCGCCACATCGCTCTCACGCTGTGCGGTCTTCGCCAGGCCACGCGGTGGCACGGTCTCAGAGATGTCTCAACTGGGGATGCTTTGTGGTTGTTACTATGGTTGTTATTATGGTTAAAAAGATATGGCTATGATGGTTACTATTAGTTGTTGTTTTGGTCCTGGTTATGATGGTTATCACGATCATGATCATCGGATTTCCTACTTTACTCACTATTTCAGTTCAGCTGTAAAATCAATACCAACGAAAACTGGAATGAAATCATGATTTGAAACATGTAAAAACCATTCAGTTGAAACTGAAAATAATTTCATATTCATGTCTGATTCTTCCAACCGACAAAAAGAAATGGCCAAAAAGGGCGAAGGAAAGGCCGTGACATATCGGCCCTCTCTCACGGCTTTCACTGCAAGTTGTGTTTTGTTTCGGCACATAAATATATATATATATATATATGTGTATATATATATATTGTATATACATATAATATATATATATATACATATATAGAGTAAATACAATCACACGTTGACCAACAGGTGCTCTGCCCATTTCGTAACTCTTGAACCTCCCAGCCGGGAAATGGTGCAGGCGAGCTGCCACGTTCTTCACCTCAGCTGATCAGCTGATCAGCTAATGATACCTATGGTGGGTCTGGAAACAACCAATAAACCACTGGTTTTTTTGGTATCCCCAATGATCTTTTCTTGGATTTTTCCGGATATTTCAGGTTTCACCAGATCATCCGACTCAACCCAATCACTAGAAATCATCCACAAAATGATACTTGAAACAGAACTGATTATTGGTCTCAACCTATCCCAAACAATGGGAACAATGTTAGCTTTTTTTGAGGATCATTTTCCCAAGCAGCAATGGAAAGTCCGGAATATCCGAAACCATGACCAACATGTACATCCATGGTGCTCGCATGTTTGACATCTTTAGATCTTTGATGATAATTCATAGCTACATCTCCACGCTTCATCGTTGTGGTTGAATCCCCCATGAATCACTGCTTGTCCTGCTATACCTCCATACTTCCAAGTAAAATCACATTAAATCCTCATCTTTTTTTTTTAAACATCCCCCAATTTTCCGCGGGAACATCCCATATTTTTCCCATATAATTATGGAGGTTTCCGAAAATGATACCCATGGATTCTATGGAAAACCCATGGATTTCTAGTGGAAAATCCCATGAAAATCCCATGAATGGAGCCGCCGAGGCGCCGCATAGCAGCGGCCCGTGTGCGCGTCCTTGGCGCGCCATACGGTGCCAAAGGAGCCACGGCCCAGGACCGCTGTCTCTGGCAGGTGCATTAGCCTTGGCCGAGTGGTGGATCTGGGAAAATCCCAATCTAAGTGCGTATATATATATATATATATATTGATATATATATATATATATCATATATATATATATATCATATATATATATATTGATATGATGGATACGGATGGATGTGGTACATACATCTGTGTATGTATATATATATATATAACTATATAATGATATCTAATGACATGGTTATGGATGGATAATTATACCACCTACAATATGTATATAATGGATAGATATGCTGTATAATGATAATCACTATGGATACATCTGATGAGCTAGTATAGTGATTATAGTGATTTTTCTGTGAGATCTCGTAATTGAATCACAGTACATCAATCTGTCCATACCGGATACCATTAGTTATGTTGAAACATCACATCCCCCAGAATCCCTGTATCTGTTGCATCATTTCCCATCCTGCAACCCCCTGCATTTCCCACAAATTTCAGCAGACTCACCTGCAAAATCCAATCACATCCGACCCCAACTGGGATTTCCGGAAAATCTTCCAGCCATTTCCAGCCCCAATTCCTGCAGCGCAAGTAACGCGTAGTGCCAGTTGCCAATCTCCCTGAGCGCCACCGCTTCCTTCTTCCAAGCTGCGTCCACTGCGCCTTCCGCCTCAGCTGAAGTTTCTTTAGCAGCTAAAGGTGAAGAAAAAATGCTGGAAAATACCTCTGAAATGGGAATAGTGGACGCATTATACCGCTCATGGAAAGCTTCATATCATCCTTCAAGTACGAAACTTCTGCTTCTCAAATGGGTTCAATTCACACCAAAAGCTGCAGCCTGCTTGGGGGCCGCTGGTGCCAGCCATTGCTGGAACATTCCCCCCTAACCTCTGAAAAAAACATTCTGCCACCCATCTCATCCTATCTCATTCCAGCTGTTGTTGCTTTCGCAACCCCTGTGAAACCCTTTGAATCTCATGTGTCTTCGTTGGTTTTTCTGTTGTTGAAAAAAAAACATTCAATGTCTGTTCGTTGCGTACATCCCACAAATGTCTCGTGATCAAAATGATAATTTGGTTGCTTCCCCTTCTCCATCCAATCCATCATCCAACATTGGGAAATCTGACGGAGAAACATTGTTCTTCTACCATTCAAGTCAAAAAGGGGTTCTGTAGAAATCGTTGCTTGAATCAACTCTGCTAATTTTAGAGCCATGGTTTTTCAAAACTCAATTTTGCAATAATAAATTATGGTAAACCCAACTATATATTCACTGTCCAGGACCCTTGCGGAAAATTCAACTGAATCATGGGATGAACCGAATCCCAACAAGCCAGGTCACATCAATAGGCACAAGGCCCTCCAAGCGCAGCTGTGCAGATTCCAAGAAGCGACGCAGTCGCCCCTCGTTGGTCAAGGCCTGGTTGTGAGGCTGATGGATGGATTGAAAAATGGGATTGAAATTCAAAATATACAAAACATGTATTTAAATGAAATTGTACAATGGTTGTAATTAAAATATGGGATTTTAATATATGTGAGTGGGATTTTAATGGGAAGGGGCCTTTACCCCCAAGGATGGGAACAAGTATCACATGATGGAGGAATTAATTGGGATTGAAACAATGGAGGATTGAAACCAGCAATTTTTTGAACCATTGGCTCCAGAACTAAGAACTCACAGGTTGCGCTCCCGGTTGGAGCGAAAATCTGCGCCTCCCGGGTGCTGGTACCACGAACAGCTCCACGGACTGGCACCTGGAAACGCTGAAAAAACGTGGCTCAAAGTTGGTACCACTGATGTTCATGAAATGTGTTTTCTGATTTGTTTTTCTCTAGATCTGATTAAGATTCTGTATACGTTTCAATCTATCTGTCTTGTTTGGTGGAAAAAAACGGCCCGATTACTTGATTTTTTTGACAATTAGCTTGGATATCGTCCAACTTTTGGGGCATCTGTGAATCTATGCGAACCAGGCTGGGATCGGAGCCACGGTTACTCAAGAGCCACCTAGTTGATATGCGATGAATGGAAGCATGGCCATGTTAGCCATTCCAGCTGTTGGTTTTTGGGGGACTAGACTCATTAGACAAGCCATCCATAATATCATAATGAGAAACAGATTGTTCTCCAGGAAGGTCATAATAAATGGAAAAAGTCTGCAAACTCAATCATAGCAATAACAATAACAGTAATAATAGTAATCATGATAATTACAATCATAATAATGATGAGAATGATAATCATCATCACCATCTCAGATACTTGTTTCACAAGCAGGAGTACACAGCAATGGCACCTGGGCAGACAAATGCAACATCCACTCCACAATGAGCTTGGGGATGTCCTGTGCAAAAGCCGCAGGATGAAAACCGCTTTGTAGCGGGCATCTCTCATTAGCCCTCCATGGTACCCAGCCCAAATGAAGCAAGTATTCTTGGTCTTGGCAATGATTCTTTGTGCGTCTTGAATTTTCGAACATATACCTCCGCACATCATTGTGCATCCATTGAGATATCTATCAACTTCATCTTCAGTGTATGTATATATATATATGTACATATGTGTGTATATACAAATTATGTCATGTATTTATATACATACATATATATATATGTTTCCAGCTATAGCCATCCATCACACCCAAAGGCATCCCTCAAGCGTACCGCATCGGGGTCGGCATGACGCTCCACGAAGTCCAAGAGTTGTCGGGCAATGCCTGACCTGGGATCGCCAAAGATCCGGGGATGGAGGGGTACCCCATGTGTTTAATGTGAGATTAATTTGATTGGAGTATATAGGGTTAAGTAGAAATTATAGAGTCTAGAGATAGTCGAGGTGGTAAGTTTTGAGTTAATTCATCACAAAATACTACGTAATACTAATGCGTTCATTTTGGGGAGTTGATGATATCTAAAAAATGCTGATGAGTTAAGCAACACGTAGATGGGGAGAACAGCCAACCTCTCAACAAGAAGAAATGGATATAATAAATCTGCATAGAGGAGGAAAAATCACCAGCAAACGACCAACCAACACGCGCAGGCGCGTTTCGGGTTTTTGACCATTCATAATTTGGGATACCCTCTGGTAATTTAACATAGCTATTGAAAATGGCTATTTATAGTGGATTTACCCATTAAAAATGGTGATTTTCCATAGCTATGTTAAATTACCAGAGGGTACAAACAAGGAAGATAGGAATCCAGCCACAGCGTCGCAAAGACAACGGAATCGCTAAGAACACACCGATTCAATTGAAGGTATCCGTCGAAAACTGGCTGCCACGGGTCTCAAACCATGTGGAACCTCAAATATATAGCCATCGTTGAGTTCCACATGAACTAACTCTGGCAATAATGGATTGGTTTCAAATGTTTGTTTTCGGACAATAGCTACACTCCATTCCATCTCATGGTTGTTTGTAAATGGCCAATCCCATTTTGTAGTGGCCATGTATTGAAGGCCAATCCCACACATGAAGGACAAACCTACTGTTGTCGCTGTTCAATGGCCCCATTATTGCTGGCTAATATATCCGTGGTTGTTAGGCAACTTGTCATCAGTCTTTGGGCTTCCCTGCATCTTTTCAAGACACAATTCCTGCCGCTCCAGCTGTCGCCCAAAACCAAGATGAAGCCACGAATTGGATCTCTTAAGTGGAATTAAGCCCGGAGAGAAAATAGATGTCTTGACAGACCTAGAAAGGAAATACTGAATCCAAGTCTCAATGTTCCAACCTGTCAAACACTGAATTCTGTTGGTTTCTACACCCTTTTGTTGTTCACTTCATCCAACTGATTTCGGTTTGAATTTCACAAAAAAAAAAAACATATTCTTTCAACATAAAAACTAAGCTGGGGCCTCATCACTTTCTGCCCAGGGCTCCAAGAGGAGTTGTTGTAGTTGGTGCAGTTCCTGCAGCTCCATAGCGTTTTTAAACAATGGATTGGACAAAGACCAATTAGGATGAGGGTATAATGGGGATAGTATTGTATATATAATGGGTACACTTTGGATATCATGGAATAGGCATATTATATATATATCGTATACAGCACAGAAGATTATATCCAACACCCATCATCTGTCAATGAGTCTATCAAGGCATATTATATATATATTATATGTGTGTTTTCCAATAATGAACATGTCCCTGCAAGCTATCCATTTTTGAATGGTGTCTTTCGTCCACAAATTTGGAATCCTCAAATCCCATGGGATTTATGCCCAGTTTTCCAACCCTGGACCTTCCATCAGCTGATGAAATTGTCGGCACCTAACCAACTGTTACAATATCATCGGCTCAAATGACCATGAAGGCGGCTTCATATACTGCGATGAGAATGACAATCAATATATGATATGAATTGATATGATACAATCTGACAATGAGGTACTGAGAATCATATTGTGATAGTGACATCATGTGATATCATGTGACATCAATGATGGTGATGGCTAGTTGTCAACGGCTCCTCGTAGATCTCCTCTTTCGTCACGTTCCGCAGCTCCTGTTTTGCGTGGTCATCCACTGGGTATCGGCTTGGCGAGTGGGGTACCCATGGCTATAAGCAACAGCAGGATGGGTATCTACAGATGGAATAGATTGGAATAGTACTAGTGTGGCCTGGTATAGTGTGCATGCCATCATGATGTTCTATGATGTTCTATGATGTTCTATGATATCTAATTTATAGCTGTTCACATAAAGGGAAGGACCACAACAAATTCAAATGATATGAGCACAGCTCTAACCAATGCAAATGGATTCGATATTCACAAAAAAAATGGCGAGCTGTGTTTCTTTGTGTATATCACAATGAGATTCGGTGTGATCATCCTGTGTTTGCAATCATTAACAGTCATCGACAAACCAACGCGATGCAGTATTTTGAGCGTGTCTGAAGGATTGGGTTATGTACTCTCCCAAATTTGAGTTACTCAGTTACTGTAAACTCTTCTAACTATTCGTACTTGGCTACGGGGCCCTTGGAAAGGAGCCTTTGCCACTGGAACCAGCGCGCCTTTGGACAAGACTTCAGCAACAAACTCACGCCACCAGGGACCTCCCGTGAGCCAGGCAGAATGACACGCTGCTGCAGCTGATTCAAGCATCCTGTTCTCAAAACAAGGGGAGTGGCACACACGGTGTGTCTGGCACTTGCTTGTCAGACGCGTTCAACAATCTTCAACCCCATGCTATTCCGCAAGAAGCAGCCCACATTTCTCAGCAAAAAAACAGGATCAAAACGCCAAAAAGGTCCCGACTTTCCCTATCCCAGTTATCCCAGTTATCCCAGTACCAAAAACTCAAGCGCCTGGGCTAGCTGAACCAGCGCACGTGCTACCGACAGCAAGGAGTGCTTGGCGCTTTGTGCCAACGTTGCCTAGAGCAAGACCCGGGGCACTCGAAAAGTACTCAAAATTGCCATTGAAAGGCCAAAACATTTGGAAATGGGAGATGTTCTGTTGTTGTGTTTGATACAATACATAGTTTTACTCAGCAAACATGAGGTTGATTTCTGTTATATAATGGAATGTTGCCAAAGTTATTGCCGAAGCTGCGAAGCAGAGTAATCACTAGCTTTCCGAGCTTTGACTGTGCACCACTTGGGTCTTCCACTACCCAAAATCGCATTCCAAAATCTTGGGAAATACGAAAAACTAATTTTAACATCATCTACAAGTGGATGATAGTGGATGTAATGACGCGGAATTGTCCATTGCCGCGGTAGATTTAGGTGCCATGATCCATGGAGCCGGACTCGCGCATCGTCCACTTTCAGCAGCGTAAAGGTCACAGTGACCTGAAAAACAAGGCCCTGGGCCCTCCACTGATCGTCTTCAAATGTCAAGGCGTCGCTTAGTTCACGCGAACAGTGGAAGCCAACCGCACCACTGGAACTCATCACTTCCAAGGATTGAAATGTATTCCATTTTTGCAGGGCTCATTCCAGGTTTCAGGTTTACAAATTGCGCGGAAATGTGTCTGTAGTTTTTGGATTAAGTTATAGAAGTCATTGCAAATCCCATTTGGCGTGTTTCACCTTGGATTTCACCACAACAACCACAACCACACCACCTTCCACCCCTTGGCCACCTGCGTCTCCACTTCCACACCCCGGCGATAGAGCCTTAGTCGATTCTTTGGTGGGATTTCACCAACAAATACAGCTTTCAACCCGCAAAAAGTATGGGAAGTATGGAAATTCTGATGAATTGATCCTGCTGAACAATGGTTACTCGGAAATGATCCTAGTGGTGGTCATTTTCCACCTTGTTTGGCTTCAAGTAACCAGAACCCAACAGGTGGCTTCATTCCACCGGGTGGCAAGTCCGGAGAGTTCACAGGTCATGGATGGATTTGTCCATCCCCTGCACTACCAAACAGTGCAAAACGTGATCGCTGAGATAACGGTTTGATGGGATGCCTTTGATGCTCAAAGCTCTGGTTGAAAGTCACTGGCAAATCTTTGGGGCTCCAGGACTCCAGGGCTCCAGGCTTCAATTTTTGGGTCACCGGTTTTCCTCGATGCACCTCCGGATCTGCGTCCTGGGTGGGTTTTGGAATGTTTTGGGAGATCTGAAGACTTAGTCGGGGGATTATTTTATGAGTTAAAGCATTATAAAAACCATTTTTAAGCAATGAAACCCTCACAGAGAAGCCTTTGGATTCTGGAAGACAGCACACTCTCCCACATCCTTTTAATGCTCAAATGGATTCAAACTACCCCCCATGTTTGAGTGATCTTAAATTAGGGGCTGAGTCGAAACAATCTCAACTAGTCAAAAACCATTTGACACGCCATTGTCACCAACCACTTGAAAACTAGGATCTCTGATAATTCTTGATACACCGAATTCCAACAAATATTCAACGCTACTGTGATTCGTTGATCCCTCAAGTTCATACAGAGCATAGTACGAACCAGCAAAATCTGCACATGTTGTTTCGCAACGTTCTCCGATCACCAAAGCCCGTCACTTTTGGGAGGTCCATGGGAATATTCATCACCTTCCCAACCTTCCCAAGCTTCCCAACCTTCCCACCCCGCCCATGTTTCCTCTTGTGGTAGATAGAGCCATCCTTCGCCCACCAACGCGTCGCCACGGATCCAAGAGTTGCGCTTATCCTAAGCTGTTGATGTGGAAAATATGGGTGTCTGAAAATGGGGGGGATACCGGGATACCTCAAAATAATCCAAAATTGAGTGTTTTTTTGTGGGGAAAAAAACTGATGGTGCAATATGTTGCTTAAACTGCAGATTGCCTAAAGATGTTGGAATATCAACAAGTAGCAAAGCCATTAAAAATCAATACTCAACAAGGTGTGAATATGGGGCATGCAAATTGGGACGGGTGCTCCCCAAGGCCGACTCAGATCCAGGCGTAGACTGCAATGCCTCAGCGGAGTCACATTCCCCAAGTCAACTGTCAAGGATTGAAATCATCAGCAGCGTTCTTCCACTCTGCAAAAGATCCAACAGGGAACCTTCAACATTCTTTCAACCTTCAAACATCTTCAAACCGATTGAAATTCCTCCCATCCAGCCCTAAAAATTTTAACCGGAAAACCCCATGATCTTCATGGGAAAATAGCTCTGGTTTCCGGTTAAGATTTTCCCTTAAACCAACCGCTCCAGCCCCAACCCCCCCTAACCCCATCCCTTTACCGGGCTCTCCGGCGCACGGCGCTCAACAGCTCCGTGGCCTTCCGGCCCAGCTCTGAGGCAGCTCCGACCTGGAAGAAGAGACCCTCCTGGCACCGATGGCGGCTGGGTCGAATGAAGCGAATGAAATCCAACATACATCATTTATACATATGTAACATACAAATATGTTATATATTATTGTTATATATTATATTATATAGTATATATCTAATGGGATATATTAGGAAAGTATCTATAAATCCTGATTCTTTGGTGGAAATCCATTGTAAATGATGGTGTTTAATGGGAAACACATCTAGAAATGCTGGATTTCCGGCCAGCCAGGTTCGACAGCCCTTCGTTTCTAGGCCAAAACAACAGCTTTGAAGGTGCCAAACACAGCTACTTCGGGTGGGGGACCATATTCAAAGGGAAAGATACTTCAAGTAGATCTAGCTGGTTCAAGCTGAGTGGATTTGCAGTCATTGTTAAGTGGAATAAAAGGAAGCCATCAATCATGGTGAAGTTGGTTGCTGCTTGAAATATGTAGATTCGAAACGCCCCTACTCTCCAACAAAACCAGATAACAGTGGGGCACCTTGCACCAACGAAGTTGAACATGGAACCCTGCAAACATGCTTGTCCGAAACATCTTTTAGGGGTATCATCCAATATTGCTGGTTCATGCTGGTTCTGTATGCTATTCTTGTGGAAACATTTTCGACTATCCCCATCAGACCATTCTGGCACCTCTTCGAGGAAGGTGGTCGAGCAGCCCTCAGGCGATGAATACACGGTGGGATATTTAAATACATATAACATATATAACGGTTTCAACGGTTTCAACGTCACTTAACGACGTTTACCCCGTGTATTCCCTGCTAGCTATTCTCAAGCAAGACATCTTCCCACGTCCAGCCTGCTCCACTTCTTGCACAGAAGTCTTTTGCACCTGCGAAGGGACAAAATGTTGAGTTTTCAAGCCGTTGCGAGGGAAATGCCATACTGTAAGAGTGGGGTGTGGCGGATATGTTGACAAAGTTGACAAACAACAAGGTGATTACCATTTGAGACTCGCGGTTAACAGGACAGAACCTGGGTTTCATACAAGAAACATATCCAACAACAATCTGGGCGTGCCGAAAAGATCCATAGACAGACGCCCCATGAATCTCTGACAAGTGCTTCCAAAATGAATCTTCCAAAATATTGAAATATATTGAAATAGATATTCAAAATGAAGTATTCAAGGCAAAACCCAGCCATTCGACCACGCCTGGCCCTGGCCATTGCAGCTCGCCTGCACATAAACCTGTGCCATTCGCTGCTCTGGACATGTCCCTATTTGATGTTATATTGAATATAATATCAAATTGGGACATGTCCAGATTATATTCCTCAGGCTACTCAGGTGGGTGTAGGGGTTAAACCCATCCTCAGAAGATCGGTCTCAGCCTCTCCAAAAGAGCATATCCTGACTCCAAATCCTTACGGAAGTTTCACCCACAACACTTAGACAGTTCAAAGGTTGCATATACATCCATATACACAAGTATACGATTAAAAATTAACTGGCATGTTTCCCTCATGAGTTCCAAGGGGAAAGCGTTGTGAAAGCAAAACCAGCACCCAGGCATCAGCGCACAAATTTTAACACCGAAGTACTTACCGGAACTGTTATTTTGTTTCAGGGGAAAACAATCCGATAAATGGAAGAATGAACAGAATAGATAAGTGGAGTTCCTGGATTATTGACTATTGTCAATATTGTTTTGAAAAAGGGTTTCTGGCCAACATCTCGAAACGTTCAGTGACGTTCAGTAAACGTAATGCTGGTCATGCGAATCGAGAGCCTCTAGGAATATTGTCCAAAGGATCGCCGCGATTCCAGAGTCCCATCGCATCAATCAGACTGAACCACATCAAGCTCTTTTAAATTTTCGAACAAAATGTCTGGAAACAAAAAACATATGATCCCAAATCAGCCGAGGAAAAACAAACACTTGAGCAGATCCTGTTCTCCAACCCTTCCCCCATTCGGAACCCGCAAGACTCGGCCCACGTTGTTGACCTTAGTGATCAAGTGGCACTATCTGCGCAGCTTGAGGTGATGGTACTTGCGGCTTCAACTTCGTCAAACCCTTCACTATCTTGGGCAAAATGGCCACCGGAGCAGTTTTATCCCAGTCATCCTCCCCTTTTCAAGCCAACATCATGATCTGTGGCGAAAAAGTTGCTTCCCACCTCCACATACTCTTTGCTGGTTAAATATAATATATATATATATATATGCCATTATATGCCCACTTTCCAGCCTTTTCCGTGGCGGTATCTCAGTTGTTCCAGTGATATCCCCATGACATGTCCAGTTGCCACCGGATCCCCTGGGTTCCACCACCAAAGACTGCAAGCTCTGCGACCGCCGCAAACTGCCACGTCGCTTCCTCGCCAAGGTTGCAGTGGGAGTAGCCTCTGGTAATTTGTTACATAGCTATTGAAAATGACCCATAGAAATAGTGAGTTTTCCCATTAAAAATGGTGATTTTCAATAGTTAGTATCCAAAACTGTGGCCTGGACTAAGTCAGTGATGGTCCCAAAATGCAACTATCCAACTGATTTGATACCAAAACATTGCTCGGTTTCCAGGACGCCAAGGGGATAATTTGTGTGGAAATTGTCATGCCAAACTATTCCGTTCTTGCAGATTAATGGCGGCACTTTCCCCACCGGAAAGTATTGTCCCAACTGATGTTCAAGTCGATAAACCAAAAATCATTTGGGTCAAATAGTTGTACGCTATGGCCGCTATGGGTCATTTGATGCTGGCGCCACTTGTATCCACGCAATATCAATCCTTTTCGTGATGAAGTTCAGCCATGACCTACAAATGCAGTTCAGTTCAACCACCATTGAGAAAAACAACAAATGCGTTTCCAAGACTGCCCAAGTGCCCGAAAATTCATGTCTGACCTACGTTTCGAAAGCACGTGAACCCCTTGGATCTCACCCAGTTTGCCCTGTCACCCAACCTGCCCGACATCAGGGGGAGAAATGACCTGCAGTCCCCAAGGCAGTTGTTGAAAGATGGTCGTGTTTCTTCCCGACAATCACCCCACCCAACAATGCTGAAACATGTTGAAACATGTTGAAACAAGAGGTACAGTGTATTTACCATTATCGCCCTGGCCCAATTGATGTTCAGGGATTGTTTTGGTAGAAAGGCGATGATCCGATCAAAACAAATTTATTTAAAATTTGGGAAATGCATTCAAGGCAAAACAGGTTTTTCACATTTTCCGGGGTGATGGAAGGCTGAGACTTTGGAAACCCACTTTGTGGAAACAATACAAAAACATGTTGTTCCTACTTGAAACAAAAATGTGTTACATTCAAACTTACAGTAATTATAGTTGGCAGGAAACGACGCTCAAACTTCCGTCGGGTAATGGATGCACGACAAAAAAAACATGTTGTTGCTGCAAATCCCTTACGAATTTGAGCGTCACACGTCACACGCTTGTCACCGTGCCCCCTCTGCTGTCTGGGTTGCCGCGCGTGTCCTCCTCCTCTTTACCTGCACGAGCAAGAGGCGGGCTGACACTGCAATTTGCAGTTTAATTGATTTCTGAAATCAATAAAATGATGCCATGTTGGTTTTAAAACAACGAGGTCTAAACTAGATGCCGGTGATTTTTTAAATCCAAAATATGTTCAATCCATAGGGCGATGGCGCTGAAGGCGTGATGATGTCGCAAAGCAGGCAGCATAGTATCAATTTACAGTATTGTGTCTTATCCGTTGGTTTTTTTGCGGGTTCTTTGGATTTCAATATCAGCATGTTGTTTTCGCGCATGTTTATGTTCGCGTGAGACTGCTGATCATGGCAGTTGTAGTTTCAATGCATATTTGCGGTGTGCACACAGCGAGGCACAGAAAGCATTGCAAGTACCAATGTGTTTTTGGATGCGGCACAAGAATGTTGTATTTCATGATAAACGCGAAATTATGTGTTCCTACTCATCACTTGCGTGTTTTTGCAGTTTGGAAACCGAGAGGGCAAACACACAATCTGCAAAACTACATGCAACATTGCATCGTTCCAACCCCGCAAACATCAATGTCGTGTACTGTTGCCGTAGATCATCTCGAGGGCATCTATGTAGGATGAAGGCTTCCAACAACCAAAGCACAGTGAAAATGTCAAAGGTGCAGTTCTTGGCTTGCCGCTAGCCATATCAGAAAAATCGCGCAGGTACACACAAGTGATCAATCTCAGCTTCCCACATTGGGCGGAATAGCTTCGCTGGCACATGTATCCACCACGGGCCTGTGCACCCTGGATTCTGGCACGTACATGGAGACCAAAACCGTAGTAGAAGTTCTGGATTCTACATCTTCCATCCTCTGCATCACCCGCAGCTTGCCACCTCTAGCACTGACATGGTCTTGCTGATGCCGTACCAAGCTGGCGTTCAATCCCGAATTCCTGAAGGCTTTTTTTGCCAAACGGCAACAAAAACTAACTTCGGCACTTTCTTTCGGAACAGCAACCATGTCCCTTGCACGAAATGCTTCACAGCTGCTGATGTGTCTGGCTGCCTCGGCCTCATCCCTAGCACAGCCCCCCATCGAATGTCTTGAGCCGCAAACGGCTATAGCAGAAAATGGCTATAGGAGACATGCCAGCTCAAACACGGCAAGACATGCACTCGCCTCAGACACATATCTACCCCCCACTCGATTAAGATTTTCACTACTGCCAGCGATTTTCCATGCTCGCGCCACTCAATCCTCTAGTTGCGCCACGACTGGGTTTAACACGGCAAGCAACAAAACACTCTATGCCATTTCCGGCTTCTCACTTTGGGTTTCTTGGTGCCTTCAGAAAATGAAAACCCAGCATGATTCAAAAACCGAGCCCCGGCATCAGGTCATGTGCACCTGGTTACGTTTTTGCACGGACTTGCCAGCAGTGGGCAATGTGTGCCACTAACCCTTCTGCCCCTCACTTGACAACGTTGATGACCACGGTCCGCGGGCCCAAGCGCGTCACAGTCACATGAGGGCCTTCGTCATCCTCAGAGGCTGGGACCGGGCTGTCATGTCTCCGCTTGCGGCGGGGCGGGGTGGGAGACGGAGATGGCCACTTCTCCTTCTTCACCTTCTTCGTCTTGCGCTTCTCGATCTTCTTCTCGTTCTTGTCCTTCTTCTCCTCCTTCTTGTCTTTCTTCTCGGTGCGCTTTACCTCAGGTGCCTTAGGCTTCGCCACCGGGGGGTTAGCCTCCGGTGGTTCCACTGCACTGCTGGTGCGGCTTTGTAAGTGCGAACCCCGCAGCTTCGCTTTTTGCGCCGACTGCTGCGCCTCTCCCCAGGAGACACCACCACGCAAGAAGCGTTGCCAAGTCAAGCATGTGAGGCTGTTCGAGCGGTGCTCCTCTTTGTCGGCCCCATGAGTTGGAATTTGGCGCCAGCAGAACCTGCATGCTTTCATAGGCGGCATCTTCATGAAAAGGTCCTGAGCACAAGAACATGCGGGATCACACTCCCTGCACACTGAAACCAATTCAAACCGACTGAGCACACCAGTTGATCCTACAAAAATTATCCGGGCCTCAGTCAGGTGTAAGGCCAGCAAGGTGCGAAATGGGGGGAAGCGAAGATCTTGAACCCGGCCTTTCACAACAAGCAAGAAATAAGGTAGGTCCACTCGGTCCACTCACACATGTTCTTGGCATGTTTAGTCTGGAAGACAGGCGAATGAAACCCCCAGTCAGGCTTATGAAACTTTAGCCCAATAAAATCTCCCACAACAAACGCACAACTCTACGACCCACAGCACCAGGCAGCACGCCAAACTTTTCGTCTTCGACGCGCAAGCCGCCCTAACATGTCTCTACAAATTTTGTTTTGCACGTCAACGCAGGAGGGCCGAGCTTCTCCTCTCAGAAGCTGCTTCCTCCACGCCCGAGGGCGCAAGCTCTTCCCTCAGAAGATGCTTCCAATGATTTGCCACTGGAGGGCGGAAACTTCTTTCAAAACATCATTCCTTGGATATTAGACCCCACACATGACCTGGAGGCCCGAAACTCTTCCACTCACGCCGGCTGAAGCTTTTCTCTCAGGAAACGTTTCCTGATGTGCCTTGAAGTATATACGTTTGCAGGCAGGAGGGCCGTAGGTCTTCACTCAGAAGATGCTGTCTTTGATTTGCAAAGGGTCTTCCACAGAAGATGCTTCTTCTGACATGCGCCTCCACGCAGGAAGGCCGAAGCTCTACACTTAGAAGATGCTTCATTTGATGCCCACGTCCAGGCAGGAGACGCTTCGTTTAAAGTGCGCCTCCACGCGGGAGGGAGGAAGATCTTCATTCAGCAGGTGGTTTCCGTTAATGCGCGCCTCGGCACAGGAAGCCGCAAGACCCACGCATCCATGCAGGAGGACCGAAGCTTTTCACTCAGAAGATGCTTCTAGTAAAGTACACATCTATTATACACAGGACGGCCGAAGCTTCACTCAGAAGATGCTTCCTTTGATGTGCGCCTCCACTCAGGAGGGCCGAAGCTCTTCACTCAGAAGATGCTTCGTTTGATGTGCGCCTCCACACAGGAGGGCTGAAGCTCTTTACTCAGAAGATGCTTCCTTTGATGTGCGCCCCTCCACGCAGCA
>Ga0126342_10004120_pt1 | contig 24559 bp, 23 predicted proteins | sample Cyp1metagenome_FD_92528 | JGI IMG/M metagenome (GOLD analysis project Ga0126342, IMG submission 92528) | Coral microbial communities from Lord Howe Island, Old Settlement Bay, Australia - Cyphastrea 1 metagenome | ecosystem: Host-associated > Invertebrates > Cnidaria > Coral ...
TGAACAAAGATGAACAAAGATGAACAAAGGTCATTGATCAACCGTTCAACCATGTTTTTTTTCAATCTTCAGTGACCTTGCACAAGCTGCATAATGAGTTGCACCCCTTTCATGCCCTGCAGGAATGCGATTTCAATCTGGATTGGACATGTTCCTTTTCATTGCCAAGTCGTGTCCAGTGGTTCTAGCCCTATCCGCCCTATCCCATCCCATTGTGTTGGTTGGTTCATAGGTATCCCAGCTATGCCTACGTAGATTACAGCAAAATTCATCCCGAATAAACCAGGCAAAATAACCTCCCAACCAATAACCTATCAACAGTATTCAACAGTGACATTTTGACAGCTCATATACCCTCTGGTAAACTAACATAGACCCTGAAAATCACCAATTTTTAATGGAAACTAATCTTCCAACCCCTATCTGCCAGGGTCTATGTTAATTTACCAGAGGGTACTCCCCCATTTTGACATTTTTCGGCCTCCAAAGATGCCAAGGACTGACAGTCTCCTCCTTCCCGTTCCCAGACACCACTCTCGACCGCGAAGGCCAAACTGCCATCCTGGGCGCAGGGCGTCCTTTGCTTTTGAGCTTCAAGACTTGGGATATCTCCATATCATAAGATTCTTCATCATGTAACGTATCAACACACAAATATTGTATATAGAGATTAAAATATATTAACATATTTAATAATATATATATATTATATGAACTATATATAGTATAAATCATTCAATATCATTCATATACAATTCCTAGATCTTCATTAGTGCATTCAACAACAAAAACACACATACGAGTATGTACAATTGTACACGATTGTATATATAATATATACTGTATATAATTACACTTATAATTATAACTCTAATTATAACTTTAACTATATATGAGTAACTAATAATAATGATAATAATCATCATTTATCATGATACATAACTATAACTATATTAGAGTAACTATATATTATATATATATGGCAGTGTGTCAAAACCTTGTACCCCTGTAGTTCACATCAAAATAGCTGGTAAATGGATGTTCATCCCCCTAAAAATGGTATTTTCATAGGTATTGATCCATACCCATATCTATATATTATATATTATACCCTCTGGTAATTTAACGTATAGCTATTGAAAATGACCATTGAAATAGTGGATTTTCCCATTAAAAATTGGTGATTCTCCATAGTTATGCTAGTTTACCAGAGGGTATATGAGCTGTCAAAATGTCACTGTTGAATACTGGTGATTGGTTATGTACTCTATATATTATAGATGACTCTTATATACTATATATTATACCCATATCTATATATAATATATTTATAGTGGATTTCCCCATTAAAAATGGTGGATCTTTCCATAGTTTTTTGTATGTTTACCAGAGGGTATATATTGTATAGTTCAAATACCATTTTCTGATGTCATTATAGATGACTCTTACTAGTATATATTATATATTATACCCATATCTATATTATATATATTACAGGTATCATAACATGGTAATTATAGTATAGTCACTATAGTACCTAACATTACATAACTAATATAGTTATCTATATATTATATATTATAGTATAGTCAGGCACCATCCTGCAGGCATCATAACATGACTCTGGTACCAAGCATCCAAGCAGGTCTCAGTCTCTGCGCGCATCTCCGAGGCGGCCGAGCCCAGCAGCCGCTGCCGCACCTCCGCCACGGCGTCGCAGCTGCGGACCGCCACGTGTCCTCGACGTTTGGAACGGCGAAGATCGGAAAATCCCCGGGGAAATTGGTGGGAAACTAAGGAGCAAAAACCGTTTTTGAGATTGGATATGATAGGATTATAATGGATTATGTGTGTATATATAATATAATATATATATATATCATAAATATCGAATATATTCAAATATGAATGAATATGATAATATGATAAATAGATATCTGGGAGAGATGGAAAATTCTCGGATGATTCGGATGATTGATAAATTTGCTAATGCTTGCAGCAGAAATATTTATCAATGAAAACTATACTTTATCTTTTGGGACAGTTTGTCAAGTCTGACACAGAACAGTCATGCAATAATTGGGTTGCCAGCTTTGTCGGGAAGGGGGAATCTGCACGTAGGGACATTCATCTGCGCCCAGGTATTTGTGGAAAGCGGCATTTTCACGACATGGAGGTTCCGACACGTCTTCAATCTCACACCTGGATGGCTCTATTGCAGGTAAACGAGTTCTTTGTTTTGGAATTCTTTGTTGACTTCAAAATCTTCAAACTTCTTCAAATGTTCCATCAAGTTGATCAGGCCAGATTGACCATCAGGACACAGTACCCAGCCCTCTGATTTCGCTCCTGGCAAACCAAGATCACTCGGAAGACCAGATTGAAGGACATGCACCTCAGAGTAACCATCCTTCAAAAGACTTGACAACTATGATGTTGAGATTTCAAGTGTTATCATACCATATCATACCATATCATACCATATCATACCATATCATACCATATCATACCAACTGTTGCAGTCTGTTGTAGTTGCAACGAGCAAAAACAGGCCTTCCACCTCTTCCATCCCAAAAGTGCAAACAGATCAAACAGGATCAAAAGGTTGACTCTTGACAGCGAGAGGCAGGCAATTGCAACGGCGAATTGATGTACGCAGACAGGATTACCTCAGAATTGCTCTGTGCCAACTTTTCCAATTCGCTGACAGAAACTCCAAACTCCAAACTCCAACAGGCTAAACGTTGCCAATCACAAAAATGCACAAGAATCGTCCACAGAGAAGCAAACCTTGACTAACTGCGGAATGCAGAAGGACATTTCGAATGGCCAAAGAATGCCAGAACGATCATTGGGTAAAACACACAACCAGCTCCTAAGACAGCCAGAGCCTAATCAGATCTGATCAGGCACTGCTTTATGTTCAGTGCCCAAGATTCCTGGTGTTCGGACCGTCGTCTGATATAATCAGTCTGATACCACATATGTTCCTTTCCTGGCTCAATGGATCCCCTGTAAATGGACATGGTCAGGCCATTGCGCTAAGAAAAGTTGATTGTCTTGCAAAGGACCTTGATGGTTGGTGCTGCCTTGTCTGAGTCAAGCTGCCCCATCTGCAATGGGCGCTAGTGAGAGATTGGCATTGCGATTAATCAGTTCTGATCCAGCGAAAAGTGAGAGCTTGGAGGAATCTGGAAGGCCCAGCATTGTTGCAGCTGTCTCATAGACCTTAATGTTCCAGTACTGCATTTGTTGAATGATCCCGTCCAATCCGGGAGCTACTATTAGTACGGATCAGCGCGATTCAATGATGCAAAGGACCTTGCTAGTGGATCTAGGGGTATTATCCACATGCTGTCAACAACAGTAGGATCTTGGCCAAGAAACCATGTCAATGATCTTCAAAAACGGGAGCCAAAATAAGAATGCCTGTATCATGCAAGAGATCTGGGATATAAAAATGTAGAGCCTATCCCCCAGCCTCATTGTAGGGCCAGGAATCAATTCACCGCATCACTATCCGAAAAGGACTTTTGAGGCCCTCCTACTCATGTTTTCAATACGTACAGCCGTACAGCCAAGCAACTCTTAAGTTGAAGATACATACGTTGGTCCCCAAACTCGGGACACATCCAGTTCCACTTCTATGGGGAGATATGGGGAGTTTGAACATGACTTGTGATAGTATTGCTGCAGGGAGATCCTCCAAAACAAAACTGACAAGCATGTGACTCAACATGACTCAACATCTAAGAATCTACCATCAGAATCGTTGAGAAATGTTGAGAATCTATAGGCTCCACTACATGCTCCATCGTTGAGCCAGAAAAAACGACCCGTTACACCTGACCACGACATTGACGGAGAGTGACTGCATTGGCACATCCTGTGGCAGGAATATCCACCGGCATGTCCACATCACGCAGGGCAGCACCAGCAGCACTTTGTTCCACCACCAACGTCGATCCATCTTCGAAGCCCAGGTTGCTGAGGGTGCTGGACTCGTCCTAGCTGCGATGCTGTAGGGGCACCTTTTGATTGTGGTAGCTGATTTGAAAGGCTATTGAATCAGCTGCGAGAATTGGTTAAACATCGTCCCTGCCTACATTTTAACTTCGCATACATGATCCTTTGAGTGAATGGATACCTGACCACTAGAGTCACTAGAACGAGTGGCCATCTCTCATTGCCATGCCTTAATAATGCCTTAAGGTCAAGGCAATACAGTAATCACAAAGAAAAACGCGCCTTTTCTCAAACTTCTCAATATACTTGGCAACTCCAAATTGGGGTCTGCTTGAAAAACATCAGCCCCTGCTGATGCATTCCAAGCATCTGCCGTAGACAAGTCCGTTTCTCCATCAAGCAAAAGCCTGTCGAGCCCGCATAAGGCAAGCAAATGCTAATCTGAGATAGCTCTCAGGCTCAACAAGTTTACGATTTCATTGAAAAGAAATAACTACCAACAAAGGAGGATAAGCCTCAGCTGGAGAAAAGCCTTTGGATGGATGCCAGCTGATGCCACCGGGCGGCCTTGAACTTCTTGTGTTCATGTTCTTGAGTTGACAAAGCAAGAAAAGATCTAAGGATATCTAAGGCAAGGAAAACCATGACAGAATCCAGTTAGATCATGTTAGATCAATTTGAATTGTCAAAACCAATGGAGTTGTCCCAAAATGGTTTCCCCATGGTTTCCCTAACCTCATCCTGGCGGGAGAGAGGCCGCTGACCGATTGCACGGCCCAGCGAAGGTCGCTGACAGATTGCTCCAGAGTCAACGGCAAGCGATCGAAGCGATCACGGCCTCGGCGCTGAAATCCCGTTGAGAGCACAGCGCCATCATCGAAAAAGGGTTGGTCAAAAAAGGGAATTCCCAGTTTTGGGATTATGGTACAACAATATATAACTAAGTATAGTGTTAACTTACAATTTCCATCAATTTCCTTGATTTTCTTTTTTCAGAGATTCCCTTCATATTCTGGTTCACTGCAGGTGAGCCAAGGGACCAGGAACACATTCCGGAAGGATCAGCTTGAGAACCTCACCCGGCTCCTCCAACTGCGAGATCTGCGAGTGCCGATGGCCTTGACCCTCACGCCTCGCTGCATGCTGCTGATATCACCATTAAGTCCCATTAAGTCCCATTAAATCACCATGAAATCACCATGGCGGTCTGCCCCTTTTGTTGCCACTACTCTTGAACCATTGATGGTCATTGAAATGTCATTGATGAAAAATATAAAGTTTGGAATGCAAGACTCTCAACACGGTGACAAGGAGTGTCATCCCCCATTTTAGTTTGTTTTAGTTTTTCATCCATCTTTTCGTCCACGTCATCCAATGGCATCCAATGGGTCATCTGGGATCCGCCTAAGGAAGGCCATGGCCCCTCGCACCGCCAGGTGGAGCTGTAACAGGGCAGGGGTGGAGGCTTCAGCGGCAGCACTGACGCGGTGGATGGGCAGCTCATCCTGAAGCCTCCTGGAGGATTCTGGCAATTCCAACAGTAACACCAATTGGAAATAACAGGAAGATGTGGATTTGCCAAAGTTAGTTCAACCATTTTGTTGCTGTCCAATTTGCTGTTCCTCTTGGACAAACTTAGATGATCAGGACCTGCATGTCCTAGTAGTACCGTGTTCAGGAGTTTTTGATTGAACCTGGTTAGGGGTTGGGAATGATTCTGCTTGGTGCTTCCAACAGGATTGGAAGTGTTGAACTCTCCAGCTGTCCACACCCTGAGATCTACACACCTGATAAGTTCTGGTTTTTGAAACTCCATCCACGTGTCTCGTTCCTTTCGTTTTCCGGACCGACTCCTCGCTTTCTTGGATGTGTCTCTAAGTTTGCTGCGAAAAACAATCCGAATAATTTTGTGCCACCATTATATACATGAGTTACATGAGGTCATCTGATTGAGTGATGCTAATGCTTGCATTCAAAATAAATTGCTCTTGCCTGCGCTGTCTTCGCCCAGTCTCTTAGCTTGAACGTGGCTGTGTTGTTGGAGAAAAAAGGAAGTGTTGCACTCTGATTTGATGGACCAGCTCGTGCAACTTGAAATTCAGACCTTATTTGATATGGAACACCACCCTCCATGTCCAATACACACGTAGGTACCAGTACAGCTAATCCACACAAGTTGGACATCATTGGACCAATCTCCCACACCACCAGTCCTACAGCCCAAGAGCAGCACCATCTGCTCCAGTGGGAATTTGCTTCGCTGATGGATCAGTTCCTTCAAAGCTGCGACAGTGCCTGGGTCAAAATCGCTTAAGGTTCTCAATGCTTGATCAAATTTTATCAAATTTTCATAAATTTTCATGAACATGAGGAAAGGGTGCTGACAATCGGGTTGACAATGGTTGACAGGTTGACAAAGCATGGAAAAGTATGAAAAACATTCATGTGCTAGGACTTGCCGCTTCCTCGACCTGCGAGTCCGATCATTATTTTTCAGCTGAGTTGCTATTGTTCTCCAGCTCAAATTGCTCAATGACAATGGGTGGTGGCCTGAACAGCGAAATCTGCACGAAGAAAAACCATCAGCTGGACGTGAAATCGACAAAGACTCAGATCTCTTCAGAGTCCAATTCTTCTTGTTGGATCATTCTGGATAATTTGTCCAAGCGTCCCCGTCTTTGTAACCAAGTTGTGGTCATGATAGTTGTGAAAGTGAGGTGAACAAGCAACGGATGGTAAAAACCCAAAACTCACCTCGGTGCTGTGTGGTATTACCGGTTACGGCTCGCCAATCTCCTTCCATTGCCTGTTGATACCCCATTTGTTCTCAAAATCTCAGCTGTCGATTGCCCACTCATCTCAGAGTGATTTCTTGGAATTGCCAATGCTCTGGTATCGCCAATCAGAACTAATGTCTACCCGTTACCCGTTGCTATCCCCATCTGCTCAGTGGCTGCGTCTCGCTGCTGTTGGCAGCAGCCTTTGCTGGGGCAGTTCCAGGACATGCCACACGCACTTGCACGAAGTCTTCGCTGGAAGGATGGTCGAAGGAGGCGCGAAGCTGGAAGACACCATGATCTTCGCGGCAGCTTTGCTCCAGGAATGAAAGTAAACCTCAGATTGGAGCGGTGGATGTGAAAAAAGCTGGACAATGACATTGAAGAGGCAACGAAAACACTAAAGAAGAAACCAGCAGGAAACCTGATAGTGATGAGGAGACGAATGGACAGGTTCAACAGCCATGACTCAGAGACGAAGAACGGGATAAAGACGATCGAACAGGAATATTTGTGACAAGCTCCACACCAAGCAAATCATCATACATCATCATACATCCATTTCAATCCATTTCATAAATTCTATCCTGACTTAGTCACTTAGTCACGACTTGTGAGTTTACCCTGGAGATTGCAGCCAACAATCCAACCATATCCAACCCCGCCAGGCCACTTTGCCCGGAGACCGGCTTCACGGCGCTTTGCGGGCCACCACACTGACGTGGCAAGATATTCAGGCCAATGGCGCTGGCAGGGATGCCTCGACCCCAAATCATCCACAATTGGCCCACTCGATTGATTCTTTCTGCACAACCTACATCAACCTACATACTTTCTGCACCTACTGTTGTGAAGTAGGCTTCCAAGTTTAAGCATGTTCTGCAAGCTCTGGTCAGCTCTAATATTCCAATAACTTGTATCATTGACACTGCTTCCAGTACAAGTAGCTTGCAAATATCACCCGTTTCTCCTAAAATCATGCACAGATTCCAACTGTCAATTCAGCTCCTCGCCCAACAAATCTAAGGCAATGGTGATTGCATTTGACTAATTCAACTCTGGACAGTTTTAGAGGCTTCACAAAGATTCACAAAGTGAGTCATCGTTGTCACAATTTCAAATCCGTGGAGCAAACCTCTCAATCCATTTCCGTGCTGTGGTTCCCACATGTTCCCACACTACCCCATACCGCACCTGTCACTTCTGCCAAGGCCTTGCGAATTTCTACTGCCTCCTCTGGGCCATCGCTACTGCCACTGCAGCGAAGCTCTGAGGACCAAAGCTGTTCGCGGCCACGCCTCGCAGTGAATGTGGCCAGTGAGCCGACAGTTTCGCCTACCCTTGCTAAATGAGATCTTGAGATGATATGATAATGATGATATATTGATAATATAATATGACATATTATATATATATATATATAATATGAGGGTTTGTAAAAACCCCGAGCCCTTTCAAATGGTTTTTTTCCAGACGTTATCTTTTTTTCCTCTTATCGTTTTTCCAAGCGCTGGCTTCACACCTTGATCAAAGAATTCACATAAGCGAGGAAAGGGAAAAGGAAAAGGAATTCTAATAGTAAAGGAAGGGAAAGGAAAGAATAGGAAAGGGAGAGGAAAAGGAAAGGGAAAGGAAAAGGAAAGGGAAAGGAAAAGGAAAAAGAAAGCGAAAGGAAAAGGAAATAAAAACGAAAGGAAAAGGAACGGAAAAGGAAACGAAAAAGGACAGGAAAAAAGGAAAGGAAAAAGGACAGGAAAAAGGAAAGGAGAAGGAAAAGGAAGAGTAAAGGAAGAGACAGGAAAAAGGAAAGGAAAGGGAGAGGAAAAGGGAAAAAAAAGGCAGTGTCTCACACGGACCATTTTTGATGCCCAAAGTTATCGTTTTCGTTGTCGTTTTGTTATCGTTCGTGAAGCCTGTGTTTCTTTTTTTTTCTGGAAATGGCTGCAATCATCAAAAAAGGAGTGTAGCGACCACCTACCAGGCACCTTCCTTGCGCAGAATTTGCGCCATTACAACAACAAACAATGAAAGGAAGAGACCAAAAGCACTAAATAGCCGCAGAATGATGGAAAAATTAAAAACTTTGGATTTCAAGAGTCTGGATACAGATCATTAACATAACCAACGTTATCGTTTTTTTTCCTCTTATCGTTTTTTCGAGTGAAAGCTAAAAATGGCTCATGGGGGATCATGGAAGACTAAACGAATAGGCGCGGGGTTTTTACAAACTTCCATATAGATCCATATAGTAATCGGCCATAAGTCGGTTCTGAAGTGTTGCTTGGTCCAAATTATAGAGGCTGATTCCATCACTGAACTCCCGGCCTGGAATATTGCACTACAAAGGATAAGCGCAAGGCCATGTCCAAGTAGTTTGGATCGGATGCGCCAATTTTTTGGTGCTTCTTTTGGGTCCATAATTGTCAGAAGGTATTCCCAAAATCTATGGATATGGGATAATGATTGTGATATGGCTATAACCCCACTACCCCAATTTTTGCTGAGATCAAGAACCAGGCCAGTTGGAGGGCAACTGCCGCTTGATCAAATGCACATTGGAAGTGGATGGTGCTTACGCTTGACAGGTCTGTGCTGCAAAAGCTCGATAAGGCCACTCTCATGACAAATGAAGCTTGTCCAATTGAGCCGAAATGGAGGAAGCACAACCATGACCACCATAACCTTCATCTTTCCCAAATACAGCTCTCCAACATCCCCAACTTGGAACTGGCAGTTTTTTTCGCATCAAGCTGGAATCCCCTGAGTGCCGGAACACACCAACCTGCCGGGACAACAGGATGTGCTCCCGTGTCTGTGGCATAGGACCATCATAGCCTGGCGACTTCGGGAGGACTTCGGGATGGCCTATCCGGCTGGACTTCGGATGGCCGGTCACACTGGCCTGAGACCACCAGGATGGCACCATCCATCTGGGCTGCCTCAGTGGAATCGGACACATCGTGACAGTCAACCGACGAAGAGCTGACGGTGGAATCACCAAAAACCAGCCGAGAAACCCCTGTGATCATGTTCTTCACATAGTCTGCGTGACCAGGACCTCAGAGTATCTCAGAGTGTGCTTCAAAAATCCATGACCCGTCACTCTGGAGTCACAAGTAGCAACTGGAGCCAACTGGAGCGGACGTGCCCTGAGCATCCAAAGCTTCTGGCAGTCGACGTGGCCGTAATGCCTCTTGTCAGTCTCGTACTCGACGTGAGACTGGTTGATGGTGATACCACCTCAATCTTGGAAGTGCCATGCAAAGGTGCCAGGTCATTTGCGAGATCTCAGCACATTTTAGCGTAAGTGAACATATATATGTATATATATATACACGTATATTTACACATAATATTATATGCATAATATTATTTGCATAATATTATTTGCATAATATTATTTGCATAATATTATTTGCATAATATTATTTGCATAATATACGTATATAATATAATATAATACAATATAATAGAATATAATATAATATAATATAATACAATATAATATAGTATAGTACAATATAATATAATATAATACAATATAATATAATATAATATTGTAATATAGTATGTATGCAATTCTACATGGATAGACATTGCTGCACATTCACATTTCTGCTTTGGTCGAGACTTTCCACCTTTTCAGTGATGTAATAGTGTTGAGATGAAGTTGTTTGACTATCAAATTCTGCATGATGAAGCTCGTCGCCAAATTGTCCCCAAGAGATACAACAAGAGAAACATTCAAACATTATCAAACATTCATTCACTAAGAGCTCTTTCCCGTCTGCGGATCAGTTATTTATAGCACAGCAGTTGTGTGTCACCGTGTGCCATTTGGTGACAGTTGAACATGTTGAGACGACATTTCGACGTGCTAAAAAATGCCATCTGTTGTTACATCCACAGTTGGATCAGTTCGGATCCCGTTAGTAGCACATGGATGACTTGCTGGGTTATTTTGGTCCATTTAGCAGGGGAAGTACCAATCCAAAATCTTTTTCTAAGACAGAATCATCTCTGTCTTTATCTTATTCATGTTGGTTAATGTCCCAGATTTTCCAGGCTTGCAAGACCTTTTTTCAAGGCTGAATCGTTGGCCTGAATCTAAGGCGCCTGCGTTTCTTCTCTTCAGGCGCCTTTCGTAGCTCAGTCGGTGGAGAGTCACATTCAGTAGAAGACAACCGATGGGAGTGGATGGGGAAAAATATGTTTTTCTACACAGTCCATAGCGAATACAGATTTGATGACTATCTCCTGTAGTATTTTGTAGTATGCAAAGGTATATACTATAGACTATAGCAGTATCGTGTGAAATGATACGGATCTATCATGCGTACTATGGTTCCAACTTAAATGTACTTGAACATCAATCGCTGGATTCTTTTGGTAAGCCCAGCCATGGGCAAACTCCATCGCTACGCACTACTGTGCACAAATTGACGGTGGACTGGTCGAATCTTTTCCAAAAGAACACCGTGACTGTCTGCTTTGCCAACAAACAAGTATCAACAGTATCATCCCACAATTGGTACTTGGAAAGGTCAAAAAAGCGAAACGAACAAACACGACTTGAGGCTGGTTCCCAATAATAACATCTTTATTGAAACTGTAAGAAAGTATATAGAAAGTATATAGTATCTTTATAGTATCTTTATAGTCTGGTTATGTCTGGTTTGTCATGTTCCGTGCACTGGGCAAACGGTTTGCCCCTCGGCCCACCGTTGTCCGCAGAGAGGGTGCCTTGTCAATGGCGTCGTAGGCTTTGAACTCCGCGCGTCCTTCATCAGCCATAACCTGTACCCAGATGAATGTACCCGTTTGAATCGCCGAGGTTAAACGGTTAAACTCACCGCCCAGGCAGCAATAGTTACTGCAATATCCTGTAGATGCAAATCCCATGAAAACAAACTTGCACAGTTTGATCGATTACAGTTACTGTAAGTAGTAGAAAGCAACCAAAAGAAACAAGACCCACAGGCAGCTTTTCTGAGGCCCTGCAAGTGGCTGTGTGGCAGCAACGTGTTGCAACATGACGCTCAACCTTCTCTTTCATACTAATGACGCTCCAAGACTAACTGGTTGGTGGTTTCAACCCCTCTGAAAAATATTAGTCAGATTGGATCATCATCCCAACTATTGGGGAAAATAAAAAATGTTCCAAACCACCAACCAGCTAAAATCTCGAAGTCTTGACTGACTCATGACCACAGCGCTCCACCTTTGTGATAGCAGCAGTGAGTGTGGTTTTTCCTGGGACTTCAGTGCACTGCAGCTATCCATGAACAAATCGAACATCCACAGGGATCCCTGAATTCAATGTTGTAAGATGTTGTAAGATGTTGTAAGTTATATCAAATTTTGTCATATTTTGCCATCTTCTTGAGTACTGACAAGGCAGAGAGCCCCTGACCTTTCAAAATCCAGTACCATGAATTCGTGTGAGAGCATCTAATCTCAGATTCAATATCCAAAAGCAGGAAAAACAATTGAGCATGAACACATTAAAAAATACTAGTTGCTAGTTGATTGGAAAATCTTGAAAGACAACGTCGTTTTCCATGGTATTTTCCAAGCTTCCGTGATCGACGTGGCCAATGGTTCCAATGTTCATGTGTGGTTTGGTGCGAGTGTAGACCTGGCCATGCCCCAAGATCCCCAGCCCTCTACTTCGTGAATCTATGTGACTCTATGTGACTCTACTTAATCAACTTGCCAGTTTCATGTTGCTTTAACATCAAAACCACAATATTTCTGCTTCAAATTAGGTCTGTCAAGTGTCATTGTGAGACACGTCCCTTGATCTCATAGTCCACAGACAGGATGCATGCAGTAAAACGATGCCAGCATCACGCCCACGGCAAAACTTCGCACGCCTGGCAAGAGACGCTGCGCAACACTGCAGCGCATTGTTTGGCCACTTTTGAAAACATAGCAGCAACACACACAAATAAACTGGCATAAAGTACGATTGAAATGGGAAAACCACGGGCATGGGTTTTTGGCTTCGCGAGTGACACAAAATGGTGACTGCACATTGGGCACTAAAACTCCTTGACTTATTGATAGTGTCCACAAGTTCCAAGAACCTGGCAATACCTGGCATCCTGATGTCAAACGTCTCCAAAAATTATCGGTTAAAATCCAGAAGAAGCATCGTTCAAAGATGTTCAAAGTGTCCATGTCAAAACTGAGCAGCATCCCCCATCATCCCAGCCTCTGGGCCGGAGAAGCCCTCGAGTGAGTGAAAGGGCCTGAGCAACCCAGCTGTGCAGGGCTGAAACATGATTGAAGTGGAAAAACCGAAAAATAGTGTTGTATCCTCTTTTACTTTTGTGTGGCCTATGCTGGTGCGCATAATTTCTTTGAAATTCTGCCCAAAGGGGCCTGACGTGAGGATCGCCAACAAAGCATGGGAAGGGGCTTATCCTCAACCACTGGGTGGAATCAATTCGGGCTGACCAGTGGTTCCTAGTCAAACTTGTAGCTTTGTGTGAACAAATGCACCCAGAATGCCTGCCAAGTCTATCGAAGTATTGTATGCCGAATAGTTCAAAGAAGAGTCGAATCGGACAGCGGGTAAGCACGAATTTGCTAACATTCCAGACTGAACAGGCAAATCAGTGAACAAGTGCTTGGCTTTCACTGCCTGAAGCTCACGGCACCCAAACGAAAGCAACTGGGCTGCAGACCATTGCGACTGCCTTCACTGAAAATTAGCAGCCTTACGTGCGTGTTGGTCCATATAAACGAGACAACACATTCAACAATCACAATTTGAAGAATCTGAGGTCCCATAGCTCATTCAACTTTTTTTGGAACAACCATAGTTCTTTCTAGTTCATGATGTACAATCACAGCCTGCAAAACACATAACCCGCGCAGTTTGCTCAGTATGGAGATGTTGGCCACTTTCAATTTACCGTAACACCACACCTGGAGGATAGCAGGTACATGAAGTTAACATAGGAATGACAAATGCTCAGCAAAAATACCTGAATAATTCCTTAATATATAATCATACAAGATCATAAAATCATATAAAATCTAATGATGTAACATGGGACTGGTAAAACCCCCGTGAACAAAGTAAGCCATCGTCGCAGGCGGTAATCATCAACACTTGTGACTAAAATAGGCCAACTTCGGGGTGATGTTTTTTCCTTTTAAACATATTAGACATGTATTCGTGTTGTTTCGTTTTCAATTATATTATAGACACTTTCTTCAGCAACACTGTTTTGCTTTTAGTAATTAATTGTTTTTCACTAGGCAATGTTCGGCAATGCCAAACTCTGATATGTTCCGGTGCCCATTTATAATCTAAGGTATGGTTCTTAATCCCAGGTAAACACTATAGTTAATACACCTGAGATTGTCCTCGTCCCTTTGGCTTCGCATCTTCGCCCAGAAAAACATCTGAGAGCCCCGCGTGCGGCAAAGAAATGGGGCAAAGCGGGGTTGTGACCCCGTGAAAGCGTTGGATCCGTGGTGGGGGTTGTTGGTGGTGGTTGCTGCAGGCCAAAATCACAAGGCGATTTGTTGATGTTCAATAAACGCGCCAGAGCATTTTTTGAGGATGTTCAGGCCAAAGTGGAAAACCTCTCTCCCAAATACTCAGCTTCAGGACATTCAAACAGCATATCTCAACTGCCCTGCACACGCACCCATCATGGTTTGCCAATTTTTTCGCACTCAAATTGCGATCACGTGGAGGGTGAGGCTAGCGGCACCGGACCCAGCAGCCCCGCAAAAGACCCGGTGGTGCCACCAACTTACGACCTATTGCCTATTGCAACCTAACTTATTGACATCCCAGCTGATGTAGGTCAGAAAAAAGGGGAATTTGCGCACATCAATTACTTTTGGATTCTTTCTTGGTGCTCTTGGTTAGTCCTGACATAGATTTTGCATGATGTTCCCAACTTTCCCCCACTGGTGAGCCTCCTGAATGCTTCAACCATAGAGATTGTAAACGCTATCCATCCAGCATTGGGTACTCATCATCCTCATCATCCTGGGGCCACATCGAGTTGCTTCAGTCACAGAGCTTGACCCTGCTTCACAGGGTCCCCGTCTTCACTCTGACGACTCGGTGAAACAGGCGCGATCCCCTTCAAATCCCTTGGGATCCCTGAAAAACTACATGGCCAACCGTTCCCCTGCATAGTCAAAGGTGTAGTTGAACCTTGGCTGACAAAATTCGCCACCATAAACCATCCGGGTTTCTCATGTTTCTCTAATACCCCATAGGATCCATGTATGGTATATATGCTAACATTTGGGGTATATTGATGGTAAATGTTACCATATATAGCATACATGGATCCTATGGGATACTCTAATCTTTGTCAGAAGATTTTCAGGAGTTGAAGCTTGTTGGTTAGTGTCGTTTGGACAGAATCATGCGCTGCTTCGAGGGATTTTGAACAAGTGCCTGAGGAACCAATCATGTCAAATGTGACTGTGTTGGATATGGCTTGTACAATATCACCTGTTTTGTTGCTCTTGTTGCTGCACAAAGTGTCCCATTGATCCATGTTTGGATTCCATATGATTCCATCATGGCATGTTTGGTCTGTTCACTCATATACAGTAAGTCTATGTTAGTCTTCCAACAACGGAGGCTTGTCTTTGACAAAAACCGAAGATGCATGACCAAAACAGGAGAGGTTGACCAGGTTGACCCCCATCAATTCAATGTCATCGTGTTTCTGAGAAACAATCATAACGTACAATAACCAATAGCTGCTTGGTGGTTGACCTACCCCTCTGAAAAATGATGGAGTGAAAGTCAGTTGCGATGATGACATTCCCAACTGAATGGAAAAATCATCCAAATGTTCCAAACCAGCAACCAGATTAAATAAATATCAATAAATATCAACATATAAACCACCAACCAGCAATAAATATCAATAAAAATATGGATATTTATGATTTCTGCCATCAAAAATAAGGACAGGATTTTAGGACACTCTCAGGATGCGACTTGGGTCGCCCCAAGATGGGTGGACTCGGACTGTGGATGTCCATGGACTCCTGTGGCGCTTCGGGATGTCACAGGAGAACGAATGGTATATTAGTGTAGGTACACATACACCAGAGCCATGAACCATCTATATATATATAATATATATCTATATAATATATATATATATGTCATCTCTATACCATCTCTTTATATAATTTCCATGAATCATCTCTATATATTCACATCTTGATGAACTTGAAATCCGATTGACTGAGCAAACATCATCTATTGCATTTCAAATTGTAGATGTCTCTATATTCAGTCTGGATTTGCACATGTGGGGATGTCCAGTTCATAATGCCTTGATTTCTTAAATGTCAATCAAAAACATGTCTGTCAATGCAGTGGGAACCACTGCGAAGCATCTTATTTGAGCAGCCAACCGTCGTTGCCACTGCAGTGACACGTAGGCATGTCATAAATAGATCCAAACAAAATCAAACAAACACGTAGGCATTGACTCTTTGTTTCAACTGCTTCATAATTGACATACGCTTCATGGTGTCGCTTAGCCGCTTAGCCCCCTGCTTGTCCACGCGGCAAGCGTGGATTGGGCCTCGGCACGGTAGCAGGGGCTGTAGCAATCGCCCCACAGTGATCCTATGGACCTGGCACCCCGATTGAATCACGAGAGCTGATGTGTGAAATATGTGAAATTGTCATAGCATTTGACTCAATTTGACCACTAGGCTCTAAACAATCTAAACATGTCCATCTAGTCCTTGCAGCAGTGACCCAGTGATTGCAGGAAATTGTAACAGCACAATGGTGAACTCTCGTCACCTCTCTCTGTGGTCACTGTGGATTCCTGGACAACAGAAAGCACACTGGGTCGCTGGCAGCACAATAATGCTTCGACCATCCATGGTTCTGCGTAGCCTGTGGGGATTTTCAAAAGGAGCAATGTATAGCAGTGATTGAGTTGTTGGAGTTTGCTAATATATATATATATATACACATATTGTATATATATAAGGGATAATTTGGCCTCGTTACATCAATGAAGGACACCAAGAACCGTGTGCAGTGTGGCCGATCTTTCAACTCTAAAATCAAAGCTCAAATCATGCAAATTAGTCTTGTATATTAATTATCGTTACAATTAGGTTGAACAAACACCAATTCTTGAGAGAGGAATCCTATCCTGTCGCCAAGACTTCAAGACTTGGGATGGTTCGGAAACCACCCGTTACTGTATCCATTGATTCCATTGAACATTGTTGCCTTGAATATCCTTGAATGGTCAGATCTGTGATCTGCTGAACATATGGGAACATCATATTTCCAGCACCCACCATCCTTACGGATCCTTACGGTACTAAGATCCCAGCTCTGCTTTTGGAAATTTCACTGCCGTCATCGTCGCCGCTGGTAGCACCGGCCCGGCCGGTCCCGGTCCCGTCGTGGCTGCTGCAGAAGCTGCAGGCCGTGTCGAAGACTTGGAGTCCGAGGGACGGTCCGAGGGACGCATCAGCTCAGCATATCTCTTCGACATGTACCGCCGTGCCATGGGGTCCTGCACGCGAATGATGGATAAAAAAATGGGATATTCATGGGGGTGTTTCCCACCGTGTTGCTCAAATCACCCAGTAAGATATCAAGTTTTGGGGACATGGAGCTTTGGATGTTTGCTGATGTGTTGAGACTTTTAGGCCCATCCCACAGAGTTCTTGGAACGATGACGTGAAAATGATTCCAGGCCCCAGGGTGTTCCAACTTTGATGTCCTCCTTCAACACTTGCATGTTTGATTCTGAGAAGCTGTGGCCAATCCGACCCAATTGCTGTGCCCTCAGCACCAGGAGTGGTCTCGGAGTGGTGAGTGGTGACTTCCAGTCACACCACGGAGTCTTCTACGGGACACAAGACACAATGCAATGACAACTATGTGTGGGTTTCTCATGCCAAAGTGTTGCAACAGCCAAAGCACACAATGCACTTCTTGGGGTTCGGACACTCGACGAGAATGCTCCGGCCCAACACATTGTGCCTATCAGATAGTATCACCGGAGTGAAACTCAATTGCCAGGTGGGCTGAAGAAAACAATGGATATCACGGATATGCAAAGAGATGCGAAGAGACAATGGCCTGGAAGTGCTTCTTGGCCAAGGGGTTGCCATCGTAGAAGGTGAACGGCGCTGTGGTTAAGAGCTGCACGCCGAAGACGAAAACACTGCGAGTAGGGGGAAATCAAACGATTTCATTGGTGACTTCCAACATACTCCAACCAATTTCTTATTTTCTCATACAGAATCTGATATCGTCTGATACCTACATTACCAGGATCTACCAAAGCATCCATTAGCGGAAACTCCAAGACTCAACTGGCAAGATGAAGAAGCGAGATCCGATTGAGAAGCCATGTGCCAGACCACACATTTTTTTTAAAAAAATATCATGCAGTCCTAAAGCACATATTTCTCTTCACCCCCAATGGTCCTCTGGCCGGTGTTCAAACCGCCAGGCCTTTGAGCGGTTGTTACCCCTGAGCCACCAGTCCTGATGCTGAAGCCACATGTAAGTACCATGTATCATCTGGTTATTTAACATAGCCATGGTATAGACGGCCCATTTATAGATGGTTTACCTATTAAAGATGGTGATTTTCCATGGCTATGTTAAATAACCAGATGGTAAGTCTGAAACATATTGAACATAAATCTGCAAACGCAAACCCGTGGCATGCTGTGGCAAAAAAGAATCTGTGCATCATCTTAATCATCTTACATCATGTTGATGAATGATGTTTCATCATGTTTCATCATTGTCATTGGCATATTAAAACATCTTCATATCTTCATGATTTCTTCACGGAAATCAGGGAGCCAACGGATGTCCTCATCTGGGATCGGCTCTCGGTTGTATCTGTCACCCACAGGAGCTGCCTGGATAATCCAAATGATCCAACAGATGGAGTCGCACTGGATGTGAAAGGGTGAGATTTGTTTGGACGCTGGGATCCTGCACTTCTTATCTATGCGTGTTGATTCGTTCCTGAAACAATCAATGAACAATCCATTTATTGGCTTGTTCTAGAAACGTACACATATCATTAGCAGTAGCATATCATCTTCCTATCGCAGGTGCCTACATCCTGGTGGAGGATGGTTTTTAGGTGTCCCAACTGATTTTGGCATTCGGAATTCATTTGGGAACGGATCTAATCAGAAAACTCTTGGGATTTATGCTGTTCATCACCTCACAGCCCACAGCAAGTTCCAACACTTCGTTCTGCTGAGTCTACTGTAGAAATCCGAATTCAAACTCCAAATCGTTCAAACGGGCGTTTTAAAATTCAATGCAGTACCAAGTGACTCAACCCCCCCACAGAAGGACACAATGTGTACATCTGATTTCTACTAATTTCCTCTGGACGCAAGCAGATACTTTCACCAAACGCCGGCTGCCTCCCCAGTAGCAGGATGGCGAAGTGCCTTGAGAACAAGGAGGAGGATTAGGGGATACGTCGGAAATGGGTTCAAGCTCCGAAAGTGAGGGAAAGTGCGCTCACAGCATTCCAACCGCATTTGTAGTTGTGAATGAGATTGTTCTTTTTCGTATAAACGTATTTCAATTTAAATGATATCGTGTTGAAACAACAGGAAATGCAAGTACTTCTATAGACCTGTCAAGCAGTTTTCAACACCGGAACCGAAATGTATAATTTCAGCATCATGTGTGACTTTTTCAAGTGGACAATTTACTTTGCTATGGGTTTTGTTGTTGTTACAACAACAACAACAACAACAACAACAGCAACAGCAACAGCAACAGCAACAGCAACAACGGCAACGACAACGACAACAACAACGACAACAACAAAGACAACATCAACAGCAACAGCAACAATAACAACAACCACAACCACAACAACAACAACCACAACAACCACAACAACCAAGACAACCAAGACAACCAAGACAACCAAGACAACCAAGACAACAAAGACAACAAAGACAAAAACAAAGAACAGAGAATAATATGTGAACCGACAGATCAATTGAAAGAAATGAACCTCCAACATAAGACCAATAAATGACAAGGAAAAACACATCCAAAGATAGAATGAAAATAGCAAAAACATAACCTAAGAAATATATACGATATGATAGGCTATGAGATGCTAAATTAATAAAATAATAAAGGACCAAGGAAGAGAGAGCCATATCATATCTTACATCCTTGAAAGAAGTTAGGTTACGTTGTCACTTCCGTTTGACTCCAGCTTGCACAGGGAGCTTTGACAGCACTGAAGTTCAAGCCAAGTTCATCGAATGTGTTCAAGTACTTCCATTATTGTTACAAAAACTGCCTCTTTCCATATGTATCTGCTGTATATTATATATATATGTGTGTATGTGTATAATATATATATATGTAACATATATATATATTATATATACATGTTATATATATGTATATAACATATATATATATATAACATACATAAAAATATATCTATGTAATATATCTATACACATATATAAGTCTGTATAGATAGATACTGTATACTGTGTCACTAAAGACCCATGGAATACAAGTCATGTTGACCAACTGTAAAACGCCACCTGCTTCAGTTGCAGCTCTTGTCCGCCGGGTCCCCCCGCGCAGGAGCTGCTTTTGCTCTTGGCAGTCTTGTCCGCCAGCCACCTCAAAAAGTTGAACATTCCACTGCCGGCTGCATGCTATTGCTAAGGGGGGAATAGGTTGTTTGGCCATCGAAGCCTTTGAACATCTCCCCAAATGCCTAAACCAAAAAAACATACGTAGCAAACCTTGGCAACATTTTGACCCAAGGTCACTGGAGCCTAAGCGTCATGCGTGTTGACATGAGACGAAGCTGCTTCCCCCAGCAATCCCATGGTGCCCACGGTGTCACGGTGTCACTGTGAGACCTTCTGGTCACGGGCAGGTCGCTATTCACTGAGGATTTCGAGTATCAACCTGAGGGTTCACCTGAGGGTGAGTTACTAATCTTCTGGAATCTTCATGCCCAGTGTGCCACTGTGTTGTGGATTTTGCTGAGTTGATCCCTTGGCTAAGGATCGGGACTTTGAAAGAGTGAGGCTAAGCGTGTAACTTATGCATCTGGCCTTGAGCCATTTTACTGCGCCTGCAAGCAAAAGATGTAGCAGCTACACAATGTAGCAAGAAAAATACGAAAATCAATGGACCAAGGATGCAACCAGAATCCCGGCTGAAAGAGCTGGAGTGAGTTGGCACTGGGCGCAGGCAGCAACCTTTGAGGACCCACTTGGTCATGCCATCCCCAGGCGTCAGCGACAAGTGGCAGCCCTTTTCGCTGAGGCAGCAATGTCGCTGGGATTGAAACACATGTTGGCTATCAAATGTATAAATGGGGATGTTCCACAAATTCGGACCCCGCATCCAAAGTCTAGTCTAATCTCCAGCGGTCAGCTGAAGTGAAAGTGAAAACAGTAGGGGATCCATATTTTTGGGACATACCCATATCCTACAAAGTCCGAGACTACCCTTTGCCCTGTCAACAAAGGAGACTGTCACATCTATGCGCAAGTAGACAGCCCAAGAAGGTTCCCCTTACCACGATGGGCTGGCAACTGCAAGAAACGCTTCTCATTTGTCATATATATATATGCGTAGAGCAGTCTGAGACTCGTAGGATATCTGGAATTGGCTCAGGTAACCTCTCCCAGGTCATATTCTTGAAGAGGTTCTTCCAGAAATTTCACCTTAGCGCCACATGCCAAGTTGGCACGATTACCTAACAGGACCCAAGAGGAACAGCCTTTGTAATCTGTCTGTCCATCAAGCACAGGCTCATGGTTGTACACATGAGCGGCAGCGCTATGGACTCAAACAGACAAGAACCCTATTGGAGAGAGCCACTGAAACAAAGCATATGGTATGGAACAAGTATATCGTGCCACCATTCATAGTGCTTGGATTTGTTGCAACAAATCCCACCATCCTTGAAAATTGTGTGAAGTACATTAAAGATCATTAAAGTACATTAAAGTACTACCCTGGAAGGTAAAGGAAAACCTTGGTAGCTTTGCCCGCGGCAGTAAAGAGGCGAAGAACGTCTGAATACCTCCAGGCCGTCTTGACATTGAAACAGCGTATGAGTCATCCGCACAGGCAAACCTTGCTTAGTTTTTCACGATCTTCTGCAAGAGGATGTGTAGCTGATCAAAGCAAACCCCAGAGAACGCAGTTCTAGCAAATGCATCAAATGCATATTCAGATATATATTGTCTGTAGTTCATATTCAACCCACGTGGTTTTCGCTTATGTCTTATATATTGATAGTTCCAACCACAAACGTGCACCATTTACTATTAAATATATTTTCATGCCGGTGTATTCCAATTCAACTAGGTCAGAATTCTGAGACAGTGGCGTTCTCCCAACTGGTGCAATTCGCGCTGCTCGCATCGAAACCAGTACCTGCGAGTGAAATGAAGCCACCAAAGCACGTTGCAAAAACTCCAAACAAAACATCTCTAAACCAAGTAGGTTTATATGTATATACTGTATGTATATATATATATATGTTAAATATATGTTATGTGTTTATATCCCCAACATCAATTGATTTCTTCAAATGTAAAGTCCAAGCAACCGATAGTACCAGCTCCCAGCGGCTTTGACATGCAATCACCTCAGAGATGGGGGCCACCGGGCCACGACCGCACTCTGGAAAAAACGTCCCCATGGATCCCCATGGAGATTCAGCTGGTGTTTGGACTCTGTGTACCCCAGTAGCATCAAGTTCCATCAAGTTCCAGGCCGCAGCTGCAAAAACATCGCCATTGCTCTGCTGTTGCTGTAGAGATTCCTGCTCGTCACTTCAACTTCAAAGCGATCAAAAACCCAAGAGGATTCTTCAGCGAAATGACATGGCTATTCCTGGGTGATTTGCTGAAGCAGTTCCATATGGTGGTATGTCACCCAGCGTTGGAAAGGGCAAAGGCTGGCGCCGGCTCGCTTCTAACTCTACTGACTTGACCCAGTGTTTACCCCCAACGGCGGAACCGAGTTTTTCAAACTCGACCTCTATATACAACAATATCCTTATCATATGTAGATATATAGAGACATATGCATTACATTGCATTACTATCATTACTTCATCTTGGGAGTTATTGGGTCATTTTGGATCATGTTGGATCAGGTCCCATCAAAGGAGTCACTCCGTCGAGGTCTCCTCCAAGAGATAAATGGCTTTTTCCCATTCAGCTCCACCATTCCGTGCGCAGGAGGCCTGCCATGAAACTGATGGCTCCGTTGATCATCGTTGATCCACAAAGTGTGCAGAGCAGCTGGAAGATAGTTTAGAAAAATAAAATAAAAAAAAGCAGATTCTCAAACCGTGTTAGACAAAACGCTAGAGACTAAGGCCTCAATAAATTAGGTCATCTTCCACTTTCGGACGTTCGACAACAAAGAATGGCTATTAGATCATTGAATTCTCTCTTGACTTCTCCGCACTTCTCACAGTAGCATATTATCGGATTGACGCTCTCACCTTTTTGGCGCTAAGCAGGGTTAGGCTGGTAGAAAATATGGTTGATATATGATATATGTTACCGGTATATACATGTTGATGTACTTCAGATTCAACTCAATTATTTTTAGCGCGGCTGGAGGCCGCAGCTGGACATGTACTGCTTCAAGAGATGAAGTAGCGTTTGGTTCAAGCGACCAGATCTGAAGCTTTTCTAAACCAAACTTCATTCCACATCATAGTGTTCTCCAGTACAATTTTACATATAGACTTATTATAGATGTACATTACCCGGCCTTGTAGGGCCATCTGGGTTCAGCATGTTCATTCTGCTCTGTTTGATAGAATGGCAATGTGGTCCTCTTCCTCCTTCTCCTCCTCCTCCTCGTCATCATCATCATCATCACCATCATCATCATCATCATCCAGACTTATTACATCAACAAATAGTACCCTCTGGTAAACTAACATAGCTATTGAAAATGGCCATTGAAATAGTGAGTTTTCCCATTACACATGTCGATTTTCCATAGCTATGTTAGTTTACCAGAGGGTATCAAGTAATATCCAAATAATATCCCATTCCAGTCCATCACTGACCATTTTCACGACACCCAGAAGCACCACTGCGGCGCTGTAGGTCTTGGCACTGGGACGCAACTGGCGCCTCAGAGACGTGGTGCCGGTCTCAGTATGTCTCAATCATACTGTGGATGGAAGACATCCTGCAGCATGGTAGAAACCTTATGAAATTTATGAATAGTGTGATAAACGACTTATCAACTGGTGCAGGATTTCTGAAAATCCACAGTATGTCATGCTCATCGCTTGAGAAACGAGAAAGGTTTTTGGATGCCCAGCAACTAGTCCGAAAGGTTGCTCTTAGTGCACCTGCGTTTGCTGGTCGCCTATCTCAGTGGGGGACTCTTTCAGTTTCAGCAGCAACTGCAAAGCCTGGCAGACAATACTTGTGACTGTGCACTGGATTATTGATAATATATAATGTAAGCTGGTGAGCAGGAAAAGCATGGAAAAGGATGGAAAAGGGATGAAACAAATCAGACTCAATTCTGTTGGTGAGCCTTTAGAAAGACAAGAAGGGAGAGAAATAGATCCTGTCAATCGATACTCAGGTCATGGATGGAGAGAAATCTGAGGAGGATTATAATGATTATACGTATAATATGAATCAATACGATTGATATATTTCTTTGGATGCAATGAAAGTGTTCCTTTTCTTTTCCGCATGCGTACGCATTAGGATGACCCGCTCTTCATGCTGAGGGGGACGAA
>Ga0126342_10004121_pt1 | contig 24557 bp, 15 predicted proteins | sample Cyp1metagenome_FD_92528 | JGI IMG/M metagenome (GOLD analysis project Ga0126342, IMG submission 92528) | Coral microbial communities from Lord Howe Island, Old Settlement Bay, Australia - Cyphastrea 1 metagenome | ecosystem: Host-associated > Invertebrates > Cnidaria > Coral ...
ATTAGAAATATAATCAGAGTCAGGTGTTCCTCAAGTCTGCTTGTTAGTGACACTACAGATTCATAAGCATGAATTCCGTAGACGTAACATTTTTCCTAACAAAGATTCATATGTAATCTGTCAAGTCGTCTGTCCAGACATGTGGAAACGTGGGAACTGAGAAACGTGGGGACTGAGAAACGTGGGGACTGAGAGCGTCCCTTTCTGGAAAAGTAAAGGCCGGTTGGCAAGAATAAAAACATAAACATAAGGGATGACATTTTATGGATGTCTATGTTAGAATATGTTTGATTATGTTAGCTATATATCTAGAGCCAGACGGGTTTTATTTTCACTACGTATCTATCAACCAACGTCATTCTGAGGCAGCAGCAAATCCCCTGTCAGTAGTTATTCTACACAGCAAGCACAAAATCACTATAAATAACACTGGTTTATGATGGTTTATGGGGGATCAAACTATTGGGATATATGATGATATATAATAGCTATGACCAATTATATTACATAGCAAAAATTCCCTCTCAGGGTGCGGTTCACGGCGACAAAATGGCGACAAAATGCCCTTCTCATCATACACTGAGCTTTCTCGATCAAGGATCCGGTAGATCCGGCGTATTCCAGGCCTCCTGGTTGAATTCCTGGGGCTGCCAAGGTCCCCATGAAGTCCCTGAACTTGGCCGGTGCCGGGTGCCAAATTCCAGGATCCTGCATAGTCAAATTCAAACCAAGTTCAAGGCTACACCCTTGTAATAGCCAAAAGGCCACCCAGGCCTCATAGTGCTCGAAAAAAAAACATGCCACAAAAGGTGCCCAGTTGTTACAAAACCTCAGAGTGCAGTGAACTGCTCGACAGGTGCTTAATTCTGGCATCTATTCTGACATTCTCTCTAGCAGTAGTAGCAGTAGTAGTGGTAGCAGTAAGTAGTAGTAGTAGTAGTAGTAGTAGTAGTAGTAGTAGTAGAGGTAGCAGGTAGCAGGTAGCAGGTAGTAGGTAGTAGGTAGTAGGTGGTAGGTAGTGATACTAGGTAGAAAGTAGTAAGTAGTAGTAGGTAGCCTGGCTATCTGCCCATATTTTCTTGGTGAAACTCCATGTTTGATGGGAACAAACAACTGCACATCCAGTTTTGTTTCCCAGCATCTACCACATGGTCCAGCTGCTTCAAGTCTTCAACCCATCTGAAAACTGTACCTTTGTCATTGGGCAACATTACCCCGTATCTATGGTTGCAACTTGTGAATAAATATCCAACCAGCAATTATGTAGGAAGAGTATAGAATATCAAATATAAAACCAACCAGCAATGACTGTATATATATATGTATATATATACACAAATACACATATAAATATAGATAGATAAATAGACATATAGATAGCTAGATAGCTAGATGATGCTAGATAGTTAAATAGCATCAAATAGCTAGATCGCTAGATAGCTACCAGCAGATAGCTATAAAAAAATAATGTATACACATATATATATATGTATACATATATTAACATATAATATACATGTATATTCATATATATATATACATATATTAACATATAATATACATGTATATTCATATATATATATGTATACATATATTAACATATAATATACATGTATATATATAATATGTATATATATAATAATATTATATTGTAATATATGGAATCAACCATTCTCATTGATGAAGTGCCCCCATGGCTCAGGGATGCTCAGGGCATCCGCACCGCCACTGGCTGCTTTTTCCAGGCGCCCCGGTGCACACAGCACCAGCTTCCACGGCCTCAGCGGTCGTTTCACCAGAGGTTTGGCCAGTTATTTATCGGAAAAACAATGGTAAATATATAATAACTCTGGTTTATGATGGTTTATGGGGGATCAAACTATTGGGATATATGATGATATATAACATATATATATATATGGGATATACCAGAGGGTATTCTCAAAAACGAGGTATATTAGTACAGGATGGGGCCCCCAGTCGACAGCGTTCAGTTGCCTTATAAGTGGCTTAAGTATGGTTTATGGACTGTCGAAGGTAGATATAACGAACATTAATGAACTAGTTAATGGATGTTAATGGGCTTTATAAACCAACAAACATAACTGGGGGGCACCATCCTGTAGGGACACTGACTATAAGGTGTGTCTGAAAACGTGGTTTCTTCCATGCTTCCTTTTTGCCTATATGGATAACATATTCCACAATGATCATCCATTGGATAACCCCATTTTTTTCTACCATACCATGGTATACCCCTAAATGTCTAATTGAATCCAATGGATTATTTCAAGATTGTCCCTATTCATCATGGGGGGACACGATTTTCAAACAAACCCCAATGGATTTTACCAAGAGAAAATGGTTCGAACAGAACCATCAACACTAGGGATGTTGCCAGCAAACAATAGGATTTTTCGCCAGCATAGAAAGTCGCATGTCACCAGAGGGGATTCAATCGTCAACAATATAACAATAGGGATTTTTGCCCAACAAAGCATAATTATTGAGGACCCGCTTCAAATTTGGTAGGCGGCCTGGCTATATGTAAACGAGAAAGGAGATCAAGTTGAATGATGTTTCACAGTTTTTGCATGCAATCCGCAGTCGTTTTGCTTTCACAAGCAGAAAGGCGATGTGTGAATTCCCCAAACACACACCAAGAAGTGAACACCACCGTGATTCTTTGCAAATCCGATTCTGAACAAATGATCTCCAGAATGGGGTCTAGGTGGATTTACCATACTGGCAATTTGTCACGCAATGGTTGGCTTGCTCTTCCAGGGATACAAATTGGATTTCACGGGGTTGAAGATACACAGATATACAACTGTACAATACCATGATCTATCATGTGTTGTATAGAAAAAAACATATTCATAGGCAATAGAATTGTGGGATATTGCCAGCCAATGAGAATGGCTTTGGCCAGAATACTGTATGTGACTAGCCAACCAATGATCTTGACTAGCCAACCAATGATCTTGCCATGAAAATAACATGTGCTATTCAACGCGTTCAAATTCAACCGGGTTAGCAGTTGAGTCCAGCCAGCAACCATGCGCAACCCATATTAATTTCACTACGCGCGGATAACATCATTCCCACGCAGAAGGGACATCTTTGGACCACGCGACCAAACCCCCTAGAAATATCTAGATGGCTTGATGGCATTCTTCTGTTACCACCTGTTCCCCCATATGTTGTTCGCGAAATCCCCATGGTTTACCACCTGTTCCCCAATATTAGATATGAATAATCCCCGTTACATTATAATATCCCCATATAGCTGTCATGATATCCCCACACAATACATCACAATACTACAATTATTCATTGATATCCCATAATCACAACCACGATCCTGACTATCCCAACATACCACAATGAGCAGGTTAAAATTATCACATGTTTAGCCTGGTTGGTGGTTTTAACCATCTTGAAAAATATGAAAGTCAATGGGAAGGATTATCCCATATATTTTGGAAAAAAATGTTCCAAACCACCAACCAGATATTCTTAGTGGGATTCTACTTCTATTATCTTCTATTCATTATTCTGCATTTTTTCGGTGGTTACATGTGGTTACCATAGTTGTAAACCGACATTGTTTTCACATCCCCACCATCCCAACGCTCAGCACGTCACCAATCAATTCGTAGACCTCTAAATCTTCAGGTCGAAGCCTCGAAGTGCGGCGAGGCGAGTTCTGTATGTCGCGATTACCCATCGCCGTGTTTTTACCTTTAATTGTAATAGTATTAAATATAGTTTTGTTCATGTTTGTTCTTTGTTCTAGTGCACCTTATGAATTTCTTATGATGTACTCTGGTTTGTTCCAATATGTTCAAATAGTTCAAAATGATTTTCGGGCCATGTTTTAGTGGAGTATCTTTTCATATCTTTTCGTGGTGTCGTCCCTGGCACCAACCCAGCGAAGCCGGAAAAACGACATGTTGAAGCGTCGGGGCATGATGATGTGCTACAACAGATATAACCCAAGAATAGGACATCAACTGTACCCTCTGGTAAACTAACATAGCTATGGAAAATCACCATTTATAGTGGATTTACCCATTAAAAATGGTGATTTTCAATAGCCATGTTAAATTACCAGAGGGTATATCAACAGTCAATCATGTTACAAACATTGAATTTGGCAGCGATAAACATGATGTTCCAATTACAACTTTGGTATGAACTGCAGAGCAGCTGAAAAAGACTTTGTGTCGATACATCTTCTATTTCAGTGCTAATAAGAATGTGCACTACAATCATGAGAAGTTCAAACAAATCACTTCAAATCACCATCAAATTCCATCACTCCTGGCAAGGTAATAGGTAAGCCCATGTATCCACAAAACAAACAATGACTTTCTGTGTTGTACCTAGGTTGCCTAGGTCATATATCATCTTACATGCCCCCCCACCTGCAGGTCCGAACAAAAAAAGAAACGGCATTTTTCGATCAGTTTCCGCGATGATTCACAATGGATCCATCATTAATCATCATTCATCATGAATTATAATCACTAGAAATCACCATCTAAATCTCAATCTTTGTTTTTGCCTTGACATTGACTTCCGATGGAACCATGCTTTGAAACCCGAAACCCAGACTGCGGTTTCATCAACCAGTTCCATCAACTTTGATTCCCCAGTTACCCGGCCTGGTAAACGTTGCAAAAAACGATGGAAAATCACCATGCTATTCATGGGAAAATCCACTATTTCGACTGGGCCATATTTTCAATAGCTATTTTGACATAACCAAAGGTTAGGAGTTTCTCAAAATGATGCTGGGATTCCATAGTTTTCTTCTCATGTGGTTAAAACATGTTAAAACAATGTCATCAACCATCCCCCAGTCATCACCATAAATTTATAGGTGCTAACCAGGTGCTATAAACTTACCATTCCCAGGAAAATTGGTGTTTTATGTATGACATTGGTTTAACCACATAAAAAATAAAAAAAAAAACATAAAAAAAGAAACAACGAGACACGGATGATCACTTGAGGTACCCTCTGGTAAACTAACGTAGCTATAGAAAATCACCATTATTAATGGGTAAATCCACTATAAATGGTCATTTTCAATAGCTATTTTGACATAACCAGAGGGTATCTTGGGATTAGAAACCCCCTACCCCCCCCTGGTGAAACGATGGGAACTCAGCATCAGCCGCACATAGGGACCTTGGGAACGGGAAGATGGTGACCTGGTGGATTTTCTCCATCATGGAGGGATCATTTCTAGGAAACCCATTGGGTTTTCATAGCTATAAAAACATATAAAAAGTGGTTGGTGGTTGAGCCCTACCCCTCTGAAAAATATGAGTTCGTCAATGGGAAGGATGATATCCCATATATGAAATGGAAAATCATCCAAATGTTTGAAACCACCAACCAGAAAAGTATTGGTTTAGTAACTGGAGGGTACATGTTTTGATTTTACCATCCGATGTTGGCTGCATGAACACATCACTTAAATGGATCGAAATACAACGCATTGATTTCTTGGTCTCCTATGAACTTTGCATATTGAACCTTTTGGGGGAAACTCCACACTGGCGACGCTTCGCAGTTTTTTCAATAGTCCCATCGATCCTCGATGTCGCGCAAGTGAAGTACAGCACCCTCCAAAATTGCGGCTGCTCAGCAAACAGATGATTTTCATCTGGAGCAAAGACACGCAAAAAAAAAAGGTGCGCGAAACGCAACTTTCTTCAGGGCCAATCTGGAGCTCCAAGATTGCAGGAGGAGCCAATTATATGATGTTGTGCATGTGGTAAAGCTCATCATTGTAATATACTGAGAGTCTAATGTAATGTATTACTGAGTATCAAGGGTTTACAACACAAATGCAGTGTCATCAATCTCTGGTGCTTTCATCCCATTCGTCAAATCGTCAAATGGGATCATCATTCCAAGCAGCGTTGAAACCAAAACCATCAAACAATGCTTGGTGGTGTGTTGATCCCCCGCCAAAGATCTATATTTTTAGTGGGTTTTGTAGTAAGCCCAAACAGCTCGTAGAATGGCTACAGTGGCTATAGTGGCTACAATCCAGCAACAAATAAATCAGATTCCTTCAGATTCCACATGAAATGAGAGCAGAAACCCTCGCTACGCAGCTCCAAGTGCCAGTTGCTTCATGCAGAACATCCGGCAAGCAGCGGAGTCCTCAAATCTCAGGGTCAAACATCACTTTTTGCTACTGTGTACCCTCTGGTTATTTAACAAAGCCATGGAAAATCCACATTTTAATAGGTAAACCATCTATTTCTATGGGCCATCTATACCATGGCTATGTTAAATGACCAGAGGGTACTGTGTACATGTTGATCATGTTGGATTGGTTGTAGCGACTGTTGCTGCCAGCTGGATGAAAACGGGTCGCGGCAAAATTGTTGTGGCACCACCATTGGTGCTCCACAATGCACGCCATCTGGCCAAATGCTGGATAATCTTGGTTACCATGTAAAAGATTCATGTTTGGCTGCATAGGTATTACATTTCCATGTGTTTGAAGGTAAAGGCGGCTTCAGTGAATAGCATTCCTCCAGTGGGATACTCTTCCCAAAATATGGAAACAATGATAAGAAAGATTAAGTTCAAACACCAAATGCATTTGCCCAAACATAGGGTATCCCAACATTTGATGGCTTATCACCATAAAAATTGCCATTTTGGATTGCATATGATTGCAGACAAACCATGTTCAAAGCAACCCCATATCAGTTGTTCATTGGTTGCCTATTATTGGTTTTTGTCTGGTTGACTTTGATCTCATATACATTCTGGTAAACGTTTACATGGATATGGAGAATCACCATTTTGAATCGGTAAATCAACTGTTTCTATGGCAATGTTCAAGTTCGCAAACTGTTAAATTACCAGCAGGTACAGTTTTGGCCGTTTTGGCCATTTATTTTTGTGTTATAGTTGATTTTGGCCATGTAAATGGTATCTTCAATAAAGATCCGCCTGTCACTGCCGGCAGAACTCGCCATTTGGCCCAATTGTGCCGCGCTACACACATCACGAGGGCGGCGAGTTGTCGCCTCAGAGAGCGGTAGTTCATTGAGAATACAGTGCAAGGTGTTTCATTAAAAAGAAAGTATACAATGTGGGGCCCCCAAACAATAGCTAAGTTGGTTCATAACTCCAATAACTATGGTTTGTGATACTTATAACATCTGATAACCATAGTTTATTGGGGTTCTAAACCAATTTATAACTGGGGGCCCCACATTGATTTGAACCCCCGTAAAGATGGACAAGTACATTATCACATATGACTCCATATGATCACTATTTTCGCAGGAGTTCAGTGTTCTATCTTTTGGGTGAGGTGACTATTATTATGAATGAAATGAACAGGAACAATAATAATAATAGTACAATAACTATCGAAGACTAATCAGTAATATGATGAAGTTATAAATAGTACAATAATAGTAATATGATTAATGAAACTACTATTTAGTCAAGAACTGTTTCATGAGGTACAGTAATCCAATCGAAATGGGGATCTGATATGGTACCCAATATAGGACCCGATGATGAATAGATCCAATACTCACCCAGGGTGTCTGGGTGAGGCTTTAATACTGGCGGATGGGATGTGGTAAAAGCGCCAATCCCATGACTTTCTAGACAGAGAGAGGGCGGTGTACTAAACACTACCAAGGAAAAGAGTTATTGGTCATGGTTTATCACAATTTTCCCTCTGGTAAACGTTTACATAACTATGGAAAATCACCATAGCTATAATGGGTAAATCAACTATTTCGACTGGGCCATTTTCAAGTTCGCAAACTGTAACAAATTACCAGAGGGTAGCAAAATTAACTTCTCGTACTCCAAGGTGGTAATGGAAAATCCGGCATAAAAACACATGATTATCCCAGCTACAAAGCTCTATTTATATAGGATTTCCCAGCTCCTGCAAACCATTTCGGAACCCCTGGTGGTCCCAGCTGCCAGGTGGTTTTGTCAGCTTTGCCTCCAGGAAAAAAGAACATGGCATTGGACAATTACCCATTTATAGCTGGTTGGTGGTATACCTACCCCTCTGAAAAATATGAAAGTCAGTTGGGATGATGACATTCCCAATATATGGAAAAATAAGCCAAATGTTCCAAACCACCAACCAGATAGATTATTATCCCATATGTTCCCATCATGTATTTATATATATATAAATAGTTGGGATTTTCTGCTGCCATATATTGCAATGCTAACTCATGTATAGACTTGATATTATCTGTTGACTTAATATTAAGTTGATGCCATAGGACTAAATATTACCCTCCAGTAAATCAACATAGACCCTGCCAGATAGGGCTTGGAAGATAATTGTTCCCACCAACAAAAATGTTGTTTTTCAGTGTGTCAATTTACCAGAGAATAAGATCATGAAAATATCTATTTAGAATGGTTAGTATCCATTGATAATGCGTATACATAGTATATAATTTAGATTCACTAGATATTGAGATAATACTTCTAGATTTATAATAACCATTAAATAGATTAAATATGTTTTTCATATTTTTTCAGTATCACAATTACCAACTATAACATACTAACTATATAATATTAAAATATATAATTATAACTATAATACAGAATTATACTACTATATAGTCCCACTATCTAAACAAAGTAATAAGTATATATATAATACTATTAATGATAACTATAATACAGAATTATACTACTATATAGTCCCACTATCTAAACAAAGTAATAAGTATATATATATAATACTATTAATGATAACTATTTACCATATATATTGGTTATTATAGTACTATAATACTTATTATTGTATATATCTGGGTCTATTTCACTAACCTGAAATAAGACCATATTGGGATCATTTCCCCAATCCTAACCATGATTCCCAGGGCTCGGTCGCAGTGAGGTCTTGATGAAATTTACCCAGATATATGGTTGGTTAGTTAGAAACCCTTAATCTTGGGATAATATTCAGGGGATTAAAGGATTCTAACCAACCACCATATCATACTATGATGATGCCATCTCTTCCCATCACTTGACTTCGGCACCGAAGCCCCTTGGGGGCCCCTGTCCTAGCTGTCCCGAGGCACCCAGTTCGTGTTCGGCACCCAGAAGCGCCACGAGGCGGTTGATGCGCCGCATCTCAGGGAAGACATAAAACTGGACATACCAAGTTCAACTGTTTTATAGCCATGAAATATGGGAAAAAATACAGGAAAAATTATGGGAAAATATGGAATAATATGGGATAATATGGGATAATATGGGTTTAATTAAAAGGATAATATGGGCATATGTGTTGATGATTTCCCTTCATATCCCATTCCTATAATTCAATTAATTATCAAACAATGGTTCACTCCTGATTTGAGATGCGAACAAAAAACCGGGGATGCCCAGATGGCGAGATGGAATCCCCAAACAAATCCTGGGATTCAAAACCAAACCACCTAACCATTGGCTGATAATTTGCCCTCTGGTAAACTGTTACAGTTTGCGACATAGAAAATGGCCCGGTCGAAATAGTTGATGACTACCCATTATAGCTATGGTGATTTTCCATAGTTTTTTGTATGTTTACCAAAGGGTAGTTGAATTATAATACGGGGATGGGATATGATGGGATATCATCAACACATTTGAAGGGAATGGAACGGGATAATATGAAATTATCACTACCATTTAATAGAAATATTTCATGGAGATATCATGAATGGGATGTACCACTAACTAATAACTAATCAATCAATTCCTATGCATGTTTTGCTGGACGCCGTCGGTGGTGCTCAGAAGCTATCCATATGCGGGGTTCTTAAAATAGGGATCGCCATGTCCCCTTGGTTGTTTCGATATGAAAATACTCTGATTTTGGACGATTTGGGGTAGCCCCATGGATTGGAAACCACGATATGGGCCTCACAGGATATGGGCCCCTTCCTACTCAATTGTTTCAGCCCAACTGCGCCCCAAGTACAGTGCCAAAGTCGAAGAAATCCTCTATTTCATGCGTGAAATCATTGATCTCACCCTAATTTGTTGATGTTTGAATCACCATTTTCGGTGAAATCCCAACCTATTTGTTTGTTAAATACCATCTGGTTATGACTAACAGTTCGCCATGGACAATCCACCCATAGCTATAAGAGGTAAACCGGTAAACCATCTATTTCTATGGGCCATCTATACCATGGCAAACTGTTAGTCATAACCAGAGGGTATAAATTACCATTATCCATATTTTTTTCCCTGTACTAATCATTAATAACCACATTAAATCCCATTGAAGAAATCCCATGAAAATCACATATTGAATCCCATTAAATCATCATTTCTCCATTAATCCCACTATTAATCACTATTATCCCATTAAAGCATCATTAAAATCCATTAAACATCCATTAAAATCCCTTAAAAATCCCTTAAAAATCCCCCATTAAATCCCACGATGAATCACTGTGAAAAAATCCTGACTTTTCAGGTGAACCTCGGGTCCTGCCTGCTGCTCAGAGCTTAGGCGCTTTCGCTCGGCCAGGTGTTCTTTCCGCGCCTAACGGTGATGGTCAAATGGTCAATGGGAAGTTCAAGGCCATAATTATAGGCCACAAAAAATGGTGATTCACCGGTGATTTTCATGATTTATGCTTGGTCGGCTTGATCAATGGTGAATATGTGAAATATGTGTGTCACGGTGATTTATAAGGCCAGAGTTAGTTGGGATATTCCTGAAATGGCCTGAAAAATAGACCTCAAAAAATGGTCGCTAGCTCCAATAAATCGGTTCCTGGAAAGGCCATTGAGTTGAACACTTCTCGAAACAGTGGAACAACTATATAGGATGTACAGGATGGGGCCCTCCAGTTATGTGAACGTTGGTTTATGGGGCCCCATCCAAATATATAGTTTTTTTATAAGTGTCATACACTATGGTTATATTATAGTTATAAACCAGCTTAGCTAACGAACTGGGGCCCCATCCTGTAGTGATTCGTGGAATTTCTTGGGGGAATATGAAATGGGATGTTTGATCATGCCGGGTCAAATAAGGGGGTTACAAGAACCTAGATCAATGGGAGATCTCCAGGATCCAATTCATGAAGGTACGTAAACGTACCATATTTCTGGCCATATTTTGAGGCTATATCACCTTACATAGGCCTAAAAAATAGGCCAAAAATATCTGGTGCCTCGATACCTCCAATCTACGGCGGCGGGATTTCGATGGATGAGCGACAAAAAGTCAATCTTGGACACCCAGGCCCTGTAGACATTTAGGGTACATTTTTTAGTTCACAGTGTCCCCCAGTTATATATAAATTGGTTTATAAAGCACATGAATACTATAGTTATAAGTATCATAAACCATAGTTATTGGATGCTATTGGAGTTAAAAACCAACTTAGCTATCGTTTGGGGGCCCCACATTGTATAATAGAATGCAATATAGTACAATAGGATAGAATATAATTTCATAAAGATGACATCACATAATATATACAGTAATATACACATCTTAGATTCCCGGGTGAAAGATTGAACATTTTATTTAGATGGTTATGATAAATCCCACCCAATTTACTTAAAAATACAACTGTCCTACAGTACTCTAGAGTGCCCATTCAAGGTTTCCCCAGAATCCTGCTGAAATCCAACTTCATGATGCCCTCTATCCCCAATCAAATAGTTTCCTGGTTCCTTTGAAATCTGCCAAAAGCAAGATGAAAACCACTGATCTGGATTATCTTTCATTCACCAAACCCTGATAATAGATGAAATAAAGCCAATTGAACCATAAAAAATAGCCCTATCCCATCTCATTATACTGCATAGTTTGTTGATAGGTTTCCCTACGATGGGTTATCATCATCCCCAATGAGCCAGGCAGTATAAGTCCCTATATTAACAAATGAGCCAGGCTATTTTCAATGGCTCAATTTGGGGATGATTCCCCTTACTATCCACAAGCTACAGAGACGCCCAGCAGATCGACACAGCCAAAGCGCATCTGCTTTGATCCTTGGTCGTGAAGACGACTAAGGCTGACTAAGGGTCGTTGAAGACGTGGGTGAGAACCATGTCTAAGGATGATGGTCCTCCCAAATTTACTAAAATATGTATGAATTTATGAATGGATCAATGATCAATGCCCATAAATACCATTTTTAGGGGGATGAACATCCATTTGAACCCAGCGAAATTTTGATGTGAACAAAAAAGGGCTGCAAGGTTTTGAGAGCAATCCCCATTTATGAATGGATTATCAATGGAACAAAGGGAAACATTTGCCCGTTTACATCCTCATTAGTAATTCAGTGCCATTCTTCGACACCCTGCACGATAGAAACCTGCTGGAGGCTGGTGAGGATTTATGTCCAGGAAAACTGCACTCAAGTACTCCGTCCTCCAGTGCCCATCAGAAGCATCTGAAGGTTGCCCCAGAAGTAAGATTGCAACTACCACAAATGAACATAAATGAACATAAATGAACATAAACTAACATAAATGAACTTAAATGAACATAAAGGAACATAAATGAACTTAAATGAACTTAAATGAACATAAATGAACATAAATGAACATAAATGAACATAAACTAACATAAATGAACTTAAATGAACATAAATGAACATAAATGAACTTAAATGAACTTAAATGAACATAAATGAACATAAATGAACTTAAATGAACATAAATGAACATAAATGAACATAAATGAACATAAATGAACATAAATGAACTTAAATGAACACAAATGAACATAAATGAACATAAATGAACATAAATGAACTTAAATGAACATAAATGAACATAAATGAACATAAATGAACTTAAATGAACATAAATGAACTTAAATGAACTTAAATGAACATAAATGAACTTAAATGAACTTAAATGAACATCAATGAACTTAAATGAACATAAATGAACTTAAATGAACTTAAATGAACATAAATGAACTTAAATGAACATAAATGAACATCAATGAACATCAATGAACATAAATGAACATAAATGAACATAAATGAACTTAAATGAACTTAAATGAACTTAAATGAACTTAAATGAACATAAATGAACTTAAATGAACTTAAATGAACATAAATGAACATAAATGAACATAAATGAACATAAATGAACTTAAATGAACATAAATGAACATAAATGAACTTAAATGAACTTAAATGAACTTAAATGAACATCAATGAACATAAATGAACATCAATGAACATAAATGAACATCAATGAACTAGGTGTTACTAGGGCACTAGGGCTGCAAGCTATGGACGAACCAGGGGCCCATCTTCCCTTAACCCACAAAAGGCCCAATGATCTATACAGGACCTATCATTCCATTCAATCCTGGTTGGTTAAGAAAGGGATTCCCCTGATTATAATCCCAAATATATAAAGGGTTTTTTTAATCCCCGAACTAACCATGAAGCAACAGGGCTTTGTGTTTCACACACTGCTCATATGAGGATAATGAACCAAGTGATGCCAATCAACCAACTACTAACTATGACAAGGGTGGATTCACTGCTGGGAAGTGCACTTCCCAGATACTTCCAGTGAACTAAGTGGATATATACAATATATATATATGCATGCATATAATTGTGTATATATATAATATTCATGTATATACATGTATATACTATTTCGCCAAAGTTATAGGGCTCATAAATTCGTAACGTCTGGCATGCACTGCCACCCACAAATGTACGTCACCCTTGGAACACGACAAGATGCCACGGGGGTTTACGTTCTCTACCCATGGCTCAGCGGTGTGTTTTTGCAACGAGGCACTGGCAGAACCATTGGCCGCCTGTTTGCAAGCATTCATGCCTTGCGAGACAGTGTTTTGGGACACTTTGGGACTAAATATTTGGCCAACTTATATGGGTATGGGTCAAAATTAGGTACCCCAAAATTATGGATGGTTAATACTCAACTAGACATTCACATCTGTGGTCCCACATCGGTCTTCCATTTTGACCCACATCCATATACAATTATATGATGATAATAATCAATGTGGATCTAAGTTCCATGAACACGCGTGCTCGGATGAGGTTGGATATGGTTGGATGATGGATTCGGATAATCTTGACACCCAAATCAACATCCCGTATCTGTTAATCTACCTGTTTTGTTCCAGAAAATCTACACTCATCGATAATCATCTACAACTGCAGGGGTACCCTCTGATAAGCGTTACAAAAAACTATGGAAAATCACCATGTTTGATGGGTAAATCCACTATTTCGACTGGGCCATTTTCAATAGCCTTTTTGTATGTTTACCAGAGGCTACTAGCAAAAAAACCGACGATTCCTCGGGACATACCCCGTTAAAACACGCCAGTGAAGATGCCTAGAACCAGTCCCTACTAGCAGTACTTAGTGGTTTGCTGTGCTTGACATACCACAAAAATGGGGTCAGTTGGGATCAACACGATGTCTGTTTGGGGGTTGCTACACAGCAAATTCAGTAAAGTTGAAAAAAAAACAAAGATATTTGTTGGTCACGTGCCCTTCCAACATGTTTGTGCTTCCAAGGATACCCAAGAAACTCTGTGTCATAACTATACAATATTCAGAACGTGATGGCTTATCATAATTTTCCCCATTGGAATATATAGCTGTTTGAGAGTCTACCACATGTTCAAACAAACCACAATCCAATATTGTTGGTTATAGATTCCATTCTAAATTATACTCAATTATCCCCCAATCATACTTGGTTTCATACCCAACATTTCTGGACAATCCCATATGTGTTTCAGTCGTTTGGGTTGATCAGTGAACCGCTTGTGACCGAGGTACCTGCTGCATTGTTCGCCTAAGTTTTCCCCGCCAAAATGGTGATGTTCCAGTTCGCGGATGTCGCAAAGTCTTCAATTACCAGAGGCTAATAAGGTAAAGTCAATAGTCAAGGTAAACATCTTATTTAACAACCATAACTATGAAGAGTTTATCTTATTAAACTATAAACTCTTCATAGGAATGTTGCTATCCGGAATAATAGTCAACAAACCATTCCGGATAGCAACATTATAGGGTTTTCTATTGGGCCCCGATTTGGGACAATTGTGGGGGGATATTGTGGATGCACATTCCTCAAATTCATCAGGCCATTCTGTTCTCAGCAAACAACGAGAATACGGTTTGTCCTCGGGGCGGAATGATTTTGATCGAAGGGAATACCCGCAAAATCGTAGAATCCGATGCTTCTCAGATGGTAAACTGTGATGGTTTACATTGTATATATACCACCAATTCAGAAAACGCATGGTCACACACTGTATACTAATGGGTTTGACTATATCAGTCTAGACAATACACCAATCATTAGTATCATATGGTCTATACCATTCTATACCATGATACTAGGATATATATATGGCATATCTACTAATGCTTTATATTATATATATATGGTTAAATTATAATATTTCACTAACCTGAATTGAGGCCATATTTATAATTTACCCAGATATATATATATATATGTCCTCTGGTAAACTAACATAGCTATTAAACATGGCCATTTATAGTGAGTTTTCCCATCAAAAATTGCCATTTTCAATGCGGATACGGATGATTGGGCCATGACTCAAATGGTGAGATATTGGGTCCATGACTTCATCGACCGAATGTGGGGATCATCCCATTTTTTTGTGGCGATATGTTCGATCCGAAACCAGCAACCGTATGATGGTTGACATCCATATATAGTTGTATATAATCATTTATGTATATATATATACATGTTTGTATATAATTATAAATAGGTATATACTATACATATATAGGTATATACTATACATATATGTATATACTATACATATATATATATATATCATATATATATATATCATATATATATATATCATATATAAATATTTATATATATATATCCACATATGTTTTGCCGGTGCTATTCCCACTTTAAGTTGATTCTTGGTGATATCCCACAATGCTTGCGGCCACAGCACAGTTCGAACAGCAACTGGACAGCGCTGCAACAGGCAGCAACGCCTAGCCGGAAATAGTTTATAAAATCAACCATTCTTGGGATATGCATGGAATAGAATAGGGGATATTAGTGGAATATGTGTATATATATATATAATATGTATACATTGGAATATAAATATATATATATATGTATTATAATTGCTTTATTATAATTACATCTTACAATGGGATAAAAATATAACCAACAATAAGCCAATCGAGGTTTCCATGATGAGATCTCATGCCGTTCATCCTGGTCGCATTATTTCAGGATGAACGCCACGGGCCTGATCTTATGGATAATTGATATCATGATACCATATGATACCTATGAATAGCTATGAATGATAATCATTGATAATTGATGATTCTACATTGGTGATAATTTAATTGGATCCCAAAAAACAGACGTTTTCCCATTTCAGTCTTTGGAATCCAACCGACCGTGCAACCGAGAAGCCAGCAACAATCGCAGCGATCGCCACATCATCTCAAAGGGATGACGTCAGAAAACCGTCCAGCGCTCAGTGCGAAGATTTTAGGCACCGCGAGAAAGGCAAGCTGCGACAGTCAAGTTCTGTTTGTTTCATCAGGGCCTAGGGTGACAAAAATGATGATTTTCTCGTCCAGCTGATAAACACTTGTATGTTTGATTCCATCTTCGACCTCGATTTGGTGCTGATATGTTTAAAGCTTTGTTTCGGAGAAAATTCATCCCAAATGATCCGAAATGAGGAATCTTAGACCACACAACTCACTTGGAATGTCAGAAACTTACTAAGCTTTAGAGCAAATTTCATCTAGATAGCGCTTTTATGGTGATTGTCCCATATGTTTCCATTGAAAGTTGGCATTCTTGGATGCTTCTTCTCTCCTGCCGCTTGAGCCAAGAGATTGAAGAGGTTTATCCACCAAGTACCCATTTATTGAACATCCTGAATAGAAGCAATGATCAAATAATCCTGGTATGAACAAATGGCTACAACATGGTACACCATGAATAATCAACAGCATTGTTACCCTCTGGTAATTTAACATAGCTATTGAAAATGGCGATTTATACTTGATTTACCCATTAAAAATAGTGATTTTCCATAACCATGTTAGTTTACTAGAGGGTATTCACAGTGAAATAGAAAGGTGTAATGGGATTTTCTGACTGTGGGTCCTTACATTGAGCATATCAACCTGGTCCACTCTTATACAGGAGAATGCGCCTGGGTTTTCATCCTGCAAGCAGGTGTAGATTTCGGATCATCTTTCTTCAAGCATCCAAATGGTTGTGTCTGAATATGTGGTATACCCCGTACTACCATTTGAATAGGATTAAATAAGGAAAATGATGATACAACCAGTGGAATTTCTGAACTTTTATCCCCATAATTTTCAAGACAAAGCCATTCAAAGTTGTGTTTCCAGTCCTCATTCGTCAGCCCACTGACGTTTTTTGGTCAGTGGGTCCATAGCGGTCGATCCCTGATACGCTAAATGGAATCTACCCGGCCTGGTAAACATACAAAAAACAATGGAAAATAACCATGCTATTCATGGGAAAACTCACGAAATTTCGACTGGGCAATTTTCAATAGTTTTTTGTATGTTTACCAGAGGGTATTGTAGATGTGATTTGATGTCATATCAATAATTGTCCCAATTGTAGCAAGAACCTATCATACTTCACCAAACTTTTCCCACTCAGTTTTTGAGTCCTCGAAAAAAAGACCATGATCGCAAACTTCTATTAATAACACTTCATTGTAGGAAACACTCCAAAGTCTGTCGTTCTTTTCAAAATACCACAAATTGTCAAAACAAACTACCATTTGGGGATTGCTTGTGCATACCATCCATTTATTGTTGTATATTGTTGGTTGATTCATTATTGGCTTTACCACATCAGTATTGTTACACTTCCAGTCCTGATAATCTCAATGGCCGTTTCAGGATCCTAGATTGGAGGTACCTACCATATATAAGGCCTTTTTTCAGGCCTAAATTTCAGGGAATATCCCCACAAAATATGGCCAGAAATATGGTACTAACGTACCTCCATCAATTGGATCCCGGAGATCTCCCATTTTTCTCGCTTCGACACCCCCCCCCTGGTACCCAACTCAGCGATGAGTTTTTTTCCACGACAATCAGCAAGAACCTACAGATCGACGTGGACATCCATGACGTTGGAGATGATGATTTTATCAAAAATAAGAGGCTACATACCCGGCCTGGTAAACGTTAACAAAAAAACGAACTGGAAAGATCCACCAGCTCGCTTTTTGATGGGTAGTCATCAACTATTTCGACTGGGCCATTTTCAATGGTATAATTGATGTATAATGGTTGTCCCATCATAAATGGGATTCCTTACAATGGGTCACCACTACGAATGGATACAACCCCCCATGGATGATAGGATGTGACATGATTTTCGGAGCTTACTGTACTTGATGACTATCGTATGATGGTTATACTCATGAGAAAAGATCTATTATATATATATAATATCGTATATGACTATCGGATATGACTATCGTATATGACTATCGTATATGGTTATAATGTCTATGTTTAACCATATAATATATATATATATATCTTATATGGTTAAACACAGCGCTCAAATATCTTCCCAGATTCCTCTTTTCACTGAAAACGAACCGTCAAAATGCTGCCAAAACAAAAACAAATTTTCCATGTTTTCTTCTATAATCAAATCATATTCCCGGGTTTCTATGAATGACTAAACTGTAGATATTAATGTGTCCACATATTCCCATGTATTCCCATGGCCAATCGTATAGACTCTCCGCATTTGCTGTTTTTAGCTGGTCAGTAAATATCTTCACTCCCTTCAAGAAAAATGAGTTAGTGCTAGCCCATGCTAGCCCATTAAGTTGGTTCCCCAGCATTCTTCCCACATAAATTGGGATTGTCCAAAACAGAGTAACCCTAAATTTAATGGTTGCTCATCATGATATCACCATGCAAATTGCCATTAATCGGGTATAAACTCCGATTTCAGACACACACAGATCTCATATCGTCCAGTATGTATCCCAGTATATTCCATTCTACATATCCCAATTGTGGCGGGTTTTATACTCAATGTGTCATGCTTAAATATCAACATATTATATATTAGTTGGTTATATCATGTTACCCTCTGGTAAACGTTTACATAACTACTATGGAAAAACCACTTATAGCTGGCTAAATAAACTATTTCGACTGGGCCATTTTCAATAGCAAACTGTTAGTTTACAGATGATTTTCCCACTGAAACCTCCATTTATAATGGATTTTCCATAGCTATGTTAAATAATTAACCAGATGGTATATTAGTTGGTCATGTCATATCCCCATTTCAAGCCACTCACACATGAGGATGGCTCATGAACTATTGTCACCATCCTGGCTTGTCTGAAACGTGGTTTATACCCAACAATCCCCATGGTTTATCATTACTTGTCCGTTTTGTCAAACGACCTTTTTTGGGTATACCCCATTCAAAACATCTAATTATTATATAACATCATATGTATATCATATATATATATATATATATTATTTAATTACTATATATATATAATATACATTAATTGGTCATATCATATCCCCATTATATCCCACAGATCCCCCATTGTATCCCATTTGGAGGTTTCCTGAAATAGGGATACCCCTCAATCATCCATGTTACTAGGATTTCTCTTATAAACTATCCATAAATTGGGGGTACCCCCAATTTATGGAAACCCTCATGTTAGCGGGTTTCTGAAAATAGGGATCCCCTTGTCCCCTTGCAGGATTTTGCCCCCCAGTTATGTTCGTTGGTTTATCCCCATTAACATCCATGAATACTAATTCGTTGTATCTACAGTACCATAAATTCAGCCACTTTTCTGTTCGGCAACTGAACGCTATCGACTGGGGGCCCCATCCTATTTGAAACTTCAAATTCCCAGCCCCACGGACACCGCAGCACCGCTGTGCGAAGCCCTTGGAAAAGATGAAGGCAGCCCGAAGTGTCCTGATAGGCCCGGATGGTAGAAATAAACCATCAAAATATGGCTGGTTTATGACATTGCTGTTAAATTCATGGTGAATGATTAACCATGATTCATCATGAACAATGACTCATCATGTTTAATAACTAATCATGACTAATGTCAACCCCTGATGAATAAACCATAGTTTATTAATTGGGGGATACTCCTCCAATAGTCACAATCTGATACTTAAATGGTATTCCACCAATTAAAGAGCCTAGGCGTTTATTAATCCAGGGTTGACATTAATTATGCATAATGATTACCTCTGGTTAATGATTATGATTAGTGATTATGTGCCTAAAGCAATAGGATCCACCGTCCTAAGGGATTGAAATCAAATCTGGACCTGGCTGGTTTATGACATTGCTTTACTAACGAAGATATGGATTCATTTAAGGGAACATCTACGGGAAACCATGCTGTTTCCCACAACAAATGGATGCTTCTCGATGTTTTTTTTGCTTAAAATTTGATTTTAAACATCCAACGTTTGACTTGTTGACACAAAAAATGGATATGAAAACAGTTCCCATAATGCCATATGAACATGTTAGAAAATCCAATGATCTGAATTGCGAAAAATAATGCGACTGGAGACATGCACAGGGTGGGGCCCCCAAGATAGCGTTCAGTTGGTTTATAAGTGGCTTAACAATGGTTTATGGTAGATATAACTATAGTTAATGGGGATTATAATGGTTTATAAACCAACTTATAACTGGGGGGGCCCATCCTGCATGAATGGCTTCTAAGCTAAGAAGAACAAGTGTGGGATAAGACCCATGACTGACCATCATCTGCGGTGATGTCTATCTTAACAAAAACTGCCAGAAGGGGTTTGTCTATGAAATCTTTCAACGTGGATGGGGTTCCCCATTCGCGAAGTAGGAAGTATGGTTATGTATATATATATATATACAATATTCAAAAATACCTGTACATTATATTTGTACAATATACACACCATAAACCATTCATAAACCCAGCCGTGACATCTTAGGTACAGTACATAGTACCAGCCGTTGGTTAATCAAGCCACCTGAAGGGTCTCGTACATGGCCAAAAGCAAGTCCTCGGGCAAGTCTTGCCGAAGTGCTATGGATAGAGATTTGGTGCTACCCGAGTTCGTTGAGTATATATATAGGGTTTTGTTCTTTGCTAACGATTGTTATTTATATACGGTTTATAGTATATAGGTATATATGATATTGATATATCCCTAGTTAATGGGGTTTGTAAAAGTTATTAGATAAATATTTATAATTGTATATAAATCAACCGACATAGCCTGGGTGACACCACATTTTTCTGTCTTATCCTCACTGTTGCTGGTCATTGGTCATATTCCAATGTCAAACTCATCTTTTGGCTGATGTTCCCTTGTTTGCTGCATGTACAAACAGTGGTTTCTTTAGTGAAATCTCCAATTTGGTTGTATAAATCAATACAAATCATGAAGCATGGTGATTTCCTTAGCTCTGCCGGTGACATTCCTGTCTACTGATGTCTTCTTTCGAATGTGCGTTGGTTGAATCTTATGTCTTGACCAAACCTGCAACTTTTGCTGATGAAATCCCAAGAGTCTTGGTTTCCTAACGCCGTAAATCCCAATGTTCACCGAAGTCTGGTTGGCTGTTCACTCAAAATTATCTTCTGTTAGATAGACGTTTCCAATCCATGGGACCGTAAATCATCCAAGTCAGAGCATGACTTGCATTACCCTCTGGTAAACATACAAAAAGCTATTGAAAATGGCCAGTCGAAATAGTTGATGACTACCCATCAAAAAGCTATGGTGGATCTTTCCACCGTTTTTTTGTTAACGTTTACCAGGCCGGGTAGTATCACCATGCCGGGTTTACCCCAAATCAGGTGGATCCTGCACCAGTTGGTTTAACGCTGGTCTATCCCATTGCCATAAAAAAGGCTTTCTACCAGGTGGTGATTTCGCAACCATCCACAGTATCTATAGATATCTATGCTGTTACTGCTGTTACTTGTTCCCATGATCATATACATTCATACACAATAGTCTACAAATATCATCGAATCAAACATCATCAAATATCCATACAATGTGGGGATAAACCCCAGTTATGTTCGTTGGTTTAGATTCACTCCATGAATACTACAGTAGATAGTTCGTTATTTGCGTACCATGTTTACCATAGTGAAATTGGAGTTATCAAATATCCAGGAAGTGTGTCCCCCAAGCTTCCGCCATCCGGCGCCAAGCCAAGCCACTGCATCCGAGGCCTTGGTCGCGCGGCGCAGGCGCAGTGCATGGGCCACTGCCGTGCCGCGGACGCAGGCGAAGACTAAGGTGTTGTGGAGCACGGGGTCGGCCTGGTTTTGGGTGATTTGTTGGGTGGATTTTTGGGTGGAAACGATGGGAAAATAGGGGTAGATCACTGACATTCACAACTGGGATATCAGAGAATAAGAGAGCATATGCCTAATTGCATATTTAGAATGGTTACTTGTTGGGTGATGAATTGATTTCCAGGGTGGCAAAGCATTGGATTTAGGTTGATTTAACCAACAAAGCCATACAATATATGTACGAGTGACATAGTTAATTATATACTAGAGAACGGAGGACATCATGATATAACATGATATTACCAAAAACATTACTCAGTAATCAACCAACACATCTTTGGCGAAGCCAAAGGAACTTTTGATTGAAATTGAACATGTTCACCACCACTTTTTGGACAGACATTGGACAGTTTCAACATGGTTGGAGCATGATCGACAAGGATAACTATGACAGTGTGGACATTGATTGATATTGAATAACATTTCTTTGACATTGAATAAAATTTCTTTGACTGATCTCAATTTTGAAGGAACATTTTAAGGATTGTTGTGTTCTTTTCTGTGAAAACCAAAGAGAGTGCAACCAGGCGATACATCTCTGGCCCAAACAAACAACATGGGCCTTGTAAATGAAAGACATATTATGTGGCCGTTCATCCTACCAAGTAGCTTGCGGGTCTTTATTCAAAGGGCACCAAGTGGCAAACAATACTTTCGAGTTCCCTCAGGTTATGTTTACATTTTTTTTTACAGCAAGCGTCAATCTTTGAAGCCAATACGTAAGTGTAAATAGACGTCCCATTCATTTCACGGACAATGGGTGTGCTTTCGGAACAGAAAGACACAGCAATCCCAATAGATTCTCCAACGTGTGAATTGGCCAATCTTGAAAACAACACATATTGAGATTATTGAGCAAATCCGGGTCATGATGTGTCCTTTTCATTTCTCCTCCTTTCGCTCTGAGATTCTAAGCCCGGCCTGTGGCAAAGACTGAGACAACGACAGAGCACGTTCCCACAAACCTGCAACAGGTCTGAACTGCCAAGAAAAGTCACCAATTTGTCAATAGGTTAAGAATGTTAAGAGGAATGATAATATAAAAAATTGACTTAAAACTGCCAAGCAGATAATATTTTTTTGGCAACTCCAGTCCCCACATGTGTTTCCATCCGAAGTGTCGAAATGGATTTGTGGATGTTCGTTTATGGCATGTGGTGATCCACCAAGGTTAAGCATGATCATTTAATTTGTACATGGAAATGTTTCCATCCACGTTTCCATGTAGAAATTTCCAACATACGTTTTCTGTTAATCCAATTCCAGTTTTAAGTGAGTAATTTTTCATTATTATCTCATGATTTATCGTAGTTTTATCCAGTTATTATCATTGTTTATCCCATTCTTATGCCGGTCTTATGATTATTATGACCATTGCTTCCTAACATCTCACTATTATGCAAATTTATGCAAATTTTACATATTATGATACTATTATCCCATCATAATGGAAAGCTCGGCCATTTTCCCAGCTGCACCATGCGCCATGCCTCCCTTGCCACAGGCGCTACACGCTGCCGTGACGCCATCGACGGCGCGGTCGGCAGTCGGCTGCACTGCCAGCAGGGCCAGGGCATGTGGCCAGCGGCGGCGGCGCTCGCAGGCGCTGATTGCCTGGTGGGAGAAATCAATGGCCATGACTCAGGATCCGATTTATTGGAGGTACCTACCATATATTTTTGGCCTATTTTTCAGGCCTATGTAAGGGAATATCCCCACAAAATATGGCCTTGTATGGTACAGTACAATATTTGGTGATATGTTGAGTTGCTTAGCGGTTAGGTACGGAGCACAAAACGCTTCTGAACCAAATATTGGCGGATCCCTGGAAAGCCCTCCGTAAGCAACTTAACACTCTGGTATTTGAACAGCTATGGAAAATCATTGAAAATTACCAGTAGTACCGCACAAGGCGGTGGCGGAAGTTTCAAAAATAGGAAACCTATAGGAGAGCTTGGTTGTTGTGAATCAGGGATGGCAGAGCGAATCCACTGATGGACCGAAAGGTGGTTGGAGTTGTGTTTGCTGGAATGGTTGCAATGGTTGCAGTGGTCACCTCACCCACAACTGCTGGATG
>Ga0126342_10004122_pt1 | contig 24555 bp, 24 predicted proteins | sample Cyp1metagenome_FD_92528 | JGI IMG/M metagenome (GOLD analysis project Ga0126342, IMG submission 92528) | Coral microbial communities from Lord Howe Island, Old Settlement Bay, Australia - Cyphastrea 1 metagenome | ecosystem: Host-associated > Invertebrates > Cnidaria > Coral ...
TCACACAAGGATGGACGCCCTGTGCGATCGCAAAGTGTCACCCTTTGGGCAACTGCCGGGGGGGTGGCACCTTTCTTGAAGTGAATAGTGGCCTTAATTCAGGTTAGTGAAATATTATAATTTACCCAGATATGTGATTCATGATAGATTCATGATAGTTTTTTGTTGCTTCAAGATGTTTATTACATGAAAAAAACATATATTATAGTAGATCTACATACAGATACTGATCATATTTCAAACAAACCCACATGTAGCTTTATTTATTGTATATATATATATGTATATGTTTTTTTGGTAGATAATACATAGCTATCCTGTCTGTATGATATCTCTGCACCTGCATGGGTGAAACTAAATACTGTAGGTGGGTACCTTCTAAGATTCGCTATGTTTGATGATCGGGGATATTTAATTCATCATAAAGCTGATTGTTGGACAGTTCTATAGTGCTATCATAGCTATCTCATGTTTGTTTCTACTTCCTTGATATTTCTTTATCGACAAAAACACGCAATCGACCGCGCCTGAAATTAGACCAGATACCCTACTTGGATGTCCTCGTTGGTGAAGCCTGGAATATTTTCAGCCAGGAACCGTAAGAAGCCACGAATATTTCCACAGATTTCATTGGGTAAGGGGCTAAACATCCAAAAAAGATGGAGTAAGCCTAAGCATAGAAAGGTAACCACAGATACTTGTTTTTTTCAAGGCATATTCAAGCACTGAAGGGTGAGATCTATACATATCACCATTCTAGACCATCCCCCGTGACTAGACAACTCCCTAGGAACCAGCTGAAGGCGGACATGGGCCAGTCGTGGGCAGTTTTTTCGAGCTGAAAAGAGGGTTGAAGTGGCTGAAGATTCAGCAAAATTGGATGATTTGGAGATGAAACAGACATTTTACCGAGAAAAAAAATCAGAGTTTACATTACATTCTTGACTCAGTTGAGCATTCAGTTGAGCATCAGGATGAAACCCATCTCTGGCTACATGTTGCGTTACTAGTTGTGACTCCCAAGGGCCGAAAATGACATGTTGATTGTGGCTAGGAAAGTGGCTTATGAACCCATTAAGTATAGATGTATTTACTCTAAACCACAGCTAAACTGCAGACTTTGCTTAAAACAACTCACTGTTCAGTGTCCCGACGAGTTGTGTTTCATGAATATCATCTCTGCGGCATTCTGCGGCTTGAGAATCAAAGTAGTGCACGGTTGTTTCCTTGCCATTTCGTCTCATTTCCCGACAGCGATGGAAGAGGTGCTGTGGGAAGTGGGAAGTCTTGGGAAGGTTTGCAAAAACCATGGGATTTCTGACGTCACTGCTAGTGTCTGTATCACCATGTGTTGTGGAAGTGTCCTTTTTCGAATCCAGGTGGAAGAATATGAGAAAGGCTATGGAAAAGGACCATATGGAACAAGAGAAGTGAGCTTGTGCCGCTTGGATTTCCTCATTTCCAAAGCACGCGTTGCAGATTTCAGGGAAGTATAAGTTTCATGTTGATATATATATATATTTTCCAAGATTTTTCACTTATTTTTTCCACGGTTTTTGTTTGCATCTTCCGTTTTTTTCTCCCATCTTGGCTAAGGTTCCATCCGCTTCAATCCCACGGTGTCTGCCCTGGCCGCTTTGTGTCTATGGGGCTTTGTGGCATATGCTGTTTTGGATGAGAACTCCAGCACTGTCTTCAGCGCGTGGATGTCATGGGTCACTGACAAGTTCACATGGTTCTATATCATCTCGCAGGAGACGACGAAGACCCCGTTTTTTCAGAGACCGCAAACAGTGTGGGGGGAATAAAAGAATAATGTATTACAATGTTGATGATGATGTTAATGTTGATGATAATGTTGATGAGGACGATGATGGTGGTGATGATGATGAGGATGAGGATGATGATGATGATGATGAAGATGATGATTATGATGATGATGATGGTGGTGGTGGTGGTGATGATGATTATGATGATGATGATGGTGATGATGATGATGATGATGTGGTGGATGTGGATGTGGATGTGGATGTGGATGTGGATGTTGAGGAGGAGGAGGAAGATGCTGATGTTGAGGAGGATGATGTTGAGGAGGAAGACGATCCCAAGACCGGGAAGCACACTTTGTGAGCCTGCATAATCGAAATGCACATGGACATTGCACAACAGCCATTTTGTATTGAAATTTACAGGAAAAGTGCTGGACGCCCAATTCCGCGACACTCGTTTTCTGCGAGCCTGCGCAGTCAAAATGCACACGGACATTTCACAAGAGCCATTTTGTATGGAAAATTTACAGTAAAAATGGCTGCGGACACCTCCGGGGACATCGTTTTGTGCGAGCCTGTGCAGTCGAAATGCACATGGACATTTCACAAGAGCCACTTTGTGCGGAAATTTACAGGCAAATGCCGGACGCGCCGGCTACCACCTTGATTAAACACCGGGCCTTAACACTTACCGTAAGAACCCCTCAGTGTGGCCACTTTGTTTGCGGAAAAATTGCTAAATGCTGCAACATTGCAGCTAATTACTTGGATAAGTGTGGGAACATATGGCATTAGGAATCCTTGGGATAACATGGGATTAGGGTAAAGCATCCAATAATGGACCACTTCAAGTTCATGGAATTCCGGAGTGCATACAAACAATAGCTGGGATTTGTTACGGATCATTTCAGGTTTTAACACATCCCCATTTTTTTTAACACATCCCCTATGAACGCCCTTGTGTTTGTGTTGCCGCCGTCCAAAGAAAGAAGTGAGCCCAGAAACGTACGATTACAGGCACATATTTTCTCAAGAGTCCCTTGAAACCAATGTACAACGTGAGACTTGTCCAAGGTCCAAGGTTTTTGTGGGGTGATTTGAATCCGAGTGATGAGTTTTTTTTTCATTGTGTCATATTGTGTCATGGTAAAGATGTCTTATCTCTGTATATATTGAGCATGTTTTCTGACCAAAAAAAGGGCCAGTACTCGGAGGATCGTCCCAATTGTTAGTAATCATACACCACAACCATCCATAACCTACTTATATATGGGATAACCCTGGATAAACCACGAAGCCAATCACCAAATGATGTTACGTTCACCATCGTTCACCAATGGATCGGTCTGTGGGATGATCGGAAGGATTACTGGCTTCTGTACCTCTTTCCTCTTGTCTACTACTACGGTGACATGAAACTTGGCAAGGACTGACACAGATGTCGTGGATTTTGATTCTTGTAATCCTCTTCCCCTCTATTTTTTTTCATACGCCAGATATCGGCCCCCCAAAAGAATATTGTACAATACTGTACATATTGTACATCCAAAACTAAAACACAATGTGGTTTGGGTGTATTTAATTTGTATGATGCGGGGGAAATCAATATGAAACTTGTGCAACACGTGGAGAACATGTGGAGGACGATGAGGAACCTGAGTACGGCGACCTGACATATTTGGCCATGGTTTGGTGTGCAGGAGTGGCCATTGGCCTCATTTTCTACGGAGCCTCTGAGCCGATGATTCACGCCATGAATGGGAAAAATCGCTGCTCGGCCCAGTTTTTTTAAGGTCCGTTGAGACGTCATGTTCCACTTGGTTTCCTCCAAGCTAAGGCTACAACAACGATGGTTACTCTAATGAGAACCAGAGAGCACAATATGGCTTACACATCACCATGTTCCATTGGGGCTTTATGGCATGGATTGTGTACTGCTTAACGGCCATCACCATGGGTTTCCTGGCCTACCGGAAGGGCTTGCCCTTGTGCTTCCGCACGACCCTTGCCCCGGTGTTGGGGAAGGCAACCTGGGGATGGCTCGGGGACTTGCTGGATATCGTGACCATCGTGACCATTGTGGCCGGCCTCACCACCTCCTTGGGCATCGGAGCCAAACAGATTGTGGAAGGCTGCAGACGACTGGGGTTTCTTCCAGAGAAATTGGATGAGGATCAACTCACCCAAACAGCCTGCTGGATCATAGGTATCATTACCATGTGTGCCACTGCCTCTGTTGTTGCAGGACTCGACATTGGCATCAAATCTGTGTCATATGTCGCATTTATGCTTGGAAACTTCTTGATCTTGGTGGTTTTTTGCCTGGATGAGACGTGGTACATCCTGAATGTCTTGGTCTCCAGTTTGGGTTTCCACTTACAACACATCATCGAGATCTCTTTTGACACAGATGCCTTTGCGCAACTACGTCCTGGCAATGGTCAGCCCAACGATGGCCTGGGGGCTGATCCTTCATGGATGAATGGCTGGACCATTTTCTACTGGGGCTGGTGGATCGCTTGGGCTCCCTTTGTGGGGACCTTTATGGCTCGAGTATCTCGTGGTCGCACCATCAAACAGGTGGTCTTGTACACCTTGACCATTCCCTGTGGCTATGCTTTCCTGTGGTTTGGGACCTTTGGTGCAGCCGCGATCCGCATGGATCGTCGTGCCACGTTCTTGGCTGAGATTGGGCTCAAGATGCACAACAACAGCAACTACTTCCTCCATACCTCCGCAGGTTTCCGGCCGAACACGGCTGGCAACTGCTACAATGTCCCAGCAACTTTGCCCAACGTGACAGACTATGCAGTGAATCCCTATGTGACTCCTGTTTGCAACTTTGCAGGTGCAGATAGCAACGGCTTTTGGTTCGATCTCATGAATCAGTACTATGGCATGGGCACTTTCCTAACCTTTGTGTCTATTGTAACAACGGTGCTGTATTTCGTGACCTCGTCCGACAGCGGTTCCTTAGTGGTAGACCTCATTGCTGCAAATGGTCGAGAAGCGCATGTGAGTCAGCGGGTCTTCTGGGCAGTGACTGAAGGAGCGGTGGCAATTGCAACGGTGGCCTCCGGAGGCTTTGACTCATTGTCCGGTTTGCAAGCTGTTTCCATTGTCATGGGCTTACCCTTTACCTTCATTTTGATGATCATGTGCACCTCCTTATGGCGTGCACTGAAGATTGAGGCTGGAGATATGCCAAACATCAACAGGCGAACTGACTGGACTCTGCCCTTGTATGGTGGAATCTTTGACCTTCCTGAAGTATTGCTGACCTGCGGAAGATGTCCATTGCCTTCCAGAAAGAGCATCATTGACTTCTTGGGCGCACTCGTTGTGCCGGGCTATGTTCTATACCAAGCCATGACTGGCCTTTCCAAGCACCAGAAGGAGCCCCTGACATTCTGGGCGCGAGCCATTCTTGGAGCTGTCACACAGTTCCTTTTTATGGGTTTCATCGGTTTCCAGACTGCTTCGGCAACGTACTGGTGGATGGTGGATCAAGATGTCGTTGGGCATGGCTTGTGGGCTTTCGCTTGGATCTGCTACATTTCCATGGCCGGTTTCCTTGCCTTTGGTCGTCATCAGATTCGCCGTGCCTACTCCATCGAAGGGTCTGGCATGGAGGACTTTTGGTCATCGCTGTTGCTCTATCCACAAGCCCTGGCCCAGATGGTGTCCCAGATTGCCAGCGATCCAATTGCCAGAGCTAAAGCGGTTGAGGACAGTGCTTTTGACGGCCTGTGAGCCTCGATTCGCAGCAAAAAGCATGGCCCAAAGTGGCCTGAGAAATTTGAATATATACCGTATAGCCCTTTCCTCCCCAGATAAAAACACACCCCCAGAAAATCAATGGGGAACTTCATACTTCGGGTGTTTATGATGAGGAAGGGATCAATTAACTTTTAGGCACCTGCAAAGTGCACAAGACGGTGCTGCGCCCACAGACTTCGGTGCACAGTGAAGTTTTGATTCTCTATGAATGAGACCTGGACATAGCAGCGTCTTCATCTGGTCAAGACGACCAGTGGCAATCCCTGAGCAAAGAGGCTACACGGCCAAAAGGGATTAGCAGAGATGTAGATTGGGAGGCAGTGACTGGCTGGATTTTTGCGCGTCATTTCCGAAGTATGATGCAAACAACTGGAGGTACCCTCTTCAGCAGGAAGCATTTGGGTTTGTCTGAAAATAGGTTACCCTCAAATTTGAGGGTGCATCAGCATTTTTACCATCCATAAAATAGCCACGACTGTTGGGGTGGATATGATCCCATGTTCAGACAGCCAATGATCATATCCAGTTGGTTATGAATCTCCCATCAATTCCCATGAATTCCCATCATATTATATTGTCAACAATTCTCATGTTATGCCCAAACTCATATCATGTTGGTTATATATATATAGTATATATATATATACAGTACATGTACAGTATATATGTTAAACAAAATACCCCATTGACTCAGCCAGTCCTATGCCGTCGTTTTTTAATGTGCCAGGTAGCAGCGCAAGCTGCAGCCTAGCGAAGCAGTTGCGGCGCGGCTGGAAAGCGGTGGCATGTGTGGCGCAGCTGAGCAATGCCATCATCACGGAGCGCCGCAACTGCTGCGCCATGTCCGTTGTGTGAAGCCCGGGTGTTTGTTGAAAATACCTGGAGAAGCCCGGCCCATGACATTATATAGCCATTTGATGAGTGTATAATATATATATATATGTATATGATATATATATATAATATGATATATATATGTATAAAATGAGGATGAACATTAGTGAACATCATTACCGGGGGGTAAAATGGGATGCAAAAATAAGGTACTGGGAACATACTATAATGGAATATGTAAGCAATATTGTATTCGGGTCTCTCCAAAATTGGTGGATGCAAAAAAAATGCCCTCACTTGAGGCAATTTTCATGGAGAAAATGATGACGCAGTAATCCATGGGATTTTTGGGGTACTTATATATATATATACATACCCTCTGGTAAACATACAAAAAACTATTGAAAATTGCCATTTATAGTGGATTTACACATTAAAAATTGTGATTTTCCATAGTTATGTTAGTTTACCAGAGGGTACACACACACATATATATATATACTGTATATATTTGAAGACAAACCCATTAGTGTTGAAAGGTCTAGCACCATGGATGGTTAAAAAAAAGCACCATGAAATCTTTTTCGGAGCCCTGAGTTTTGCTACCCCCATATGGTAAAACATGCAGCCGTGGCCAGGAGCTCATAGCCCAAGCCGGATTCGAACTGATCATCGTGGATCACGAGCCATTTGGCGGGAATTAGATTGACTCAGATTGAGTTACCCTCTGGTAAACTAACAGTTTGCTATGGAAAATTGCCATAGAAATAGTTGATTTAGCCATTAATAGCATCGTGATTTTCCGTTTTCTGTTTGTTTACCAGAGGGTAGATGGCCATCAGAAACCAGGATCTCCTGCGTGCCCGGGCCCGGGATTTCATGGCCAGGAAACACAGAAGGCCGTGACGTACGTGCCATGCGAATCCATGAAGTTCAGGAGTTACCCTCTGGTTATGACTAACAGTTCGCCATGGAAGCCATGGCCCATAGAAATAGATGGTTTACCTAGCTATAAAATGGTGATTTTCCATGGCTATGTAACAAATAACCAGATGTTATATGCACATTATGACACACCCACTATAATACACTCATTATATACATTCCCATGAAATATCCCATGTAACTTGACCCTGGCACCAGAATTCATAATCACCAATCCACATTCAAATAAATCATGATAAATCCTCCAATCTGGGGTGTTTTTAAATCAATCTTTTCATCCTAAAAAACCATATGGAGGTTTCCTAAGTCATGGAGTTACCCCCAGTCATCATCCATTTTCATGGTATTTTGCATTATAAAATTTATAAACCATCCAGCCATTGGGGTAACTCCCATGGCCATGGAAACCTCCCAGGAATGGTCCTGGAGATTTTGACTCCGCGGCCAATTTGGTGAGGCCGTGCTGGAAAACGGAGGATTTTTTTGCGGGTAAAGCTACTGGGTAATATTTGTGAATATTGGTTAATATTGGTTAATATTGGTTAACATTGGTTAATAAGGGTTAAATAATGGTTAATAATGGTTAATATACTTTTATAATCTTATATTGGAACAATGTCGTTAAAACAATGCCATTTTTATCACCCGTGATTGGAATGGTAAGTTTATACCACCTATAAAAATGGTGATGACTGGGGGATGGTTTATCTATCTTAGTGTTGCAGAATTGGAGTTACTAGCACTTACTAGTGCTACTTGGAATCCCGAATGATCCCCTGCTAGTAGGCTAGTAGGTACCAAGTTTTTCAGTTGTGGCTAGTTTTTAAAAGCCATGAAACTATCGGCCCATCAGGTTTTCCTGGTTTAACTGTGTTTAACTCATCTCATCCACCTGGCAAAAATCCGCCGTGTGGCAATCCAACGCCATAAACCTCCAATTTTGGATCGATTTGATTATTCCTTTATGACAATATTGGGGATGATTTACTATTGGGTTTACCACATGATTCCATTCTTGCCAATTATATATAAATTATATACATGTAAATAATATGTCCGTTAGAGCAACCTGCCAGTAGGAGCTAGTACAAAGCCACAAGAGCCACTGACAACATGATTGGTGAGTTGGCATTCATGAGGAGTCCTAATGAGATAAAAACACGTAGTGGCTCATATTGATATTGCCACTTTGTCAACACTCCATTGAATCCATTGTTAGTTGGGGATCAACATTATATAAACATATTACAATCAACACTTATATAAACATATTACATTATATAAACATATTACATTACATCCCCCAAAAATGGATGGTTCCGGATCCTAAAGAATGAGGTCAACATTACTAACAACCGACAAAAAAAACAAACACATGGATTAATGATATGACTTAAACATATATATATACATATCAATATATATATACATATATCTACACATTCTATTACAAGTAGTACCCGGGCAAGCCGGGGTCGGAAGTTTCAACTTTGAAACGCTTATAGCCTATAGAGTGGAGCAAAGGCTGTGCCCTCTTGACTTGTCAATCTGATGCCATGTCTTTTGAATGTTGAATCTTTTCTGATCTCATCTGACCTCATCGCATCGCAGCTTCTCTTGGAAATTGCCCATTGCATCCCATTGTCACCGCAGTCTGTGTCATCCCATCTCATCTCAACTCATCTCATCTCATGTCTTCTCATCCTTTTTTCACCTCATCTCATCTCATCCCATCTCATGTCGTCTCTCCCTTCCTCAGCTTTTCTCAGCTGATCACAACTGTTCTCATCTCTTATCACGTCTTCTGAGCTTTCCTCATCTCTTCTCATCTCATCTCAGCATATCTCAGCTTTTCTCAAACTTTCACAGCTCTTCTTAACTCTTCTGAGCTCTCCCCAGCTCATGTCAGCTCATCTTATGTCTTCTCATCTCTTCTCATCTCATCTCTTCTCTTCTCTTCTCTTCTCTTCTCTTCTCTTCTCACATCTTCCAAGCTCTTCTCACATCTCCTCACCTGACCTCAGCTCTTGTTAGCTCGTCTCACCCCATCTCAGCTTCTTCATCCCATGTCAAAACATCTTATCTCTCACTTCTTCTTACTGGCGCTTCCCCGTTAATTTCTGTCCCATCCCAACGAGACACCGGAGCACCTTTTCCATGCCGACGACACGAAAAGTTCATCTGCAAAGCAGTTGTTTGCGCGGTCCGCAACGACGCACGCAATCCCTCTTCTGCAGCGTTAAGGGCTGATGGCACTTGGATCTCGCTGAGGCGTCTTGCGGCCTGTGTTACGTGGATAAATCAGGAATTCACATGGATCCTTCGACCTCGACAAACAGGAGCGCACGGATACCCAAAGAATTCATATGGATCCTTCGACCTCGACAAGGAGGAGTGCACAGGTATACTGGGAATTCACATTGACATGGATCTTTCAACCTTGACGGGCAGGATTGCACGGATACCCTAGGAATTCACGCGGATCCTCCAACCTCGACAAACAGGAGCGCACGGATACCCTAGGAATTCAGCAGATCCTTCGACCTCGACAAGCAGGATTGCACAGATACCTCAGGAATTCACATGGATCCTTCGACGTTGACAAAGAGGATTGCACGGATACCTGGGAATTTGCATGGATAGCGGAACCTCTATACAAACAGGATTGCCCGGATACCCTAGGAATTCACATGCAATCTGCAACTTCAAACTCGCAAGGAACGAGTGCAGAAAGCAAAATTCACGGATACTCACAGGAATGATGGTAGTGATTGTGACAGTGGTGGTGGTAGTGGTGATTGTGATAATGGTGATTGTGATTTTAAAAATCCGTTACGCGGAAATTAGACCTTCAAACTTCCTTTGATAAATAAACGTGTATATATATATTATATTATTTGATCACAAACCCCATGTGATGATGGGGCTAGACCCCAGGTACCCCATCCGACCACTGAACTTCTCAGCAGGTCTGCCGTAGGTGCCGGCGCCCATGTGATGCTGCGACTGCCCTCCGGTGATGCTACGCAGGTTGACCCCTGGTGGATGATGGGGATTCAGATGAACCATCAAAGATTCCCTCTGGTAATTTCACATAGCTATGGAAGCCATGGCCCAGTTATAGATGATTTACCTAACTTAAAAGTGGTGATTTCAATGGTTTTTTTCTATGTTTACCAGAGGGTACCAAAGATACCCTGTTTGATTGGTGAATTTGTTGAGATTTATACTATATTGCTACATGATTTCATTAGAGATTATGATACCTCATAATGGAGAAAACTTACCAACCAACTAGGATGATGGGATTTCATGGGATTTCTTCATGGTTCAGATGGATTCAACCATCAAATCTTGGTCAGGTGGATCGTGCCCTCGATGCGGGCGCAGAAGGCCAAGGGTCTATCCAGTGGTGACCGGAGGGAGCGGCGAGTTCCCCACAGAAGAGCTATGCTTGTGCCAAAAAAAATGGGGGATAGATTGATACAACCTACCCTCTGGTAAACAGCCACATAACTATGGAAAATCACAATTTTTAATGGGTAAATCTACTATGTCAATGGGCCATTTTCAATAGCTATGTTTGTTTACCAGAGGGTAAATCTATGGATAAATCTATGGAACATGATCTGGTTGAAACATGATTACAGTAAATACCCTCTGGTAAACGTTAACAGAAAACGAACTCGAAAGATCCACCATGCTATTAATGGGTAAATCCACTATGTCAATGGGCCATTTTCAATAGCTTTTTGTATGTTTACCAGAGGGTAACCAGCTCAGAAATCTTTGATATTGTTGAGATTGGCCATAAACATATGTGAAGTGGGTAGACTGATTGGTGTGACTGATACGTTACTGGTTTGATGCAACAAGCATCGTGGTTCAAAGTCAAAACAACAAAAGATGGAGAGCTAAGCATCATGCATTTCCCCAAAAACAGATTGAGCAGTTTTACCATATTGGGATGATATGAACTTCAATAGTTTCCAGGTTGCCAGTTTTTCAGATCCATTTTTGGGTTTGTAATAGGGAAAAACCAGGTTAAGGCTAGTTTATGCAAGATTTGATTGTGCTATCAATAGATGGAAGAAATCCTACACCACAAAAAGGATGATTGGGATGTTTACCATCTATCAACTGGTGATTCGGATTTCGCAACCATCCACCGTATCAATGGAGTATCAATATCCAGCAGCTAAGTTTTTCCCGTGCTGGACCTCCATTTTGGCGGGTGGGGACCAATGGGACCTAAAAGAAGAAACTATCGCCAGTTTCTGTCTCAAAATCTGATCGATGTTGGCAAACCGCTCAATGGAAAACCAACACCAATATTTATATATACATTATATATACACGTATATGTAATATATAATAATATATATATATATATCATTATCTGTATGTATACAATAGTTTTGCTTTGTCTTGGTGTTCAGACATGCTCCAGAATCACAGAAGCACCCATCTTGTTGTTCAAGCAACCAGTCCACGGATTCCAAATCCAAATTCTTGTGTGCATATTTCCCATTATTCTATTTCTCACAAGAACTCTAGCCATGTTTTCCCAATGTTCCCACATGACACTTTCCTATGCCTTCAACCATTTTCTAACATATTCCAGATTTTTTCCCATATCCTACGAATATGTTCCAATAACTTCCCATACATATTACCCAATTATGATCAGAACATGTCTCGTATTTCCCCCACATTTTCCCACATGTTCCAGTGTGTTCCCCATTTTTTCTTTATTTTCCCTAGATTTTTCCTCAAATTCCCCAATTTTTTCCATAGATTCCCCACTTTTTGCCCAGCTTCCCTCAGTTTTCCAGGGTTGCTGCTTGGAGACGTAGCCACTGCTGCAGAAGCCGAAGCCTTTGGTCAATTGGTGCAGCAGGTGGTGCTGACCCGTGCCATGGCATGCCATGGCCGGCGGCCAGAAGTGTTTTATAAGAGCCATTAGCTACGTGGTAAAGTATGATAGTGAAAAATTAGTTGGTAATAGTAGCTACTGATCATTGCTGATAATGGTTACTAATCATTAAAAGTAATTGATAATCAATAATCATTAGTTGGTTAACTTAGTTTGGTCCACGATAATCATTAATAAATCAACATACATCACCAATAGGTTCATAATCCGTCAAAGTTTCATGATCACTAGTAAGTTCATCACACCAATTCAAACCCTTCAGCAAACTAACAGTTTGCAAGCTGGAAGCCATGGCCGATTTTGTTCCATGATTTTGTTCCATGATTTTCCGGGACTTATTAACCAAGGGGGTGCAATGATGATCCATCTAGAAATCAAACGTGCTAATTGATTTCTTACATGAGTAGACAATTTGGTGGCTTTTGGACGACTTTCAGTTTATTGCAAATACATCTATTGATGTCCAGTTCAAGTACCTAAAATGAAGGCATTTGGCCATAGAGTGCTTTTTTTTGGCAGAGATTCTCTTTCAGAGGCCTTACATAGACGTAGCTTTGCATTTAGGGTACCTGACATGGTTTTGTCCGAAAATGGGCTTCAAAACTAGCAGAGTTCAAGACCCTTGTTGGTTGATTATTCTGGGGTGTTATACTACCCTTTGATGTACATATATATATACACATATATATATATATATGTATATTGGGGATGATCATTATCCACGAACTGGGAATCCCGTTCTTAACCAACCAGTATTTTATGGACCATATTATCACAGATTCCATGCATATCACCATATTGTTGGTTATATTCCCATGATATTTCCAGCAAATTATCATAATAGTCCCATCAGTTTCCCATCAATTTCCTGTACAACGTCCCATGATTCCTGGCTTTCGAACATGATCTACACCTTCTATATGATATGTATATAAGCATATTCCCATCATTTGATAGTGATTCCCAACAATATTTTACTCACTTTTTTTCCCTGGAGAATATGATTTTCAACACTAATCCCAACTATGATATTGTTTTCCCAACAATTGCTACAACCATTATATATACACATATCATAGTTGGTAACAATATTTGTATCACTATATTCCCAACAAATTGCTAATCACTATATATATATATATGTAGAACAATAATGCCAACAATTGTATTCCCAACAATAGCCATATATATATATCAATATCTAGTTAATCTATAATCAATAGCTATATATATATATATCAATAATATATATATATCAATAATATATATATATATATATATAAACTATATCTATATATATATATCACTAATATATATATACATATAAACTATACATATATATATATATATCACTAATATATATATAGTTTATATATATATATCAATTTATAATCACTATAGTTAATATATATCTCGTTGATATTCCCAGCTCGTCCGGCTCCGGGATCTCCCTCTATAGGACGGTCCCCAGGTGCCAAAACGACTTGCTCCGAGTGGCTGAGTTCTCCACGTGTTCCCTGGCACCAGTGGAATGAATTCATATCTATACAGTCTATACATATATATATATATATATGAATACATATATGATGATATATGAATATATTAATTATATATATATGTAATCCAATTGAAAATTTATCAAACAAGATCCTGCTAAAGTAGTGATATTTAGTACTTTTTCACATATTTGGTGAGACCTTCGCAACATATCGTGGTACAGAAAACCCAGGTGACGTATATACCTTGTTCGGTATCGTTGTGGAACACCAAAGATCCATTTCCCATCTACCCTCTGGTTATTTAACAGTTCGCCATGGAAGCCATGGCCTATTTATAGATGGTTTACCGTTCTCAAAAATGGTGATTTTCCATGGCTGTGTTAAATAACCAGATGGTAATTCATTACGTTTGGAAAAATCTATACGAACTTTGTGGAAACCGTTTAGAAGATGATCTATGAATGGTGGGTTTTCCACATCTATGTTAGTATTACAGTGGGAAAAAAACAGGATGGTAACCACCAAAAACGATCCACAAAAAGACTCAGAAAACAACTTCATCCCAGAGCATCACCCGCACAACACTCGAGCCCTAGAAAAATTCACGAAGCAAGAGCAAAAACCAAAGAAAAACGGAAAGGAATAGCCATATCGAGCATGATCCCAACCATAGATATTCCCATTTTGTTGGTTGTCCCAGAAGGAATCCTATACAAAATTCTCATCCCATATGCTGCTGCTGGAATATTTTTCAACAAGTCCCAAAATCAGCCATTTTTTGGTAGGAACATCTATCAGCAGCATGTGGGCATGATAATCCTGTGATTTCTATGATATTGGAATCTGATTATCACAATACATCACAATCACATTCCCTATCGGATACATCACAGAATAGAACAACGCCATATCACCACTGGTCATCTCATATTTCACAGAATTGGATGGGACAATTTTAACTGGAAAGCCCTTTCCATCTCTTTAGTGGTAAAAACCCATGGGTTTCCGGTGAAGATTTTCTCCAACAAACCCATCCCATTGACATCTTCCCATGATCTCAGCCGAGGAGCCTCCGGAGCCTTCAGCGCCTCTGGTGGCGGTGGAGATGGACGTGACGCAGCCACTGACGCTGGCAGAGGCGCTGCGAAAAAAACGGCACGCGGAGGGTGGCACGCGGGGTGGCACTCACGGGACAGCGGAAAAAAAAACCGTCGGTTTCTGGGACTATTAATGTTGGTATATTTTGGTTAAACGTTGACCATTGCTAATGGAAAAATCAATGATTGTTGATTTTTGCTCTTTTTCAGGACTATCTCAATAAGCCAACATTGATGAGAATTCATGATGATAGTCATGGAATAGGGACTTTGACCAAGAACATTGGAATCTAGTTGATCCAATTGATCAATGATGGTTGGTTGATGATTGTGCGGGGTTCTACTATCCTGTACAGCCAATGGTGAGCCAAGAAGTATGATCAATGAACAATTTCTGTACCGGTCGACATCCTTTGAATTTCAGCTGGAATCCAAGTTAAAATTGGCCTAAATAGGTTTTAGGGTTTCTTTTTTGAATTTCAGGTAAATACACTGATGCATTGATATAACTAGCAACAAAGTGCCAAGCATTGATCCTGCAGACTGGGCAGTGAGTGTGTGGATTTGACCAAAACAGTCGTAACTTTCTACAAACTGCGTTTGTTTCCGACAAAGTCCCCTTTTCTGTTTGAGAACGCCAATTCAGATGCCTCCATTGCTCATTGCGATACAGATTGATATGTATTTTCAAATTCTATATATTTGGTGGTAAAAACCCATGGGTTTCCGGTTAAGATTTTCCCCAACAAACCAATCCAATGAATATATCAATATCAGCCTCAGCAGATTGAGTAGATTGGGGCCTCTGGAGATCTCGTTCGGAAAAGATGGTCCGTTCCGTTCCCCGTTCCCAATCCACATGGGTCTATTATCAGAAACACCATGAAAAAAGACCCATACGGCCCATACATCCTGATGCTGTTGGTTACAGCATCTTACAGCCCATGATATCCTGTGATAGTTGTATGCTAAATGGATATTTTTGCTGGAATTATCGCATTTTCATCTATATATCATCTCATTAATATCCCATGAATCCCATATTATTCCTTTATTTCTCCCACTAAAACCCATGCCTCAAACCATCCCTAATATTTCCGATTTTATGGGTTGGATTTCTACCATCCCCAAATGCTAGTGGTTGATGGCGGCCAGGGTGAAGAATCCCACATTATTCCAACTCTCCATTCTTCATCTATTGTTAGTTATATAAGTTATAACTCTATTATTGACCATTAGTAATCATTGTCAACCTATTATCAACCTATTATTGACCATTAGTAACCATTATCAACCTATTATCAACCTATTATTGACCATTATCAAGCTATTATCAACCTATCATTACCCATTATTAACCCTGAAAAACCACTATCACAGCAACCTAAATCCCCATTTTATCCCATCGCCGCCACAGGAGCTCCTGGCTGCGGAGCACGTGGATTTGGTCTTCGTGGATCCCGAGCGCTGCCTGGTGTCTTGGATGCCTTGGATGCTGGGAAAATGCCCCGATTTTTGGTGCTGAATTGGCAGCAAGAAATGGTGGTACAATGGGATGAATATATATATACATATACATACACGTTATATATACACACATACACGTTATATATATATATATAGTGGGTGGTATAATGAACAATCTAGAGAATCTGGATAACATGATGCTACAAAAAAGGTGGCAAACATACCACGATGATATGGCAAAAATGATGGTAACATGGGATAAAAATCGTGGTATATATTGAATAGTAATCTAGAGAATTTGGATAAAATGAAAAAATGCAGGGTTTTGGGAGACTCATCGAACTAAAAATGGTGGAAATACGGGTAAACTAACAGTTTGCGAACTGGACAATCATTATTTTTAATGAAATGTAAATGATGAGCCATTTGCGATAGCGGTGGGATTGAACCAGCAGAATTTGAAACTAACAAAGCGGTGGAAAATAATCTACACATGGTTGATGTTCAACGATTTTCCACATCTATGTTAGTTTACCCAAAGGTAGTTCCAACATAATCGTTTCTATTTGTCCTGATTTTATTGCTTCTCTTTCAAGGAAAAGTCGAGCCGACTCCAGATCAATTGCTAACCAGGACTTTGGCACTGGCCTCGGCCATTCGAATTTTATAGGGATAAGGATCATTAACCAGTAGTTGGTATGGGTACCCTATCAGACAACCTAGTTTAGCAGGAGGAACCAGCGGTATACAGTAGGTGAGATGGGTCTGAAATGGTGCCGAAAATTCTTCACTTTCCAGAGGACGGATGGATGACTTGCTCGAGCCATCAGCCGCATCGACATCTCTGTCAGATGTTAAATACCATCAAGCTGCCATCATCATCACCACTATCATCATCACCATCATCATCACCAACATCATCATCACCACTATCATCATCACCATCATCATCATCATCACCATCATCACCCCCATCATCATCATCATCATCATCATCATCATCATCATCATCATCATCATCATCATCATCATCACCATCAACACCATCAACCTCTTCATCATCATCATCATCATCATCATCATCATCATCATCATCATCATCATCATCATCATCATCACAACTATCATCACCATCAACTTCACTATCATCATCATCACCATCATCATCATCATCATCATCATCATCATCATCACTACCATCATCACCATCTTCATCATCATCATCACCATCACCGCCATCACCATCATCATCATCATCATCATCACCACCATTATCTTCATCATCATCATCACCATCATCATCATCGTCATCATCGCCAAAGCTACCACCATCATCATTACCGTCACCATCATCATCACCATCATCATCACCACCACCATCATCATCACTATCACCATCATCGTCATCATCATCATCAGAACCACCACCACCACCATCATCATCATCATCATCATCATCGTCATCATCATCATCATCATCACCATCGCCATCATAATCACCATCATCATCAGAATCACCATCATCATCACCATCACCATCATCACCATCATTACCATCATTATCACCATCACCATCACCATCACCTTCACCATCACCAACACCATCATCACCATCATCATCACCATCACCATCACCATCACCGTCACCATCATCCTCACCACCATCACCACCATCATCACCATCGTCATCACCACCATCATCATCACCACCATCATCAAATTCATCATCATCACCACCATCATCAAAGTCATCATCATCACCACCATCATCACCATCGTCATCACCACCCTCATCATCACCACCATCATCAAATTCATCATCATCACCACCATCATCAAAGTCATCATCATCACCACCATCATCAAATTCATCATCATCACCACCATCATCAAAGTCATCATCATCACCACCATCATCAAATGCATCATCATCATCAGCATCATCATCATCATCATCGCCAAAATCAGCATGAATTGTCAGCCATTAACCATTAACCATTCTGGCAATGTATTCTTCATTTGCCATCACAGCAACAAAGAAGTGGAGACGAGGGGCCCCGGGGATACACGCATCTTGCGCCGCAGGGGTAGTCACCTTATATTCATTTTCTTTGTTTTGTGTTTCACTAATTGCATCATTTATAGCGAAATTAGTAGATCTTTGCAATAGTAGATGAAGTATAGAGTCATACTAGTAGAACCATAGATATTAAAAGTACCTTTCTTACAAGCCGACGATGGTTTGGTCTTTCTATAAACTGGCGCAGTGCTTTGTACCTCGGCCGCGACCAAGGAGGCTCTGGCCTTGTTGCGGCCCGAGAGCAGCCTGGACCAGACCTCATCGCGGCTGCCTGTGCCGCTCGGAGGTGGATTCGTTGGTTTTTCAATTGTAAAGTATTTGCCTGTTTACATTTTGTTTGCTATATGTATGTATGTAATGTAATGTCATGTGCTGTACTGTAATGTACTGTACTGTACTGTAGTGTACTGTACTGTAGTGTATGTATGTATGAATGAATGTAATGAATGTAATGCAATGCAATGCAATGCAATGCAATGCAATGTAATGTAATGTAATGTAATGCATGGTATGGTATGGTATGGTGTGGTGTGGTGTGGTATGGTATGGTATGTGTAACATTATACATGTATTTTGGTGTGTATGCATACAAAAGAATGGATATGAACATATAATAGGTATTATATATATGCATTCTATCTCAAAAAATATATGCACATAACATATCGACTTGAATTACCATGTTCCCATATGTTTATCAATCTGAACATGAGGGTATAAATCAGCGAAAGTTCTGGATATAACAACAGACAGAAAGTGGTCAAAATATGTCAACCCGTGCATGGCAGGTCATTGTACCGTCCTTTTTTGGGCGAAGAATAACAGAGCCCGTGTGAAAGTGTAACGGACTATTGCCAACTCCAATATTTTTTGGTACGTGATTAGAACCCCCAGTTGGAAATTTGCAGTGGAAAAGGTTTCAACCAGCCAAAATTTGAACCATTGTAAGAGTCGGGGACTCAATTAAGTTGATTACCCTCTGGTAATTTAACATTGCTATTGAAAATGGTCATTTATAGTGGATTTACCTATTCAAAATGGTGATTTTCCATAGTTATGTTAGTTTACCAGAGGTAATTGTTTTTGTATGGGGACACGCACATTTCCAACAACAGCATGAACATCGCTCTGCGACCCAGTCCTTCGTGAATATTGTTTTCCTAAGACTTGTCCTGAGTTTTTATGGCGGTAATGTCGACGAGAAAGAAAAGAACTGCACACAAAAAACACTCTACATTGTGAAATGGTGGTTTTATGGGATGTTAATGAAGTCTTGCTGGCATGTGGATATTTCCTACACAGCACAATTTTGAATGATGTCGAATGTCTCTATATTGAACCTTGCAACCTGCCAACGTCGCACCTTGGGCAATGTCTCTCAACACCTTTTGTCTTTGAAATTCGCCGTACAGGCGATGTAATAGGACATTCATCGGTCATAACCTCTGGTAAACTAACGTAACTATGGAAAATCACCATTTTTAATGGGAAAATCCACTATAAATGGCCATTTTCAATAGCTATGTTAGTTTACCAGAGGGTAACCTCTTTCATCCATACTCATTGTTTCGTTCATTGAGCAACTAAACAGATATTATTGTCACATTGCGATTGAACAACGGAATGACCGGCGGGGAAGATCGTAGATGGTCATGCGGATTATTTTCTGACAATTCATTGAAATATTGTTTCCTTTCAATTTGCAGTTTGACTCAAAATGATGATTTTCACAAGAGATGTAAATCAGAAAATTGAGAAATGACCAAAGGAAGTAATTCGACTTTCAATCAACATATTGATTATAACCATACAATCCACTTCCTTCTTTCGCGTTTTTTTTTATAGATGGGTTTACCATGATTTATCATGAACCATGATTTACCACCCCAAAGTTGAACCATGGGTTCACCACGATATAACATGATTTACCATTATTTCAAACCATCCATGTAAACTTCCAATGCGGGACCCATGAACGAACGAACGCTGGACTCTCCGAGGGCGACGCTGCCGGCAGATCCGACAGATGGCGAGGCTGACACGAAGACGGTGGAAGACAGATGATGTTCCAATTGGGATGGATGTAACGATTGTGGTGATATACCCGGCCTGGTAAACATACAAAAAACTATGGAAAGATCCACCGTTTTCTAGCTGGTTAAATCCACTATTTCTATGGGTTATTTTCAATAGCTATGTTAAATTACCAGAGGGTAATTGATATGTGAGGGTTTCCATAAATGGGGGTACCCCCAAGCTCGCTGCATGGTTTATTTCATGGAAAATCCCAATCTAAAATGGAAAATTCAGGGGTACCGCTATTTCAGGAAACCTACATGTATATATATATATTTAACTGGCATGTACAGTAAATAATATAATTGATATACTAGTATATATATATATATAAATAAGTGGCTATTTGCAGTAACAAACACTTTAGGCGTCTGAAAATGAAAGTTTTATAACCAGAATGACAATTGCTGTTTTGGATGGGGTGGATGCCCCCTACTTCTCTGGGAAACTAAGATAGCTATGGAAATGGTCATCCTTTTTCTAGGTAAATCATGGCTAAATAATCTATAAATTTCATCTATAAATGGGCAACTTTCCATAGCTATGCGAGTCTTCTGAAGTGTATCATGTCTGATTGTGAATACCTCCCATCTACCAGGGCCCATCCAACTCCATCCATTGCCCACCTAAGTGGTGCATTAGCCATCGACATGTATGTAATGTGATGCAATGCAATGCAATGACATGTAATGATTTCCGCAATGCAATGTATGTATGTGATGTGTATATATATATATTGTACACCTGCGGGTTTAGTGAGCCAACAGGAATATGTCACACAAGGAGCAGCTAACTTGATAATTTAAATTTATCAGCATCCCCCAATTAACATAGACCTCCCAAATGCCGGCCTTGGTAGGCATTCCCTTCCTCTAATATCCTCTAATAAATGATGTTTCTCACGATTGAATTCCCGATTCATCCCGATTTTTTTGTTGGGCAACCTAATTAATGAATGCTTGTGATAAATAGATGGTTCGTACCCTAACTTCGATTTCAGAGATAATTGCACTGAAACCCAATGGAGCCCATACCCCCCAAATATTAAACACACCCCCAAAAAAAACACGGTAAAAAGTAGAGCATGAAATAACATATTTGGGACCCGGGACTATGGAAGGGGGTGTTTGATATTGGGGAGGATAGAATTATTTCCATTAAACCACCATTGTTGATGGTAAATTCTTCCAAGTATCATATTGTTAGTTATGTATCCCATTATATAAATTATATCCCTATAAAATCCCATCAATATGAGTTATATCGCCTGGATTAGACTCTATATTTCACGTGAATAATTAGACAATTAACTGTGATGAATACCCGCCATTTAATCCCATTAAGTCCCATTAAATCACCATTAAATCTCATGAAATCCCTATAAAATCGCATGATATCCCCACTAAATCTCATCAAATCCCCGATTAAATCCCCTATAACATGCATTAAGTCCCATTAAATAACATGCATTAAATCCCATTAAGTCCCATTAAATCCCTATTAAAATCCTCATGAAAAATGCCCAAACATTTCCAATCGTTCCACTAGGAGCCTACCGAGCCCTCTCTGACGCAAACCTGGAGCCCCTCTGCTCCCAGCGGTTCGCCCGACCCGCAGAACCCGCGCGCGGCGAAAGGGGCGCGGAAGGTGCGCCTGAAGTCCCGCGGCAGAATCCATCCATTTCCTGAATAGGGAATACCTGAATATTAATGGATAAGATAATTAATGGATAATTAAATGGATAAGAATATACCATAATATACCCATCTATTAGAAAATGGATCAATAGTCTTATCCATTTTCTAAATGGGATAATTAATGGATAGGAATATACCTGAATTGTTTCATTTTTAACTTTTTTCGGGACTCTGCCAATATTAGGGATAAGAATATGGGACACTGGTAAATTATGACTTGGACCCCGAAAAAGCTTTTTTTTAGTGGTTTCACTAATCTTCTAACCCATATCTGCCAGGGCCTATGTTAATTTATTGGAAGGTATGGCCCGAAATACTAGTTATAAGTCAGTAAGTCACCCCATTTATGGAATGATTAGCCTATTTATACCCATACTAATTGGTTTCGCTTTAACTGTAGGGTTTGTGGCAAATAGAATGACACTTCATTGGGGATATAAAGCAACTTCTTCTTGTGGGCTTCACCCTGTAGAAACAAGATTTTATGCAGCTGGGTCAAACTTGGATACGAAAATCGGTCCCAACTGACAGCCATTAAAGGAACGCTTGTACCCAAGCATAGCTTTGGAGCGGTTTGAGTAAGTCATTTGGTATTATTCTATGTGTCCCATTGTTTGCTGGCTACGTACCCATATAATTTAATCCCGTTTCGGTGGGATGTTCCATCGTTTCAATCACCATCTTTTCCGTTGATCCAGGAATCTATTGAACTCGTTGAATCTTGAAAGCCAATAGTTTGAATGTTACTTCGACTCGAGTATATATATAATAATATATATATATAATAATATATATATATAATAATATATATATACGTGCATATATTCACGTATGTATGTGTATATGTATATGTATCTGTATATGTATTATAATATATATATATATATATATGTATGTATGTATACACTCACTTCTTTTTCTTTTCTTTCTTTGCGTTTTTGTATCTCCATATCTACAGAGAGCTTGTGCAGGTGCCCAGTGGCCCAACCCAGCGCTTGGCCAACACCATGCAGGTGGCTGAGGCGTTGAACCGGGCCGGTTGGCCCGTTGAACCGTTGAACCGGGCCGTGAAAATTTCAACGGGTGGCCTGATATCCCAAGAAAATCATTGGGAAATCCTTGGAGATCTCGTGAAACATCTTGGGATACAGTGGATAGTTGCGAAATCCGAATCACCAGTTGAGGGACGTGGTAAACATCCTTTCATTTCAAAGGGATTTCCACATCTGTGTAAATGTTTACAGGAGGGTATCTAATGGGATAATATGGGATATTGGGATAGTTAATGAATATGCATATGTTGATATATATATATATATAATTTTGGGATGTAAATAGATATATATATATATATATATATCTGGTTTTAGTGGGAAAATACGTGGTTTTGATGGGCTCTGAGATATTTCATTGGGCTATGTCACCGGATACTAATGGGATATTTCGAATAAGTGGGCAAGCTCATTGGATATTTCAGTTTCAAATGTTATTGTATTAATGGGGTATTAATGGAATAGCTTATGGCATATTCAATGATATTGGCTATATATATGTATGTATGTATGTCGCTGGACATATCTTTCATAGAATATCCAAGGATAAATTTAATGATATGTATGTATGTATATATTTATGGGATAAACAATATGATATGGATAAGGGGATATCATATGGGACATAAGACCTACAACATGATTTACTCTGGGTGTAATGGGATATTTCATGGGATATCAAATAGGATATTTTACCGTATAGAAAAACACATGTAACCGCTATGGTATTTGGGTCTGAGAATCAGGCATATCCTCAAAATATCCATTTTTGGGAGATGGTGATGTTCCAAGGATTGGTTGAAAATAGGGTGCCCAGAAAAAGTGATTTCATCTCTTTCCCTATCAAATAGTTGGGTTCATTTCCAGATTTGGGTTGGGAATTCGCACAGTTGTATATATTTGAGTGAATTGTCATAGTAAGGCGACTCATCCATGTCAGTTGTTTCAGATTGGTGAATTGTTATTGTGTTTCCCCAAGTTCTGCCCACACACACCCCAAGCTGGATAGCTACCAAGAAAGCTACCAGGCATGGAGGCACGCACCGGGGCAACCGGCTCTTAAGGGCTTCAGCTACTCACACGCACCCCCCCCACTCTGCAGCTCAGGCATGCAGAGTGTAGTGTATGCAACCTGGCAGAGGCCGTTGGGCTTGAGCCACCGCACCAACTGTTAGGCGCCTCGCCAAACTTCAAAAACCAAACTTCTCGCTGATGAACTGCATCGGCCCCCCGCTTTCTGAGACGCCTCGCGTCCCCCGCTTTTTGAGGCAAAGACTCGCCCTCCAACTTCTTTGTCGAACAGGCCCTGCACACCGCAGA
>Ga0126342_10004123_pt1 | contig 24554 bp, 24 predicted proteins | sample Cyp1metagenome_FD_92528 | JGI IMG/M metagenome (GOLD analysis project Ga0126342, IMG submission 92528) | Coral microbial communities from Lord Howe Island, Old Settlement Bay, Australia - Cyphastrea 1 metagenome | ecosystem: Host-associated > Invertebrates > Cnidaria > Coral ...
TATTATATTACATATTTTATATATATATATATTATATATATTATTTATGTTATAATATATTGTATATATTTTAAATATTACATATATTATAAATATTATATACTTTATATATATTATATATAATATACATTATATATATTATATATTATATATATTATTTATATTGTATATATTATATATGTTATAAATATATTATATATATATATTATATTATATTTATATTATATATAGGAATTTATTTGAATTTATACAGTGGAAATGACCATTCTATCATGACTCATTGCCAATGCAAATGGGATTTCAATGATTGCCATTCTGCCGACGCTGTTGAACTCACCAATGGTGAGTCTTGAATGGAGTTCAATTTCGACATGTTCATTTTGCGTGGCAGGGGCAGTGATTTGTGATGGATGGAAAAAGAGCAGTGTCATCTTAGCAGGCAGGCGCGCGTTATTTTTGCGTGCTTGGAATGATCTTGTTTCGTTTGTCTTTGGGGGGGTACTGCTAGGGTGGGGGGGGCATATAAACGTTCTTAACGTGCCGTTCAGGTAACTCTTTTCAAGAGCCTGTGGTCGTTTGTTTCTTTGTTTTGAAACGCCTTTTTGATACTACGCTCTTGACTTTCTTGTGTTGATGTTAACACGTTGATGATGTTATGCTCTTGACTTTCTTATGTTGATGTTAACACGTTAATAGTGCTATGCTCTTGACTTTCTTTTGTTGATGTTAACACGAGAATGATGCTACGCTGTTGACTTTGACATGTTCATTTTAACACGTTAATGATGTTACGCTCTTGATTTTCTTTTATTGGTGTTTACACGTTGGCGATGTTACACCGTTGACTTTCTTTTGTTGATGTGAACATGTTGATGATGCTACGCCACGCTCTTTTTTTGTTGATGTTAACACGTTAATGATGCTACGCTCTTGGCTTTCTTGTATTGATGTTAACACGTTGATGATGCTGCCATCTCTTTTTTTCTGTTGATGTTAACACGTTGATGATGTTACGCTCTTGACTTCCTTATGTTGACGTTAACACGTTAATGATGCTGCGCTCTTGACTTTCTTATGTTGACGCCTTCAAAGTCGCACGGCTGGACTGGCTCCAGCGAAACAATGAGTTGGCTGCACGTGTTCCTGCTCACAAAGTCTGTGGGATTTTTTCAAAGGGATGGATTTGAAACATCAATGAAAAACATCAGTTCTTAACTGTTTCGGGCGACGGCGAGACATAGGGCTTGCGCGTATATATATATATACGTGTGTGTATATATATATCAACTATATCTACAATTGTTTTTGATGGGGCGGGATATAGTGTGAACATAGTTTGGGGATATAGTTGAATTACTCTGGTATACTGTAGTTGATATTCTAAATGTCTAAATGCTTCATACATTTAGATGTATTTATAGATTTTCCCAACAGATGCTCCAATGTATCTTGATGCGAAACCGCCAAGCTATCCACATTGGTGAAATGGCTAGAAACAGGGGACCATCGGGTTGGGTTAATACTAAGGGTTGAGCAAGGGCTTATGAACTACCGACAGCCATGTCGATAGACTTATTACTTACCTACTGGGATGCACATCCACTCTACTGAAGTACAAAACCAGGCATATAGTCACCAAAATATGGAGGTTTCCTGAAATAGGGGTTCCCCCAAATCATCCAATTTAATAGGATTTTCCATTATGAACCATCCATTTTGGGGTACCCCCATTTTAAGAAAACCCCATGTATCCCTTTCCAGTTCAATCAGCTCAGCTCCCACCAGATTCAATGAGATGTCTGAGCCACTGCGGAGTTGGATGCTGGCCGCTATAAGTTTCAGCGATGGGCGGCTGGGTTAAAAGTCAAGGACCACCATGGACCCAGAGATGTTTCATCGGTTTCTGCTGTTTCTCATCATGTCATGAGTTTCATCTCTGTTCAAAAGCAAAGCCCTATATGTATCTATATTTAACATTATATTTCTATATCTTATCTCCGGTGTTTATCCTTATTTAATTTATCTACACATCTGCTGTACTTTCAAACTTTGACCTCTGCCCTCATTCCGCGCCCCAATCCGACCTCTATGGGCCGCCCTGTTTTGACGCTGGCCTTGCCGGTGGAAGATCTTCGAAAAGATGTGCGAGTCGCGAGCCATGTTCGAAAACACCCCAAAAAAAGGATCCCCATGGTCCCAAAAACGTTTTCGAATCCCCAAAAAACAACATGATGTTTCTGGGTATATTAGATGGGTCTTTTGACTCTTGCTGCAATGTTGTATATCCATTTGGCAAATTGTCAATTCCATCCCCCTAATATCAAATATACCCCCCAAAGCAAACCTTGGTTTAGTATTGGATATGGTTTTTTTTCCTTCCCAAAACTGGCGGTGTTTGATATTGGGCGGGAAGGGATTCTTAAAAAAAATGCAGCCCTTTAAATCCTCATCATCTGCTTGTATCAGCTTCATGATCTTCTAAATCAACCCTCAATAGATAAAAATCCCAATGGAAATCACCATTTTTCTACTAAAAATCACCATGAAATCACAATTTGTCTACCAAAAATCACCATGAAATCACCATTTGTCTACTAAACATTCCCATGAAATCACAATTTTTCTACTAAAAATCTCCATGAAATCACCATTTTTCTACATTTCCCACATGTTTTTTCATTTTTTTCCACCAAATCCTCCAATTGACGTTTGCTGAGGCGGAAGATGGACCGCCCCGAGCTTCTTCGTCGTGGCTACTACAACGAGGCCCAAAGGTCAAGCGGTGGACTAGTGATGTCCAAGGATGAATGGCTCGCCACGTAAATGTTAACGGAAAGCTGTAGAAAAACAATGTTTTTTCTAGGAAAATGATCTACAATTGGTGTGTTTTCCACATCGAACTGTGAGTTTTTGTCCAACAAAGATGTTTGAGAACCGATAGAGGATTTTTCACCAGCAAGAATGTCAGATTGCGCCAAACATAAAGGATTACTTGGATACGGTTCTATGATATGTTTCACCATAGTCGTAGGGGCCCATATCATAACTTATGGGGGTGATATACCCCGTATATCCATCAAGGTAGCCCAAACTGCACCCCGAAAGCAGGGTAAAATCCACTCTGTACCCATTATCTACCAATTTATTTATATTCAAACCACTATATACTTATAAACCAATTGACATTCAATGAATTCACCAAGAATGATGGATCATACCATCGAAAACCCATACCACCTCCGTCGTTTACCCATCTCCGAAGTCGTGGATACTGAGCATGAACAAGTCTGAAAAAGTCCAACTAAATTAATTGTAACAGTAAGATTTATTATACAGTATGCTTGTTTTCTTTTTGGAGGTTACAGTTCAAACATGTTCAAGATGACGGTTTTTCAGGATGGAGCATCCGTGGTTCATCAAAAAAACGGCCACGAAGCCACCCACCAGCACGGGTCCCGAGCTGGCCAGGTGAATGAGGATGCCTGGCCGGGACCCTTTGAGGCGTCCCGAAACATGCGGCGCAGCCATGGGGCATGGCTATGGACAATGGCCCATGGAGCCAACTTCCGCAAAAAACTCGGTCAACCAGAGCTTCAGCAAGGTCAACCCACAATTGCCTACATGCTTCAGCCAAGCATCATGCGAGATAATATGAAGATATATAAAGTATTTCAATCTTTTTTCCTGCCCCTGTGGTCTTTGTCCTTTCCAGGACGTCGCTTAAACCACGCTCGGTCATGTGCACACCACAAGTGATTGTTTGGAGGAATGTTAAAGTAACATACCTTTGCAAAAGCTAAAACCCCAGCCAAAAAAGATTTGTGAAAGAATGCGCAAATAATTGTTTTCGCGAAAGCTCCGCAAAAGGAAACCGCGCATGAAAACAGTACTCCGTGAAAGCTCCGCACGCAAAAGTAAGTTTCAGCGAAAGAAGAGAAACGCACTTGGCGAAAGCGTCGCGAAAGTGATGGCGAAGAGAAGATCGACTAGAATAAAATTTATGAAGGTTTTGGAAACGGCCCCATACAGTTCGATGATTTACTTACATTTTACATATGATGGTGATTTTCAATCGGCAATGTTTTTGAAGTTTTAGGGTTTCCATTTTGTGGGACGTCATTTTTTTGGCTGGTGATAAGAGCAATGTCATAGCTATGTTTCACCACATGTTCCCCTCATATCCTGTTCATGTTCCGAAAAGAACAAGCGGAATCCTCGGTGTCTGGGTCTATCTGAAAACAGGATACCCCAAAATCCAAGTTCTTTAGCAAATTGCCGATTTAAATGGCCATTTCGATAAAAGGTATACCGGTATAGCGTATATCCCATTTTCCCATCTTTGGACAAACGGATATAGACCCATATCATAGTGTTGGTTCTTCACATATATTCCTATGATTTCCTATAGATATGCAATGATATGTACCATACACACAACATCTACAATTTATAATTTATAATTATATATGTATATTATTTATTATGTGTACGTATATATATATATATATATATATATGTATATGTATGTATATATATAATATAATATTATACTATATTATATTATATTATATTATATTACATGATGTAATCTATCTCATTCCATCCCCAGGTGCTGGTACTCATCCCTCCAAACAAAATTGGCACATCCGGCAGGATGTCTTCGTTTACATCATCTGTCAGGAAGCAGCAGAACTTCCCAAGATCAGGTGCGTCATATCACATGGGCTGATGTGGATCAAAGACCTCAAGGGTGAGGCCTGAGGTTATGATAGCTGGTTGGTTCAAACATGATTTTTATTTTCCATTTCATATATGGGATGTCATCCGAAACCCATTGACTTTCACTCCATCATTTTTCAAGATGGTTAAAACGCACCACCAACCAGATAGTTATTTATAGTTTTTTCTGTTGGATATAAGAAGATGGTTGATCCTTGAACATCTAGGAACGCAACGACCAAATTTTGATCAAACACCCAGTGCATTGGATCAAATCAAAGTCGAAGAACCAGACACTGTTTATTTTTCAACATACAGTACATTCGAGCGGACCTTGTGTGAAGATTTGCTCTTGCATTGAGAATGCCTGCAAAAATGAGCTTTCTTAGGTCTTGGTGTGTGTATGAATGAATCACCAGCTGAAAAAGTCAACATTAAGTATATAATATCAGTGTAATATACATACATGATCTATTCAAGAAACGCATTGTCCATATAGATGTAATGTGTCCATTATTGTGTGTGTTATATCTGCTTACCATCTCAAAAAAAACATACGTAATATTGACAATATATGGATTTCCCACATGTGATTTCCCATAAACAACATTTTTTATTTCCCATATAAATCCATATAAATCCATATCAATCCATATAAATCCATATCAATCCATATCAATCCATATAAATCCATATCAATCCATATAAATCCATATAAATCCATATAAATCCATATAAATCCATATAAATCCATATAACATATACAACATCTATGATTTTCCATAGGACATTTTCCGGAAGGACCGTGGGGCCCGTTTCACCCCGTCGTTTTGTTTTTGTTTCAGCGGAGGAATTACATCGAAAAGGCCGACGCCGTAGCCACGAGGTGCCAGCATGTGATTTCCCATGGTAAATATACAAAAAGTTATGGAAGATGGCCCATTTATAGATGGTTTACCTATTTAAAGATGTTGATTTTCCCATAGTTATGTTAGTTTACCAATGTTTACCACATATCTATCCTGGTAGACTAACAGTTTGCGACATAGAAAATGGCCATAGAAATAAGTTTGCGACATAGAAAATGGCCACAGACATAGTTGGTTTTCCTATTAAACATGGGTGATTTTCCAGAGGGTATGTCAATAATTATACTGTTCTGGTTGGTGGTGAACATGAATTTTATGACTTTCCATATGGGAATTTCATCATCCCAACTGACGAACTCATATTTTTCAGAGGGGTAGGTAAACCACCATCCAGTATCAGACGTGTGTGGAAACTTCAAATGGACATATCATCTATCATTGGAATATCTATCAGTTGGAGACCTAAAATCACAGAGAATTTGTGGAATATCATGGCAACATCATGGGAATAGCTTGAGAATATCATATCAGATATAGCCTCTGAATGACTAAGAGATCACTCAATGGGCCATGGCTTCGAGTTCGCAAACTGTTGAAGTTTGCTCAACATCAACGGGTCTGGTAGCAGTTGCCGCGACGGCCATGAACCAATGGAACTCAGAAACATATTCGTTTGGATTGGGACAATTGGGACATGATTCTCATGAAACAATTTTCTAGCATTTGAAGGATCTGACATGTCCTGCCTGACATATAATTTGTTGTTCAAAATCTCTTCAGCAGTTAATCGAGTTCAAGTCTTGGGATGCCGAAATTTGTCCGGAAAAATGGATGTTTAATGGTGTATTAAAATGTGTAAAATACGACCTCAATTTGGATTCTCATTTGTTGCCAGGCAGGGCCGCGTGCTGCGACATGTGCTCTTCAATTTGAACCTCAACAAGTTGAGGTGGGCGAAAAAACACGGGCGTGTTGTCTGACAATTTCCCGGAAAGAATCCAAATCCCACTGGAGTATCATCATTTGCCCCATTAAGAACCATTTTGAGAAGAAATCAGACCCATCTATAGATAGGAAGTATCGAAAACTGCCAATGGATCTCTAATCCTTGGGGCCAACAAGACTCAGGATCCCCAACAAACTTGGCATTGAATTGACCGCTCAATTCTTACGGTGTGTCGCACCTCGATGGGGCAGTTGAGTGTTAAAAAAGGACCCATCGAGGGACCCAGATTCCCCAGCCCCTCAGAGTTTTGATGGTGTTTGATCCGGCCAAAGCATATCAGCCCCGAACTTTTCCAATATGATACATTTGAAGCCCCAAAAATGATAGAATAATATATAGAATCTAACCGTGATTTGCCTTGGATTTTATATGACTTTATCACATTCATCCAAATGGTGATTGATATACCACAACACTTCAAGAAAATCACCGTTTGCTGTGACCTTCTGGGTCATCCCCAGTGGCGCCAGGTCAGATATCGAGTTCCAGCGGCGTTTGTTGCCCTTCCAACCTGGGCAGGCCACGTCCAAGGCCAACAGAAGCCGGCCATAGCTTGGGTGATTTAGAACTTCTAAGCCATGTATGTTCTATATAATATATAATATTCCTAGCTACGATATCATTTTTTTTGGCGATTCCAATTCGATGCTCTCCCAAGTGGGAGTTGGATCCAAGCCATTCCCGGCATTCCCAAAGAGATGGAACGGTTACACGCCGAAAAAGATCATTTTTCAGTAGTCAACCAAACAACTGTAAGGGATTTTACAATCAGTATAGTGGGGATAATTCATCATCAGCTCCAGTGAAAAAACACCTAAATCTCCGAGAAAAACCTGTCACCATCTGCATTTCGTGGGGATAACTCACCGAGACAAACCGGTGGTGCCGAGTTGCGCCGAGCGGCAGGTCCATTTCGACTTCTTCACCACCTTTCGCAATGCCTACCTGATTCGCTTTGGAAAGTGAGGATGCCCAGGATGCCTAGGACTTCCGCATGCTATCCGAGGGTATGGGGTGCCCTCGGGTTATAATGAACCAGATTTAACTGGAGTTCCAAAAGGCTGGGCGAACCATCCTGTTGTTTGGCGTGTGTATGTGTCTGAACATGGGCTATACACCCGATTTACGGCAATTTCGATGTTCGGAGACATGGCGATCAACCTTAAAAAATGTTTTTCCATGAAATATTCCGTCAAAATATTCATATACATATTCCATATTATTCCATCATATATGACTGTATATACCTGGAAAACCGTATGGACATTTTTTTTGTCCATTATGGGTTTTACCCGTAACGGACGTTTTTTTTGTTCAATTGCGTATGTTGGTTTTTGATTGTGAAGGGTTGTTCAAATCCTTTGACAGCACCGTGTTCGGACATCCTCCGACAGTTGCCAAAAGAGGAATTTCAGTCCAAAGTGGAGCAAATTGGGAGTCGTGATCGGTCACCCAAATCTGGCCACAAATGCTGCCATATTTCCCACCAAATTTGGATGTACCCATAAAATACCAGTATTTTTTCAACATCATGTTGAAAAAAAACAGTAAGCAAATGTCAACATACTGCCCCAAATACTGTCTCTAGACGAGACACTCATACTGTCGGAACCAGTCCGACAATCCAAGAGTTCAGGAAAACTATTAACTAAATTAACCTGTAGAGGGTTTGCAGCCGGACATGGCCGTATTTGGAAAAAACACGGAACGGACAAAAAAAATGTCCAAACCCGTACGGACAGAAAAAATTGTCTTTATGGTTTTCCAGGTATATATATATCAACATGCTGGTAGAATAAAATTTTGGTTTGCATCACATATTCCATCCGATTCCCATTCCCATGTCACATCATTTCTTGTGGCTCCAAGACCGGAGGTACACTCAGACCGTGCTGCGAGATCCCTTCAACATCAACTACGTGGGCGCGATGCGCGCGGCTGTTAGTTTGGCCGCTTTTATAAATGGGGTAAAGCATGGGAATGGTTAGATAATGCTAAATATCTCTGTAGATGTATAATTACCTAAATGTATGTTCTGGGTTTGGCCAAAGAACCATAGTGTTTAGCAGTTGCCAACTTGTATCACCCAAGCAACTACATTTTTCATTTTGAGATTTGATTAGTTTGATTTTCAAAGTCTAACCATTTACATTCATTTACTCATGGTTTACCCTATATATATATATCTATGGCTAAACATCAGTAACTTTGCCAGGTACCACGCCTATCCCAGTCCGTGGCAAGTCTTCATGCAGGTGGGCCTGGTGAACCGGAGAATCCGCATGGATGTAGTGCCATCAGTGACTCAAGTACCAAGTATATTACAATATATATATGTACACATGCATAGTACATATACATAGTATATGATATTTTATATGATTCCCTACCTGCTGCTTTATGTGTGAATGACCATTGACCATGTTTCAATTTAACTAATTTCCCATCCCTACAAACAGGATCCCAACTGGAATATCAAATCCCAGATTTGCGAAATGGTAAATTCTACAGGAACGGCATATGTTTGGAAATCCTTCGTTTGGAGTTCGGGGAGAAAAAATATTTCGGAAAGCCTCATATTTCATTGGATAAAAACCGTACTTTCCTGATCTTTCCTGCAGGTGTCCCTTGAAACAATCCATTGCAGGACCCGGATGGTGCTTACGTCCCCATCTGGGCCACTGACCTCCGTGCAAACCCTAGAGATTGGCCATGGAGAAACGTTCTCCGATGGTGATTCGACCGTGAGACATGAAGACTTAACTACGAAAGTGGTCCTTTCACTGCGAAAAATGTGGATTTTCCCTTTCGCAATGAGGATTTCACCGTGAAAAATGACGATTTCACGAAGAATAATGAGGATTTGACAATGGAAAAAGGGGACTTAGGCATGCAAAATGAGGATTTCACAATGAAAAATGAAGATTTGATTTAACCATGAAGAATGATGATTTGACTATGAACAAGTTGTCTTTGACCAACAGTATGTTATCAAAAAGATAGGTTGGGGTCCAAATCATTTGGGTACGGCCCATCCCCTAGTCCAGTGACAACTACCACATCTAAAGGCCTTCAAATGGCTGCCGAAAATGAGGTATACCCCGCAAATGGTACATATTATATTTCAATGAAAAGTGATGATTCCCCAGTTGATTTAAACGGGGCTTCCCGAAGATTTGTTGCCAAACCCAAACAAAGTCAAAATGCATCCCGCGAGGTGATGCCGCAAAATTATAAGTTGGTTTAGATCCGACATGAAAACTAGATGTATACCCCTACCATACAACAGTTGCTGGAGTTGTTTTTTCCAACTTGGCTAACATCAATCAGCAATATCAACTACAAATGCATTTGTTTGTTAAACTCTCAGCATTATTAGGGACATTTACTATGGCAAACTGGGGCTGATTGGCTTGGCATCTCCCTGTTTTGGATCCGATCTCTCAAGGCCCTTCGGTGCAGTGTGTGAAGCCGCAGCCTCACCGAGGGTCCTCACACTTTGGGTCTTGGGATACACCAAAATTATGCCAAATGATCCAAGATGATGATGAGATGAGGATGAGGATGAGGATGAGGATGATGATGGTGATGATGATGATGATGAGGATGATGATGAGGATGATGATGAGGATGATGATGATGATGATGAGGATGATGAGGATGATGATGAGGATGATGATGAGGATGATGATGATGAGGATGATGATGATGAGGATGATGATGATGAGGATGATGATGAGGATGATGATGATGATGATGATGATGATGAGGATGAGGATGATGATGATGATGATGAGGATGATGATGAGGATGATGATGATGATGAGGATGATGATGATGAGGATGATGATGATGATGAGGATGATGATGGTGATGATGATGAGGATGATGATGATGATGAGGATGATGATGATGAGGATGATGATGATGAGGATGAGGATGATGATGATGATGATGATGATGAGATGAGGGTGAGGATGAGGAGGATGATGATGATGATGATGATGATGATGAGGATGAGGATGATGATGATGATGATGATAATGATGATGACGACGATGACGTTGTTGATGGTGATTGTGATGGTGATGTTGATGATGACGATGATGACGATGATGACGATGATGACGATGGGAAAAATGAACATGTGTTTCTTATCATGAGCCGAACGGAAAACTTGAACCCTCCAAATACTGATGTATTGGAAACACTAGATCATCCTGTTTGGTGGTTAGAAGGGAGCGGGTAGGAGCTTAAGGCGTCTCATAGTGTTTCAATACTGCTTATTGAAAGGGGAACCCAGGAGTTACAAATTGGCTGTCCCAGGCCCCAACCAAATCTCATAGAATGGGGCATCCGATTTTCTAGCAACCTGGCTTAATATTGATTATCAGTGGAAGTTTGGAAGTCTAAACTACACAATACGGAAAATATGGCAGAGAAGAAAATCAATCACCACCATCACCACCATCATCGCATAACCACGTCACCACATCACCACCATCATCACATCACCACATCACCACACCACCGTACCACCACACCACATCACATCACCACATCATCACATCACCACACAACACTACCACCACATCACCGGCACCTGGAATTGCTTCGTCAACGCGATGCTTGAAGGTCAGGAATCGCACCAAACCCTGTGTTTTTTTCGCATTAAGTGCGTCTCGGCGGCGATGTGGGGAACCTTGTCTGTGCAACGGGTGCGGCTCATGTTCGGCTTCGCTCGGAAATGGGCCCCAATGTCAGCGCTGCGCGGAGCTGATCTTTTGTGGTGCTGCGGCTGCGTGTGTAGTTCTATTGTCCTTTGCAGCTGAGCGTCGCAATTCGTATTGGAGTGGCTGCATCAAGGTTGCGATGGTGATTTTGCAGCATTTTTTTTCTCAATTTTGGCGCTGACCATTTTCCTTTTAAAATTCATTCAAAGAAGTGTTTCAAAATCGTCCTTTTTTGGCTTTGGTGCCGAGATCCGGTTTCGGAGCTGCAATTTCTGTTGCCGTTGCGTATGTGAAAGCTTGCTCTGTGTAGAAGTTTCTCTGTGTAAAAACTTGCTTGGAGTAAAAGCGATCTGTGTAAAAACTTGTCTGTGTAAAAGCTTGTTTGTGTAAAAACTTGCTCTGTGTAGAAGTTTCTCTCGTAAAATAAACAAACTGCTTTTCTGTGCTGTGTAAACTCATTTGGGTGTAAAAGCGTCTGTGCGTAAAAACTTCTGTGTGTAACAGCTTCTGTGTGTAAAACTTCTGTGTGTAATGCTTCGATTCTTTGAGTAAAAATAAAAATATCTGTGTGTAAAAGCTCCTCTGTGTAAAAACTTCTCTGTGTAAAACCTCTCTGTGTAAAGGCTTTGTAGTACCAAGAAGTACTGAGAAACAATTTGTGTGGGAGGGGGTTGCCCAAATTTGATCTTGTTTTGCAAGCATTCATGTCGACCTCTCTCTTGTCTTGGCTCTTGGTTGGTTGGGGGGGCAGTAACGTCTGTATGTGCGTTTCCTGTAGCACGCATTCATGTCGACTTCTCTCTTGTCCTGCTGTAAGTACTTCGTTTCTCCAATGTTACATGCTCTATGCTCTCATGTTTTACATACACTACGTCAGAACGTCTTAAATGTACTTTCACATAGCTCACGTTGCTCTAGTGTCTTACATACACTACGTCACAACGTCTTACATGTACTTTCACATAGATCACGTTGCTCTACGCTCATGTATACTCCGTCATCATGTATAGTACGTCGTCACGTCTTACATGTAACTTAACTTATAATACGTCATCATGTCTTACAATATACAGTACATGCGCAGAAAAGCAAGTTGCTTGGCTTGCCTCTTGATTCCGCACACATCGATGGCTTATCCGCTTTGTACATTCATGAAAACCTTGGGATTGCAATGGTCATGGAAGCCTTTGTGCGCTACATGGCTTTTGTCAAAGACAAAATTCATCCCAACAAGGCCTATGTAGATACCACCTGGTTCACTGAAAAGTGACGAAATTCAGGACGAAAAACCTGGGCGATCCCTTGTAAGGGTTGTTTTCAACATCTATTTTTGAAAAAACGGAAGTTGACTTGATGCACAACTTGATGAACATCTTGAACCAATCCATAATATGAGGTCAAAAGAGAACTATGCACAATGATAAAAATATTCTTGCCACCATAGCGAAAAGCACATTTTTGAATAAAACAGCGTTAAAAACAGTTCCCTACATCTTAACGAACTCAATGATGAACATCTTGGAGTTCATCAAGATGCCACATCAATGGTAGGCCTTTGTTTCTGCCAGCTGAAGTTCGCCCCCCGAGGCGCAAGTTGCAGAGGGCCAACTCCCTCTGGCGCGATGTGGGACTGCCGGAGGTGGAAAAAAAAACGTGAGTGATTTGCGAAGGGAATGCGTTGAATTCATGTTAAATCACATGGAGCTTTCTTGAAATGGGGGGGTACCCCCAAAACCATCCAAAACCATAGGTTTCAATTCTAAACTGGTCTCATTTTTGATGATTTGGGGCTACACCCATGACTTCGGAAACCTTCACGCGGAGTTTTGGTTGATTCTGAGATCCAGCACATAAAGTTGACATGACTTGAAAGATCCTGATGGCCCCAAAGACGAGACCGGGGGCAGGATGACAGCAAGGATGACGTCTACAAAGTTGCAGACATCAAGGTGCATGGGAAAAACCTCGCCAAGTTGTGACTGGGTCGGGGTCAAGGCACTACGAGTGGTTTTATGTTGGACGAAAAAAACACATGCTTGGTACATGACTTGGGAGCCTTGTCTCAGGGTGCAATAAACAACAGGCCAGCAACATGTTTGACATTTTTTTCTGACACTGCTCCGTTGTCATGGGTTTCACCCTGTTCGAAGTGGACCTCCATTTCCTTCCCCAAGCTGGTAGCCACAGTTCATCAGGCTCTGCGAATTGAGTGCAGGCAACATTTTAGGAGAAACCACTATCTTTCAATTTCACACTATACCAAGGAACCATAAGTCCTGCAAATTGTCCCTTCTTGCCCATGGGAATGTTAGTTGGAATGAAAGCCTCCGGTTTTTCTTATCTTTTCCTGCCCCTTGGATAGGCAGCTGGTACCATCCAGAAGACTGTCCTTCAGTTCATCAAGGAGGGCGCCGGCGATGCCTTGTGGTGGGAGGACTGGGACGGACACCGAGCACCGGGGGGGTGGCAGTATATGGAAAGATCCCTGACAGTTCTTGTCATGATGCATCTATGATTGTTGACGTTTCTATTTGGGCCACGTTTGCATAGACATACACATAATATATATATATATTATTATACTATATATATCATATCATATACCTGGACCACCCAGTGGTACAGATAAATGTGTGAGAGGGGAGGTCTCGCACACATTTTGGCAACTCGAGCGCATTTTTGTTTTGACCACTGGCCTCGAGCACATTTTTGTTTTGACCATAGTTTGGGACCAATGTGGCATGTTGAGCATCTGCCAGCTCCAGCAGCCATTTTTTGCACGGTACAGGGTAGCACCACCATGTCACTGGGTGAGTTGGGAGGCAATGGGTGTGAGACTCAATGATGCTTTGCATGTTTCTGCATGCATTTTCTGCAGTATGCATGTTAATTAAGCAGAGTGCTTTTGCAATTTGTTTGTTTCTGACATGTTTTGTGTATCTCTCTCTCTCTCTCTCTTTCCTTCTTAGGTCCGACTGTTTGACCTTGGGGTTGTGAGCCTTTGTGGGGTCTGCATGATGCAGCATGTGGTTGTGAATCTAAATTTGTGCATGGTTGCGAGCTTCACTACAGAGATGGACCATCCTAAGCAAAGTTTTCATTGGACTCAGCGGGGCCTCCCAGCTGTGCCCTCATGCGTTTGAATGCTTGTTTGTGATGCGGGGCATGCAGCATGCTGTCAAGACTGCTGCTTTTCAATGTTCTGGTTGTTTCACGTGTTGGAACAATTTGGCCTTGCAGCTGTGACTGTGCTGTTGTGTGCTGGTGATTGCGTTTGAGCAACCCGCTATGCTCGCGACTGCTTGGGCAAATGACCCTGTCGTGAAGCTCATGGCAGTGAATCATGCGGTGTCAAGAATCCCTAACAGAGTCAAAATCAACAAATGATGCTTGCATGATTTGTATGGAGAGATGTGCAAACTTGTTGGGCTTGCAGTTCATGCAAGTGGCCCCTTCATTCTGGTGAGTTTAAACTGCTTTCTTGGGCTGGGCTTGGGTGCTGTCAAAGAGAAAGCGGAGCAAGTTGGCCATGCTGTGAAGCACAAGGTTTGTGCCCGTCACTTCCAATGATTAGACAAGCTGTTGATTAGTTCTTTGCCTTGGCATTGCCACGGAAACATGAGGTTTGCAGCATTGGGTTTGCATCTTGTTGTGCTTCATGCTTGTGGCATCTCAAGGACAATTGCTGTGCACCAAAACAAGAAGATTGCAAAACATAAGGCGAAAGGTTTCCTTAAACACATGTGAGGACACATCCAGGCGTTCCTCCGCATCTGACAAACAAGGAGGTTTTTGAAATGCTCCCATTGGGAGACCCTTGGCATGCCTGGCACATGTTGGAGGCGTCGGATTACTTATGCACACATCCTCGTACCAAGATCTTCGTGGGAATCGTGTTTGAACCATTTTAAGACACGGAGTTGCGAAAGACTTTAGGGGGCTGAGAAAAGTGTTGCGATGTCGCTGAGAATGGTGGTTTGCAACCATGATTCGCATTGTTTGACATGTTTGAGGCGCAGAAACTTGGCGCAAAACGAGCGCAAAATCGCGCAATACGGGCGCAATATCCCGCAAAACGGGCGCAACATCAAAAAGTGTGCCGACCCATGCCTTGAACACCCAGGTTCCATTGCCATGTCGAACCAAAGTAATATGAGCTTGCCCGGATGGCGCTAGCATGAAGAGAAAATGCTTTCGCATTCTCTGTTCTACTTGGAATGTGTTCTGTGCTTGCATCAAAACATGTGCAGTCATGTGTGCTTTTGCGTTGTGCATCATTTTGGAGGCTCAGAAGCATGGCGCACAGACATGACAGAATGAGGCTGGTTCCTTCTGTTTGACGTTTGGTCCTCAATGCGTCAAGTTGCCACGTGTTGCAAGCAAACTATAGTCGTTCTGTGCTTCCCGTGTTTTTCTCCGTTGGCCTAGGCCCCTTTAGAAGGGGCATGAAGGACGCGCTGCCTGTGAAGTTGTTACAGTACAGGATTTCTTGGCTGTGTTATTGGGTCTCACAAGTTCATGCGATTTGAAGTTTCAATGACCATATGGGCCAAAGCAAAGATAAGGTGAGTTCAGGGCCATGGTTAGACTCCACGTTGAGATTTTCATTCGCGCAGAAAATTACAATTTGGGCTCTGAACATTGTTTGGTCCCCGGCTTCCGTACATGTGGTTTTCTGTTTACTTGGTGTCTTCCGGATAACAGCCATTAAACGGTTTGGTTTCGAAAATACTGCAAATTATCTATGGGTTCGGTCCATCCGGCTCAATCCACCGACAATCAGGTGGGTCATCCTGGCATTTCTATGAACATGTTAACTAATATCTGCCAGCGGTGGTTACTTACTTTTGCTTTTCAGGTTTCTTCTCTTCCGGATGCTGGGTATCTTGTGCTTCTGTACTTGTTGCTGCTTGCTCCAATTTCGGCTTGTTTGGTTGCATCATCCGTTCCAGCCAAACGTTGTTGAGGCATAACGTGAATCAGGGCAACAAAAAACCGGACAAGGCCGGCAAGGAGTACAGGGTAACGTTAAAACAGGATGAGGCTAATCAAAGGAGTGCTGGATGCTGTTTTTGTGATCTTTGGCTATTTTTGGCTATCCTCCAGGCAAAAACAGAAGCGTTTATGAGAATGATCCGGGTTGGGTTTCGAAGAAGAGATGCCAGTTTCATACCAATGCCATTGAAGGCCTGTCCAAGGCTCTGGTTGTCGATGTGTGGAAACACAACTCACAACTCCAAGGTCTCATGTTTTTGCCCCTGTCGAGTGTGGATGCTCGAAGTGATGTACTATGCAGACGCTGCACTTGCAACGGTAGTAACAAAAATGCTCGTTATGGGGTTGGAATGTGTGCGATTCACTTGGGACAACGTCGGGGGCCACAATCCTCCGTACATATTTTTGTTTCAGAACTCTACACGAGCATATTTCTTTGAGTCGAGCGGAAAAAAGTGGTACACATTTTTGTGTACCAATGGGAGCTACAGGTATATATATATATATATTATTTCTTTTTTTATTTATTGCACACTGCACACTTGCATATTCACATACTGATATATATATACTTATGATAACCAATATCTTTATGTAACCAAATATTGGAGTCTTTTCTATCTTGGTATATTGCTTGTGATTTCTCTCTCTCTCTATATATATATATACATAAAATATGGTTTCACTTCATATGGCCCTCCAAATCATCATTTAATATAAAGATCGAAAAATATAGAACACCCATTATATCCATATAACATATATAACCCATGATATGATATATATATATATATATATATATACATATATATACATATATATATACATATATACATATATACATATATATATACATATATATATACATATATATATACATATATATATTTATTCAATATCTCAAGCTGCTATTTTAAGACACAGACCACGCCTGCTAGGAAGGCTTTGATGAGGAGGTGAGCCGCAAGTGGCGCTTGGCCTAGGCCTACTGGCAGCGTTTTCCGGATTTTTGGGGAGGAAAAGATGGGAAAATCCATGGGAATTCCACATAAAACTATGGGAAAATCATAGATTAAAAAAAAAACATTGTATACAATTGAAAAAAAATTTAAAGGATGCACTTCGAGGTGTTTCTTTTGCCAGGCTTGATTCAGAAGTGGTTCAAAGTGTTCTTCGGATTTTTGCTGGATACAAAGTGAGCCAGCAGCGCTTCTATAAACATGAGTTTGCTGCTGGATTCGGTCTAGTAGTTTGCCAAAGGAAGTGGAGGCAGCATACGGGCCATAATCACTTAGGGCCATATTGAAGTTTCGCAATGTGGTGCAGCCACAAGTTTAAGCTTGATAATCATAGGCAAGCAGCCTGCTGGCAACATGTCCATGTTTCCATTATCTTCAATTGCAACGCAAGCATATGGAAGCTAGCATGGTCCAGCTATTTCAGCCCAGTTTCAGCACCGAAAATGGGGACCATTGGGGACCTCTGTGAACTAAAGCTGATGCCTTGGTCATCCCCTATTGGGGGTGCAATGGGATGATGTTGATGACCCCTGTCATGGTTGAAAAATCCTGGAATTCCAAGCAACTCAGAAAAGATCAGAAAAGCATCTGAACTTTTGTTTTCAATCCAATGGGATTTTAATCCTAGTTGATGTATGGATTTGAATCACCAATCCGGAAATTTCTGTGTCGAAACATCCGTTTTTTTGGGAAACTTCTTTTTTCATATGGTGGATTCTCCATCCAGGAGAAATTGAGACCGATGTGATGCCCTGGGCAGATACACCGTGGAGAAACATTGCTTTGACCGCGCTTTTCCGCGTGCATGGATGCTATTGCCAGGTGTCAGATTTATTGCAAAGAATCCATTCGGCTGGGTCTTGACGAGCAGAACTTAGGCGGATTCTATTGACTCAAACGTTCAAACGTTTTGACCTTACTAATTGTAACTGATAATTGAACCTTTGAACTAGTATCAAATAGTTCATTCTTGGGTTTCCACTGATTTAGTTGGACCTTACTAATGCTTTTTGCCGAATGGTAGCAACCTGGTGCCACATGCACAACATTTCAACCTGGGAAATATCTGTGGCACATGTGTTCTTCAGAAACCTGGCTGGATTCATGTCTCATCATTTTTTGGAGTATCCCAAAGTATCGTCTGAAACCAATTCGTGGGGCCCCACAATCCAACTAAAGCTGTAAAAAATACCAGTAGGAAACTGCTACCTGGACATGGTTTCCTTGTGTCGCCCTTCGAAAAAGGCTAACCCGGATGCCGCTGATTCGCCGTCACTTCGACGAACTTACCCGTCTCGTCCAGAAGAAGAAAGATGGTGCTGCTGGGGGCAGCTGTATGGTGTTGGACAGGTCGGACAGATGTGTTAAGACACAAATGGGATTCCCGACTGGGGATGGGTCAAAACCATTCAAAACCTATAATTCCATATTATTCCCATATGACTGGAGGATACTGGAGGAATAAACATCCATTAACCAGCTAGTTTCGCTATTTTAGGGTACCTAGGGTGCCAGGGTTTTGACTCATAGCCAAGTATGAGTGTCTAAGAAGATGCACTGTTTCTTTTAGCAGCAACTATGGGATCGTCATTGGCCCTAGGGCCCTAGAACCAACAATGCCTGAGCTCCATGGCGATCGCGGCCATCATGGAAACCCAAAAATTTTCAGAGTGGGTATGGTAAACTCCCACTGAAATGAAGTGGATTTTTTTTCAGCTGTTCTATTTTTGTTGGGTTGCTATACACTGGTAATCAAACGTATAAGTCCGTATAAGTGAATACAGTGAATCTGTTGTATGCCTTCCAGCGATATTTTGGCAGATTTGTAGCTACAAGTGAGGCCAGAAATCCTGATTTCACCACTGCAGCCATGGATGACTGAGAAAAAAATATATTCTTATGACTTATGATTTCTTATGGACATATTTGGGGTAGATATTTGGGCATATATATTTGAAGAAGGATATACATTTGGACGTATATGTGTATAAAGTATTATAATTTTGTACCCCCCTTGGATGCTTTCAGCTCGATCAAACCAAAATGGCTCGAAAACGGCTGGTTGTTCTGGGTGGCCGCCACGGCTCAGTAGGGACAATAGCTTCCACTGCCATCTTTTCACGGCCTCGACACCTTTTTTCATCATGAACTCGCTTCGCCACTGGGCATCATGCGATGGACACATGTCGGGATGATCCTTGAATTTTGATGGATAATATCAGCCAATTCAAGGCGATTAACAATGATTTAATTATATAATACACATATATATATATATATATGCACCTTATATTCTTTTATGTATACGTACCATTGTATACCTGTATGTATATATATTTATGTAAATAAACAGTATCGTACGATGCAATGCCATACACCAAGGATGGATATTTTGAGTTGGGGCTCTGCATCTAAGGCCCATCCTCCACAGTTTTGGCGCAGAAGTTGGCCTGCGGCCCCAAGGGCGGTTTGATCTATCCATAGGATAGGAATATCACCATTGAGCAACATCCCTTGGGGAATCTGACCAAGATAGTTATTTAACTTGATCCAGAAACACTTTGGGAGACTCGAGGCTTTTTGTATTGTGACTTTGAAACTTGTTTTTCTTTTCCATAGTTATGGACCATATTGTTGTTTGCATCATATCCGATCCAACAAGATTTCTTTTTCTCAACCATGTGTTTGTAATGATAGTATATGATAGTAATATTCATCATATGATCAACAAAAAACACCTACTGTATTTTTGAGATTATCTGGGAGCCAAGCACCTCAAACTGCCTGGGCCATAAGGTGCTGGCTCACTAATACGTAAAATGGTTCTGTACGTAAATTACATAGATATTATGAATATATAATATGTGTATATCTATTATATATTTTATGCGTTATATATATATATTATGCCAGATGTTATCTTAATGTATATTCGACAATACTTAAATATGGTGTTGTCTACAATAGAATGGATTGGTTTAGAGGGACCAATCTACAGAACACCATCCATTTTCCCATGGGAATGTGGGGTTGTCGGTTTCAAGTTTCCCTTAAACCAGTCCATTGAATACTATAACTGGTTGGTGGTTTGGAACATTTTTTTATGTTCCATAATTATATGGGAATCATCGTCCCAACTGACTATATAATATTTTTCAGAGGGGTTGAAACCACCAACCAGATAATGTTGGCTGATGATTTGAACTGTTTTGTATGTCCCGTCCAAATGCAATGATCCCATTTGCTGGACTGGGGCGCTGGTGGCCTAACCGCCAATCAGAATGGCCCTTTTAGCGTTCTCAACGGTCCATCAATTATAATATACATTACTATACATAATTTACATATAAATCACATAAACATGATATTCATATCATGAGTAACACCCTGGGCATCCCTGAGCTATCTTCATGGCCCATCAATGCACCAACACACTGCCCTGGCAGGGCTCCGCCTTTCGAATTGCAGGGGTCCGTGGCTTCTCTTCGTTGCAGGTGAAGGCCCCTTGGTGATTCATGGGGAGAGTAACCAACCGCTGCAGCGCTGCAGCGCTGCAGCGCTGCGCAGGTTGATGACTTTTGCTTCCACGTTGACAAGAACCTTCCCAAGGATGGTAAGCAGGTGGCCGATGACCGCGTTGTGTGACCGCGTTGTGTGACCTGTGGCGACCTCTACCGTTAAACCCCTGGGATGGTCGGCAAACCATGGCACGGTAAAAACATCGGTGATGATCCATGAAGTTGCTGGCCAGAAGGGACCCAGTCTGGCCAGATTCTCGATTAGGATTTTGAATATACTCTTTTTATTCACTGTCCACTAAAAATTCCACTTCAAAAAACACTTCAGGCATCACCTCAGTAGATATTCTCACCATCTCATTTTGTGTTAGACCCATGACATGTGGAATTTGAAAAAGACTCCCTGTTGGGATGATGACCTGAGACAGGTCGTGTTTGCAACAGCTTGGTTGGCCACTGACAACGTCTTTGTGGTGGGGCGTCCGAGGGGTCCAGTTGTGTTTCCCGGGACAGGGACTCCTTGGGTTTGTGTATTCTTGTGCCACAATGTTTGCTGTAATAGGGAAAAATATATGCTAAACTCTTGGAAATTTATGGGTCTACTTTAACACAAACCCTTGAATGTGCAATAGTCGGAAGTTGGATGGTATATATATATATATCCAGATTGGGGGATGATCATGAATTCATTTAACAGGGATTTATACACCCGTCAGAAGGAGTCCCTAATGATGGGATGACCATAAACCATATGTATTTTTTTGACCATCGCACACATAGTCCCATGATGGCCAAGCACTTGTGACGCAGGGGAAGAACCCTGACATCACTATGGTTAACCTGGGTAGAATATGGTAGATTTTCCTCTTGTCACTGGAAGTTGGAGCACTGAATATGACTTGTGATATAGAACTTGTATCAACTTGTATCCTTGTGGTAAACTGGATCTGACTTCCTTAGTTTCACCATTTTGTCGCCACGATTTTCAAGCTTCGAGCGCAGACATCGCCCCAATGCGAAAGGCCCTGATGCGAAAGCATTTCCCAGAGGTGTTGGACGGCGGGGACCTCAGGACCTCGTGATCAGGTGACTTTGACTCTTCCACAGTCTGTCGGTCTGTTCCAGGTCCATGTTGAAAACTGAAAACGTGGATTTCTTTCTCCATGAGGGATGGTAACCCGCTAGGTTTCAATACGCCGAATGGTATGATGATGTATCATCAACCAGAGTCATTGGTACATCATTTATACCAGAGAGCTTGGATTCTCTTAAGCTATGCCTACTATACCACGTGTCTAGCTTCACTTTTCGACATTCCTTCACATCCTCATTCATAGCTTGAATCAGAACATACACTAAATTTAAATCTTAGTGCTGTACAATTCCTATTTCATTTTGGTGGTTTCGAGGCTAATTCTCTATTTTTATGGCTCCTTTGGCCAAATTAAAAAAAACCCTGCATTTTTTCCAGAAACTTCTTCCGTGACGTCACGGCAAGGTATGAACTTGGTAGCCATTGATACCATGCATCTCTTCCCAACTACTCTGGAATGTGCCAAGCTAGTTGAGGCGTGGGGCTGTTTATGACACCTCTAACATCTGCTGGTTGATCATGTTGGAATCCGGCTACCGGGAAACAGTTTGCGGAATCCCCTATGAATGGGCATTTTGATCTAGGAATCTAGGAAAATCATCAATAAATGGGGAAATGTTCATTGCCATATTTGATTTGCGGAGAACAAAGTTTTTAAAGTGGCCATGAATGGGGATATTTCAGACACAGTAGTTTGGCTTACTGTAGTGGTTTTCGTGGCAAATCGACGATTGTCATATCTTCAGCCATTTGAACCCTAAAATACTGTCCTGCGTGGACCAAAATAGGTCCTTAAAACTATTGCATTGTGGATGATTTGATGAGGCGGTCCACACCTGTGCATTTTGTATTGGCAAAGGGACAAGTGGACAAAACAACGCAAGAGTTCCCGTGGAACTAAGCATTCACGGTTTGCAGGCTGTTGCAATTTTCTGTGCTGACTGCAAAATGCTGCAGTGCAAATATGTCTTTACTCAGAAGTTGTACAAGACTCGTGGAGTTTCGTAGTCTTGTAGATACTGCAAGTGCTAGGAGTATTTGGTTGCAGGATTTGCAAGGATATGCAGTGGTATCAGTGGTCTACTTCCTTTTGAGACCCCCTGCCATTTAAGGGAAATCTGCCAGTCCCCTCCAAATTTGTAGTGAATCCCCAACGCTTCAGCAGCTTCACTTCGACAGGCAAAGTATGGAAAGAAGGCAACACTTGTCGTTTGTGGTCGGGATTGGTCCAGGGTGCTGTTGCAAAACTGAGGTGCCCCTTGTGGAGTACCATCATATCCCACATGTTGATGAGATTATTCTATTATATTTTCGATTATATCCCCATTGTAGTATAGTAGAGACTTAAATCCCATGAATAATTATCAAATCTATAATGCCTCATCATCTTCCATTTTTTCAAGTCGGACCCTCTGACCCTTTCATGTCCCAAAAAATTGGCTGTTGCTTCTTGGGCGCCATTCGCCCTTTGGAGCCTCGAGGCACTGTGGAAGATGCCGGCTGGCGTGACCACGTGCCGTGCCCAATGATTCCACCATTCGGTTTCCACTCGCTTTGAAAATAACCATGTTTAAAAAAGGTAAATCATCTATAAATTGGCCATTTAACTTTTATCTCTAAGTCAGGATTATCAATTTTGGGCTACTTTGTGAATACAGTGATTCTCCATGTAGAGACCCAGTAAATCATCTATTATTATTGGCCATTTCTCTTAGCTATAATGGAAAATCACCATTTTTAATAGGTAAATCATCTATAACTGGGCCATTTTCAATAGCAAACTGTTAATTTACCAGAGGCTATGCCAGTTGTCCTGTTCCGAGGCTCGATGAGTTCATCGCCAAGTACGGCGACTGCGAGGCAGCCAGTTGGGGCTAAGAATTCTTTGTTTCCCATCCCACATGATAGCACACTTACACTGTAAGCTGTTATAGTATTTGTATGTAATTATTGAAAAATACATATATCAATGTTATTATTCAAACTATTTATAGCTAGATCTTGGTACTTTGAAAACCATGTCTTGTGTTTGGCAGCAGAAACTGGTATTGTATTGGATTTCATTGGGACAATCATGGGCAGCAGTCAGTTTAGAAACAGCCCCAGAGGAATAGGCCCAGCCGCCCTATGACTTCCTCTTGATGCCAGCACTGAAGCCTTGAAAGCTGAGAGAAGTTGAAGAGCTTTGGATGTTTCTCATTTTTAATGGGATGTTTTTTTGGGACTCGTAAAACATGGTAAAACCATCAATAAACCATCGAACTATGGAGAACTTCATGGGATTTCACCAGCTATGATGATCCCCAGGACTTTCCTGAAAGCGTAAACCAATCCATTGACGTCTGTATATCTATTTTATAGATAATTATTATATCATGAGAATTAATTATATATCTATCTATGAAAAAACATATATTATCTATCTATTCTATATCTATATTATATATCTATCTATTAATATATATATATTGTATATATGATCAAAGGAAGTTTAGTGGGAGAAACTTCCGTGTTACGGACTTTTAGAATGTAAAGAAAGAGTTAGTCAAAGAAACAGTTAGTCAAAGAAAGAGTTAGTCAAAGAAAGAGTTAGTCAAAGAAA
>Ga0126342_10004124_pt1 | contig 24553 bp, 31 predicted proteins | sample Cyp1metagenome_FD_92528 | JGI IMG/M metagenome (GOLD analysis project Ga0126342, IMG submission 92528) | Coral microbial communities from Lord Howe Island, Old Settlement Bay, Australia - Cyphastrea 1 metagenome | ecosystem: Host-associated > Invertebrates > Cnidaria > Coral ...
ATTGGGTACGACAAGGCGTAGTGCTCTACTCATTGCTTTTGAATTTGTGCCTGTGTTTTTGTTTCGACCTAATACCTATGCGGGTACATGCATGAGTATTGAGCACATTTATATGCGCCCTTCAAGGCTCAAGAGGTATATACAGAGTAACCCTGTGCACACCACACCGACAGGCAATACGCCGTGAGTAAAAAGGCTGTGAAGCTGTCTTGGGAAGACGCTCTAGCTGATCTTGAATAGACGCTAGTGCCCCTCTTCACCCCCTCCCCCCTGTGGTGTGGTGGGGGTGTGGTATGGTATGTATGGTGTGTATGGTCGGTCTGGTATGGCATGTTTGGAAAGTATGGTATGTATGGTAGGTATGGTATGTATGGCATGAATGGTTGGTATTGCACGGATGGTAGGTATGGTATGTAAGTCTGTTGGATATGGTATGTTTGATATGACAGTATGTATGGTACGTATGGTTACTATGTAAGGTAGGTATGGTATGTATGGCATTGTATGGTAAGTGTGGTAGTTATGTTTCATATGTATGGTATGTGTGGTATGTATGATAGGTATGATAGGTATGGTATGTATGGCATCATTATATATAAGATCATTTATATATATATATACACATATAAATATATATATATATATATACATATAAATATATATATACACATATTTATATATATATAATATATATATTTATATTTATAGTAGGTCATAATGGCCTTTCCAGCTGTTCAATGCCCTGATTTGCTTCTTCCTGGTATTTTGATGTAGTTGTTCTTCTTGTTCTTCCTTGGCTGTCTTCATTCATCCTGGCAGCCAGCTTCCTGCATGATGGCCCAGCGTGAAAATGCATTGAGGCTTAGTGAGGCATGGTCTAAGCGTTCTTCATGTCGCGCCAAGTGTCCAAAGTCATGCAGCCGTTTCATGTCGTTTTTTCCATCTACAGTACAAGTCGTCAATTGCGGGAGCACGATCTCAGGTGTGGACTTTGTCTTCTTGATTGACATGGTCCTGCAATTTTTCACCGCCTATGTCCGAAGAACACCCAGAGGCACTCTCTGCGGGCACCCCCAAGTGCATCAACCCGTTCAACTGAGTGATTTCTGCGGCTTTGTTATTTCTCCCAGCCGCTGGATACGTTGAAAGGAGCACTATATATGAACAGAAAACACCAACTTGATCATTATTCAATTGATTTGATTCAGTGTCAGGGCATGCCTATGCATGCGCCACTTTGCTAGGAGCGCCTTTTCGTCCCACCCACGTCGTGGTTCCAAGTTTTATTTGTACGAGAGTTGGACTCCTCCTTGCTTCAGACCACTGAGCGAAAGTGAGCCAGGTGATGAATTGGAAGTGCGAAGCAGCAAAATCGTACTGCACTACTTGTCGACACTTTGGCAAAAACTGGTCATTGATGACCCTGTTTGGGCTTTGTATTCCCAGCAACTATCTTGCACGGACCTCATGGCATGCTTGCTCTGCTACAGTATCGCAACCCGTGAATCTGAGCAAAGACTGCATAGAAATGGATTAGGAGGATCGAACCACCACCGATATCGCATAACGAGTGGATACAGGTGGCATAATATATCAGAAACAGCACAGCGACATTTTTTGACTCAGGACTTGGTTCGTGCTGGACTTCGTCACGCTGATTCCCTTCGAACTGGTCGCACTGCTGGGTGGCTCCAATGTCGAAGAAGCTTGGATGAAAGCCACAAAGACCGCCCGCAACGCAAGACCCGGTTGGTGAAAACTAGTGGTTTGGACAACTCAGCGTGGCAGTCCCAGCGTTTAAGAAAACAAAGAGAGTGGGGACTGATGAGGGGTGGGGGTTGAAACGGTAATCGGCCGAATTACGGGAAAAAAGAGGTTCAAAATTAAGCAGCAGGTCAGCTGTCCCCGTTTTGTTCCAGAATCAGTTTTTCCCTTTCAGAGTTTCAAATTTCAATAAGGCCACTTGAACCCGTGTTTGTTTCATAAATGATTTTACCATATTTTACCTGCATACCCAATGGTTTTTTTCCATAACTATTTTTTGGGGTGTCAAACTGCTGGTTGGCCTGGCAAAAAATAAACAATGTCACAGTCCAACCTACATTTTAGATCATTTAGTACAAGGCAAGACCAATAGCATTTGGCTAGTTTGTACCAATAATGCTCAACTCAAGTTTGAAATTAATGCTTTACCAATAGCATTTGGCTAGTTTGTACCCTCATGTGTGGGGCTCTTGGGGGCGAGTATTATGCTCTTTACTTCAAAGATAGAAGCTACTACCCATAATTATATAATACCCGGGTTCTATTTAAAATGACCGGTTGGTGACAATAAGATAGAAGCAATACAGGTTTAGGTGGGTCAAATACTTGCAGTGACTTGCTTGTATCTGAACAGACGCTGCAAATTATTAAATATTGAAGAACTGCGGTTTTTTGAGTTTGGGGTGATAAACCATGAAAACTTGTGGGAAATTGGCAAAACTTGTGCACATGTTTCCAAAAAATGCAAAAAACAATTCGTTTTCAATATGGTTGAAATTTATTTATGATTCAATTTATGGCAACCTGTGGGTGATATCCCTCTCTCTCTCTCTCTCTCCAAATGGTGCATTGTGGAGCACTGCAAGACAAGTGAAGCAAAACAGCTGTTTTCCTGTTTAGGCATATTTCAAACGACACCCAAACGAAACACGATATTCCACTTTGTGTTTCTATTGGGTTTCAATTTCGACACACCCCAATGAACAGAAGCTATTGCTGCACAGTTGCTTCTGCTTGAACTGACCATAGAAAATATCGAAAAATACCGCTGTTGGTGATAAATTATGATCACGTCTCCTTGGTAAATTGATCAAAAGCATCCACATGTGTACGTACCAGACAGAAAACAGATAGGTACCAACGTTGGTCGCCTTTTTAAATCATTATCTTGGTGCTATATCACCCCCCAATTATATCATGGTCCGGTTTTATACGGGATTTAACATGATTTACCATCGACAATGCTTCCCCTCAGTTTTGGCAATATCGTCTTTTGAAATACGCTCCGGGGGTTGGTCGCTTCTGTTTGAACAGAATCCTTATATAATATCTTCTATCTTTGTGTTCCCATATGCAAAGAATTATGAAATATGCAATATTCCGTTGGCAATACATAAATATTGATGGAGAGAGAGAGAGAGAGAGAGACATGACATCTGATGATTTGTTCTACAAGTGTTTTTCCACATAGGGTACATACATATAGCCACTATTTGTCCTTGATTTCTGTACGCGTTGGCAGAATTGCAGAAAGCATGTGGAAGAACACCAAATGTATCTGTAGGATGTAGAGAGTTCACACGCACGTAACTATTTGTTGTGTAGCATTAGGGATTTTTTAGGCCTGCATTTATGTAGACACATTTTTCCATGTTTCCGGACAAAGCGCGTTGAGTGGGAAAAAAATACACCGGCATAGGAGGCCGATGTCGCAGATACAAGCAACAATAGCTATGGAACAGAAACAGATGAGGTCAGACATGATCGCAACTGCAGCAGCAGGACCTTATACATAGATCGTATAGAGGATCTCAGAAGATCTTCAGACAAGAACTTCCTAGGAGCATCCCAGAAGAATTTTCACACAAGCACCAACGCAGAGGATCTTCAAGATCTTAATGCAAGGACCTCTTGAGAAGGATGCCAACAGGATCTCAACAAGATCTTCTCACAAGGACCTGTACGAGATCATGTAAGGACACCTAGAAGATTTCACCAGGACCTCGTCAAGAGCTTCTCACACGGACCTGCACAAGATCATCCAAAGGCCTCCGACAGCATGTCACTAGCATCCCCACCAGATCTTCTCACAAGGACGTGTAAAAGACCTTGACCAAGATCTGCATGCCAGCACCCTGAAAAGAAGCTCACAAGATCGTCATAAAAGGACCTGCTGCTGCTGGAGCGGATCTTACAAAATCTTGATACAAGAACCTCCCAAGAGCCTCCCACGAGAGCTTTCATAGAACCACCTGTAAGACATGGCGCGCAAGATTTTCATGCAAGGACTTCTTGGAGAGGACCTGACCAGGATCTCCACAAGACCTTCTGACAAGGACCTGGACAAGATCATGCAACGACCTCTTAAGAGGACTCCACAAGGATCTCCAGAAGATCTTCTGATAAGGACCTGTGCAAGATCACGCAAGGATCTCGCCGCACCTCAACTGCGAACTCCAGCAGTGCCCACTGAGATCTGGCACTCATGGTTGAGGTCCGGCAGCGTCCATGCCACAGAGAGTGTCAGAATAGATGGCAGGTAGAATGCCAGAATAAAATGTCAGATAGGATGCGGGAAAGAATGCCAGAATGGATGCCAGAATAATTGCCGGACAGAATGCCAGAATGAATGCCAGATAGCATGGCAGAATAGGATGTTAGAATAGATGCCAGAATAGAATGTCAGATAGGATGCCAAATAGAATGCCAGAAAAGGTGCCGGTCAGAATAGATGCCAAGAAAGAATGCCAGATAGAGTGCCAGAGAATATGTCAGAATAGATGCCAGAAAGGATGCCAGATAGAAATCAGAATAGGTGCCAGGTAGAAGGCCAGAATAGGATGTCAGATAGAATGCCCGAATAGAATGTCAGAAAATATGTGCCTTATATACTTCCAGATGAGATGTCGGAAACTATGACAAAAATTTTTGTCACGGTGGGATCACTCGAAGTAAAGTAATTACGTGTTTTTGATATTTTTTGATACTGGAGAGTCAGACAGGGAGTCTTTAATCATTGTTTATTCATGCAGAAGGAACATGAAGGGGGGCTTCAAACCTCCTTATGCGAAGACCTGGAAATCTTGGTTTGTCAGACAATTGTGCCGACGTGAGACTCCATGAGACAAGATTCCAAAGTACTGCAAACGTGGTGTTTTGAGGATTGTGCCTGGGTCGTTCTGAAGTTTTGAGCTCTAAGGAGTTGACCATGATCAAAGTGATCCGTGACTCAGCTGAAAGGCACGTCGAACGGCCTTGGCTCTTTTGTATCGGTTGCACGTAGTTTGCTTGCAAAGAGCAAGGGCCTTGGCTCTTTACGCACCAAACCCTGGAACCGCTGCAGCTAGGGCGTGACTTGTGCTCAGCGCATTAGGAGCTGGTATCTGGGCATTAAAGCACAAATATCTGCGGAGATTTGTGAAGTGTCTTCCCGACATTAGTGACATAATTCCCGACACTACTGACATAACAGTTTTTAACACGCCCCTTTCATATCACATACGATGACAGATGGCTGTGTGACCGCTGCATGATGAAGTGCAGTGAAGGGATCGAGCTTGCGCGCCGAAGATTAGCACTGCGCCACCGACCTTTCTTGCATGAGTGCCAACTTCCTGTGTGCCCACCTCTTGTTGTTGGCAGAGGTCGCTTGAGGATTTTCAACTGCGTACGACCTCTAGGGCACGCGCTGAGAAAACCCATGGGCATGTGCTGGAGTCAGCCCTATGAGACGAAGATGGCAGTGGTTAGGCACTGGGACGAGATGGCGTGAAACATGAAACATGTCTGCATTGACATTTAGGGGCTGCAGATGGAACTTCGACGAGCCGCTGGGCCCGGCACTCAATGTAACGTCATCACTGGCAGCTGCCTTGGGGAACTTCTCTGCCCACCCGACATGGGAGACATCAGATCATCCAGGCTGCTTTAAGACAGCGCCAAAATGAAAGTTGCTGGTCTATACCTACACAGAGCTCGTTTGACAAATGTGCACCAGATGGCATTGCAGCGGTTGGCCCTGCGAAGACCAGTCGCGACAAGGAACCCTTTCTTTACGGAAAGGACAATGTCTAGTCCCGGACATATATGCCGGCGACAACATGACTTTTGAGACATAACGAGGCCTTGGACATGGATGAAGATGCAGCATATTAGGAGGAGTTTGAAGTGGGAACGGTGCCCAACGAACACGACGATACGTCCAAAAGGCCAGACCTAGGGCCAGAAGCCCTTTGAAAGGCCAAGGGCAAGAGTTTTACGAAGCAAGCGACCTCCGTCAGGAAAAGGCAGAGCCAAGGCGACCTTGGGTATTGTCAAATGCCTGCGATCTGGAATTAGCAGGTCATTATGCCCCCAACCATCCCCAAACTGTCAAACTCAAAGCATGGATCCAAGCGGCTCAGGGTGAACATGGTCGCAGATGGCGACAGCGACGTCCAGCAGGCCTGCATGCGAGCAAGACAGATACGGGAATTCAAGGTCGCGGTGGTTTTCGCCGGCTCAAGACGTATGCTCATGGCTGGCTTTGACATCGCACCATCAAGGCATGGACACGCACCAACAGCTTCAGATTTGGTTGGCACTGGCTCACTTCGCGTGAAGTGTTCAACAGAAACATCACGGTCTCACGTCGCCACTGGAAAGGTCCAGTTCCTGTTGGGCCGACTTGTGAACTAGCATGAACAACCAGTATCCATCGCCTGTGCCAACAAGAAGATCAAGTGCGGCCAAGAAGCAGCAGGCGAAGGAACTCATGAGGAAAGGTCATGGGTGCCAGGCAAAATATCTCACTTTGCCAGTGGCAACTTTGTCCTGAGGATCGTTCATTCAAGTTGCCAAGAGTCTGTAGGCCGAGTCCTAGCGCGGAATGCCAAGCCCTATCTCCAGCCGACAGGACTGGAGGAGTTGCTCCTGTTCAAGAACTATTTGATACATTTGCCAAGGAAAAGGCCAAAGAAGAGCACTTGTGAATCATGCAGAAGACAGACAGACAGCAGCTTCAAAGCTGACTGCAGCTCACACGCCGGTGGTGCTAGTGACAGCAAGAAACATCAAGGCTGTCAATGACCGCAACCCTTGGTCCAGAACAATGAGGACCAAATTTTCCTTGGCGAGACTTACGGCATGAATGCACGAAAGTGGATGCTGATCATGGCGACCATTTTCGTCATGCGTGTCGCGCATGATGGGATCACTCGAAGAAAGTAATTTGGTACATGTGGTTTTTGACCTACCCCGCCCTACTGTGAAGCGTCGGGCTTTGCATTTTGTCCCGTTTGTCCCACTTGCTTCCCCAGTGATTTTCCATCTCCTTCCTTTCTTCCGTTACCTTCAAAGAGAAAGTTTCCCGGTGTCTCCACTTGTCTTCCTACCCAACTTGTCCCCACCTGCCGCACCTGCCTGTCTCCTTTCTTCACGGTTGACTTCTCTTCGGTTTCATCTGGCTGCCTTGTGGCTGCCCTGGGGCTTGCCTCTTTCTGCAGCATCTCTCGCTTCGTTCTTCGAGCCATCTTCCTTCTTCTGGCTCGCTGCGGAGGATGAATTCTTCCGTCTCGGTGCCTGTATAGTCCGCTACCATTCTTCTCTTGGCTGCTTTGGGCGAAAGATTTTCCTTGGTCCCCAATTGTTTCCTCACTCCCTTCCCTTCCTCGCATTCCATTTATATCCAGCATATACCTGGTGTTTTCCGGTTGTTCGTATATCGCGCTTGTCTATTTGTCTCCCGGCTTCTATTTTTTCAGTGGTTGTCTTCCTTCTTGTGGCTGTCTTGGCACAGGAGGTTTTGCCTCCTCCACCCTTTACCCTACGCCCCCCGCGCGAGTGCCATGCGCAGAGGAAAGAAGCAAACAGCACCAAGGGGGCTGCGAAGGGCAAACGGTGATCTGAAAGTTGGTTTTGCTTGCGCTCACCAAGGCGTGTTGCGGCTGCTGAAGCTAACCCGTTTGGCTCGCGGCTCCAAATTGGCACAGAGGCATTTGGCATTTGCATCGCGCGCTTTGCAGCAGCTGGGAATGGGAATGAATGGCTTGCCGTGCTTTCTGCCTGCTAGATTTCCGGGATCAGCGGTTTGTGGCTGCAGGCTGGAGGCTCCGATCTCACTTCCGTACCAACATCTGGCGCTCCTGCGTTGCGTGTTCGCCCCTTGGCAACCATTGCACCTGTGGCATGAACTTCTAGATTAGGTTTAGGTAAGGATAGGCAGTCTCACTTGCCAGGGTGCCGCTCGTAGTTTCAATGTCCGCATCCTGATCATGTTTGGAATTTAAATTTCTCAAGCCAAGGTCGTTTCTTCCATGACAGGGGTCGGCAACCATAATAATGAACTGTATCAACATTGACACATGTTGGTTGCAATCAACTTTCTTTTGCAGCTGATCTTACGAACTGATGTGGGGTGTTGGGTCAGTGTTGGGGTTGCACTTGGATCTCTTTGCTGTCTGCGTCTCTTTTAGAGCACCTACAAAGACTGGCTGGAGAAGACTGAGATCCTGGTTCTTCTTTGCCATTGGCTGGCTAGTATTTGGGCAACGACCATATTGCTCGTCCCTCGTGGAACTCCTACATGGATTGATGACATTGACACTCGGCAGGTAAAAGGCTCTTTCCGGATGCAACATGAAGCATGCGAATGCCGGCCCCCAAAATCTGGAACGCATGGGGAAATGTTGGTAAATCCGAGTGTGGTTGGGGAAAAGATGCAAGAAGATATGACTTTCAGACCGGCACCGACAGCAGCAAGTGCATCACTTGTTGAGGACGTGAAGGTGCAGGAAGGACAAAGGGAAGACTTGTGATGTTTGGGGCCATGATCAATTCAGTGCTAATACGGCGGCTAGCAAAGTGGCGATGACTTGCCTTTTAAAGTCTTTGAAAAGTGTCGGAACATTTGCAAGTTTCATGACATATTTGCAAGTTTCATGCATTGACCACAAGATTTTCAAGCGTTTCATCAACGCAGGCTTCAAATATTTGTGCATATATATATATATTGCATTGCGTTTGGAAAGCGTCTCCCGCGCAATTCGAGGCAGCTGTAGATGAGGGCTTTGGAATTGACACCCGAGCACATCCACTTCGTATCTATATCGCATCCTTCTACTTTTGCAGCTGCGTGGCCTTGTTTCGTTTTTGCGACAGAAGACATGACGCAAGAATGTCGGAGGATATTCACATTTCTCCAGTCTGCATGTCACATAGAGAAAGAAAAGAGCAAGCACATGCTGTTGACAAAATCAATGGATAGGTCAAGTTGTGCAGGATCATGCCTGGCTGTTTGGAGAAGATAGCTGCACATGCGTCGAACTTTGTTTTCAAGGCTACACCATGACTTCTGTGGGGTATGGTGATATTGGACCGCAAAATGTCTCGGAGCGGGTGGTGTGCACTCTGATTGCGCCTTGGTTACGTAGAACTTTGTTTCCCGAAAGCCCGAAAACCTGACATGCAGCCATGAAGCCGGAAACGGGTGAAAAACTTGTGGTCGAAGATCCGTGAAGCGATCTGCAGTCATAGCCAGAAGCCATAGACAGTGTGGCAATTCTATGTTGAAATCTGTGGTGCGCAGGCATGGTTCGAAAAGATCAGTTGAAGCTGAAAGTAACTAGAGCTGATAATATTATATTTGCTAAATCCGACATGAACAGGAAAGCTATGATAGAGATACAGTTGGCCATGACAGCGATGGAGAGAGGGAGAAGGGGAGGGAAAGAGAGAGAGAGAGAGAAAGAAAGAAAAGAAAAGAAAGAAAAGAAACAGAAAAGAGAGGAAAAGAAAGCAGAGGAAAAGAAAGCAGAGAAAAGGAAAAAGAGAGGAAAAGAAAAAGAGAGGAAAAGAAAAAGAGAGGAAAAGAAAGCAGATGAAAAGAAAAAGAGAGGAAGAGAAAAAGAAAGGAATAGAAAAAGAGAGGTAAAGAAAAAGAGAGGAAGAGAAAAAGATAAGAAGAGAAAAAGATAGGAAGAGAAAAAGATAGGAACAGAAAAAAGAGGAGAGACGGGGGAGGGGAGAGGGGAAAGGAGAGAGGGGAGAGGGGAGAGAGACAGAGGGACGGGAGGGGAGGGGAGGGAGAGATGGAGGGAGAGATGGAGGGAGAGATGGAGAGGGAGCGATGGACGGAGGGAGAGGTGGAGAGAGAAAGAGAGAGGGAGAGAGAGCGAGAGAGCAAGAGCGCGGAGGTAGAGAGGAGAGGAGAAACGAGGAGAGGAGGGGAGCTGAGGGGAGCATGGTTAGTTTCGTAGGATAAGAACCTCAGTGTCAAATTTTAGAGAGGTGAGCTTGGTAAGAACTGGTTTGCCAGAGATAAGTTTGGAGATGTGGCTGGGATTGTTTTGCTTGGTAAAAGTTTGAGGGTAACAAGCGCGGAGATTTTTTGATAGCCACAGCCTTGCGGGAATTAAATTACAGTCAAGAATATATGTGTTCGTTCTTGTATGTACATACATACATATATATGCGTGTGTCTACGTACATAATTTTGAATATATTATATATATACATATATATATACATATATATATATGTATATACATATATCATATATAGATATATACATTCAAATATCACAAAAGGTGTTCGCTTGAGCGCAGTTGTCACAGAGATAAGTGATAAGTGATTGAGATCAGGTTGGATAGAGATGAGTTTTTCTAGGGAAAAGTTCAATAGAGCGAAAAGGGATGTAGACAAATTACAATGGAAATAAGTGGGTGCTGAATGGCGAGGAGGTGGAAGAGGAGGACGAGGACGCAATGCAACACAGACTGCGAACATTTTGGCATTTTGATAGACAAACATTCGCATTGTATAGTTGCTTCGATTTTGGCCACCACTGCCAAGGCATGAAACACCGTTTTTTATTGCATTTTTGTATGCATCCGCCTGGCCGATGTAGGCAAGTATTAGCTTATTTTGTTTTTTCCCGTTTGTTTGCTTCATTTTGGCTTAAAGCATTATGTTTGCCAATGAAATTAATCATTTACTTTGTTTGCAAGTTGTAAGTTGCTGTTGTTGTTGCTGTTGTTGCTTGTTGTTGCTTGTTGTTGCTTGTTGTTGCTTGTTGTTGCTTGTTGTTGGTTGCTGGTTGTTGGTTGTGGGTTGTGGTTGTGGTTGTTGTTGTTGTTGTTGCTGTTGTTGTTGCTGTGGTTGTGGTTGTGGTTGTGGTTGTTGTGGTTGTTGTTGTTGTTGTTGTTGTTGTGGTTGGTGTTTGGTGTTTGTTGTTTGTTGTTTGTTTTTTTTGTTTGTTGATTTTTGTTTGTTGTTTTGTGTTTGTTGTTTGTTGTTTGTTGGTTGTTTGTTGTTTGTTTGGTTGGTTGTTTGCTGGTTTGTTTGTTCGTTCGTTCGTTTGTTTGTGTGTTTGTTTGTTTGTTTTTTTGTTTTGTTTTGTTTGTTTTGTGTTTTGTTTGTTTGTTTTGTTTGTCTGTTTGTTTGTTTGGTTGTTTGTTTGTTGTTTGTTTGTTTGCTGTTTGCGTGTTGTATGTGTGTTGTTTGTTTGTTGTTTGTTTGTTTGCTTGCTTGCTTGCTTGTTTGTTTGTTTGTTTGTTTTGTTGTTGTTGTTGTTGTGGTTGTGGTTGTTGGTTGTTGGTTGTTGGTTGTTGGTTGTGGTTGTTGGTTGTTGGTTGTTGGTTGCAGTTGGCAGTTTGCAGTTTGCAGTTTGTTTGATTATTTTTGTTGGTTGTTGGTTGTTGGTTGGTTGTTGGTTGTTGGTTGTTGTATCTTGGTTGTACGTTAGTTGTTTTATTTTTTGTTGTTGTTGTTGCTGCTGCTGTTGTTTTTGGTGTTGTTTTTGTTGGTGGTGGTGGTGGTGGTGTTTGCTACTGTTGTTTGTTACTGTTTTTGTTGCTGTTGTTTGTTACTGTGGTTTGTTGCCTGTTGTTTGTTACTGTTTTTGTTGCTGTTGTTTGTTACTGTGGTTTGTTGTCTGTTGTTTGTCGTCAGTTGTTTTTTTACAGTTGTTTGTTATTTGTTTGTTGTTTGCTGTTGTTTGTTCTTGCTTGTTCTTGTTTGTTGTCGTTTGTTGTCGTTTGTTGTTGCTGTTGTTGTTGCTGTTGCGGTTGTGTTTGTGTTTGTGCAGGTGTATGTGCATGTGCATGTGTGCGGGCATTTGCATGTGTGTATATATATGATTATATATGTGTGTGTGTGAAACATCTGAATAGATGCAAAACTTCTAATCGTCGTCGTTCAGGTTTTACACCGATGGGTTTTTATTTAGTTTTCAACAGCAGGGGGTGCCGGGGGCACTGATGAGACCGGCACTAACAAAGACACTCATCAGTTGCCTATGTTATCGATGGGGACGCTCATCGACATATCTGCTCCATTTTTTCATTTTTTCATGTCAATTGTGTTTGCAATGGGACGTGGCTAACCAAGAACCACCGTGCCGTTTCCAAACCACTTGTTTCCACACCACTTGTTTTCAATTTTCTCGTGCTGCACGGTTTTCGCAATCTGTCAAGGTGGGAACGATGTGGCTTTGTTGAAAGGGGAAGTGTCACGTTCCAACCCATTTCCTCTAGCTCTGACTATGGCGATGGTAGCTCTTTGATTTTTCTCGGGTCTTTTCATTGACCCATTCCTGTCAGGTATAACTGGAGTGTTTTTGCACGTAAGACGCATTCCACATCAGAATTCCCAATGATTGTTCTGAGCAAGTGTGTGATTCATGCTGGATTCGTCATGGTGGCATGAACCCTTGGGGGAATACCTTTCTAGGTAGGAGTCTCGATCCTTTGACTTGATCTCTGAATTTACATTTTTCAACCTAGTAATTCGTTTAAGTAAAGTGAAACAGCTGGCCTTCTTTCACTGTCTCACTTGTCGCCTGTCGTGATGTTGAACAGTTTGCCGCTGTGCCTAGCCTCACCATTTAAAACTCGCAAGGATTGGTAGACTGAAGCTGTGACAACACTCTCCTTTTTGCTGATGCGACTAATCGCTGCCATTTTTCGCATCATTTCATGAGAGTTGAAAGGCCAAGGACATGCTTTCCAGGTGTGGTCACTTCCTTCTGGTTACTTTGGTGAGGTTTAAATGTGCACGTAATTCGAGGGTTGACCACGTCAGCTGTTTATGGGGTTGACGCGACACTTTGGCCAGTGTGCCTGATGAGGGGATCCTGCATGACATTGTGGAGGCATCATGGTTTGAACTGTTGTGCTCATTAGTTTTAATTCTATTGTACCTGACGTCACCGTCGTCGCCATGTATCCTTTCGCTGGATGAACAATTCTGAACCGATGTGGAATCCTATGTGGCATTCAACGCCAATGACACCACATCAGGCTCCTACTCCTCAGAGCCAATTTTGCAGTGGAGACTTTAACTACCAACAACAGGCTCAGACTCAGGCCCAGATTAACGCGCTCCAACAACAGAACGCGCTGTTGAATCAACAATTGGCCAATCAATCCTGGACTCATATCCAGCATCTTCAACAGTTGGTTCCACACCAACATCCTCAGTCAGCACCACCTTCAATTCCAAGCGCACCACCGGTTCAACCAGAACCAACAACATCCACTGTGACACCACCAAGCCAACCGCCAAATCCACCATCCCTCAACCCTGACGAGATGCTGAACAAGATGCGGCAAACCTTAAAAGCCGATCTTGATGCTGCTGTGCAAAAGGCTAATGATCGAGCCTTACAACTTACCACACCTACACCACCACCTACAACATCTCAACCTGCCGACAGCCAACATCACCCTACCAGTAGCCAACATCCATCAACGGCTCACTCCTCCCGTCGATCTCGTTCACCTCCTCGTCATCGAGAACCTCACAGGGATGAGAAACGACCCATCTCTGTCTGTTCCAAGAAGTCCACGTCGTCGTCGCCGTTCTCGTGATCCCAGTCCAAGGCGTCGACAAGGCTCTCCATCGTATCGAGAATTCAGTCACTCTCTGGTCTGTGTCTCCTGACGGACGCAGTCCAAGCTATGACTTCAACCAAGATGACCGCACCCATCATGGTTCAGCACGGCATTCTTCTCGACCTCCTGAACCTTCGAACCCACCTGCCTGGCATCATTCCTCACACCAACCAGACTGGCCGTCAAACTATGACGACTACCAGGGACGCTCGAATCAAGACCAGCACGTGGCAAGACTGGGACACCTGGGGCAAATGGGGAGATGGCGGGATCACAAACAGGATCCACCCAGATCTGGTGCACGTCTTTCAGCAGCACCTCAATCTCGGTCCAAACCTCTCACGGCATTCTCTTCCTCACACTATGGCCCCTCAGGCAAACGCAAGAAACCTGCCAAATCCTTGTGGCAACATCCAGTCTGATCAGGCACATCACTCCTGGTCGGGAACGCCAATTCAGAAAGGCCACATCAAAGTGTCACTGAAAGATGACAATCAGAGGGATTGGATCAATAAAGTGCGGTTTGCCTTGAATTCCAAACAGCGAATGAGAGCTGCATGTGAACTTACAGATGCCTAGAAACCTCAACCATGCATCAAGGTTGATCACACCAAATTTCAGACCGTCTAAGAGTCCATCAGGAAATTGAGCCGTGCTATTCCAGAAGACGTAGCTCTTCTTGCCACAAACCTCATCTCAGGCGCACAGTGGACGACATTGAGCCTTAGACACCCAAGCAGAAGGGTGCTCAGAATATCTTGCTGGAAGGATTCGTTCGCCCGGCAAACTGGGCTCACAACCCAGATCATCGCAAATGTGATATCCCTACATTTGGAGGCTACTACCTTGGTCTTGGAATTGGCTGTGAGGGCAGCTTCCCTGAGTGGGCGGCACGTGATCTGATGGACCGGGCCTCAAAGCGGGGCAAAGGACAACAAAAGGTGCTCATTGGAGCCTTTTACCGTGGAGCTGAAAATCACATCAGCTTCAAAGCGGGAGGTAACGAAATGTGCCAGCTGAACGTCCCACATTGTGGCATCGTCACAATGTCAGAGAAGTACACAATTGCCCACAAACATGTGGGACTCTGCTTTGCATTGAAGTGGCATAAACTCCCCACTGAAGATGAGTCAGACTCGGATGACGTCACTTATCGGGGAAAACGACGCCGCTCACCCTTGCCAGCAGAGACACCTCCGGGCACTATAGATGAGACCCCACCTGCTAATCCCTAAGGTGACTAAGGTGACGATCACTCACATTGTCAGATCGGAAACCAGCTCATCCATTTCTAGGGCAACCTGGACAGATATAACAGCAGAAAAGACTGCTCGGCTGTCGCAATCTGATTTACCTTTGTCTCTCACTGTTTGGGTTTTTATTTCCCTTCGTCACTTTTTACTTACAAGAGCTCAAAGGTGACTGTTCAAGTGCACAATCGACTGTAGCTATTTCTTGCGCGATCTTGGTCTTGATGTGATTTCATTGTGGCATTGATACATTGTTGCATTGATATATGTTTGCAGCTTTACTAGTTTTGTGATTTTGTTCCTCATTGATCGTGCTTGCAACCATGGCTGAATTCACGCTCGCCCGTGCCTGCGCGAAATCGACTTGATCCACGTGGTCAACCACAACCACTACCATTCTTCCCTCGATGGTGTGGACCTATGAGCGCAGCTGTCCGGCACTTACACAACATGCCAAGACCTCAGAATCGACCATCCTGGGCAGCCACTCAGTCGGGACCTTACATGATGGGACGTACGTGGACACCACCTGTCCTACCAACCAACTCGGCATCCTCACAACAGTTTCCACCCACTCCACCAAATGCTCCTCCATCACCTATTCTGCCATACCCACAACCTCATCAATGTCCATCGACACAACCGTGTCCACCGGCACAACCATGCTCACCCACGCCGTCGATCTCAGTCTCAGCCACGCTCGACCAGCACTCCACACTCTGGTCAAGCACCAAAGACGAACAACAATGAGGCCACCAGAATTTATGGCTTCGATCTCAATCCACACTGGCAAGAAGATCGTGATCATTACGATTACGACAATCAAAAGATCAACGGGCTCACTCTTCCCAGATCCATCCGTCAGTCAGCCTTCACGCAAAAGCTTGACATTGAGGGATGTGACCCTCTATCATTGCCGCTGGCTGCCCTTATGTATCAACAGGCCAACAACCATTGGCTTTGGAAGTTGGCTCACGGTCGTGAAATATATTTGATCCCGACAGGGGACATTGCTGCGGTGGTGTTCACGACGGAACTTTTGACTCAGCTCAGAAACCGTGGCATCGACTTGGACAGGGTCTCGCATCTACGAGCCAGACAGGATGGGAAACTGTTGGACAAGACGGCCAACACCAAGTATGCTGCGCAACAAATCGCAGAACAGATCCAAGGATGGTTACCGGCCAGAGCCACGGATCCAGATTCCCAACATGAGATCACTCAGCTCCGGAATCAACTGGCTGAACTTCGTCAACGTACAGGGGAAGACATCAGCGACAACACGACACCTCCCCGACCTGGTCAATCCGGTTCAAGCCCCGCTGCAGCTCCCATTCAATGGGCACCCATGAATAGCTCCAACACACCTGCTCCACCGGCCTTTGAACCAGCATGCCTACTCACCCTTCCCACCACAACCAACCAATGGCTGGTTGACAACAGTACGTTGGCTGTCCGAGCTTTTGAAAAGTGGCGCAAGGATCTTCCAATCACTGAGGCACAACGTGCCGTGCTGACCACCAACATTACCAAGACAGAGACATGGTGGGGACGGCAACCAGCTGAATCCCTTGAAACGGTTCAACGCGTCGCAGTCATGATGGGCATCCCGGTCAGCCTCATGAGCAAAAACTATGATGTTACCAATCTCCTACGGGCGATGACAGCGGCCATCAGCATGTCCAATTGACTAGCTCCCCAGCTTCGAAGAAAGCTCCAGCACAAGGTGCTTCAATCCCACTTGCAAGCTCTTCATTCGATGATTCTGGTCATCTACATTTTGACACCCTTCACCATGGCTTCCACGCTTTCTCTTTTTCAAGGCTTTCGCATCATCCAAATCCGTATGATGGTGCTCTCAGTCATTCATGGTCTCCGACCCAAACAGAAGCTAAAAGCAATTTTCAGAGGGTGTGCCAATCTCACCCACTTGTGGGGATCTACACTCACAGCCCACAACCTTTTTGCTCAAACATTTTTCCAGTCTCAATGTGTTGGATCTTCGTTTCACACATATTATGAACATGCAGCCCAAATTCTATATTGGGTCTGCCATGCATCATACTCTTGAGCCGCGAATACAGTCGCTCCAGAAAATTTTTCCAACTCACCAAAGACAGACTTGCCCAGGCTCAACTGGCTCTTCGCTATTGGAAAGAACACGACAACTTGTATATTTGGGGCCCAATCCCAATTTACACGGAAAGAACGGACTATCGATGTCTTGAGCTGGCCTTGATCCAAGAATGGCAACCACGCCTGAACTACCCATTCATATGTCAGTTCTTCCATCCACGGAAAGGCATCCTCAAAAACCTGCGATGAACACCAATGCCCCGTTTGGAGTTGCCACCCTCTGGCGTCGATCCAAACACAAGAACACTCCGCAGGTCGCCAAAGACATCTTAGCCTCGGAACGGTTTCAACACCGATTGGAACTTTGGACTATCATTCACGCTCTGGGGCCAAACACAAAAGCACGATTTGAGCAAACCAAAATGCTCCGGTCCAATGATGGTGGCCTCACTTTGTGCTTTGCTTTACGCCGTTTGGCAAACAACATCCAGGAGCCCTACCGCACCCTCTCCCTTCAAGCCATCGATGCCTCCATCAAATGGTGGCAAGGGAAACCGGCACCAGGTGCCTCTGCCCTCCGGGCTCCTTGGCCTTTGAGTCCAAACCTCCAACGCACCTTAAAATCCTTAAAACAATTTCTTCGAAAATGGCACCTACAAGTTCTGGCTTACCAAGTCCCTTGCCATATGTCGTCCTTCAAAATGGTGTTTGTAAAACACGCAGCGGTTTTGGACCAACTTTGCGACCACAAACAGGCCATCTCTCAATGGTCCACCGGCACTGACGCCATATGTTGCTGCCAACTCTGGTCCAAATACAAAAGAGCTGCTCTTAACCCATCAGACCCACACTGGGCCCTGGCGGGGTCACTCCTTCATGACCTGCTTCCCGCAGACCTTGCCGTCGTTGCAGAAGGCTCCTTGCTGAACAAAGCCTGTCCCTCCAAGAAGGACTACCAAGCCAATCTGAAACTTGGCTTGCATCAGTGGACGAAACGGAATGGTCTCCCGTCCATCCCGTCCCAAGACATCGTCGACCTCGCACAACTCCTATGGCAACAACACACTCAGGAGGTCACATGTCACATCACAAAATCATCCATCACCACCTTCCAACACCTGTTGGAAGGCGCCATCTTTCACCGTGAAGACAAAGAAGCCTCTTCACTCCGAATCTACTGTCCGTGCCTTTATTATCAAGCGATTGAAAATACCTTCATTGACCCTTCAATCTTTGAACCCGTCAATCAACAACCTTCCGCAATTGTCGACGCACTCGTTTCACAGCTGACCAAGCAATATGGCAAGTCTTACCCTTGGGCCACTGGTAAAGGACGTCAACTTCCTGCGGGATACATCTTGGCCAAAAAAAAGAAAGCATTCCAAAGTGGCCGCCCCATCATATCCTTCGTGGATTCCCCGTTTCGGCCTATGCTTAACATCCTTGCGAGAAGATCTTCCAACTCATCCCAGTGGCCTGCCCAGACCACTTTGCTACGGGAGATGTATACACCCTCTTGTCAATCTTGAGAGCAGCCCTGGTTGACAGAAACCTCATTCTCATCAACCAAAGCTTGGCCGGCTTCTTCACCAGCATTGACCAAGCAAGATTTATTGGGGCGTGGCACATGCTTCTGGATTTCCTGCATCCTCACATGAAGGTTGATGGCAATGAAGTCTTCTCGGTCTATCCGGGAAAATCCAACAACGCAGGAGATCTTATCAAGGGTCGGACTTTCCGTCGACTCAACGTCACAAGAAAGATCGTGATCAAAGATGTACCATCCCTTCTCAAGACAGCATTGGATATGCAAACTTTTGCATTGGGCCAACATTGCATTCGACAACACAGAGGCAGCCATATGGGAAGCCCACTGTCTCCAGCACTTTGTCTCATGGTCGTCTCCATCAGTGAGGAAATTTGTTCCATCAACTTCAAACAGGCTCTCTCAAGCCACCACCTGTTTATCAAGCACATCCGATATGTCAACAACCGACTCATCTTTGGTGACGCTCGCCTCAAGGACCTGTCACCGTACGAAGTCTTACTTGGCGAAGGCTTCTACGGAAAACCGATCATCCTGGAGACTGAACCCGATCAGGAGTTTCTCGGCGTCATGCTGGAAACACAACCCCCGGAGCTGATATACAATGGACCCACCAACATCTCACAGGTCCTATATCACCATACTCAGCATCACCACCCAAAGTTCTTCTCAGTGGCTTTCGCTCCAGCTGCCACATCGTTGTCAAAGGTGCCTTCCCAGAATACTGAGTCCGTCAAGGCGTGGACCCACTGATGCAGCTCTACACCCTGATCATGATTGAAATCCTTTTTTCCATTGGTTGTGCTTTGCGCCGTTTCTTTTCTCCTTTCTTTTGGTTCTTTTTCTTTTTCTGTTCCTTTTCCATTGTTTTTTGCCTCCTGTTTTAGTTTCTGGCTCAAAATCGCTCACATATTTCTTTGCCTGTGATGCCTGTGACAAAAAATGGAGTCCTCTCATTGCCGTGAGATTCATTATCATCTCGCCCGAGCACTCATGCACTTGAACAGCATTGCGGGCTTTCTCCCATTTTTCGAACCAGCAGTGGATTGGGATGATCATGAGACAGACCTTTACCGTCGCGCCAGCCGCCAGTATATCCCATCCCCATCCGGGTCGCCATCTTCATACATTTGTGCCACTTCCTTCCTCGTCGGCTATCCCTTCGCTTGTGTCACACGGAGGAATTCCTACCCATATGGTCATCAATCCAGAACCAAATCTTACCCTTGTCGATCCGCAGAGGTCCGTATCCAATTGAAGAGACTCGCCCAGCCACTGCACCACACTCCGCCTCGGCTCGTGCGGAGTCATCCAATCCTGCCCGCTTACCGGCCGCATCTATTGTCGGTACACCAGCGACTGACCTTGAGCGGGAGTCTCGCAGATCTTTCAAAGCAATGGAACCGGGCCATCCCAGAAACAATGAATCGGAAGCCCGTCCAAATAAAAAGCAACGAACACATGAGCCAACGGCAATATCGACACCAGTCACAACCACCACCCCAACTTTCCCGATCATTCGTGATCTTCCGGAGGGTCCAACATCCGACGATTCTGACTTAGAACCGGCCACTTCACCTGCACCTCCGGCCTCTATCAATCCAAGTGCTCCTGTCGCTGTTCCTCCAAGACCATCACCTTCACTGGAACGGTCAGTAACTGCCTCCTTGCCGGCCGAAGCACCAACAAACCCTGCGGTGCCCCCCAGATCGTCTGTCAACCACCACCTACGTCCTTGGACGGACGCCGAAGATCATGAACTGGTCACTTTTAAGAGTGACGCACGGGCCAGACCCGCATGGAAAACAATCGGGTTTCGCCTCAAGTGGGACCCAGAAGCCTGCAAAGCACGTCGGCTTGTACTGAAACAGAACATGCCTGAACTCAATCCCCGCACCGAACCGGGAGCGGAAGCTGAAGACTAACCATGTCAGCGGGACAAAAAGAAAACAGACCTGCGCTGCTACTTATTTCAATTTTATTTGCTTTTACTCTACGACTCTACTTGTCTTTTTCTTTTTCTGCCTTGTCCTAACTTATTTCCTTTGTTGTCTCAGCCTGGCTCAATTCCCAATCCATTTGATCCGCCATGGTCCGTGATCGCTCTCGATCTCGGGATGATGACTACCGTCGGATGTGGGGCAACCCTAACCCTGACCGCCCACATGACCCTACCCGACCGGAAGATGGAACTACACACCGGCTCTTCGCCGGATCCGTCAAGTCCTGATTCTGGCTGATCTTACCCAAACCAAACAACTGATGGAAGAACAATTTTCGGATGCTATGCCCGCCACTTCCTGTGAAAATCTCTCCGATCTTCGGGCCCCTGAAGAGATGGCGTTGTTCACCTACGCTCGGCTTCTGAACCCTAGCCAAATCCAAACCACATCAGTTGGTGACATTTTGTACAATATCAGCCAATACATTTATAATACATGGGGCGTCAACATTGACGGCGGACACCATGGATCTCCGTTAGAGTGACCAAACGGGCAACACCTTCGCACTCCGTCCTCAGCACATCATTAGCCACCTTCTTTTGGAGAATCGTGCCAACTGGGCACAAGCCCGGGATATAGGCATTTTTGGCAGGCTTATTGCCTTTTCTAGCCCTACTCAACCATATATCATGCGGTTGAGCTGCCATAAAGCCTTGCCACCCAATTGCCTTCCATAAATGCTCACAGTCGGAAAACAAAAGCGCGGCTGCTGTCATTATATAGTTAGTTTCTTTTTTTTTGTCCTTTCCCAACCTGATGTTGTTGTTCTTTTCGGCTTCAATTTTCTGATCGGATACCTTTTCAGCTCTCAACATGACCAAACGCGATCCGTCCATGGCAAACTTGGCTTCTCCGCGAAACCTCCGCATGGACTCTTGGTCAACCCCGATGAGCACCACCCGTCACCGTCCTTCATCTTCTGCTGCCGCTTCCTCATCAGGACATGGATGGCCATTCTCGGGCTCTCATGAAACACCGGCGGCAACTACTGGACCCACGTACAACTACACGACGGAGATGGAAAGGGGCCCTATGCCTCGAAGCGATGACTCGTGGAACACGGCTCCCACATATCATTTCCACAGCGAGATGCATCAAAATCACAGGGTGCTTCACACCCAAGTCTTCAAGCAAGTGGATGTTGGACAAGAACCCAACATCCAAAGACAGCTCATGGTCACACAAATCAATGCCGCAGGCACCGAGCGATTGCGACGCCCAGAGTTCTTCTTCCATGGAATTGTTGGTCATGTGAACAACAGGTGGCGATATCGAATCAACGGATGGAAAGAAGCGTCACATCTGGCCAACTACTGGTGCAGATACTTTGACATTGAGGAGATTCCATATGCCTCAACTGAGCCGCATGAGCAACTCACTATCCATGATGCTTCTGATCCTCCAGAGGGTGATGAACCGCAAGACAACGATGCGGATGATACGTCCTCTATGGGACATCCGGGAGACCAAACGCCTTCTGTCCCCAGCCAGTTAGCCCCTATCCTTTATGATGCACTGATGCAGGATCCTGAGGTCAATGCCCCGATCCTTGAGATTCTCCAAGCTCAGCCGGAAAACCAGGCAGAGAGCAACTTAAGGCTGTTTACAGCTAAAGAACTCGCTCATCTTGGCAGCCATCTGGCGATCACCACCAACATCTTAGCTCGACGTGCCAATCCAGACGACAACCTCTCGGACATCTCTGGCGAGCTCGACCGTGACATCCCATGAGTGATGAGCCGGTTCATGATTAAGTCATATCCCTTAAAGATCCAATTCATTACCTTGTCTCTGGCATTTTGATCAAATGATCCGAACCCAGATGACCAAATCATAGCTTGCATTCGATTACTCGATGCATCTTCCAAAAAAAATCCGCGGCAGCGGGGCGTGTGTGTGAAACATCTGAATAAATGCAAAACTTCTAGTCGTCGTCGTTCAGGTTTTGCACTGATGGGTTTTTATTTAGTTTTCAACAGCAGGGGGTGCCGGGGGCACTGATGAGACCGGCACTAACAAAGACACTCATCAGCTGCCTGTGATATCGATGGGGACGCTCATCGACGTACCTGCTCCACTTTTTCATTTTTTCATGTCAATTATGTCTGCAATGGGACGTGGCGAACCCAAGAACCACCGTGCCGTTTCCAAGCCACTTGTTTCCAAACCACTTACTTGTTTTCAATTTTCTCGTGTTGCACAGTTTTCGCAATCTGTCATGGGAACGATGTGGCTTTGTTGAAAGGAGAAGTGTCTCGTTCCAACCCATTTCCTCTAGCTCAGACTATGGCGATGGTAGCTCTATGTAGTTTTTTGATTTTTCTCGCGTCTTTTCATGGACCCGTTCCCGTCAGGTATAACTGGAGAGTTTTTGCACGTAAGATGCATTCCACATCAGAATTCGCAATGATTGTTCTGAGCAAGTGCGTGTGTTTGTGTGCGCGTGTGTGTGTGTGTGCGTATGTGTATGCGCATGTGCATTAGCATGTGCATGTGTATGCGTATGTGCATGTGTATGTGCATGCGCATTTGTGTATGTGCATGTGTGTGTGCGCGTGCATGTGTATGTATGCGTGCCTCTTTGTTTGATGGCCACATTGGTAAGCGTTCCTCCTTGAAGAGTTTGCATTCCTGGCCGCTGCCGCATGTCGCTTCAAAGGGCCATCACCACCCTGGTTTTGCGCATGACACCATCGCATTCTGGTCACCCCAAGAAAAATGCCGTATAATATCATATACTATTTAATGTTTTTTTTATGTTTGCGAAGATGGTGTTTTCAAACAGTTGGTTTTGAGTCAGTATTTTCCTGCATGTATTCTGCCAGTTTTGTGGCGCACGTAGGTTTGCTAATTTGAGCCGGATTTGAGCAGGATTTGGATTGGTTTCAAACATCAGCGCCATTTCTTGAACACATTTAGTATTGTCAAAAGTCCTGCGTATTTCAAATTGGAATGGGTCACAGGTTCTTGGTGCTGGTCTATCCTGGGCCTGTGGCTTGGCAGTGCGACTGAAGTGCTGACAATGGTGCTTCTTATAGTTTTCCAGATATTTATCCCATTCTAAGAAGAAAGATTACAAGTAAAATGCCTCCTCACGTAGTGCAATGTAGTATCACCAACAAGTGCTTCCACAGCAATCAATGTAGACTGGAATTCATAACCACTGCATGAGGTCATGTTAAAGTACATTGACCCTGGAATCCAGTTTGCCCGTACTGACATTAATGCATGTCCACTTGTTTTGACTAATTCAAGCATCTGCCAAACATCCAGCCGGTCAGGGTCAACTTAAAGGGTTCCCATGACCATTATGTTTGGCTCAAGATCGCAATTTGTCCAGTGTGAAACAGGGTGCGTGGTTTGGCCATCAGATTCTTTGAGAGAATCTTTTTTGGTTATCAGCCGTAGGGCTGTCGCAATAACTACATCTAGTGGTGTCATCGACCAGGAGTACCTTGACGAAACTCTAGAACCTATCGCGAACTTCAGATCCCGGACGTCTTGTGGAGATCGATCAGGGCGCCGAGAGGTGGACGAAGAGGTCTTGCGACAAAGGTTCGGCATATCAACGAGGGGATCGCTCAGGGGTACTATCAAGGGAGATATCCATTTGTAACTCGGGACGGGCTTGAATACGCAAAGCAGTGGAAATTTCAGGTTAGTAACTCGGTGTTGCAAGGAGCAACCGTTTGGGAAGTCGAAACATCTTCATCAGGAGGAGGTTCAGATCTTGGAAACGCCAGCTGTAAAAGCTCGCCCAACTCCGAAAGCATCGGAACCGGTTCAGATCTTGGAGGGGGCAGCTGCAAAAGCTCGACTTCGAAAGCATCAGGACCATTCGGTTACCCAACAGGCTCATCATCGTCATCTGTTGTGCCACAGGCAAAATCTAGTGGAACACATCAGTTAGGAGCTCGTGCAAAGCCAGCTGCGAAGGCAATCGAGAGAATCTTGAGGCCTCGACTTTATCTTCCGGACACGGTGGTTTGGTTCGATCGCGGCAACAAGGCTGAAGACATTGGCTCTGGCCCGGATCCTGTGGGA
>Ga0126342_10004125_pt1 | contig 24552 bp, 17 predicted proteins | sample Cyp1metagenome_FD_92528 | JGI IMG/M metagenome (GOLD analysis project Ga0126342, IMG submission 92528) | Coral microbial communities from Lord Howe Island, Old Settlement Bay, Australia - Cyphastrea 1 metagenome | ecosystem: Host-associated > Invertebrates > Cnidaria > Coral ...
AATCGCGATATTCAAAAACGTGCGTTTTACGGGAACGGTTTTCGGTCCGCAGGCACATACATCCATACATTCATACATACATACATGCATGCATACATACATACATACATGCATGCATGCATACATACATACATACATATACGTATATATATATTTACACATATATATTTACACATACATATCCTCATATATGATCTGATATGAACCACATCAGGACGTCTGGCTGAGCCAGTCCAACGACCCTGCAGATCTTGTGAAAGTGGCCCCTTGGAGCAGCGAACGGGGGGGAACGGATGGTGGATGGTGGAAGCATAGTGATTTTTTGTTTTGGACAACTGGTGAACAAACTGGTGAAAGGGTGAAATCCGGTGATAACTTTGAGAACTATGCTGAGATTTATGGACTATAATCATCCGGAATTGAATTGAAACAACGAAATAATGGCATCTGGGTAAGAGGGGAAGAGCCCGAAACATGGCAAAGATTGGGAAGGTGATGATAGCGTTATTGGCACCTCAAAATGGGCTCACATTCGCATAGATTATTCCATTCTTAAGCCAGAAATTCTAAGCATGGCAAACTGATCCATTAGTAGGGGAATAAATTGAACTTGTGAGCCGCCCTTGTGCCAGAATATGTTGAAATGAGGTGAAGAAACGAGGACTTTGACCAACGCAGGTGGGATTTTTAAACAACAGTCCCCGCAAAATAAACCATCAAAGCGGTGACAAAATCCACAAAAAAGAAGCAATCCAACGCTCCATTTTTTTTCGAAGCAACTGGTTCACCAATGAGTAGGAAACCATGTTTTTCCACAGACCACAATAGGTTTTGGAAACTGCACAGTCATAGCTTTTACTTTCCATCGGAAGACGCCGAGGCTACCCAATTCTACTATCAGCAATGCAGGACCCAGGGGGGGCACGGAAAGTGATGCGGTAAACGGCCTTAGGCCGGGCAGGAGGGAACATCAACAAAACGGAAATCTCAATTAATGGTGGTAAAACAATAATAAACCATCCCCAATTTCACCATACCTAGGTGGTAAAACAATAATAAACCATCCCCAATTTCACCATACATAGGTGGTATAAACCATTCCCAAATGGGTGATTTGGTGGTTTATGGCATTGTTTTTCTTACATGAAATTGTTATTTCATGTTATTTCAACAGAATCTCAATAGCCCTTCTATTGGGGGGTCTACCATACGAGACCATGGTTTCAATGTTAGCTAGGCATCATCGCATCATCCCGGAGATGTGGTACCCCAGTCGTCACCATGATTGTTTCAATAGTCATGGGCACCTGGATGACTTGGATGATGAGTTGGGAGTACCCCCCCATGACTTAGGACACTCCCATTTAATGATTGACCAGAAAAATGATCATCTAGTGCGATAGGAAGGGGGGCAACTTAAGCGGAACCAGCAGTTAAGTATATCTGGTTGGTGCTTTGGAACATGGCTTTTATTTTTCCGTTTATTGGGAAGAATACATCATCCCAACTGACTTTCACTCCATCATTTTTCAGAGGGGTAGGGCTAAAAACCACCAACCAGACAGTGGTTGATAGTTGAAATATTGGATTTAATGGCATAAATTATGGGATATAACTAATCATCTATATGGGGTAGGGCTCAACCACCAACCAGTTGTAGTATCCAGTTTATCCACTTGATTTCTTCATCTAGTCTCCCGTCTGACCAGTGCATCCTCCATTTTTTCACCGAGCCCTTATGCACACCCAAGGCAAAGCCCCTATTGTGGTACCCCTTACCATAGGGATTTCATAAGCACAGGATGGTGCTCCCCCAGTTGTGTGGCTGTTGGTTTATAAAGCCCATGAACTATAGATAGAAAGCCCATCAATAGGTGATTTACCTATTAAAAATGGTGATTTTCCAATATTTTCCATAGTAACTATAGTTATATCCCTATGTTATAGGTTTTTTTCCACCCCATGAAGTAATTCGTTATATCTACGATACACCGTGGTTTGTTCAGCCACTTTTTTTAGGCGTTTCTGAACTCTATCGACTGGGGTTGAATCATCCATTGAATCATCCATTTCTATGATTGTTACGGACAGGAGTTCAACTAGTCGCCGGCGCAACGTCTATGCTGGCTGCAGCATGCTCCTCGCAAAAAGGGAGACGGGTCCCAGCTGAGAGGGATCCACCATCTCCAATGAACAACCAATTTTCGTGGCTTGTAGAAACACATCAACAATCATCAACATATGTGGATGGTGATTGACTAACATTAATTGTATAAGCCATCAGATGGCTTATGACATTGCTTTACTAACATTGATAAGGTTCAGGCTCATTCTGGTGATGGTTTCATCATGTTTCATATCATCACTTAGTGCCACTAGTGTGCGGGTTTTTGGTTTCATCCAATGACTTGGTGGTTGTTATCTTTGACCCGAAAAACCTTTGGTAATTGAACGTCTCTTTGGGGCATATATAATATAACATATATAATAAACATCTGTAATACATAATAAATACATAATAAATATGTATATATAATATATAATATATAATATATATATAATATATATATATAAATAATATAATATATATATATATATATTGATGGCCCATAGAAATAGATGATTTGCCTATATTTTGCCTATATTGACATGGTAATTTGCGATAGCTATGTTAAACCATCAGAGGGTACACCAAATTGCGGACAGTGTATGGCACAGGGTTTACTAAAGATGCGCGGAACAAGCGTGCAACAAGTTGTGGATTTAAGGGAATATCCCCACAAAATTTGGCCTTATATGGTACAGTACCTCCATTTTAGGATCCTGAAATTCCCATTGATCAAGAATTTGACTACAGATCATTAGAAGATTCAGACCACGCATGACTCAATAAATGGTTGGGTTGTCTGGACATTTCACGCAAGGTCCCAATTTTAGAGAGATGGAAAGCCCAACGCTTTGGAAAGGTCCCGTACACCAGCGATGACCGATCTCTTGACCCTGGTTTTGATACCAAAAAAAAACACATTCCCCAAAACATGGAATTGATCCATTTTTGCCCTTCCAGAAGCTTTGCTTCGACCAATCCTGTATGACAGAACCCCCGGCCCAACGCACTCCGCCAACGGCTCAGTTTCAACAACTACCGGAAGCAAGACAGCCGGTACTGGGACACCAACTTGGAGGCACCGGTGAAGGAGTTCATCTGCCCAAAAGTCTGAATGGGTCAAAGCCTATGAAGTTACCATGATGGTCGTAATCAACATCAGACAGCTACCCTCTGGTTATTCAACTCGCGAACTGGGAAGGTGGACCTCAGATGTGCAAACTTGGATCCCAACAAACTACAACCAGATGATCAAACATATGTATATACTTCATATACGCATGTGTGTATATATAATATAATACATACAAATTAGGAAACCATATACTGTATATATATAAACACTGTATGTCACGGGGTTTATCCCAGCTATGTAGTTCTGGTTTTCCACCATCCTGAGGCACATCAGGGAACCAACTTCACAAGGAGTTTTGGGTGGGTTTTCCGTCGCCGGGACGGCAGCCCTACAAATTTATGTATAAAAATGAAGGGGAGATCATGGAATTTCTGGATTTTGAATGGACTTTTATACCTGTTGGATGGACCCAGCAGTGATTTTTATTGTGCAGAAATCAGTTATAACTGTTATTAAACCCCCATCCAACTGTAGTTACACTATAAATTCCCATCGTTAGGTTACCAACTTTCCTATTTTTCTTGCGCCTCTTCTTGGGGAATCATCGATCGATGGATCATGTAGATTCTATGAAGATTCTTTTTGCAAACTCGATAATGGGAAGCACTGACCCTCCCAAGAAATAGAAATAGAACCTCTGGTTTGGTAGTTTTTCGGGAAATTTACCATGGTTTTAGGATCCCATAGAAGGAGAATAAAAAAGCCAGCGGGCGATGAATGTTTAGCAACAAGAATGGGAAGGGGCTTGCACCTCGTCCCAAAGATCTGTTCCAATCAAAACCCCATTGGGGCCATGGCTTTCTGGGTGGCTTTGATATGGGGGAAGTGATTTTCGTCCAGTTTGTTGCAGCATCAAAAGCTTAAAGCGGTGCTCATTTGATGCTGAAAAACTTCCACATTCAGATTCGCCACGCTATCTATTGTCCCACGGAAAAAAAGAAGTGGAGAACTGGTCATCCCGTCCATTTTTCATGCAGTTTCATTGTGGTTGTATCTCCTCCCGTTCTGCAGGTAGCCATCAGTTTGACCTCGGACAACAAAAACCCAGCACTTCTGTAAGATGAATTTTCCCCAGCTAAGAATCTCATTTTTTGCAGGGTACCCTCTGGTAAACGTTAACATAACTATGGAAAATCACCATTTTTACTGGGAGAATCCACTATTTTTATGGCCATTTTCAATAGCTATTTTGACATAACCAGAGGGTATCTGGCTGGCCATGGTCGCCTCCGTGAGCCGAAAAGGACCCCGTTCTTCTCCGGCGAAGACTTGGGATATCGAACGCCCACGGAGCAGACGATGTATTTGACCAAAGGCAGCTCGTTTTAGCACGCCGCGGATGGGTGACTTTCGATGGTGAATGATGGTGAAATATGGTGGTTTAGTGATGGTTTAATGATGGTTTAATGGTGGTTTAATGGTGGTGAAATATGGTGGTTTTTCATGATGGGGTATATGATGGTCAATCTGAAAGATGGGTAGAAACTAATATAAACTAATCTATTAAATAGTCGACTTTGGTATGGGATGATCTACTAACTAACCAGCTGATTTTTTGCAGGGGCCCTCTGGCTGATTGGCCATGACACATGAACGTCAAAGATTCGATGATGAACACAACCATGACATCCATGACCCAGATGCTGCTGTAGATGACCCTGGATTCCTTGAAGACCAACTGCTGGCATTTCATTACTCTTACGGGCGGTGGTGCCCCCCAGTGATGTGGTTTCGTTGGTTAACAAACACCATAGGAATAGTAGCGCGATATATCAACCATAAACCATACTGAAATTGGAGTTATAAACGCACCAACTTAGCTATCGAACGGGGCACCACCTTGTAAGAATACTGAAGATGATCATCCTCGTAATGATCCGCAAGCAATCTCTATGTGGATTCCTATCTAACCATATAAAAACCATGTTACAACGCACTTTGCATGGGAGAATCGTCTACAGATTGATACACAATAGTCACACTCCCAGTTTTGTTCGTAAAGTCCAAGTCTTGTATATTCTTGTATACTTTCTCCAAGCTCATCCCAGTACAAGTCATCTTCATGTCTTCCATTTTTTCCATTTATTATATGAATCTTTCAAAGTGATACTTAAGGTTTCCCCGGAAAACACGAAGCAAAAACTCACAGCCATTTCCTGGGTTTTGAATAGGGAGATATGCCAAGCAGCTTTGAAGAATCCACTTAGATTAGAATCGAAGCTTGCCCGTGATTTTTCACCCATTCTGTGGTGCCAAAGTCCAATTTTTTTGCTATTCAAACCTCCACGTTTGCATGTGAATCCTCAATGATTCATGGCTAAGTCAACAGTATTTTACGATAACATCACCACTTTTTCTGGTTAAGCCACCATTTTCACAGTAAAATCCTCATTTTTCATCGTCAAACTTACAATTCTTATTGTGACATCAGAATTTTTGCTTGTGAAAAACCTCGATGTTTCATAGTTACATGACATTTTTTCGTGATGATCAATGGATTGGTTTAAGGGAAAATCTTAACCGAAAACCATCGATTTTCCCATTAAATATGGGGCTTAAACCAGTAATTTTTCCCCTAATCCAATCCATTGAGATGAGATATCTTTTTTTTAAATAGTAACATCACCATTTTGCTAGTGATTCGCCATCGTTTCAGATGGGCCGTACGGGACTTAATTCACGGGGTAGTAACTGGCGAAAAACTAACTGGCTATGAGATGCATTACCCTCTGGTAAACGTTTACAGTTTGCTATTGAACATGGCCATTTATAGTGAGTTTTCCCATTGAAAATGGTGATTTTCCATAGTTATGTTAGTTTCTCGGAGGGGTTTTCACCAGTTACCAATGACTTAAACGTTTACCAGAGGGTATATATAACCGGTTACTAAGCAGTTAACTAAAAAACCATGGCCCATCTAAGTATAGTCCCTGCTTTGTAAGTCCACCCTCTGGTTATGACATTCACAGTTTGGTGTGGTTTTTCGATGGCCCATTTATCGAAATAGATGCTTTACCGAACTGAATAGCATGGTGGATCTTTCCATGGCAAACTGTGAATGTCATAACCAGATGGTAGTTGAATGGTGAACAGCCTCGTACTTCGAGGCTTCGAGGATCACCTAAAGGGGTAACCGTCGTTGTTTTTTTCTTTTTTGGAAGAAAGGGGGCCCATGAAACAAATAAAAGATCTGTCCCCCGAGATTTTTACATATTCAGTGGAACAAAATTCTCCAAGTAATTGGAGAATCAATTGAATCAATGATCATTTCAACCATTTTCAGTAACTGGTGAATGGTAAATCCGGTTACATCCGCATAAACATGCAGTAAATCTTCCGATGAAAATCTGGGTGATTCTCCACTGGTGTCACAGGGGTCCAACTGGTTTGCCAGGTCCGCCAGGCCTGAAAAATGACCCCAGATAAATTCCCCCTCACATTAACTGGAATGATCTTACTGGTTGGTGCTTTGGAACATTTGTTATTTTCCATTTCATATATGGGATTACATACTAATATTTTTCAGAGGTGTTGAAACCATCAACCAGTCTCAATATTCCCACTCATCTCACCAACCGATGAATGACACAAAAAATCTCCCCATGACCCCATGACATCCCTAGAAATCTGGTTGCTTCTCCCAACAACTGGGTGAATGCCAAAAGAATTTATTCGAAAAAAAAAACCCACTGCCACGAACATTCCCACGAAAAAAATCTCGTTAAGCAACTGAATGGTAAGATAATCACAGAAAAACATAGAAACACAGGGGTTGGTAAATGTTTTGTTTTGGGGATTTTGAAGACTTTCAAGTATCTATTCAATCTATTGGAGATTGTATCCATAAAAGTTGGGTGATGTTCAAGTAGGACATTTGGTGAACCATTGAAAAAATCGTTCAATGCGTAAATTCACTAGTGGAGAATATATCCATACAATTCACTAGGGAGATTACCCTCTTGTAATTTAACATAGCTACTGGCAATTGCCATTGATAGTTGATTTACCTATTAAAAAGAGCAATTTCAATAGCTATATATAATAGCTATATTAAATTACCAGAGATATTAGTAACAAGCCCAGTGACTTAGGACTTGGTGCCCAAAATCCTATGTCACCAGAAGGCCTTAAGTCCTAAGTCACCAGAACTTAATCTCTCTCTGTATATATATATATATCCATACAATTCACTGAGATTTAGTTCAATTGGATACCTAACTATACTAAGTAACTATACTTTAATAGTATATACCTTAAGTCAGTATACTTTGTGGATGTACTAACTATACTAATTACACTATTTTTCAGTACATCCATTGTAATAAACACGCGAACATTTACTATACACTATGATATTTACTAAACCGCCATTTACTAATAGTATAAAACTATCGGAGAAACAATGACAATGGTATATATATATACATTTACTAATAGCATACTAGTATTTACTAACTATACTAACTATACACTGGTTTTAAGCAGTTTCCCAACCTATTTCAGCCTTTTTACATTCGGTTTTAAGCAATTGTCCAACCTATTTCATTGTTTACTTTCGTTGGTTTTCAGTGCAGTTGTTCAACGTATTGCAACATTTTACCATAGGTTGTCATCAGTTGTTCAATCTATTTCATTAGTTTTAGCTAATGGCTTTCTTTAGAAAATCTTTCTCCCAGTTTTTGGAGTCACAATTTCAAAAGGAATCCTCAATTCAAACATGCCACAATTTCGGGGGGCTGGATCTGAGCTCATCCTACCCTTTTGGGATGATTTAACTCACAAAATTCCCGGATCAGGTGGACACCAAAATATTGTGAAAATGTAGTTCACCACTAAAAAGCCTTGGTTGAGAAAGCAATCGTCCAACCTATCTCAGCCATTTGCATTTGGTCTTAAGCAGTTGTTCAACATATTTCATGGTGCACAGATCTTGGTACGATTGGTGCTTGCCTACATTGGTATACCAACATGTGGTATATACCTGAAGAGGTACTTGGACATTGGTATTTTCATGGCAGGTGGCCTTGGGAATGCATTCGAAGAATTGAAGGCTATGCACAATGTCTTCCACCGCAGTGCTGTTGATGACTGCCGATTGAAACTGTCGCCTGCAGAGGAAGTGCTATTTAATGCATCTGATGGGATGTATATGCACCTACTCATCGGGAGATACACGTATCGAACATTGACTTTGGAAAGCGATTTCAACAAGCGTGTTTCGACGCTTCTGGCACAATACAAGATTGATCTGCTTGGAAAGCCCACTGAGATTGAATTTGACAAGGAGGTTTACAAGCACCGGGAGAGCTGGATTTCAGAAGCGGTCAGGGCGAAGGAAGAATTCAATGACATGTCAGCCCAAGAAGTGACGCTCTTGTGGCAAAGGATTGCAACGTGGATTTACTAACTATACTAACTATACTAACGATATTTAGCAAAGTAATCTAAGTTAGTATAGTTAGTATAGTTAGTTAGTCTGTTCGTATTTATACTAACCAATTATACTAACAGCATCGAAGTCTAACGCGCCAGGCGAGCGGCGCTTCTTCGTGAAGCGCGCTGCCCTGGCCGAGGATTGGCGCCCGGGAGGCCTTGAGAGCCGGCGGCGGCGTCGCTGGGACTGCCTTGGGGGGATGGTGGATGGTGGTGGTTTACCCCAGGGGTTAATGGTGGTGAATAGCTATGAGATGGATTACCCTCTGGTAAACTAACAGTTTGCTATTGAAAATGGCCATTTATAGTGATTTTTCCCATGAAAAATTGTGATTTTCCATAGTTATGTTAGTTTACCAGAGGGTAATGGTGGTGAATAGTGGTTAATGGGAGATCTCCAGGATCCAACAGATGGAGGTACGTAAACGTACCATATTTTTTAGGCCATATTTTGGGGGGATATTCCCTGAAATTTAGGCCTGAAAAATAGGCCTTATATATGGTAGGTACCTCCAATTTAGGATCCTGGAATTGCGATTGATTTAGTGGTTAATGGTGGTTGATTGTGGTTGATAGTGGTTGATAGTGGTCGATAGTGGTTGATTATGGAAATCTTTTTTTGGGATTATTTTTATGGGCTTTAAATGGTTTTTAAGGTGATTTAAGGAAGAAAACTTAGGAGTTGAGATGATTTAAGCATGAACACCATGGAGATGTTAAACGTGAGTTCACTGAGACGACATGTGGGGATTTTGAACAGGATTTAAGCCGCAAGAAATGCATGGGGATTTCGTGTGATTCAACCAATAAACATAGAGATTTTACATTTTTAGACAATACGATGATGACTAAAAATGACATAACTTGCATAATTTTTATGAATTTTACATGAATGATGGCTAAATCATTAGACATTAGAAATTAAAGTTTAGCAATATGATGACTGGAATGGGGAGTGGCACACTCGAGAATATGTCAGCCTTTTGCGTGCAGACTTCGCACAATCATATGCAATGATTTCTTAATGTTTGGCATTTTTGTTGTTTCCTCCAAGAGGGCCCCTATTTGCTGTTGGAGACTCAAAGTCGAACGAAGGTTAGGTTTTGGGTGTTTCAACATTGATGCCTTGCCCATATTGAGGACATACCCAGTAATCAGACCTGCAATGTGGGGCCCCCAAGATAGCTAAGTTGGTTTATAACTCCAGTAACTATGATTTATGGTACTTATATGTACTTATAACTATAGTTAATGGGGTTTATAAATCAATTTATGACTGACTAGGGGGCCCCTACATTGTGGTAATTTTGGGAGAAGTCCACATTCCACATACTTGATGGCCAGTTACAGATGATTTTCCTATCAAAAACATGGGGATCTATCAGATTTGATGGGATTTTTGCATCTTCCAGCCATGTTCGGTTTCAGGTTACCCTCTGGTAAACGTTTACATAGCTATGGAAAATCACCGTTTTTACGATGCAAATCAATTACAAATGGCAATTTTCAATAGCAAACTGTTAGTCATTACCAGGTAAACCAACATAACTATGGAAAATAACCATGTTTCATGGGAAAATCCACTAAAAATGGGCATTTTCAATAGCTATTTTGACATAACCAGAGGGTATATCCCATTAAAATCACCGATGTTTGTTGGTTAAACCCCATTAAACCACCATTAAACCACCATTTTCAATAGCAAAACTGTTAAACGTTGACCAGGCCGGGTCTCCATGTCATACCACCGAGGAAGAGCCCGTCAATTCACCGGTCTGCGAATCCAACGACCGGATTTATCCGACAAAACGGATGAACAGAAGGCGCTGCGGATTTTTTGGGCACCGAAGATCAACATCAAACAGCATTTTTCTTCGGTAATTATGGTCAACTTGTATTAGAGTGTATATAATTATACATAAATATGGATGATATATATATATATATATACATTTACTATAGTATATATATATATATACTATAATATATATAATTATATATATATACATATATATATAAATAATATTCAGCATTTTAGAGGGCAAATCCATCTCAAGCCATGGGATTTTACCACCCCAACACTGGGTCTCTCAAGCAGCGCCATTGCCGAAAGAAAGCCGGGGTGCCTTTGATGGGTCTTTCAGGGATGACCCATCAAGGCAATGGAAAATGTGCAGTAAAGAATGGGACATATCCTCTGGTAATTTAACATAGCCATGGAAAATGGCCCATTTATAGTGGATTTACCCATCACAAATGGTGATTTTCCATAGCTATGTTAAATTACCAGATGGTATTTATAATGGACAAATAATGGACTTAATGGAATTGTAATGGACACAAATAATGGACTTTATCTATTTATAATGGACAAACATAATGGGATTTATTTCCATGATCCTTTCCATATTTAAAAAAATATTATTGGGACTTGTTTTATGGGATTTATTTCATGATTATGGGGACTTTTTTTTTGGGACTTTTATAAATATGTGATTGTGGCATCATCATTTTTTAGCAGTAATTTATTTCATGGACTTATACTTGTAAACGATTGGATGATCCTTTTGGACTTATCATGGGACAATTTCATTAATAGACACATTCATTAACATCTGTAATATATATATATATATATACGTATACATATATAATATATATATATATACATATACATATATATATAGATAAACATTAAATTTGGACTTGCGAAGTCAATTTCATCTAAAACCTGGAATCTGAATGATCAGAAGATAGTAGCTCAAAGGCATCTGGAAGCACTTTTGTTTTCTCCTATTTTTTGCTGGATTTATAATGCTGCATTGTTTGTGCAGATGAGAAGATAGTCTGCCACTGCGGCGTTTTGTCAGGTATTGTTCTGTAAATGCACGCTTTCTTTCTGATTTTATACGCATACACCCAACTACAGCAACCCCCTTGGCTGTTGATCATAGGGGAGTACGATTTTAGCAGCAAATCATCACCCCAAGGGTTAAGCAACCAGGGTTTCCAGGGTTTAATCCAAGTTGACCTGAGTAATGGAGGTAATAAACACATCCTGTATTGACGACCAGTCCGGGGCATACTCAGTGTCGCCCAGGAGTATCTCTGTCAACCAGTGTCAACCAGGGTACAAGTAGCGTCAACCAATCAGGGTCTACTTTTCATCCACGATACCTGCAGGATCCTCCCACTTAGTAACCGTAACTGCGGTTGTCCCATTAATCTAAGTGGGAGAACTATATACCCACTTACTAACCAGTTATATCTGGTTGGTTTGGAACATGTTTTATTTTTCCATATATTGGGAATGTCATCATCCCAATTGACGGACTCATATTTTTCAGAGGGATAGGTATACCACCAACCAGATATACGAAGTGGGAGGATCCTCCAAGTACGTTTCTTGCTTTCAAGTCCATGTGAGCATTGCAGGATTTTCACACGGATTTTTTGGCGTGTTTTGGCTGAAACCGTGCAATATACTATACACTATCTATATATAGATATATAAACCTGATGATATACCGCAATATATATAATATATTTATACACAAATAAAATTGCTTATACAAACGCTGTATAGTTTTCATTCATCCAATTTGACATCTACAAAGCCCAGCCCACCCCGTTCATACCTCGGCACTTTGATTTAGCTATTACTGCACGGGCACAGGTGATGTTTCAATGGGACGTTTCACCACGATTTGCGTATTCGCAGCTGTGTAAAAGAAAATTTATGGTTTATACGTAAGCCGTATATTTCAAAAAAGCTCATTTGAAATATACAGACCTCGTTTACACCCACAACTGGGGTTAATATTAACATTGGATACTACCATCTGGTTATTTGTTACATAGCCATGGAAAGATCCACCATTTTTAATAGATAAACCCAGGTAAACCATCTATTTCTATGGGCCACCAGAGGGTAATATATGAATACTTCAGGTATTGGCTTCAAATTCGCTTCTGGGGGTTATCCCCAGAACTCCAAAAATTCACAGCGGAGGCCCTGCTTTCTTCTCGCAAGGGCTGGCCGGAGTGTCTTGGTATGGCTGGCAATGGGATGTTTACCCTCTGGTAAACTCACATAACTATGGAAAATCACCATTTTTCATGGGAAAATCCACTATCATTGACCATTTTCAATAGCTATGTTAGTTTACCAGAGGGTATCCCTCAAGACAATGGGTCAATCTGAAAGATGGGTAGGTAAAAACTAATCATTAAATTGATCATCGTCTTTTGGTATGGGATGGGATCTACGTTCATCAGCTAAGATTATATATATATATTTGTTGCAGGGTATCTGGCTGATTGGCACATTTATGAAACCATGGCATCTATAGCTATAGCTATGCCCATGTTGGAATCCAGGAACCAACTGATGATAATCTACCTGTGGCTCCAACAACACACCCCTGTTGATTGGTTGTGACATATGGGGTTTTGTACTACCCTCTGGTAATTTCAGAGTTAACATTTTTTTTCAATTTTTTCAATGGCGCATTAACAGTTGATTTTTTTACCGCACTTCCGGTGATTTTCCATAGCTTTTTGCAAATGTCTACCAGAGGGTACTCCCCAATTATTGGGGAGTACAGTTTTTGATGGAATCCCAGGTATGGATGTCATGGCTGAAGCTGCACCAACAAAAACCATGGCGTTTTTGTTGGTCGTTATAACACAAATTCCATGTGACACTTTTTTGGAAAGTTGTTGAACTTTTTTCTCTTGCAAATCGTGGAGAATGATCATGGAGAGTTAAGCGAATAGTTGGTAAATGAATGCCACCAAAAAACGATGTTTGATTCGATGGGATTATGGGATTATCCCATCATTTATTGATTATTGATAGTTGAATAATGGGTTATCCCATTATTCACTGTTGATCCGAACTTTCATTTCAACCGCACAGATGTTTGATTAGTTGCTGACAGGAAATCAACCAGACATATATCCATGTTTCGGCCTTACATTGTGGTGTTTTTTCGAAAATCTCCATGGTTTTTTGTTGGGCGGTTCACCGGCTCGCAGGATCTTAGTCTTCAAGAAAATCATCGAGAAGACGGATGGCCAGTGGCGTGTGGGGCTGCGTGAGCATCGCCTGGATGAACCGACCTGGTCCGACTGGATCACATGGAATTTCAACGAGTGGTCTGTCCCTGGGCCGTGTTTTGGGAGGTTTCGGATGGGACTGGGAGTCGTTTTTGGGATGAAACATTGGGGACTTGATGGTTGTAAGGTTCGCAATTCTTTTGATTTTTTGGGTGATTTCTATCAAAACAAGATCTATGTTGGAGGAATTCTCTGGCTTGGGGAAGAACGTAGAGGGTTAGAACCAATAGAAGTTGTAGCATACAATACGAGTAGTTGGTAGAAGTACCTTCTGTAATTCTGGTGGATGGGGGATGTTGGTATGGGTCAAGAGCGGAGTGTCCCAAATCCCACAGAGTGAGGCATTTTGACCTTTTGACCTATCCAGAATGGAATTTGGATGGATTTGGGACTATTAGACTATCAATAGGACAAAGGGACTTATCAATTTTCAAAGATTGAACTATCACTTTGGCGGATTTGACTTCGACTTTGTTGGTGGATTAGGGCCTGAAGGTTTTTTTTTGGCAGGGTGGGGCAGAAATGGATGTCAGTAAGCATCACTTCCTATACTTCTGTTGTTAACCGGGCTGGGGTTGGTTTGGGTTCTGGAGCTATTAAAGTGGATATCAAGGCTTCAACAACGACATATTATATAGGTATGTCAATCTGCAAATAGGCAGAACACAAAAGCCCACTAAAAACAGTGGTAAATTCCCCTCTGGTAAACTAACATAGCTAATTATGGATATTCACCATTTTAAACGTATATCAACTATAAATGGTCATTTTTCATAGCTATGTTGGTTTAGCAGAGGGCACATTTTTTTGTAGATTTTGCTTGAGGTTACTGGGCATCACTAAGGGTAAGCTGACCAACCGATGAAAATTGTGCGTGTGTTTTGTTCAGTGTGTCTCCATAATATTCACATACAAAAAAACGCAGGTATATAATAGATCATTGGGAAATTTCTCATGTGAACATATCACACACTGAACAAGAAAATAATCCTGTGTATACAGACGTAGACATTGAGTATCGCCATCTCTATCTGTAATGTGACGTTCTTTCCAGTTCTTTTTCCTCACAGCCCGCAGTAGCTTGAGCCGCTGCGGCTCTACTGATGAATTCAGGATATATGATGATATATACAGCATATAGCTCATACATTATATATCTGGTTGGTGGTTTCAAACATTTTTTATTTTCCATAATATATGGGATAATCCTTCCCATTGACTAGTGTTTTTCAAGATGGTTAAAACCACCAACCATATATATATATATGTAAATAGAACATCTTGTATCTATATGCATGTGATGTGTATAACAAATATCACACCTGGGGCGAATTTCCCAGGTGAATTTCCCTATGGGGATCGGAGAGTCATCATGGGCTGAGTCATGGGACATATTTTACCATCACGGATTCCCATTGGGTGACTGACCAAAAGCCAGAAAAACCCATGGCATGTGGCTTGCAAATCATCGGGGTTTGGGTTCAAGGTGGTGACCTATGCAATGATTCTTTTGGCACAGCAAAATAGCTGTTCTTCAACCCATCAAACAGCGATGTATTTACCAAGGTTGTACCCATTAAACCGCGATATATACCCATTTTCTACCCACTTAACACCCATTCCATAATCCATACCATTTTAAAGTAGTTTTGCGACTACATTTAATTTGTCTGAGAATGAGGTACACCCATCAAATAGCCATTCCAAATGGGGTTTAATTTACACAATGATTCACCATGACTTTTAGGGGCTTTCCCCTAAAACTGTGAGGTACAAATGCCATTTTGTAGCCATGTAGCCATGTATCACCCATTTAACACCAATTTAGGTAGCCATTTTCATGACATTTCGTAGCCACGTGTCATGTTTTTTTCGGACTTCACGTCCATCCCCAGCTTTGCCCCGAGTTGACGGAAGCCTTGAACTTGATGGTCATGCCCAGTGGCACCAAAGTCGCCACGGAAGGCTGGTGGATGGATTCCTATAGCGCCCTGGCGATCGGATTTGGAGCGATCTCAAGGATCCAACAGATGGAGCTACGTAAACGTACCATATTTCAGGATATAAGGCCATATGAATTGTGGGGATATTCCCGCTATTTTTTTTTCTCGAAAATTCTGGGAATGCGAAGTTGTTGGGAGATTTTTTTCGTGCGAGGAGAGATTACTTGGTGGTTCACCCCGGCTGGTGAACGCCAGGTTGGAGCAACCCTACACTGGATGAACTGGGGTAAACGAAGCCACTTCCTCTGCGAATTTTGTATCTTTCAATGGGTCGCTTTGAGGAAAAAACTCAAGGACACCAGGTTTTTTTAGAGCAATTTTAAGGGTTTCCTGTAGATTTTTCCAATAAACCAACACAAGGAATCCTCATCAAAACTCACACCCTGGGAGTTACTTCCTGCTTTTTGCTTCGAGATGCATCCCCCTTTTCTCAAGTGTATTGTACGAAATCATTTTTGCATCCCAGTTGTCAATAGGAACTCCCCCATCTTCATATGAATCATATACCCCCTGGTAAACTAACAGTTTGCTATTGAAAATGGCCATTTGTAGTTGATTTACCCATTAAACATGGTGGTTTCCATAGCTTTTTGTATGTTTAGAGGGTATGAATCACTACAGTATCCTTACAGTATCCTAAAAAGAAACCGGGTCCAAAAGGTCCTGGGCGGGTGGCCTAGGCAACCCCAGCAACTCCCTTGAGACGGTGACGGAATATATGATCCACATGTGGCGGCCGGGCGGCAACTTGCCTCCGGTGCTGATTGAGTATGACCTGATGCGAAGCAGAGTGGAGGCATTGGAGAATTTTGGCACATGAAAAACCAGGGTTCTGGGGAGTTGGTGAAAACATTAAAAGCTTCACTCCCGAAATATGGCGAATGAAAGGTCTATGAGTCTATTTCGAAGTGAGGTAAAGCCTATAATTTTTAATATGATATTTGGGGGCATGAACACCCATTCCATTTATATAATTGTACCTCTGATGTTCACTCAGGGTACCAGGGTTTTTACCCATGGCCAGATACCTGGCTTTTCTGGAGTTTTCTATTTCAAAAATAATGGGTTCTATCGACTACCGTTTCAATGGCCGTTTCAGGTACTGGAGGTACGCTACCATATCAAGGCATATTTTAGGGGCATATTCCCTTACCCCTTACATAGACCTAAACACAATGGTACTCCAATAAATCGGTTCCTGAAATGGCCATTGATCATATCAAGCTGGTTAGAGATATCCCTTGCATATTTCATCAATATATTCCATTATAATACCATTACTGTTGGTTATTTCCCAACAAACATCATTATTTACCATCTGGTTATTTAACATAGCCATGGAAAATCCATTACAAATGGAGGTTTCTAGCTGGGAAAATAATGTAAGGAAATGGGCCATGGCTTCCAGTTCACAAACTGTTAAATAACCAGAGGCTAAGTTCAATGATCAGAGCGCTTCCAGTGAGCAAAAACCAATAGGAATTTCGTATAGAACATGGCCATAGAAATAGTTGATTTACCTATTCAAAATGGTGATTTTCCATAGTAAATATAGAGATATCTACCATAAACCATAGAATTCACCAATGATCAGAGGGCATCCATTAACCCATGAACAAGTTCTTTATATTTCCCGTAAACCCAACAGTTTTCACCAAGCTATGTCCGTGAACCTGTCGCGTTTTCGCAGCTCACTGGGCACCTGGCCAGGTCGCTGTGGTGTCCAACGGCAACGGCAACGACTTGTTCCTCTGGCCGCTTTCGGCCTCCCTCTTTGAGGCGGGAACTGAGCGGCGCAGCGTTCAAAACGAGGGATATCAATGGATATACGGCATATAGATGGAATATGAATAGAATATTCAAGGAATGAATATAGAACCAACAACATGATAGAAACAATGGGCTATAATGATGGGATATCATGGAATATCATGGAATATCACAGAATATCATGGAATATCATGGACTATTTGACCTAAAATGGTCTACAAAAAAAACATGCAGGAATATTTTTCTGCACTTTGACAGCGGTTTATTTTTGATGGACTCTTGATGGCATATCAATGGACACTTCATGGGATATATGATATATGATATATATATATATGGGTAAATTATAACGACCTCACTGCGACCTCACTGGAATCATAATTAGTAAGGAACATCATCCCCAAATGGCCTTAATTCAGGTCAATGAAATATTATAATTTACCCATATATATATAGATAGTTGATAGTGATATTAAGAATAATGGCTATATATAGTTATAAATTACCCTTGGGTACATTTCCATGGCTATATAGTTATATATAGATATATCTACCATCTGGTTATGACTAACAGTTTGCCATGGAAAGATCCACCATTTTTAAGTTTGGTAAACCATCTATTTCTATGGGCCATCTATACCATGGCTATGTTAAATAACCAGAGGGTACATACAAAAAAATGATGGCAACTGTAATCGACTTGATATGATATTTAGTAATCTGTGGGAAAAAAATCCGATGAACGAACTATGGTGGTTATCACGAAGCAATTTTATTGCCCACCAGGTATCAGTTCGAGCGAGTCCAAAAGGCACCACCCTGTAAATCCAACTCTTTAAGATGGCACATGTAGATATATCAATTGATATATCATGATATATCTGGGTCAATTTCATCACGACACTGTTCTCCCGAACCCTGGAATCATGGTTTAGGGAAATCATCCCCAGCCATGGCCGCAAGATTCATGAGGGTTATCCAACCACCAACATCGACCATCTAGATATTGATGCACCCAACTGATTAGCCTCATGAAAATTAGTTCGATATAAGCCCCAAAGTTATTGGACTTTATTTGCACGCAATCTCATCCATATAAATCATCATTTTTGTGGCTTAAATCTCCATATTTTCGTACCCTCTGGTAAATTAACTTGTTGACCCTGAAAATGACCAATTTATAGTGGTTTCACTAGTCTTCCAACCCCTATCTGGCAGGGTCGAACTGTTAATTTACCAAAGGGTATCTTCTGTTGCGCGGGGTACTACCGTGGTCCCTGCTTCGCTCAGGTGCCGGCGCTTGAGAGTTCGGTGCAAGTGACCGTGACGGGCGTGACGGCGCCTTGAGGGGATCATGGGAGGGGATCATTGGGAAGATGGGAATATGAGCGGATCGTGGGAAGATCATGGGGATATAATGGGAATACCATGGGGATACACTCTGGTAAACTAACATAACTATGGAAAGATCCACCATTTTTAATGGGAAAATCCACTATAACTGGCCATGTTCAATAGCTATGTTAAATTACCAGAGGGTATATATATATATATAATGTCGACCCTGGATTAATAAAGCCCGTAAACAAGGCTGTTTAACTGGGAGGGTACCATAAAAAAGTATTAGATGAAATGACTATTGGAGGGGTACTTTCCTAATTAATAAACCATGGTATAGTCTCATCCGGGGTTGACATTATACAAACAAATAAATAAATAAACAAACAAACAAATAAATAAATAACACGGGAACAACATGGAGGATATCGCGAAGGCTTCTTTAACCAAGAAGCAAATAGTGGGTGATTCCAAAGATGAGGTAATGAACCATAGAAATGTTAATTTTCATGCAGAACATTTTGTTATTTTAATCAGTGGATTTCGGCATGATCGTAAGAAACAACAAGTTCAAACAGCAAAAGTGGAGATTCAATTATGACGATAGTTAAGCTTACAGTAACCTCGATTAGTAATCCAATACATCATATACTTAGCCTTACTGATATTTAGTGCAGCCATGTTCAGCCTCCTACTTGGATTTTTACTCTTGATGCTCGCGACCCTCTCACGATAACTAAGTCCCCAGGATGATGAAGTCAGTTGACTCTATGAATTCCTTAGTGATATCAATGACATGGGTTTGTCTGACAATGGCTTACCTTTTCACCATAGAGGCAAATTTTTGGTGGTCTCTGTGGTCTCTATCTATTTTCATACAGGTGCCCCCAGTGATGTGGTTTCGTTGGTTTAGTTTCACCCCATGAAAACTAGTTCGTGAAATCTCTACCATAAACCCAATGGAATTCACCAAGTTAGCGTTCAGCGTGAACCTGTCGCGTGAACAGCTCACGCGCGCGGCCTGGTGGAGGACACCAGTTCGAATCCCAAAATGCAGACCTAAATCTATGCATTCTATGGCTATATATATAATATATATATAATATATATAATATATAATATATATATATGTATATATATAATATATATATATACATGCATAGTAGTTTTTCTTTTTCTCTCACAGGCCGCCCACAGCACTCGGACCACCATGGAGACGAACGTCAGCAACTTCACCAACGACACTGAGGTCCTTGGAGCCCCGGTAGGAAAGGGCACCTGAAAGGCACCTGAAATGTCGGAAAATCCCCAGACAAATCCATATTTCTTGGGAAAAATCCGAAGAAATCCATACATTTTTTTTTGGAAAACATGAACACATCCGAAGAAATCCAGGTTTTGTTGTTTTTTCGATGTTGTTTGGAAGGTAGTCCCAGGAGAAAACGCACCAAAACATGGGAAATGATGGGCATCTGGGACCATCCACGATTTGAAGTCCCACAACTTCAATAGGGGATGTTCGACCCCAAAGATGGAGCAAATCTGAGGGAAGCCAGATTTTTTGGGATTTAGACAGTCAAAACGTGGAGAATTGTTCTGGTCAAAGCACCTTTCATTTGTTAAAAATGCGATGAAGTCCAAGGAAAACCATGGATTGAAGGAAACAAATATGGATGAAGGCACAACAATCTTAGGAAATTCCCTCCTGAACACTAACCTGGGTTTGCTGAAGGTGATGTTCGATATTTTCTTGGGAAATCAACCATACGGAATCAGTTTATCTTTTTTTTGAGCCGCTTTGCTCCAAGTGTAGAGCAAGGAATTTCGGTGGGATTTGAAAGATGATTTGATCTGGGAAGGGCCGAATTTTCTTGGTCAGTCACTTCCACTTTCCTTCCAGAACCCATCTTCAGCTGAATAAATATATCACCCCAACGCCCTGACATTAGTATCAGATTAACAAAAAAAGGTCCCAGATTGGGGGCATTTCAGATGTTTACTTGAAAGTGTTCCAGCTAGAAGTTGATAGATTTCACCATAGTTATAAGACTTATAGGGGTTACCCTCTGGTAAACGTTTACAGGTTGCTATTGAACATGGCCCAGTCGAAATAGTGGATGGAATCGAAGCTATAAAATGGTGGATCTTTCCAGTTCGTTTTTTGTTAACGTTTACCAGGCCAGGTATATCCCAACAATCCCAAGGGGTTGAAAGGTTCACCATGGCATCGATAAAAGTCACCTCTGGCCAGGTGATGTCGGAGATTCCATTCCCATGCGTCCAGGGACAGTTCAGCGCTACGCCCTTCGGCCCAGCGGGGGAAAACGAAACAGGGTGTGGTGGGGAAACACCCCGGCGAAACAGGTTACACAATGTGGGCCCCCCTAGTTATGTTTGTTGGTTTATGTATATCCACCATTAACTCTATATATAGGTATATATATATGAGATATCTACCATAAACCATACTTAACCTAGTTATCAACTTAGCTAACTAGGGGGCCCCACCTTGTACATTTATAGTGGGTTTATTTTTCACTATACACGAAGGAATAAACTCATCAGCTAAAGTGTTTGTTTTGGCGCAGGGTATCTACGATTGGCCGTGATTTTTGGAATGATCAGTAGCCGTTCCTGCTTTGCAGTAGCTTACATTCAAGTCTAGGGTGACTGTTGTTTCGATATAGGCTGGCTATTCGTATTGGGAAGCCGCGAAGTGGTCCCCTAGTTGACTAGCTTGCTTTGTAACTAGTGGATATTTTTGCAAACCCACTTACTTAAAAAGCTGGGGAGAAACACTTTGTAAGGATGGTTGATATCCCCGTGATCCTTCGCTGATGCTGGGTGGAGAAACATCAGCTCCATTGTGGGCGGTCGCCTCTGGTCATCAAATGTGGAAATTCGAAACTTCCCCATTGAGTTTGTCGATTTTCCCAGCTACCCTTTGGTAAACGTTTACAGAAAACTATGGAAAGATCCACCATGCTATCAATGGGTAAATCCACTATAAATCACCATTTTCAATAGCAAACTGTTAGTCATTACCAGAGGGTAGAAATCTCGATCCAGGGAAAATTCACAACAAATCCCCATGGCGCCATGGTTACCAGAGGTCCAGGTCTGGCAAATCTCCAACTGGATAGTGGCTGCCACTCCCCTACCAGAAACCAAGAAAAACACCCCGGTCACCCGAAGGAGGCAGATTTTCCAGCCTTGGAGATAACACCAGGAGGCCTTGTTTCAAAACCATAGTTTTCCCATGCTTGTTAGGTAAGTCCCTATATAGGCCCTAGGAGCTGATGAAACTTTAAGTTTCCCATGAGACCTCCATATGAATTTATCTCATAAAATCCCATTGAATCCCAGACAAAGCTTCATGAATATCCTCTGGTTATGTCAAAATAGCTATTGAAAATGGCCATAGAAATAGTGGATTTTCCCATTGAAAATGGTGGATCTTTCCATAGTTTTTTGTATGTTTACCAGAGGGTATCCCATTTTTTATCCCACCATTCACCGCCCCTTGGCGCGTCACGACATCACGGAGCCGTCTCAGGAGCTGCTCTGAAAGCCTGGGCTGTGAATTTTCCAGCGCCATTTCAGGACGTCATTGGTTGATGGATGGGGCGAGGCTTCCCTTTAATTTGGGCTTCAAATCCAAGTGGGGATGGGTCAAAACCTATTATTAGCATATTTGGAAGAATCAACATCCATGAACCAGCTATTTTAGGTACCATCCGGGTGCCAGGGTTTTGACTCACAACCAAGTGTTTTCTTTTTTGCAAATTGTGGTCTTCCGGTTGGACGACCAGTTTTTGGAAGGCGAAAAAAGCCGGAATTTTCGCTGCACTTCGTTGATAGGAACGGGTGTCCGGTGGCGATCATAATGGCAGATGCCAGCTTTTGGATCTGCAAATCGCAATCGCCGGTGATGTTTAAAAACGACAACACGAGGAAGATTGAGGAACCCTCTTATTGGTGAAGGGCATATTCTACAGGTCAATTTTCACAGTGTTTCATGTGATTCATGAATATTTACATATATTTACGATGATTTATGTGTGTTTTTCACTTGAAACTTTCTCTCGTTTATTCCTTCAGATGTACCCTCTGGTAATTTAACATAGCTATTGAACATGGCCATTTATAGTGAGTTTTCCCAATAAACATCGTGATTTTCCATAGTCATGTTAGTTTACCAGAGGGTACCAAGATATGTCGCTGATCATGGGGCCAGGACTATCGTCCAGCAACATCCTCGACAGCACGCAACTCTATGCTCCTGGGATGCACCGTGGGTCGCCATCGGATCTGGACAGGCGAGACCTCCAAAGGTGAAACGATAGCCGTTGGTTTTAGCCACTGAAAAATAGGACTTATATATATGGACTTATGGGATACGAATGGTTTAGGATTAATGGAGTTAACATGAGTTAACCAGTAAACTTAATGGTATCTCAAAGTTATCAAACTAATATGAATGGAGTTCAGCAGTAAACATCGCGTGAACCGTTGCAAAAAAGTGGCTGAAATCCATTGGGTTTATGGTAGATATATCGAACTGGTCATAGGATAACCCCAGGAGGGGACCAATGGCCAAGGTGAGGTTCCCTCAAATGATCAGTTTTTGGTAAAAAAAGCCCACGAAATTTCCTTTCACGATATACCCTCTGGTAAACTAACATGGCTATTGAAAATGGCCATTTATAGTGAGTTTTCCCATTAAAAATGGTGATTTTCCATAGCTATGTTAGTTTACCAGAGGGTAACTTGCCCATAAACCCTCCATAAAATTCAATAGTTCAGCAAGAAAAAATTGAACGTAGCTATCAACGGGCCTCACCTTGGCTTGGCTTGCCAAGCCTGGATGGTATCCTCCACATGGCTTTGTCAATAGGGTGCCACCGGGTGCTGGTTTTCATCATTTCGAAGTCCACAAAAAATCATCATTTTCTGCCAAAAATCATCATTTTCCCATCTTTTTCCCATGAAATCGCACTTCCATGGTTTTTTTCCCCCCATTTTCAGAGCCTTTTCTCACCATCCCCTTCCCATCCCAGGACACTCTGGAGGAATGCCAGCAGAGATGCTGCCAAGACGAGGTGCCCTGAAAGATCTCCAAGTCATGACCTGGCACTGGGAGAATTCTACATCGAGAAACATCGGAGAAAAATCGGGATGGTTTAGTTGTAGATGTTGTTGAAGTTGGGGTATATATATATCTTAAAAAAAGAACTGTTTAGTAACCTAGTAGCCCATAAACATTCGAACCACGCATCGCTAATTGTGACCATATCTCGAGTTCACCATGATGCAGGACTGCTTCGGCGTGTCCTACGACTCTGCAACCAAGGTCCCACTGGGTCCCACTGGGTCCCACTGGGTCGACCTGGGAAGGGACGAAGCAAGGGAAATGATGAGGTTTTCTGTTGGTGGTCCCATTGATATCACATTTTCAGTTGATCACATCTGGTTGGTGGTGACTGGAACATGGCTGGATGTTTTTTTTTATTTTCAATTTCATATATATATATATATGCTCAGCCCCCCCCCCAACGACCCCCCTCAACCCGCCATCTGCTTCACTATGCTTGACTTGTGTCTGCACAGAACCACGTTGAAGTCACCAACGAGTCGACCCTGCC
>Ga0126342_10004126_pt1 | contig 24551 bp, 19 predicted proteins | sample Cyp1metagenome_FD_92528 | JGI IMG/M metagenome (GOLD analysis project Ga0126342, IMG submission 92528) | Coral microbial communities from Lord Howe Island, Old Settlement Bay, Australia - Cyphastrea 1 metagenome | ecosystem: Host-associated > Invertebrates > Cnidaria > Coral ...
TATATGGGTATGGATCAATACCTATTAATACCATTTTTAGTGGGATGAACATCCATTTACCAGCTATTTTGATGTTCACCAGGGGTACAAGGTTTTGACACACTGCCATATATATATATATATATATGTATGATTATGTATAGAAATATGGACATCTCCTCCAAAATTAGGAAAGGGATCAATTTTAATCCTTCATCCCAAACCTAGTCCTTTCGTATCCAAGATTTGCCATGTGAAGTTTCCAAGGGTCCAGATTCCAGGAAAGCCTACGGCTGGACGTGGATCACATTTGGTGCATCGCTTCACAAATGGTTGGATGGCTGCAGTAGCATAGATATCCAAAGCTGATATGGGTATACCCTCTGGTAAACTAACAGAACTATGGAAAATAACAATTTTTAATGGGTAAATCATCTATAAATGGTCCATTTTCCATAGCTATGTAAGAAGAATTACCAGAGGGTAGAGATCTTTATGGGATGGGATGGTGCTAGCAAGGCAGCCAAAATTTGTCATGCAAATGTTTCATATTGACTTAAGGACCAACCCAAATGTTCTGGTTGTGTCTATTTCATATCAGTATTGATATTCCTTCTCATCATTTCTCAACATATCAATGTGTAACCAGCATTTTGTGGGGAGAAGTCGCACAGGCTTCTCTTTTTCGTAGCTGCCCTGGTTTGTTACTTTTTGGGGATGAAGCCCAAAACTGGATGGTTAAACCCACATCAAGATAGGCTATGTTGGCTATGTTTCAATGAGAAAGTGGGATCCCTGATCAACCCTTGGACTTCTCTGAGGCCAAAGAGTCTGACACATGTCGGGATTTCGAAAACTTCAGCTGATAAAATATGATAGTTACTCTGATTTTCCCATTAAACATGGGTTTTCTTGCATTTTTTGCCCTTAAACCAATCCATTGAAATCATTATTGGCAATATATGGCAATATCATAGGATCAGTTGAGAGTCTACCGGTCATCGTCACCTTCCACAAGGTGCACGAGCTCTCATTGGACTTCGACAGGTGGAGACGGTAATGGTGGAAGGATTTGACGGTTTCCAGTGTTTGCTGGTGTATAGACCCATGCAACTCTAGAGATATTCATCATAAATCATCAGATGAATCATAAATCCAAGTGTGAATGCCTAGTTATGAAGCAACTTAACTGGGTAGCATGTTGTTGTATTTTCTAGAGGAAAGCGGCATCCGAGAATGTGCCAATGATAACGCGGAGCGTTTGCCTTCCGCGGGTGTTTAGAGAAAAAATATTGAAGTGAACATCCAAGTCAGTCGGTGATTATATCTAATATTATCAGCGATTATATCAATATCTAATTAAAAGTCCATAAACCTTTTGCCAAAAAGGGCCATTCCTGTCTGAGCACTGAAGCTCCGGCTCTGGGGTTCCTAAGTGATGGGGCATCCCCAAGTCACCCTTGCTTGAAAAATAGTATAAATTATAAATTTGTATAAATTTGTATAAAATGGTCAAATTTCTGATGCTTTGGAGGTATCCCCATGACTTTGGAAACCTCCATTTGGACACAGCCCAGTTCAGTGGGTAGTCCATGACGACAGGCTCCTGCCAGCGATGGGTGAAGCACGATGAGACGGCCGTTTTTTGGCTTCCTCTCATCCTAATCCCCCAAAAGGGTTTTCAGAGCAAGATATGGCTATGGATCAATACCTATTAATACCATTTTTAGGGGGATGAACATCCATTTACCAGCTATTTTGATGTGAACTACAGGGGTACAAGGTTTTGACACACTGCCATATATGCCAAAGTTCACTGGCTAGTGATGGTAAATCTAGAGGAAGGATCTCATAGTTGTTGGCCCATGCCTATGTGCCAATGATCTTGTCCCAGGTATTTTTTTGCGGCGAATGTTTGAACCCCAAGTAGAAGTGCATGGCTTTCACAATCCGAACTATCATGATATGTTCATCTGATATTTGACGCCCTGAGAAGTTGGAAGCATCGTTCCATACCATGAGTGAAGTTTACCTACATAACCAATGGTTGTTGGAGGAAATCACCAGTTGTTGCCCGTTGTCGGAGCCTCCCTTTGCAGTTGTACTCAAAAAGGAACTGGTTGATTCCTGATGAAACAAAGCGGGTGAAGGACACACGCCTGAGATGTAGCAGGATATTTGCAAATGCGCAGAACTACATCTTTGCAGTGCAATGAAGATGATCTTATTGAACTTACCTGGCTATGGGATCTTTGAAGATCGAAGACTGGAATCCCAGCAGTTCTCATTTCCAAAGTTCACAGCCGTGGGGCTGTGGTCGTATGATGTCGCTTTTCTTCATCCAAGTGATTGATCACGGTCCAAATGAATAGGGAATCAGTTGTACAGGCATCGTGATGAAGAATATGATGCAGCTATATATACATATAATATCATATAGTTATATTATTTTTTTAAGTGTATAATTATGACATATGATAATCATTATAATCATATTATAATCTACAATGAACACATTTTCAAACAGCGCGCAGTTCTGTGCATTTTCTTCGTGAAAGGTGCCAATGTTCGCGCCCAATGATTCCAACCTCCGAGACCTGCGCCAAAGATGCACATGGCGGACGTGTGATGAAGAAACATACGCGGCGGGTTGCAGTCAGTGCAGAGTGTTTCAATAATATAAAGGTGATATTGATTATTCACAAACACAACATTGAAAGATACTATAATAATCTATAATATACTATATTTCATCATATTTATATTATTTATATATGTCACAATAATCATTTTGCCTAGTATTTCCCTGAAAGCATTCATTTTGTCTAAATCATAACAGCCTCACCATGACGTCACTGTAGATGATGGTTCACATATATATATGTATATACAATATGCCCGAATTGGCTGAGTCTAGGTTAGTGAAGTACCATGAATTACAAATAAAGACATATACTTGCTATGTATTATTACTATTTTTATTTTTTTTACTATTATTATTGTTATTATTGTTAGTATGATTATTACAATTGATCATTATTACTACCATTATTATTATTGTTATTTTTAGTATTGTTATTATAATTGTATATTGTTATTACCATTATTCTTATGTTTTTATTATCAATTATCATTATTATATAACATTATGTTTTGTTACTATAATAAAGTTCAACCGCTTTGGGACATCATCATCATCGTCATCATCATCATCATCATCACCCTCCTCGCTGAGTCCAGCTAAATGATCTACAAATGGTGGGCTACCCATGTTTAAGTTGAATTCCTGGAGGGTACTGTAGTACTGTGCATTTTTGTAGATGAATCAGGCCGGCCAACTGTTTGACTTTATGAAGGACAACAGGCTTTCTTTACTGCCTGGAACTGATTCCGGGAATCAGCGAAATCGCTGGCTCCCCTGTTGAAACGGCCATGATCAGAGTCAGATGTGATGCTCTTCCCCGAGTTTTGATTTCACTTAGAGCAAATAGATGGTCAGCTGGTCCGATTTACAAGCCTCAAGCTCTCCACTATCCCAGCATTTGCCGGCCAATGTCCTGTTGTGAACGCTGCTGTACAGGTTTCAAGGGTCCTCCGCTTGTGTCCAGACATGCTTCAGGGCAGAATTCCCTGTATCAACTTTGGCCCACACAAGATACCAATCCCAGCAACGTCCACTAGATGATTTAGTCAACGTCAATTTGATTCCAAGGAGTTGTTGGACTTAAGTTCAACATGTTTTTGTTTCATACTTTTCCCTTTGATTTGTTTCTTATTTTAAGAGTAGATGAAGATTCTTTGTTTCAGGATTCCAAGTTGCAAGAGGTGCAGGTTTATCCATCACCAGGACAGCTTCGGACAGCCGGCGTCTTTTTTCTTTTTCGCGACCTTTGAAACAACCGCCGATCTGTGGCGGTTCAAGGCCGCAACAGGCAAGTCGTTGTGGCCATGACATCTCACTGTACCAGTATGGAGGTTTCCTAAAATGGAGATACCCATAGGTACCCCCAAATCATCCAGCTGTAGGACTGTAGGGGTACATGCATTTCAGGAAACCTCACTATATCTCACTGCAGTTGTTTAACACTTATTATTTCATATGATTTCGATAGGCGTATCAGAATGTTGATCATTTTCAGTTACGTTTGAGACGTCGTGTCTCAGATTTCAACATCCCCGGCAAAAAAATGGGACCTTTGGCGACGGCAATGCCGCAGGCCTCTCTTGCGATGCCCTTGTCAGGGCGCCCACCGAATTTGGAAGGCGAGCTGTTAAGATCCCATTGAGGTCCATTCAGATCCCATTGAAATTCATTGACATCTATTCAGATCACTTCAGAATCTTAAGACATTCGGATGTCCACTTAATAGGGGTATCTGATGTATCTGGTCTTATTTTCCAATATTTTCCATACTCCTCAGCTTTAGTTGAGTGCCAAATTCACTACATAAAGTCACTAGACTGAAAAGCACATGGTGTTGGTTAAGCCCCGGGGCCAGACATCATCCCAAAAAATGGGCTATTTGTGTGAATCAAGGCAATTTGGTAAACCATCCCCAATTTTACCATATATGGACAAGGGTTGTATAATAAACCATCAAAATATTGCCGTTTTTTTTGCTGCTTATTAGCATCGTTTGACCCCTGGGATTGGTATACACAGCATCGTGTTATGCCGCCACCTGTGTGCCCTCGCTTGGAATGCAACGGGCCGGTTGTTGGGAGTTATTCTTTACATTATATAATTGTTTTGTTATGTTTTGTTTCGCCAAGCTGAGATGGATTAGTAGAATGATTGCTCGAATATTATTTGATCTAAGTTGGCATGTGTGATAGAGGCGCCCTGGCATATTATTGAATAGCCAACTGCCAACTGGCCAATCATCACCAAAGATTGACCAACGGCACAACCCTGGAGCAAGCAGCCAGAAGAGGCTTTCGGCGCATGGTGACCTTTATTGAAACTTAAGTGACATCAACCACCAAACATTTATGTATATATTAATGTTCATATGTATCATATATATATATGTATCATATATATATACATTCCCATGATACCATCATATATTACAATATATATATATGGTCACCCCCCCTAGAACCCCCGCACACCAATATTTCATGCATATTTACAGTGAAAATACTATATAAAAAAAGACATGTTTCAATACATTTTGCACAGAACATGAAACTCAACTCAAGCATGAAACATTGCAACCAATGGCACATTCTGCTGGAAGCCTCAACCTCACTAAAGCTCTATACAAAAGGCTGTTGCACGGGGGGGTTCTAGGGGGGGGTGAGCATATGTATATATATATATTGTATTCCCATGAATCCCCTTTCATCAAGAACGCAATGGTTGGGTCTCCGCGGCTCAACGCAGGTGTCATCGATGCCGCAGCCTCGCGGGCAGCTCCCGCAGCACCCATCTCCCCGTTGCGACAAAGAGGAGGACTTCTGCAGGCCACCGCGGGGACACGACACGACACGGTTATGGCGAGGTCCACGGTAAACGACCTGGTTATTAACAAAAGATGACTGGGGGCACCACGTATGTCCATGAATTTAAGGATTTTAAGGATGCTTTGGGGTTTACTACATATGAAGATCGGTGGAGACCTCTCAAGGGTTCTGCTTCTGGCATTTAAGCTAACTTTGGTGGTTTCCAGATGGGTGTGATTCTTTACCAAAGAAACATCATGCAAAATGAGTGTTGTTTGGCAAATATTGGTTGAGTAGGGTAGTTGTTTACTCTAGGTTGCCATAGATAGTGTAGCCTCACCAGCTACAAATGATTGTTTTGCAGGGTGATTGAGATTTGCCATGGTTTCAAAGAACCTAATTTTTTCCATGTTTTAATGGCCATAAATTGAGGGGGCATACCCCATTTGTTCAACAAAACCAGTTGTACCATGAAAGAAGGTAAGTGATGTTGCCATACCGTGGGCCAGAAGATTGGCAGCTATTCAAATCTCAAAATGAACTATTCTGTTAATGTTTGGACTGTGAGCTCACAGGTTATGTTTGAATTTTGACCCTCAGCAGTTGTCAGTCCCAAAGCAGGAGGGTATGGCAGAACTGAAACATTGTCATTAATTATCTCTCATAGTAAGTCCAGCAAACATCAATAACATCCAATATGGAGGTTTCCTAAGTCATGGGGTTACCCCAGTCATCCTAATTTTAGTGAGGGATTGTCCATGAAATACACCATCCAGCTGGGGATGTCCCCATGGAAACCTGACTCTAGGGATTTCGCCAATTGGGCGACTTTGAAAATGCTGGTCAACTTGTCTAATATGATGCATAAATATGAGGCATAAATATGATGCATAAATATGATGCATAAATATGATGCGTAATGAATATGCAACTTAAGGGGATGTTATAAGATATTATAACAAGTAGGTGAGGTCATGTAAGGTTTGTGTTATTTAAGCATAAGCAGCGAAGGACTTCACATCCTGGAGTCTCAGGGTAACCAACTGACTTTGTTTGATGTGACGCTTCAGAGGGGCAGATGGCTGATCAGTTGTGTTGTATTTGTGTTAAGTATATAATATACCGGTTGGTGGTTTCAAACATTGTTTGTTTTCCATAATATATGGGATAATCCTGATAATCCTTCCCATTGACTTTCATATTTTCAAGATGGTTAAAACCACCAACCAGGTATATAATATGATTCATAATGGGAGATAGTTTCAAAATCAGCGTTCCCTTTGGGACTCAACCTCCGCAGCGCAGTTGGATACATCCGCGAACGCCCTGAAACCGCCTCACCGGGAGCACGGGCACGGCAGACATCACGCTGCGCATCATACCAAAGTGTCCCTGGGTGGATGATGATGGATGGAAATTTGGCGGATCTGGGAGGTCTTACCCTCCGGTAAACATACACAAAGCATCAAAAAGCTATTGAACATGGCCATAGAAATAGTGGATTTTCCATGATTTACCCATTAATAGCATGGTGGATCTTTCCAGTTCGCTATGTAACAAATTACCAGAGGGTAATGGATCTTGCTGGATCTTACTGGATCTTACGGGATAATGCTGGAGAACAAAAAGAAGCTGGGGATAGGTCGAAAATGGGTCGACGATGAAGGACATGTCCGGAAAAAGATGCCGATGTGTCATGGGATATTATCGGTCGGGGTATGTCATTGATTTTCATTGGAAGATCAATATTGCTTAGTACAATCTGATGCTCATGGGCCGCTGGGAAATGCCCGGACGAAATGGGCCGCGTTTACTGGGAAAATCCTCGAAGTAAATGAAAACCATACGAGCTCCATATCTAGATCAAATTAAATTACCCCAAGGCGACCATTAAAACTATGACGTGGCGATTTAAGGGGGATATAACCAACAATGTCAGTTTACCCACAGGAATCAATGGATCCTCAACACTGCTGGCGATAAGCAACCATATTGTTTTTTTTAAAGAACTATGTGTTTTGTTTTTTTTGCGGAATGGATCATTTTCATGACTTTAACCCAATCTAGCAATTTTTCATAGCGAGCCAGGAGTTGTGTTTTCCCCCCTAGAGCTGGGATGTCACGGGCTTAAAACAGCTGCAGAAGATGGTGGTTCACCATGAAGATCATGAAGAATCTGCAGCAGTTCTCACGATGTGATATGAGCAGTTTTAAAAGCCCTGGTTTTGATGATTATTTCGGGGGTTATACTGCCAAATTTCAGTTTGGCAATGAGTATAATCTATCTCAACTAACCAACCATTTTTTTAGATACTTCCCAATGAGTGTTCGACATTGCTTCATTTTTGTTGCAGCATTTTGCCATCACATTTTACTACCACTTGTGCTAAGAATATCGCACGCACTGAAATCTACGCATACAAGCACGCAATCGAAGCTCGGACTTCTGGAAAGAACACGGGAACAACATTTGTGTGTGTGTGTTGTTGTTATTCAATGTTAATTGATGTTATTTGCAGAAATAGGATGAAAGTAAATACATGAAATCAGCAGACATGTTTGTGTATGTACATAAATTCATTTAAGATTAGTCTAATTAGTTATACCATATCTACATATTATATTTATCTCTCTCTCTCTGTAGATATTAAGAGAGATGGAGGAATGGAGGGTTTATTGGGTTTTCTCGATTTGGACGATCCCCACAAGTTCCCCAAGATGGAGGGTGTTCAATCTGTGGGTTTCATTGATCCCCAAGCAACTCTAAGCAGCTCATCAATAGCGCACCGAGGTATTTCCATGTGGAATGTCGTGGAATCCGCTTTGGCGAGCACCTTGCTGAAATCATGGATGATCTTTGGAATTAGCCAAATCAATGGTGTGAAACTCAATGAATCCAATGGTTTTTCGCCTGGATGAATCTGGATGATTTTTTTTTGTTTGGCAATCGTAGTAGAATGTTGACTTCAAACGTAAGGTATGTTCAAATTCTATGGCTTGTTTCACTTGTTTCTAGTACATGTGGGTGTCTAGGGATATTTTATATATATATATATATAATATATATATATATATTATATATACATATATATATATATATAATGATCAGTTACCCTGGTGTAAACCTAATCATAGATGTGGTGAGTTTTCACCCATGGTTTTTCCAAAAATGGTGGAACCGTAGGAGAATGGTACATTAAAAAAACCAACGAGCTGGATCTTAGAACATTAGAATTTTCCGGATGTTTCAAAATATGTCACATGGTTTACAATTGTATATGGATATGATTGGATATGGATAGTATATCTGGACAATATATATGATGATCATCGAGATCAGAGAAAAGACATCAGCATATTCGTTTGGGAGAGGATTATTATGTTCCTTTGTTTTTGGATTTTGTCTAAAAAAGGGACATGGTTTTCAGATGGATTTCCGATGGGACCTGACACCGGGTCAGGACGGTGCGCGTGGTGGGCGACCACCCGAGCCTGGGCAATTGGGATCCCGAGAAGGGCCTAGAGCTCGAAACACAGCAGGACGCGGTGAAAGAAACGCAACGGGGCCCACGGGGATGGGAAAATCCATGGGAAATCCCTAAAATCCATGGAAAATGCCGTAGAAATGAAGGATAATGAAGGTTTGATTGGGAAAATCTACGATCAATGGAGGTTTGAATGCGGAAAATCCTCTATTAGAATCCTATATCAATGGGTTTTTTTCAATGGGAACATCATTGAACTACATGGTGGATCTTCAATTAAAATGGCATGTTTGATTACCGTTTGTTTCTTTACTTGGAGGATCATCCCACTTAAGTGGTTAATAGTTAACAATAAATAACCTTAGTTATAGCCCAGTTATACGTAGCCTTTGGATGCCTTTGGTACTTGAACAGCTCTGGAAAATGACCTATGACTATGGAATTCGATGATTAATGTTTGTTTTACATACCTATTGAACATGTTGATTTTCGATGGCTGACTGTTAAATTACCAGAGGATAATGGGAAGCATGACTAAGATCCACAGATATAGATTACATATCCCAATGAAACCAAGATATCATAAAATCTCTTAGTTTTGGATAATATGTGGTTGGTAAAGGGTAAGTTGATAATTCTCTTGTATACAGTACCGGCAACATGTGGCAATTACCCTCTTGTAATTCAACGTAGCTATGGAAAATCACCATTTTTTAATGTTTTTTAGAGGTAAATCATCAAAAATCATCCAACTCAATGGGCCATGTTCCATAGCAAACTGCTCAATATCAATGGCCGAACTGCACCGTTCGATCTCCAAGATTCACCGTGGGTTATGTATCCCAAAACCATGACATCATGACATCCCCATCGATCCCTATAAATCCATAAATCTATCTGGTTGGTGGTTTGGAACTTTTTTGTTTTATTTTCCATATATCGGGAATGATAATCCCAATTGACTAATATTTTTCAGAGGGCTGGCTCAACCACCAACCAGGTATCATTTGCCTATCGAATTTAACGGCCTTTTGCAACATTTGGCGACTGGAGATGTGTTTTACCAGCACGAATTGGTGGATTGGGCAGCAATGTGAGATGATGAATTTGACCGGCATGGATGAATGAAGCAGCAAGGAGATATGGAGGTTTCCATAAATGGGGGGTTACCCCGAAATGGATGGTTTATAATGGAAAATCCATCTATAAATGGATGATTTGGGGGTACCCCTATTTTAGGAAACCTCCATATGGTCACGTAGACCCCTCTAAGAGGGAGTTCTCTTTCATGTAACATGTATGAGAAATCAGCCACAAAAGTATGGCACTTTCACCAGCAAAGAAGGGAATTGAATTCAAGCAGCAAGAAATGGAACTTGACCAGCAATGAAAATGTTGGAGCTTTCACCAGAAACAAATTGAATCACTAACAACAAAAATGGTGAGTGAAGCAGCAACACCTTTGGATGTTCCTCTTTTTGCTTTAACAAACAAACATGCAGATATGATACATACAACGTAAGCCATCACCAGGCCAATGTGTAGATAAGATGGGAGAGAATCTAGGCAAGAAGCATTTATACCGGCATACTAGGAATGCTGCCGATACAATGGGAAATTCAACAATAGCCCGGAATTCACAAAACACAGGATACTGGAGATACCATTTGGATCCATTTGGACATTTTACTATAGCCTAGAAGAACATGGCCTTTGAGGCTCGATGGGATTTTCCATGACTTTTCAATTACCAGAGGGCATCTTACGGCAAAGGAGGACATGTCGTGTGTTAAGGTCCTCGAGTCATGGATAAGCTGTCTACATGCATGATCCATTGCGGCAGAGCCAACTTGAGCTGTGGAGTGACACCAGTCGCAGAAGTCCATGCTTTTGATGATGTCAATTATATACTGGTTGGTGGTTTGGACCATTTTTTATTTTCCCCAATAGCTGGGATGATGATCCAATCTGACTAATATTTTTCAGGGGGTTGAAACCACCAATTAGTATATAATATATATATATATATATGTGTTTTTCATGATTGAATAAGTTCTAACATGTTGTAACATAAGTTTTGATGATTGAAGTTGTCACTTCTGTCTTAGTTTCCTGAAGGATAGCTGAGCTGCCTCATGCAGTCTGCGTCCACTAGCTGCCCTATGGGTGAATCAAGTTGTCCACCTTGGTTTCCTGTAAGAGTTTTGACGGGAATCACCCCAGTGATGGCCGAAGTGAATTTGATGTTCATCATTTTCTACAAGAATTGGTTTAAAATTGAATAGATGGAACTCCAATCCTGCAACATCTTCCCTTAAAGTAAAAACATGTAAACAAAAACATTGATCTTCGCAGGATCTTTTTCCCGTCTTCATCTCACAGCATCCAGTTTTCATCGATCTTCACGCCAAGGTGGGGCGGCTCCAGGGGATGTTTCCTCAGTTCTTCGTCCAAATGATTCGCCCAACAAAAATCCAGCGATTCCAAATCTTACTGTTGGTGGTGCCCCCCGTTCGTTGGTCTAATAACCCCATCTAACTGTTATGTTGGTTGGTTTGATAACCCCATCTAAGTATATTTGAACACCATAAACCCCAATAATGTCAACCCCAGATCAATAAACCCCTAGGCTGTTTAATTGGGGGGATACCATTTCAGTAGCCCTTCATCACTAATTGGGGGAACCACCACAATTAGTCAACCAGGGTTTATTAATCCGGGGTTGACATTAAACCTATGTTACAAACCAACTTGGCAAATTATGAAGCACCTCGTAAGACCGCAGAAATCGGCATGTGACTTTGAATTTTGATGCCCAAAAAGGCAGGTGAGGTAATCTCAAGCATCCACCAGATGTTTTTACACCAGATATCCCTGGTCGTTTGGGCTGAATCTCCATGGTTGGGGGCCCTATGTTGCTTGAAACCCCATCACAGGTAGAGTACAAGTACCTGCTTTGTGGCGTCAACGGCCAGCCAAAGGAATGGGAGGCGCGTTGGTACCACATGGCCAGAGTCATGTATTTGAATGATTTACCAATTTTTGTTGGCAATATTCCCATTGTTTATCGATGTTTATCATATTTATCCCCATCACAAAATGCCGGCATGATTTTGTAAGACTGGAAGTTGGCAAGTCGTTGGCAAGTCGGTAATACCCCATCATGTTCCTGTTTGATACACTAGTATATATATATACATATATATATATGTGACGGTGTGTGTTTATACGTGTATATATATATATGCATATATTATATAATATATAGTTATACATATTCTATTATATGCAGTTCATTCCAGTTATTGACCATTCACTATTCACTAGATGATCCGTGGAAATCCTACCCATCCAGTGCTAAATTATGTGTTCCCCAGAAGATGCAAATATTGGATTAATGATTATTGGATGATATTATACATAATCATTGATATCCCAATAATCATTAATCCAATAATGATTATTAATCCACATATATGTGGATATATTGATGATGAGTATATTGATTATTAATGTGGATATATTGATAATGATTATTAATCCACATAATATCCCAATCCTATGATTACCCTACCCTCTGGTAATTTGTTACATGACTATTGAACATGGTTGAAAATGGCCATAGAAATAGCTGATTTACCCAGCTATAAAATGGTGATTTTCCATAGTTATGTTAGTTTACCAGAGGCTATCTCCCATTTTCAGACACACACACACACAAGTGGCGATGTTCAGAGTGACGGCGTTGGGGAACGAAGCCGGACCCCAAAAAACGGTATAGTATAGGAATGGAGAATGAGGTAGGAATACCCCGTTGATTGCATGATCTACCAAATACTTTCCGCAGCCCAGAAGAAACCCACGCAACCGCCATAAAATCCAACCTAGCCCAATTATAAGCCAACTTTTACCTTGTATAAATCACCTATCTATTCCAATTTTGTTGGGTGAAGTCCAAATTGTCCCTCATGTTTGCTGTGTTTGTTGTTTTTTTAATATGAACATCCTGTTAACCATAGATAATCACCATTTATCCCCATTGATCCCCATGAGCAACGGATTAGCCATAGATTAATCATAGATTAACCATATATTAACCATAGATAATCACAATTAATTATCATTAATCACCATTAACCATAGATTAACCATAGATTAGCCATTAACCATCTATGGTTTTGGACTGGTTTCAGGGTCCCATTGCACAAAAATTAAGCGCATCGCGACACGAGGGCTCGGAGATCCAGCATCGCTTTGTGGCGAACGGCACAGAGATGACGTTGGAAGATGACGAGGGGCCGGGGGAGCTCAGGATCCATTTTTTTATGGAGATACGGAATCGGTACCTCCAATTTAGGTTCCTGAAATGGTCATTGATTGGATGGCTAGAAACTAATCCTAACTAGTCCTAACTAGTCCTTTGGTATCAATGGGATTATATATGATATATCTACCAACCAGCTAAGAATTGATGTTTTTTTTGCAGGGTATCTAAGATTGGCCATGATTATATCCCATTAACAATGGCTGAAGATGGCCTCATAGACTTCATGGGATATAGATGGATATAGTGGGATTATAAATGATAGTGGCATTGATGATATAAGCTGATAGTCACCTTTCTAGTGGTTTAATATACCCTCCGTAACGGACGGGGTATGTGTGAAAATGGCCAATGCTCAGCAACCCGCAAGATAGAAAAGCGGAAACCTGGCAATATGAGATACACATGTATCTATAGATATAACATCCCGAAAACGCGTTACTATATATATATATACACCTACACCATATAATCATTATACACCCAACAAAGGTTATGTTTTATAGAAATAGAAGATAAATCAATTGATTTGGGGGGCACCCCATTTTTTAACCAAACACTCATGGATGATATGTTTATCCAAGTTCTGGTGCATATTTACCTGGAAATCGCTCAGCCAAACAGTTCATGGTTTGGCACGATTTTCAGTATGGGCCCAATTTATTTTTTTCATCATCAAGTTTGGCTGATATATGATGATTTACTACTTGTTGGTGCTTACATGATGTCAAATTTGGTGTTCACTGCTCCTGGATGTTGTTGTTCTTGTTCTTCTTGTTCTTGTTCTTGTTCTTGTTGTTGTTGCTGTTGTTGTTGTTGGTTGTTGGTTGTTGGTTGTTGGTTGTTGGTTGTTGGTTGTTGGTTGTTGTTGTATGTTGTTGTTGATTAAACAACAACACCATGTTTGATCATCAGATCATGTAAATTCATATACACTCTGGTAATTTAACATAGCCATGGAAAATGGCCCATTTATAGAAAGATTACCTATTAAACATGTTGATTTTCCATGGCTATGTTAAATAACCAGATGGTAAAATCATATAACATCATCTAAAATCATGTTATTTCTATGCCATTCCACGAATTCCACGTGTTCAGAACGCTCTTCTCATGGTGAACTTTTGGCCCCAGGGCCTTCAGAACAAAAGTGGCCGTGGGCCTGGATGAAGCGGATGGTTCCTGGGTCGCAGGTCGCGGCGGGATTTATGATTTGGTGATGAATTCATGGTGCCTGGTGGGGATTTTTTGGGGGATTAATGACAATTTTCATGGTGATTATCCATGGTTGATAAAGTTAATAAGTTTAGAATCTATATATATATATGTTAAAAATCTATGTTTAATCTATGGCTAATGGTGATTCATGGGGATTCATGGTGATTAATGGGGATTCACGGGGATTATATCATAGGGTTCTTTAAAAAAAACATGAAACTTGGCAGAGATAGAAGTGGATAGAACTGATCTTATTTTGTTCGTGGACATAACTTATAACTGATAAATGATGATGATATAAATGAGTTTTGAGCTGTTTTAACCATCAAAGATGATTGGATAAGTGGATATATGCGATAAATGATTGTAGATCATGGATAGTGACGGTAAATTTTGTGGTGAACTACTCTTTGAAACGGTGACCAATGGCTGGTTTCTCATCATCCATGAATGGATGATCCTCAAGATAACCACTGACAACTAATAACAACTAATAAGCTTCCCTTCGACATGATGTGCATGCATTTAGTTAGCAAGTGGGTAAAAAGCAGATTATCATTTAGTTATTAATATATATATGTATATATATATATATGAGATATCCCAAGTTGGCCAAAGTTATATATGGCTTAGCAAGTGGGTTCTAAACCACTTACTGGGATGCAAGGAGTGAGAGGGATGAGTCTAAATGTCCAGGACTAAACTAAGATTTATTGGTTATTTAGGGGAAGGGATTGCTACTTATGGGTTTGTAAAAAAAACATGAGGATAGATGAGGATAACCTTTTTCAATGGTTATTTCTATGGGGAAACTGATGACAAAACATCATTATTCTGAAAATATCATATGTCTAGGGGTAAAAACCCTCGTACCTCGGTGAAATTACATCATACAGGATTGCAGGATTTTACGGATGTTCATCACAATATGACGTCACTAGAAATTATGATTGATATACAGTAGGGGAATCATCCCAAATTGGCCTTACTTCAGATGGGTGAAGTATTGACATGTTCTCCATACATATGTAATTTAATTATGATGTTAATATATGCACAGTAACCTAAAAAGACGGAACAGGTTCATTTTTTGCCGCTGTGTTAGACTTGGATTTAACTTTTCTGCATTCTGTCAACATACATTTATTGTACATGCACACCCACATGGCAGCCACTAGAATGATGTGAACATATGTGAACACGTATGCGAGAATTGATTTTGACCACGGGGTTTTCCAAGATGAGAAATTATAACAACCTATCAACAAATATGGATTGCATTTGACACAGATTTGCAAGAAATTACAGCTCACTATAAGAGTAGCCATAGGGGTATATCCATATATCCAACGACTTAATTATATTCCAATTGTCCTGATTAGCCCAAGATTGGTCGAGTCAAATCCCCATTGCTATCCCAGAATTGGTTGAAGGCTGAAGGGTAAATTAAAACATATAAAAAACATATATGGTTTTCAGACAACTGTATATGATATATATATATATATGATATATATATATATATATCATATATATATATCATATCATATATATATATATATATCATATCATATTTATATATATGTCATATATATATACACACGATCTAATGATCATATTCATACCTAAACAATAAAACATCGATTTTGCCTTAAATGAAACCATTTGTTGGGGATCAACCATGGTGGTGTCCACCATTCAGCACCATACTGAGGTGAACAGGAGGTGCGGTTGCTTAGAGATTGGCCAGTTTTGTCGTTCTTACCTTCAAATTTTGCATTATGACACTTAGAACATTTGAAACATGTTTTTTTAAGGCCGAACATCCCGGATTTCCCACAAACATGCGCTGTTCTCCACTCGATCGTGGGGTCTCTGGGCATCGAACCCACCTACCACTATTGAACAATACAAGCAATCAAGCACTGGCCCACTGGTAGAGAAGCTACCTTTATGCAGCGATATAGGCAAACCAAGTTCATATATATATATATACATACACATATACATAGCTTTGTTGGATGCTTATCTCTCAACTATTTAGGCAGGATGGTTTCATGGTGTGTTGTCCAGTGCATCCAATTAAGTTGCCCAGGCATGTCCAGATTGTAAGTTCATACGGGCAAGATGACCATCCTTTGTGTGTGTGTGCGCTCATGTGATATCGTTATTTATTATGTCTACATACATAAACGCACACATATATATATATATGCATGCTACCCCCCAAAACAAAACTGTGTTTTTTTTGCAGTTTGTATGCAGCAGCCTTGTGATGCATCAACCCACTTTTTGGTTGTATCAATTGCTGGAGAAACACTGTGTGGACTCTACCCATATATATATATTCGTGTATATATATATATACAGTATATATATATATGTATATGTATATGTATATGTATATGCTAACACCCCCTATACCCACCCTGAAGCATTTTCTTGGCAGAATATATGTTGTCATATTTGTTTATTAGAGATGCAGAAATAAACATTGGCAAGATGGGAAGAAACAAATTTTATAGTGACTATAACAGCATTTGGTTTGAAGAAAAACACATGTTACATGAAAATGCTGCTTACAGGTTACAATCTACCTTGAAGACAAGATATTCCCTCAAAAAAGAACCACTATTCTTGCGAAGGATGCAATGCATGCTTGAATAAGCTCAGCATTCCTATCATTTCTCTTGTATGACCATGGTTTTTAGGTTTTTGATGAAGTAAAGGTAACAGAGTAAGAATAAACATAGTTAAAATACAATGACTATACCTTTACTATAGCTTCAATATACCTTTAATATACCATTCTATTGACTATGAAAATATCTTCAAGATACCTTAATATATCTTTAAATACAATGTAATACACCTGCAATGTTTTATATGCCATCTAATACACCCTCAGCATACCTTCATATGTATATATATATATACAATTTTATGGGCCATGTTCTTGCCTCTAATATACCTTTAGGATACCTTTAATATACCTTTGATATACTGGAACTTTTAAATACCATCTAATACACCTATACTATACGTTCAATATACAATTTAAGATACCTTTAGTATATCATTTGGTATACCTAGAATCTACCTTTGATATACCATTTACTTGACCTTGACAATAACTTTAGTATGCCTTGATACCTTCAATACGTATTCCTTTGATATACCAGTTAATATACCAGTTAGTATACCATTTTACAAAACATGATCATACCTTGAATATTTGTTTAATATACCATTAACATACCTTGAATGTATTGTTAATATCGGTTGATATTCCTTTTGAAATACGTTGGATAGACCGTGTCACCATGTCACCTTTAGTGGTCCAGATTTTGAAGAGAAAAAATTGGATCCAGATCCTGCAGACTTTCCTCAAATCAAGAGGCTTGGGATCCAAAAAGTTGTTCTCAGAATCTTGAATCTTGAGTCTGAAAATTATATGGTATAAAAAAATATAGTATAAAGATTGGTATTAAAATATGGTATTATATGGTATAAAAATTATATATATATATATTATATGGTATTAAAATTAAATATATATATATATATATATATATATGTATATGTATTAAATATATTGGATTCAAGATTCAAGATGTTGAGAACAACTGAAAACAATGGAAAAACTGAAAAAACACGGGAAAAAACGGAAAACAATGAAAAAAACTGAAAAAAACTAGGTCTAGGCAATTAGAGGCATGGCTCGTACAATGGCAAAGCTTGTGGGGGTATGCTGGAGAACAAGAATATCTTAATGGTGAAATGTCTCATACATGGATCAGTCCCTTCAAAATAGCGAAACTGACAGGGGACCAAAAAACGAAAAAACAAAACTGTGAGGAAGACTGTTTGGTTTTGACCCAAAAGATGTTTTGTTTGGGGTTTTCCCTAGTTTTTTTTAATTAAAAGCCAAAAACAAAAAACAACATTGTTTTTCTTGCATAAATGCTATCAATCAATACCTCAAAAAACAAACATCTCAAGGTTTTGTTTGGTTTTTGGTTTTGAAACCACATAAAACAAAAACAACAAACAAAAAAAACAAAAACAACCTTGAGTTTTTTGTTTTTTTGATGTATTAGTTGATAGCATTATGCAAAAAAAAGAACAGAACTCATTTTTTTTTGTGTTTTGGCTTTTGAAACCAAAGGAAAAAACTAGGGAAAACCCAAACAATCTTTTGAGTCAAAATCAAACATCCTCATTTTTTTGGTTTTCCGGCTCAGGATGTCTGGACAATCCCAAATCTACCAAATTAATGCAGTCTACATATAATATTATGTGTATATACACATTATGTATTAAAATTATTGTCACCCCCTTTGAACCCAGCCATGTACTACTTCCAAAATAAACTAGAAGAATAATTACTCAAAAAACATGGGGGAAAAACACACCTAGAAGTCTTCAAACCCTGTGGAAGGATCAGCAAAATCCTTAGAGGCATAGTTTTTTTGGGGGGCACCAAATATTATACATATATATATACATACATATTTACATATTTACATATATCTATCTATCTATCTTTCTATCTATTTATCTATCTATCTATCTATCTATATATATATATACAGTTATATATATATATATACTTATACAGTACATATATATGTATATATATACATGAAGTCTGAAGTTTCATTATAGATATATAATATCTATAGATTATCAATTTGTTTTTTAAAGATTGTTCAATTCCACGAGGACCACTGCCCTACACCCTGTCTCAGTTAATCCTTGACCCGCGGACCTGGACCATACTATGGGACTTGAAACGGATGGGTTTCCTTAGTCTCTGCCCCAAGACTATGTCAAACATACCCTCTGGTAATTTAACATAGCTATTGAAAATCACCATTTTTAATGGGAAAATCCACTATAAATGGGCCATTTTCAATAGCTATGTTAAATTACCAGAGGGTAAATAATTGGTGTTAAACCATTGGACCATCATACGGTGGATGGAAGATGATGGAAGGATGGTTGAAACTAGTTGAAACCCTATAATTGGATAAACCACCTATCAACTGGTGCAGGATTTCGCAACCATCCACAGTATCACTTAATCCATGTGTAAATATCTTGACGGGACTATATGATGGTTTGAATACATAACCATTGCTGTAAGTCTTTCAGGATTTCGAACAACTAGAAACTCAGAGAATCTCAGACACTTCATGTATTCTTACTGCCAATTAAGACTCAAGATGAATATTATATACCAATCCATTGAGATCCAATCATTGGTTGATATACCCGCTATACTTCATTATGCGGTGAAGGCGCCATTTTCTCCATTTCTGATGGTTACTGTATCCCAGAAACGACATTGAAAAACCAAGACGAGCCCATTAAATTCCCATCCATTCTTCGAAACTTTCGAGTGATCCCGACATTCAGTGGCACCAGGTCTTGTCAAATGGGGGTTTCCAGAAATGGGGAATCCCCAATAGCTGGATGCTTTTTTTCATGGAAAATCCATCTATAAATGGATGATGACTAGGGGTACCCCCATTTCAGGAAACCCCCAAATCCAATTTTGGTAGTTTACATAAAAAAATGTGGCCGCTAGTGTCATGTTTTGTTTCAGCACCAGCACCTCGGAGGGCATGTTGCGGACGCTTTCCAAGTCGTCGGGAGACCTCAGTTTTATTTGTCGTCACAAAGGGCGGAGGCGTTTTGTAGGATAAATTGTGATGTTAGTAAAGCAATAGTAAACTAAACCATCCCCAAATTTACCATAAATGGGCGGTATCAAGCATCAACGTACGGTTGGTTTATTAGTGTTTTACCAACATTGAGCATATTACCCTCTGGTAATTTAACACATAGCTGTGGAAGCCATGGCCCGTTTATTATAGCAAACTGATAAATTACCATAGGGTAGTAGCCTTGTCTACTGTAAAGAAACAAAATGTTTGGCTGAACAAGGTGAACATGTGGGGAAATGTTGGCCACAATATGGGATGCTTGACTAGGAAAAGGGGAGATAACGGTTGTTTTACTGGTGAGAATGGGATGATGTGCCACTAGTAATGCAGAAAACAGATAGAACAGGATAGAACATAGTATTGAAAGACGAAACATGAGATATCGGTGATATCGGTGAAACGATATAAAGATGTATATATATATATATAGAATGCACCAAATGTGGGATTTGCAGACGGTCGGTGACCATTCATGGGACCCTGAGACCGCACCTCCAGGGATTTCCGGAGAAACTTGGAGTTCCGATGCCCATCCGATGCCCATGCACTATATCCCAACTGTATGGTAAATGTTTGGTGCACTATATCCCATTTCCACATTTTCCACCGGATTTGTGGGACGTCCTACCGAAACCACAGCGGATTAGGCGAAATGTGCAGAGCATGGACAAGGAGCAGAGACTCTCGTTCATCAAGGTCCTCCACTCAGTGATTCTGCTCACCCAGGAGGTAATTTTATCATAAGGGGTCTACAAACGTTTAATATAATATATAGTTATTTTTTTTGGCGATGGTATCCCCCCAATTATATAAGTATATATTTGCGTACGTGTATATATGTATGTATATGTAATATATATCTATTTATGTGTATATATATACACATGAATTAGTTTGTCCAAACATAGGCAACCAAACCCAAACTTGCCACCAAAGAATGGGAACATGATGATCATTTCCTGGAATTGGGGGTAGACTAGATGGACCTGGGACCTCAGTCAGTATGCATGTGTTCCAGCAGCCGGGTTTGTCTCACAATGAGGGATACCCTCTGGTAACTAACATAGCTATGGAAAATCAACATGTTGAATAGGTAAATTTACAAGAAAACATAGCCCACTTCAATTTGGGGATTCTGTGATTTTGAAGTGATATTTCTTTTTATGGTTTGTGTTTCCATGAAACACATGGTGATCTTTAGATTACATAATTTGGTGTTATAATTTTTGAGACATGCCACACCCCAAATGGTAGTCACAGCCATGGCCGGGCTGGCCCCTCCATTTCAGATGTTGTTCCTATGGCCCATGTGACTTGAGCACTTAGGTTGGTGACTTGAGATTGGGTATTTGGGTGTGTCCATAAATATATCACCCGAAAATCCCGTAGATTGAAACATACATCGGATGATATAATAATAATATATATATATACATATGTCTATATATGCATACACACCAGGACCCACCCATGTGACCCAAAAGAACTGGGTTTTCCCCAGAGCAATTGGTAGTTTCACAAATGCTGCTTTGATTCATCGTTTGACAAGCGACGGATCTACCAGCGAACTATTTTGGTTTGCGGGATACCGAAGACCAGCCATGCACGGTTTGATTGAAAAGATGCACCCAATCCACCCACGCATCATGTTCCCAACCAAAATGGGCATCAATTAGTGTAAAATGCACCATGTTCAAAGCCATTTGGGATCTAGTTGGTTATATATCCCATGAAATATCACCATCATTATCCCCGTTTGTAGACTCCCTATGTAACAATCACGGTTTTCACGACGATATCCATATGGATATTGATGAATATTAATGGATATAGTACCCCCCCAAAAAAAGAGGAAAGCCATTAATAGCCATTTGTGGGATACTATATTCATTAGTAATTTTATACAATCCATTAATATCCATTCCATTAATATCCCAATATTCATTTGTGGGATTTCATTTTTTGGGGTTGCCACAACCAACTCAAAATGGAAGATATCTCCCAGGTTCTGGACTTACGTGACCCTTTCTCTGCTGGTTGAACATGTCACTTTGATTCACCAGCTCAAAAAAAAATCGATGTTCGGGATTGTCCAATAAGTTTCCAAGTCTATCCCCAGGTATTGAATGATGTTGATTGGTGATATTCCAATGATCTTCCCATTTTCCACCGTTTGTTCAATGCTGAAAAGCTGACTCCGCCCGGAGGACTTGGAAGGAAAAGCGGAGATCGGAGCCAACGACACAGTCTTCATGTTGGTCCCGTGCTGAGCGCAAGACACCGGTGCTCTGGGAAACCCTGCCATAAACAACTACCATGACTAATGAATTATCCCACCCATTTACAGTGATTTTGGGGATGTATACCCATAATTATACCACCCCATTATACCACATATTTATTGGGTTTACCACGTTAGTTTGTTTTATACATCGAACTTGGAGAAATTAAAACCTGAAGAGTTTATCAGCGTCGTAAAATGAATAACACGTGTCAAAGAATGAAAACAAACATGGTGGTTATATCCAATTATGTTCCCCCCCTCATGGTTGGTTGACTCATTTTCTTTTTCCAGATGTGTTGACACATGTTTTTCAACCCTGTTGTAATTCTCATATTCCCAGCAATAAAAGAAAGTACAATCCATTGGTTACTGGTTTCTATCTCAATTGGTTCGTGTCTTCGCATCCCACCCGTCCTGACCATGGCATTTTTTCTGCCTTTGTCGAGGCCTTTCAGCTGCCGATGAAAGTCATCAAAGACAGCAAGGTGCGATGCGATTCGGTCCGACCACTCCAACTTGACAGCTGCAAGACACACCGACAGTGACGATTCTAGTTGTTTAATGGTAACTTATACAAGATTATATAGGCATAATCTGCCAATAGGGCTTTCAGAAATGCTTTCATGTGGTGACATAATTCAGTGTTTAAAACCCTGGGTTTCGTACTTCCAACATGGAGATGTCCAAGGGGTTCTTAATGGGTTTCAACCCTCATTTAAGATCCATGATCTGGGAAGAGGACTGGTATAAATAAAGTGAAGGATAAAAGAGAAGCTTTTATGCGGTGAAAAAGCCGACCAAAAACGGTGGTGGTACAAGCTACATAAATATGTATAATAAAAACATATATATATATAATTATATATATATACATATTACATTATCATTAATATGATGTGGTAAGGGGGGAAGTGCCTCAATTTATGGCAAGTTTATGCTGAAGTAAAGATCAAACCTTTCTTTTTGGGGAGCCTATTTTCAGAGAAGCCAAGATGTTAATGTCAAAGGGGAAATCATCAGTTTGATGGCTAACAGAATTAGGTGATAATCATGATGGTAGAGTTAAAATGATATAACGGCGAAACCCATAGAATTCTTTGAAGTATGTAGGACTTGCTTGATAAATCATTGGTTGATGGTTTGATATTGATGGTATCTTTCTGGCTGCTGACCAACTTAGCTCCGCAAAGATGCCAGAGAAGAGAAGGGTCGCAGATTGAACATGGGTCTGTTTGAAAATGGGGGAAACCTCAAACTGGCCACTATAACGGCGGAAAATGGTGACTAACAATAAAATTATTGGGCACCCTATTTTCAGACAAACCCGAATTGGTTTTGTTTCCCATGTGTATTTGTTTTCATCACTTGATTTCGCCATGAATTGGTTGGTTACAGTGAATTTCCAACCCCGGAATTGAAGTCGAATCCAAGTCGGACACATCTCAACATGGCCATTTGTTGCAAAGGACGGTCAGTGGAAGCTTAGCCAAAAGGCCCGGAAGCCCAGCAATGTGTGACAGTCAGGAGTGAAAACGAGATGTTGCCACGCTTCTTGGAAATGAACAAGAAATTCAAGATGGTTCAGAATGCATAACTATATTCCCAATGTTTATTTTGTTATATTATAAGTACATACAAATGATCATGTAATTATGTATTAGCTGGAATATTGGAATGTAGGAAACTACCATATCACAAGGCAAAACCATATGTTACTCCACTTATATCCCAACAGCCTAATGGTGATTGGTCTAGTTGTTGAAGAACTTTGTCGCACACATTGAACGTTGTGTTCGTGTGTTGTTTACAGGTTGGTGCCCAATAGCTATGTCAGCTATGTGTGTGTTGGTTTATAAACCCTATTGACTACGTATACGGTATATTATAATTATAATAATTATATAATATATATATATATACACAATATATATATATATACCATATATATATACATATATACCATATATATATATATCATATATATACCATATATATATATACCATATATATATATATACCATATATATATACCATACATACATACATACATATACATACATATACATACATATACATACATA
>Ga0126342_10004127_pt1 | contig 24549 bp, 9 predicted proteins | sample Cyp1metagenome_FD_92528 | JGI IMG/M metagenome (GOLD analysis project Ga0126342, IMG submission 92528) | Coral microbial communities from Lord Howe Island, Old Settlement Bay, Australia - Cyphastrea 1 metagenome | ecosystem: Host-associated > Invertebrates > Cnidaria > Coral ...
AAGGAGGACGAGGAGGACGAGGAGGAGAGGAGGAGGAGGAGGAGGAGGAGGACGAGGCAGGAGGCAGGAGGAGGCAACTGACATAAAATCTAACAACCCTCACCTGGCAGGTGGGGAAAAACAGATGATATGTATATACACACATTTAAAAATATATTATATAAATAATCCCTTCCCCCTCAAACTAACCCCCCCAAATAATAAACACCTCAGGTAGTTTTTATTATTAGGGGGTATTTATTGTTAGGGAACCAAAACGGACCCTGATAATAATTTAAAACCCTTAATAAAAAATAATATATGTTTTTCGATTTCAAAATCAACTATCAATTACTAATTCCTTATATAACGCAATTAACATATTGCCAAACATTGGATTTCGAAGCGGACCCTATTAATGAATTTAAACCCTTAAACAAAAACTATTTTTGTCGATTTGAAAATTCTAAAATATTGCTATCTTCAGCTTTAGATGAAGAAATTCCCGGCTCCGGCTGCCAAGGGACATCAGGACTTTGTCGTAGGGTTCCTTGGGTTCCGCGAAATTCACATTCCTCAGGAAGACGGTCGTACAAGGTGGCCCCCCTCCCACTTATGTTCTCGTTGGTTTATATTCAGCCAATGAACTATAGTAACTATAGCTATTTCACGACTGTATAATTCATATAAACAATAATAGTCATAGACTCATAGTAGTTGTAATTTCCCCAAACTTCTTTCTATTACAGCTGTTTCATTACTATACACCATAATAGCTAACCTAGTGCTCAACCATGATCAACTAATATAGCTATCGTCGACTGGGGCTGCTCCTACATCTGGGCAAACTATCAAGAGGCAATACATCATCAGCCAGACAGAAGCACATCAATACGGGTGGTTTTACACAGACAAAACTGGAAAACCCCTACAATGTGAGCCCCCCCAGTTATACAGTAAGTTGGTTTATAAGCCCCAGTAACTATAGTTATAAGATATAAGTACCATAAACATCCATAAACCATAGTTATTGGAGTTATAAACCAACTTATAACTGGGGGGCCTCACATTGTATTGATAAGGGATTTAAGATAGTGGGCTTTTTCAGCAAAAAAAACCCTAGTATCCAGTGGGAAAACGATCAATAGGCAATAGGGATGGTGTTTTACACGGGTGGTTAAATGAAGAAATCCTAAAATCCCCTGCTGAATCTGAATCTGCATTTTGCCACTTCAGCACTGTTTTTTTTTGGGGGGGTGGTGGTAAATCCATTTTCAAACAGCCCCCCAAAACATGGTCCAATCTTAGATACCCTGCCCAAAAATAAATTCTCAGCTGCTTAGTAGATAATCCCCAAAAGACTAAAGGCTTACACTACCCATCCAAGATTGACCTAGAAAAGAAAACTGGTGGTTTTAAAGATCTTGAAAAATATGAGTTCGTCAATGGGAAGGATTATCCCGTATATCATGGAAAATAAACAAATGTTCCAAACCACCTACACGTTTTTCGCCGTTTCTGGGTTTCCCTGTCGGTGCTGCAGCAGCCACCAGGGACACCGTCACCTCGCCACATCAAAATTCGGTTGGTTGAATCACCATGACATGGGAATATCTATGGGAATGCTATGGGAGTACGAAGTACTACTTATCATATTCTTTTTACTATGGGAGTAATTAGCATGGAAATAGGGGTCCCATCATCGGTCATATCTATAGTATATGATAGTATATGCCTTGACTGGCACTGACTATTGTCACTTCTGGGGTCATATTCAATCAAAAGTTATTGGCTTTGAAGTTGTACAGGAGGCTCACAACGAGGGGAAACGGCCATGACATGCCAGGGAACCCTAATTGATTGTTGATGCTTGAAGGATCTTGAGGTAGTTAAGTATAACACATGGAACAAAACATACTGTGGATGGACAAGCCATCCTGCACCAGTTGCTAACTGTTGGGATTCCTATGAAACACTGTAGATAATGGGATTATGACTGGAATTTGCCCATCTACCAACTGGTGCAGGATTTCGCAACCATCCACAGAATGGCTCATGTCTTCCCACTATTTTTGCTGGGATGTTTTTGGCTGCGCGACTGCGCCAAGAAAAACACAAACTTAGGACAGGTATATACAATGCGGACTTAGTCCAGTTCCAAGTTACGTTTCATATGTACATCATTAAATCATCATTATACATCTAATTCCATCTAGTCTATACCCAACATCAACTACAGATACTACATTTAGAATACATTTAGCCTGTCGGCCCAGTTATAAGCCAACTAATCTTTCTCGGTGCCTCACATGTTGGAGGCCCAGTTGCCCTTGGGCATTGGCTTTGTCAAGCTCCATTTGCTGCCGGAATTTTCACCATTTTTAAAACAAGGAAAATAAATAACATTTGGTACTGTAAGTTAATTTCACTATGAACAATAATTAGCCCATCTATGGGTAATTTACCTTTTACATAGGGGATTTTCCATAGTTATTTTATATGATCTGAGGGTATCTTGGATGTAATTCCATGAAGCGATCCAGGTCCTGAAAATCAATGGTGTTAAATTCTGTTGACTCACAGAAATCTGGTGGTTCCACCCCCCTGAACCTATGTTTGACAGTTGGGATTATCCACTCACATAGAAAATCAAACATATCAAAACATATGGGTGCGTTTGAAAATATACTCATTACTCCAACATTTGTTCATGTCTATCATCTACATCATCCTTCTCCCTTCGGAGAGTGCCATATCGGGGTACGGGTATAACCCAATTTTGGGCCAAAGCCATACAGTGAAAGCCCTTTACAAGTTATGAATGCTTATGACTTTATTCCATAAATAAGGTTATAATATATATATATACTTATAACATCTGTTACAAGTGTTTTTTTAAGACAAAACCATGTCTGAAAATCTTTTGAAGCATTACTTTCGCAACTCGGACACTTCCCGCTGCCTGCTGTTTCTCATCCAGCAGTTCATAGCCAAGGGACTTAGCAGAGCGGCTCGGTCCGCGACTGCGACCGCGACTGCAAAAGGATATACCGAACGTAGCTGGGTTCAAATGGTCACGATTTATCTTGTGCCTCAGATGGGCTCACCATTCAATAATATAATATATATATATATTCAATAATATTCACTTTAATACTTATTTACTTACATATATATATATAGATAGATAGATAGATAATAGATAGATGTGCCATTTTTTCCCCAGTCGCTGAGCTCCATACTTCACTGGCGCGTGCGATGCACACTTTGGGAGTCCACAGGACCTCTGCTCGGTCGAACTCTCGGTCGAAATCCATGAGACTTCGTAATTTCAAAGCAAAGAAAAGGCCTGTTTTTGCTCATGTCCTTTTACTCATGTCCGACCATGTCCCATTGAACATCATTTTAATGTACATATATATATACATGTATATATATATATATATATATATAAACAAACACGCTTCTGAAGACAGTCATCTCTATCAACCATCCAAGCGAGTGACATGGAACCCTACATACAATATGTCCCTGCATCACCCCGTCCAGAATCCCCAAAAGACACAGCAAAATGCATCTACATGGGCAACAACTAGGTTACACTCACATTGCTGTTTTGGGGTACACTTATGGCCTTCAACAGCTATAACTGGCTAAGTTACCCCACTAAAACTCAAGGGATACATACATATATATATATAATATGCACATATACAACCTAAGTTGCAGGGGCCACAGGCCCTTTTATAAGTCTTAAGGGCTATAACCGTAGTTTACCATTTTAGGACCATGTCGCGCGCTTGGTATCTCTTTCAGAGAACCACCTCCGCCCACGGCCCGCCACGGTGTCTTGAGAACTTCAGCTATAGCCCTTAACAGTTGCTTTATGGGATTGTAGCATATTATATCATATTGTAATACCTGCAACTAGTTGGTGAACAGCTATAAATTTGGGAAATCTAAACTCCTTCAACAGATCTTTTCTGGTTGGTGGTATACCTACCCCTAAAAAAAAAGGAGTTAGTCAGTTGCGATGATGACATTCCCAACTGAATGGGAAGTCAGAATCCATTCCATGGTTCCAGTCACCACCAAGCAGTGTTTGTTGGTTTATAATTTATAAACCATTATAATCCCCATTAACTATAGTTATATCTGCCATAAACCATAGAATTCATCCACATGTCCCACCAAAAATAGGGACGGCTTTTCGGCCAATGGCGCCATCGGCCACTTCACCACATGGGCGTCCCGGCGTCCGAGTACTTGGCCGGCAGCTTGGGATTGTTGCAGGTGCAGGGTCCAAAGGGATAGAGCCCCTCCTGGGAGCGTGATGAGATGTGATGAATATATGGAACAACTATTGTATCATATCACATATCTTCAAAGATATAATGTGTGTATATATGATATATACACATACTATATATATATATTATATTACATATACAGATACTATATATACATATCATATCCCAAATGGTTGTCCAAAATATTGATTTGTATGTTGCAGTGCCTTTCACCAAGGTTTACTCCGGAAAGATCTCAGGCATTCTGAGGTATGGTGATTGGATGACTGCTTGGCTGTGTGAATTCTTATCGAAAAATATAGTTGGAGCCTGTTGGAAGATGCAAGTTGCAGCAAAGTGCAAGACAAATTACAGCCTGGTAAAGTAACATAGCTAACTGGAAAATCACCATTTTGAAGAGGTAAATCAATAGCTATGTTTTGCCTTACCAGACCTGGATGATCCAACTCAAGTTAGGACTGATGCTTTTCAACCATTAGGTCTCCGCAAAGTATGGGGGAATCCCAGGGGAATTGTACCCCCAGTCATCATCCATTTTAGAACAATGTGAGGCCCCCGTTCGATAGCGTTTAGTTGGTGCACATAACTCCAATTTCACTATGGTTTATGGTACGCAAATAACGAACTAGTTACTGGGGCGAATCTAAACCAACTTAGCTATCCAACGGGGGTCTCACATTTTCATGGATTTTCCCATGGATTTTAACCATCCAGCGAGCGAAAAAAAATGGGGTACCCCCATGGCCAGCTTGCACCTTGTGTTCGGTGTCGCTGTGGAACCCACGAAACATCTTAGTTATCCTGAGAAACACCTAAAGTGTAGATAATCCCAATATACATGCTATAAACATGTATAACTGTCGTAGATATCTCAGGTTATAAATGATCTCAATCTCAAATGATCAAACAATAAAAAACTCTCTAGTTTTAGAAATAATAAATCCCTGGAACATGCAAATTGCTATGGCTGTTATGTACATCAAAAAGCCATTTATTCAGACATAAGGGCGTCCAAGTACTTGCCAAAGACATCCGTTGAATGATCCAAATCATGGAGTTGCTCCCTTGCGGCTTTTTTTCAGTGCAGAGAGTCGTGGTATGTCGTGGTCTCCATGTAGCCGAAGTGGAAATTTCACCGAACTGGAAAATCACCAGTTTTTCTTAGCGTTCAGATCACCTTGAAATGAACATCACCTGTGAAATAGCTATGAAATATGGTGATTTTCCAGTTGAAACTAGATAACCATTTTCGGTAGCAAATTTTAGCCTGTGAAATAAATGAGATCATTCTTAATTCCCAGAGGGTAGCCACCGCCAAAGACGCAAAAAGTCAGCGTACCTTCCCACCGCCCCCGCTGACACTTTCCGCTCCCGCTTCGCATTGTTCAAGGATGTGTAGAGCGTTGGCATCCGACGACAGAGGTCCTGATGGAAAAAAGGTGGGGCACTTCCGAGCGGTATCAATTTGGAATGGGTCTATGTTCAACTGCAGACCTAAGAGTTAGAGAATATTTCAATTGTTAATTAGTCGCGATATGAATTTTAGACACAGTATGTGTATATATATATATATACATATATATATATATTTGTATCGATATCGAGAGTCACCTAAGAGCATATATATATTTTTTATATGTTTATTCCATGGATCAGATGTGCGCCGAATGTGCATCCCAATTCGAAAAGTGGTGGTCAGAAGCCAAAAGAGACCGGGGCTTGCTTTGCAGTTTTTGGGTGTAAAATTGGATTAGATATCAACTATATATCAACTGGAATGCACATCCATGTAGCCTCCAGTAATCCTAAATGGCTGGCTAAAAAGCCCGAGTATTGCTATAGAACAAATCATGAAAACTCAGTGAACATCATCTATGCATGGATATCATTATCAAACAAGGACATTCTGCTGCAAGGTTGGAACATTAGCATCATGATATTGCCACACTGGGAACATTTACTATGCCTTCCAGGTGGCAAACTCTTAGATTCCCAAAGGCTACTCCAATTGCTAGTCCTGCATGGTGAACTTTCGATACCTGTCAAACAATCTAAGTTTTGGCTGGGTAGTAAATGTTGCCATTGATAGTTTAAAAAAAATGATTAAAATACTAAAGTATCTAACCAAGGTTGACCCAATATACCTTCCCTTCCGGTTACTGCTTGACCAACCATTCACCCGTGAATACACTGACCGACACAGTACGAGTACCCTGCGCCTCTTCTTGAGCAATGGCACCATTTTTGTAACCTCCGGCAGCTCACTGGGTAAGTCCAATGAAGAAAAAGGTCACAGGAAACCAGAATTAAGGTGACTTACCCTCTTGGTAATTTAACATAACTATTGAAAATCACCATTTTATAGCTAGGTAAACTATTTCTATGGCAATTTTCACGAGTTTTTTGTATGTTTTCCGGTGACAAAAAACTCCCTGTTTTCCGGATCCAAATCATCAAACCATGACCGCTGTGCCTCCGCCCACCTGTTGGCCGTTGGCAAAGTTCAGACCGACCACCTCCCAGGTTCGCGCACGGCCGTTGTGTTTTTGTGCTTCAGATCGCTTGAGGAGCATCTGGACAAATGGGGATGGGTCAAAACCCTACCCTTTCTACCCTTTCATCGGAAGCAATCGCTCAGAAGGCGGAGTCGATTGCTCGCCCCAAGAAACGTATCTAATCTGCAAAGAAACCTGGTGGTACATTGGCCATATCCCGTGTGATCTGTCGCACGGGAAGGCTCTGTACTACGCCCCTATAGTGTCGGTCGACTTCTGTGAGCCTTTCTTCGGCAATTGCCACACGTAAACAGCCGCTCCAGAATGCCAAAACTGTGCTTGAAGGTCTACGTTGATCAGTCTGCAAAGGTTTGTCGATTCCTTTGGCCAAGTTTTGGAGGAATCTTCCGAACATCTGTACTTGTTGGGGGTAGTTGTAAAGTACATCCACCCCTCTGGCTGTCCATTTCCGTCCGTTTGTGAATGGTCCAAGTCTGTGCGTTTGTTTTTGGTAGTCAACAAGGAGTTGATGGTACGAAACCCATGTAGTGCCCCTTGATTCCGCTGTCAACGTACGTACCCATTGCAGTATATGAAAAGTTTCATCAACTTGTAAGTGCTTTGGAAAATCAGTGACCTCTTTTCCCGCCAGCGCCATAATACCTGTGTCGACGTCAGCAGTTGTGTCTTGTGCCAAAGTCTGTGGTACTGGGACTGGTGTGGTGATTGTCGCCGCTTGAGCTCGAAGGCCGATTTGGACAAACAGTGAATGAAGCGCTTTACCACTCTTCAAGGTCTGAGCTTGGTGGGTGCGTACCTTCTCCCAAACTGTCCAAAACTCTTGAGTGAGCCTTTGTCTAGCCTCTGCTGCGAAAAGGTCTGCTGTGATATTTCCTTGCACTGCCCACGCATCTAGTGGATGTGACTGGTCCATCACTTTTGCATGTGCTTGAACTTTATATGCTGCAGAAAGGTACGACTGTGAATGTCTGAACTGTGCATGAAGTTGGTGCCACAAATCACTGTCCTGCTTTTTCTCCCATGCAGTGGAAAAACCTTGGATCCATTGCTGGAGCGTGTTTTGTACGTTTTCATTGTCAAACCATAGGCGGCAAAGGCATTGTCGGCTGGCAGCATATTTTAAGGCAGCTAATGCTGCGGTCAATTCCGCACGCAGACTTGTCTGTCTCCACCCTGGAACTAAGCCGCATGCAACGCGCTTGAAATCTTGGCCATCCCAAACAACGATTGCCCAACTGGCGATTCGGGTATCTATCTCTGAAGGATGCACACAGCTTCCATCCAAAAACAGATCATGGTATTGGAGATGTTCATTTACTCTCCAATCTGTGAATTCAGTTGTGGTATCTGGCAGTCGCATGTAAAGGTGGCGCAACTGGGCAAGGTCAGGCGATTGCTGTAACCATCCATGGCAAGCTGTGCTGGATGGAATCTGGCTTGGGTCAGGCAAATCAGGCAACGCGTCACGCATGTCTTGGAAAAAGGAACATTCCCAAGTTCTATGAAACAGGCTGTCCTTCTTACTGCAGAAACGGCAGGCATCTGTGTCAGTCACTCCTGCATGGCTCAGGGCATCATGTGTGTACTGGGTGCCATTGAGTGCACAACGCATAAGGCCTTGTTGATCATCAGGCAATGATCTAAGGACCTTTACCGTCAGTCTGACATCTGAGTTGGCTAATCCGGTCATGGTGGTCCGGATGGCTTCTGTTGAGTGCAGGATTCTTTGTTGCCATGCTTGTACAACTCGTTGCTTGAGCTCAGCTGGTGGGCAGCTGGTGATCCTAATTGGTTCTCCGTGTTGGTCAAGGCAAGTATCTCCATGAGTCCAATGCCAGGCTAGTTTATGAACTGCTGCAAGAAAACTCGTGCAGGGCCCTTGGGAAGCACCACCTCCGTCGGTGAGGTGTTGCAGCGTGAATTGTGCAAGGTCAGGGTCTCCATGGTTACGGAATGCCATGATTGTTGAAAGAACACTGTAAAGCTCAGGGTCTGCCAATGGGACTCCTATACAGGAAAGCTGGAGTTCGGGGTTGGCTCCTATTTGGTTCACATGCAAGGCTTTGGCACTTTGTGACCTCAGGCGCTGGAAGTGGTGATTCCCCAAAGTTATGGTGCTAATCCCGTAAAAAACGTTAGGCCAGGCAGATACATACAGGGCTCTTTCTTTTTGCTTCATGGGTGCAAGAGATCTGGCAAGTCGAAACCAAAACGGTGAAAACTCTTTGATTTTGTCTTGGATGGTGCCATTTGTCTTCAACTTGGAGTAACACATGTGCCCTCCAAGATCACGGGCAAAGAGCTTTTTGTGGAACTGGCTTTCCACAATCTGTTTTCTACCTGATGGTGAGGTACTCCAGGCGTAAGTCTTGCAAGGGTCAATGCTTAGGTCCATCAGATCGCAAAATTCCCCCAGTGCTTCAAGTGCGGCCACCGCTTCATGGGCTGAAGTTGCAGTGGCTTCGATGTTATCAACAAATGACCACAGCCTGACGGAGGGAAACCTGAAGTACATCCACAATTCTGCGGTGATGTTGGCAACGACCATGCTTACTACTGACAAGGCACAGCCTTCTGGGTATCCTCTATTGCTTGGTAGAGGTCTTCCAACTGCACCCCTTACCTGGAAACGGCGGGTCATTTGGTTCAAGGCTTGTTGCCACGGCCGCATTACTGTCACTGGCAGGCCCAGGTGTTTGGCAATTTCCGCAAGGGGATGTCTCAGCAGTGCATTGAAACACTTCACTATGTCCACCACACCTCCGGCTTGTTCTGTGGCATGACAATAAGAGTGTTCAATAAGCTGTTGAAGGTGATACCAAATTTTTTGAGGGGATCTACCTGGGATGTTTCCCATAAGGGTGCTGGGTACCAGGTCCATAAGGTATCTAAGGCTTTGTCTAGCTCTGATGGAGCTCCATGTCCTGTACACCAATGAAAAGATGCATATGGGTCTGTACTGGCCTACAGTTTGTGCCGACGGTGTCTTTGCTAAGGCTGCTACTAGGCCCGTGACGGTTTGGGTCGGCCAGGGGGACCCTGCTTCAATGCATTCTATGAGAGCGATCAGGTCGGACATGGCTGACGGTGGCATGTGCAGGATATCTTGCTTTGATACCCCATCTGGTCCAATGGCTGCAAATTTTCCTTTGGCTGCGACTGCTTTTGTGAACTGCTTGGCAGTGATTGGTGGGAACTCGGTGGTCCTCGGTGGCATGGCATGCTTCATGAAGTCTACTATTGTTTCCCATTGTTGAGCGTCCTCATGTTCAGGTTTGAACCATCTTGGTGACCATTCTTCTTCAAAAGCATGTAGCACTGCAGTGACTTCCGCCTCAACCTTTTGGATGTTGATACCTGGTTCCAAGGCTTGGGATGCATCTACAGGCACAACTACATGGTGAGGGTCTGGGATGCTGACCGCAGTTTGGATTCCGTTGATGGCAATGCTATGCAAATTTTGAGGAATCGGTGATGCAAGGTTCAACTGCGTCATACCATCTCCAACATTTTGACATTCTTGGATCTGGATTGTGTCGGTGGTCACAATGGTCTGAACAGGTTCGGCTCGTTCACGCTGGAGGTCGCGATAGATCTGTAAAGGATCTTTGGCTCTTTTTTGCGCTGCATGGTTTATTTTGGCTCTTGTGAGGCTTGCTTCAAGTGCTTTGTACTGCTTGCTGAACTCAAGGAAAACTGCATTGGCAATGTCAAACCCTGGAGGATGGCTTGGTAGAAACACTGGGGAGTCTATGAACAGCTTAGGCAGTTTCGCCCACCACGTACGGAAATTGCCATCAAATCCTATGGCTTGTAGGATCTTGCTCCATAGGCACGCTCGGTGTTCAATGATGGTAGCGGAGCTTTCTGAGCTGGCACATCTTGTGTAGTGTTGCAAACGTCTAAGCTGTCTGGTCCATCGGCCATACTGCAGAGAGCTGGTGGTCAGGACGTTCTGGACGTCCCCTCTGCGGTTAGGCTTGATGGGTGCTATTTGTTCTTGCGTCCATTTGACCTCAGTTGTGGCTCCCCTACCTTTTTGGCTGCTTGTCAGGGGCGGTTGGTTGTTGGCAAGTTGTTGTTCTTGTGCAAACTGTTCAACATTGTTCCAGATCCTACGGTACCATTCATTCATGTCTTGGGTTGGGATTGCATGAGTTTCCCAAGAGATTTGATGAGCATTTTTGTCCATCCATGGGATCTGGGTTGGCTTGCGCCACATTGGCATCATGGGTGGTCTGTTCAGGTCGTCCAAGAAAACTTTGATGACAGCATGGTCAGTGAACATGGACCAGTCCAGTTGGACATCGTTGATATATGGCAGGATCTCTGGGGAAAGATATATGTAATCTTTTACTGTGGTTCGTCGGCAAGTGGCTAATGGTGTTTGTGACCATCGCCATTGTGCAAAGGCTTGGGCCTCCATCCAACCCATGGCTTCCCACTGATCTGCTTGTGGCAAGTTTTGGCGTTCTTGGTTCCAGTCTCCTGTGATGACCCTCATTCCCTCTGCTCCTTCAACAACTCGGGTGGTTAGGCCATCCAACAGAAGGCCCGTTTGCTGTTGTACATTTAGGCAATGAGATGTTTCACTGAAACCATAGACTGTCCCTACTGTGATCCATCGTTTTTGCATGAGAACAATGGCAGCATGGCATCTCCCTGAGCGGTATTGCTCTTGGCTCCAGTGGTGTTCCACAGGTCTGCATGGATATGGAGTGAGCACTCCTGTTCCCGTGTGACGTCCTCCAATTGTTCTCACAGAGTCATTCTTTGGTGGGGCTGGGTGCCCATGGCAGATTCGATACCCCGTTTGGCACCAAGAGAGTTCTTGTTTGAACTTACGGATTCCTTGGCTGGTTAGATGAGACTCCTGGAAAGTGTAAAGGCCAGGCGGCATTTCAGCAATCTCGGAGGCTTTCCCCATAAGGCCCGTTGGGTTCATGTTTCCTATCACTGGTCCTGGTGTTGTGGCCTCTCCCGGCCGGAACGAAGTGGCAAAAGCTATGATCAGCATTGAGATCAATCTGAACTTGGTTGTCACTGGAGGTGACGTTCGGATACGTGCAGATGTCCTGAGCAAAGGTTGAGGTTTCAACCATCTGTGCAGTTTGGTCAGGCCATAATTAATGGTGGTCCCTAGTCATTCAAAACGAGAACGCTTGGAGAGCAATTGCTCTATGCGTTCCATCTGGTCTGTGAGCTTCTCATCGATTCTGTCACCCAGGAGCTTGCTTTGGTGGTCGATCTGAACTTGAAGCTGGCTGACCTTGGTGTCCATGCCGGCTTGTGCTTGTTGGACTTGGTTGAAGCGATTCTCCAAGTTGGTGATCCTCGCATCCATGGTGGAGGAGTCCATGTCAGCATCTCCATCAGGGTGTTTGACAAAGGCTTGCATTTTCTTCTCCATGCTTGCTTCCCAGGCTGCAAGTTGTGCCTGAGTTACTGGCTGGCTTGGTGGGGTACTGCTGGATGGCTTTGTGGCTTGGCCTGCATTCGGCGGCCCATCTTTTCGCCATGGATCATAGTTCGCCCAGGGGTCTGGTCCCTGCAGATGCTCAATGGTTTTCTTTGAGGCGACGATTGAGTATGGCATCTGAACTGCCGCCTGCTTGGTGTCTTGGATCTTGGATATGAGCACATCGCCATGCTGCAAGGAATAGACCCAGTGGCCAGGATCTTCGGTGGCTTGGATGTGCCATGTCACTCCACTGCCGTCCTGAGCTCGTCCTTTGGGTTGTAAAGGCTTGGCTTCCCACTGCCATGCCTTCAGGAGCTTGTGCAGCGCTGCTTTGGTTGTTGAGTATGGCAGGGGGCCAACTGCATAGAGCATCTTGGATTGGCCCATCAAAAGAGGAGTGTTGGGCTTGTGTTTGTCATGGATCTCTTGAGCATTCATCACGTCACTGCGAAGGCCAAATCGGTCTCCGTGTCTTGCCAATGTGGTGGCTTGTGGCGAAGTCTGCTGGGCATACTTGGCATCTTGAAAGGTCATATTGGGTAACCATGTTACATGGAAGTGATCACTTGGGTATCTTCCACATGGAGTTCTAGGCTCCCAGTAGATTCCATGTTGGCCGCTCTTGGCAAGCAACGTTTCACTTTTGTCGGCAAGCATTCGGAAGGCAAAGACAAAAATGTCAGCACTGGCCGGTCTCACTTTCTTGAACTTCTTGGAAACCCATTGGCGATCCCACACATCTATGACAGGTGACACATTGTCGACTGCTGCAAGCAAAGGTTCGGTGGCAAAGATGTGTTTCACTGGGTGCTGTTGGATCTGGTCCCAAAGCTGTCCTGCCTGGTCTTTGAAGATGAGACATCGCATGGCTTCCGTGGCTTGTTCTTCGATGGCCAGCTTGACACTTGGTTCATGACGCATGACAGCTTGTGAGCCAAGTTGATACATGTATCCTGATGCTATCAGCGGCTCTTGGGTGGAAACACACATGGCTGGGAATCTGATTGGCTCCATCTGGTGCTGGTCAGTGTTGTCTTTGGTGGCCAGGACTATGACTGCAAGTCCTGACTGGGTGACAGGAGTTGGGAGTCGCAAGGTGGCTTGGCAGTCTGCTTGATCTACCAAGAGGACCCCTTTGGCATTGGGTCCAATGTCCCCTACTTGCAATGGCCCCAGAATGGTGCTGTCCTGTTGCTTGAAAACTCCATGAGGCACAACCAGTTCGGCAGCTGACACTGTGACGCGTTCCTTGGAGGATTCAAAGCGCTTCTGCTGTTGCTTCTTGCCATACTTTCGGTGGTTGGCTCTTTGGGCAATCTGAGCATTCAGCTCATCTGGCATGATGAGTTTGAACTGAGGTTTGATTCCGTTTGCGGCTGCTTTGAGATCTTGCCATGGTCGGGGTGATGCAATTACGTTACGGATGCTGCTGGCCGGGATGACATTGGCTAAGGCATGGGCTCTGTCGGCTGCTCGTTCCGGCCACACTCCATGTTGGGCAAGAAGTTCTGTGAGCTGTCGCAATTCCTGTGCATCAAGCTTATGGCCTGCCATGTCCAGGTGGTGAATGATTTCGTGTCCGGTTCCTCGTTTGCACAGCTCTCGGACAAACAGGTGTCTCCATTGCGCAGCTCTGGAGGCTGACATGGCTTCAACTGCAAAGTTGTTGAGGTTGGCAATCAACCATGCAATGGCTTGGAAACCACAATCACTTGGGAAAGCTCCTGGCAAGATGCGCTGGGTCACTTCAATCGTTTTGCCCATAGCATGGGCAATTTGGCTCGCTGGTCCAATAAGGCAAGTACCTTCAGGGGTGGTCATGAGCTGGATAACATTTCCTTGATGGGAAATGATCAATGGGATCCAGTGTGCGGCCACTGCTGCTGCTGAGCACCATGGTTTGTCAGTGGCATGAACATTGATACCGATTTCAAGCCAGTCTTTGGCTGTTTCTTTGGCATCTGTTTCATTGAAGAAGATCGCAGGTGGAAATGGGTATCCTTGATCATCATACTCAGTAGCTTCAAGGTAGTATGTCATCTCGTCTTTTGCTACCCACCCTTGTTGGCGCCAGAGTGCTTCAAATCTTGAACATGGCAAGCCAAGGTTCAGCGTCGTCTGCATGTTCGAGTATTTGGTACACAAGAACGGACATTTCGCACTTGCTGGAAGGTTCTCATGTAGCATGACATACTGTTCTGCATGCAAAGGTTGGTCAAGCTTCAAGTGAGTAGCTACTAGTGACCTTGGTGCAATGGGTAGTGGCATGGTCTGCAATCTGGCCTCAGCAACTGTCAGTTTGCCTGGTGTGGCATCCGTGGCAACTTTGTATGTGATCGGGAACTTGGCTTCAGCATGCAGGACAAAGACTTCCATGGTGGAGTCTGGCAAAGGCATGTCCTCAGTGATCATTGCATCGGCTCGGTGGTCCTTACTTCCATGGTTGGCATCTTCAAGGTTGATTTCATCCTGGGCGGGGCCCCCACACCCTAAGCGTGGAAGGGGCATAGCATGGGGTACATGGGGCGGGTGTTCATTGCAGTTGGTTGGAATCTTTCTTGCTGGGTCTTGCATCCTTTGTGATGGCTCTTCAATGTCACCTGAAGAAGCTGGAAAAAGGATTTGTCTCCTGACTGCATCAGCATTCGGATGATTGGTGGATGGCTGTTCTTCAGTCTGGCGTTTGGGCATCATGATCTGGTCATTGGTCGAATCATCACGTCCGTCATGCCAGTCACTTGGTGATGCCTTGTTTGCCCAAAGACCAATGCTGCTTGATGACTCTCTCAGTGATTCATGACACTGGGAGGGGCCTCCACACCCGAAACGTGGAAGAGGCATGGCATCTGGGGGGCAAGGGGGGGAATCAGTCCTTGGCACCGGTGGCATAAGGTTGGCATCAAATGGTTTCGGCTGAACTTCATGCATCGGAAAACCTGAAGTGTTCTGCATCTGGGAAATGTCACTCAAAGGCTTACCATCTGCGGTTGCTACGGCCGGTACACCATTCCCTGGTGGAATGGGGCTTGGGTCTGCTCGAAACGGATGCATCCCACTGGTTTTCAGTGACTTGGCAAAAGGTGAGTCTTCGGATTGGTCGTCATCTTTCGGTGGTTGACCTGGTAGGCTTGGAAACTCTCGGTTGGCTTGGTTGATGTGATCATCAAAAGTTCCGCCATGGTTCGATGGAGTGATTGCAATTGATTTGACAGGGCCTCCACACCCTAAGCGTGGAAGAGGCTTGTCCTGTCTTGTATCTTGGAGTGCCTCAGTCATGACGCTTGGTCCATGGTCGATCTTGGCATCAGGTTCCAGTTGGTGCGGGTTGATCGCTGGTGTTGATGTGACATCAAGGCCCATTCCAACCTGGGGTGTTTTGGTACTGTGATCATCCTTCATTTGGGAGGGGCCTCCACACCCTAAACGTGGAAGAGGCTTGGCACAGGGGGATAGGGTCGGGGCAAGTTCATTACCTGGCGATCTGTTAGTTCCAACAGGATGTTCTGACATGGTGCTCTGGCATGGCATGAACTGCAAGACTCCTGGCACTTCAACCTCAGTCTTACGGGATTTCTTCACCTGAGTGTTTTGGAATCCATAAACTCCCCCATTGATTTGGGCTGGCATGTTGGCTGTTGAGGCTTCTTGGTACATGGTTGATGCATGACGTTTGACTGATGTCATGGACTCGGCACTACTGGACATACCTGAGACATCTGGGCTACACAGCTTGTTGGCCGACTCTGGTTGATCAGCTTTGTCATCTGCATGGTCTTGCATGGCCTCAGTGGTGTGAATGGCATTGGCATTTGGGATCTGGTTTGGCATTGGATTCACTTCTGCGGGTTTGTCACTCGGTGGCATGGTGGTGGCAAAAACTCGTGTATGAACAAGGTGTTCAAAATGCTTCGCATTTGGGTTGGTTTGTGGGCCAAAAACGGCATCTCGACTGTTCAACACTTTTTCCATCCATTGGAGTAGGTTGACATGGGGATCAATGACCTCATTTGATTCACAATTAATCTGGATATGTCTCATGAGCATGGAACCAACCCATGTGGATTGAATGGGCGAGGCAAGTTGTCCCAAAGCACACAAACTCATCTTGAGATCTTTACCCCATGGCATGTCCGGCAACATTCCATTCAAAAGTGCAAGCTCTGCCGGATGGATGTGTCTGAAACATGGATATGCGTTCATGCCGCACGTCTGAGAACCTGCAAGGCGGATCAAAATCCCATGGAGGCCTTTCTTGGTCAGTCTGTCATCATGGAATGCAAATTTGCGGCACCCGCATGGGCAGCCAGAAAGTTGGCTTCCACAACTGTGGAGACTGGTCTGCATTTGGTTTCTCCACTGCAACTCGTTGTTTTCAAAACCATGGGCTGCAAACCTACCTGTCTCGTACAAATCTAGTGCAAGCTGCTGCAACTCTTCATCTGTACAGTCTTTGAAACGGTCAAGCAGATCTGCAACGATTGGCTTGGCTGTGGTGATAGGCATGGGAATCCATTGAACAGGGCCAATTGCAGGGTGTGTAAGGATACACCACCATCGGCTGCGTTTGGCTGGCCAGAGCAAGTTCAAGTGGCAAACTCCTTGAGCAATTCCATAGCCGGTGAGTTGAGCAAACTGGCGGATGATCATTTGGAACCATGGGCATGAGTGTGCTTCAGCTACACACTCTAACACTATGGCACCGAAGCGGCACATGAATCCAATGCGCAGGACTCCAGGCAGAGTCATGGACCGGTTGTCCAACCCATGTCTTTGATCTCCCAGGCGGGAGTACGGTTGACAGGCTACACCACCTGCGAGTGTGCCTGCTCTCGGCTGGCTGCTGCAAATTGGAGTCAGCAATGAATCAGTCCAAACATCTCCTAACACAACTTCGGCCGGATGCAGTTGACTGGCAAGTTGCAACATTCGGTTGTTGTGGTCACAACGGAGTGTCACTTCAAAACCACTATGTTCGAGGCCTATTCCCAAAAATCCGGCACCTGAGCATACTTCAACAACTCGGCGGATATCTGACAATCCTACATAAGGCCTATGGAAAACTCGGGTGTCATCCACAGCATGAAGGGTCGGTTGTCCCTGGTTGATCAAAGTCTTGGCTCCTACAATCAGCACTACGGTGGAGTCAGCTGGAAGGGATCCATGGAAGCGCAAAAACAATCCTTTGAGGGCTGTCTTGAGGCAATGCTTTGTCTGATGGTCATCGAAAACCACTACTTCAGCCAGGATGGAAACAATTTCGTCATGTTTCAACTCTGGTTCCAGCATGTGAATGTCCATGGCAGGCAAAAACGGAGGTCAACACGGGATTCCGAGTTCTGTTGGGAACAGGCACACTACTGGAAAGTACTCGGGCCACCATGCCTATGGGTCAAAACCCTGGTACCTAGTGAACCCAAAATAGCTGGTAAATGGATGTTCATCCCACTAAAATGTATATATCTATAGGTATTGACCCATACCCAAATTGATCAAGAAATCAAATGGTGATTTAACGAGTCTAAAAGTATTGAACATGTTGAACTATTACAACCCCTCAAGATTGATTAATAGTATTCATATGTATTTAAGCAATCAAACGGGTGATTTTCATTGTCGGTTTTGATGACTCTTTCTATATACAAATCGGAATACCATGGGAGAATACTACTACCAATAATTATCGACTCATGATGGTAGATATGTATGATATAACCGCTAAAGATTGGGTAAGTAATCACTGAGACTGGGGATTTTTCTTGTTGGTAAACAAGATCGATTTCTGTGAAAATTTACAAGGAGTCTATTCTACTGTTTGGTTATGGTAGACATATCCAATGATATCCCAACAGATATCTATCCAACATCTATATACTGGGGGGTCCCATGATATCCCTGGATTACAAACATCACTGGGGGGTCCCATGTTGCCTGCTGCGAGGGATTTCTCATGGCAAACCACACCAGTGCCTGAGGCGGACCGCTTTTACATCTACCGGAAAACACCCAATATTTTTACGTCTTAATGCATATGTCAAAACATGTATATATACAAAGATTAAGACAAGTTTTTTTTCTCGCAGTAACAATGACTATTTATATATAGTCTATATACAGTTATAAACAGTTATATACAGTTATATACAGTAATTACATATATGTAGAGTGATACAGCTGCAATTGTTTGAGGTATACCGGTATCTCCCATATGGAGACAATCCCACCTCGACGAAACGCGTTACATCAGCTGTGCCATGGTCAAGTTTCATGGGGTGGGCTGCCCGGTCGTCCATTCACCGGAAATCCAAGCACAATGGGTACCCTCTGGTAAACATAAAAAAAACAATTGAAAATTGCCATTTACAATTAGTTGATTTGCCAATTAAGCATGGTGATTTTCCATATGTTGGTTTACCAAAGGGTATGTAAGTCCATATTGAATCCTACAGTTATGGCCCTTTACCAATGATAAATGGTTAAATGACTGGTTAGTTCAATTGGATTATACGTTCCCTAAATGTGGTGATTTAGTAACGTACTTATAACTGGTAGTTCGGGTCATAATTGTATTCATGGATTGATGACCGTTACACAGATAACTGGCACAGTACATGCGCTTGACTTGCCACGATGAAGTCACGGGTGTTGGCCCACGATGTGGGGCCCCTCAGGTATAAGTTGGTTTATAAAGACCATTAAGTATAGTCATAAATATCAGAAACAATAGTTATTGGATTTGTAAACCAACTCAGCTATCTAGAGGGCCCCACATTGCAAGAAATGATCAACAAAAACTTGGACTTCCATAGACAAACACTGCTGAGCAAACCCAACAAGGTGGTGGTGCCATCTTGTATACTAATCCCATCGAACTATAGATATATCAAGCATAAACCCTAGAATTCACCTAGTCGAAAATCAATTTAGCTATCCTTAATCAGATAAATCAAGTATCAATCCCCATTTTTTGGTACTTCAGCCCCATATTGTAAATAAGTTTTCACAATGGTTGATGGTTAAATCACCATACTTCCGTAGTTTCCCACATGTTCACATCCTTTGATGACCGCTTCACAAATACCTTCACTTCGATTGGGATCAGCCCAGCAAAGATGGCTTTCAAACAAATCCACCGTTCTTACTGATTGGGGGGGGCGCATGACTTATAACTGCAGTTGTGGTCCTTCAAAGTTATATCTGGCGAACAAAACCCCATTTAAGTGATATATAACCTTCGTTGCAGGAATTATAATGCCATTTACAGTATAAATGTTAAGGGCTACAACTGTAGGGAAATGGATCAGTTGCTGATTTTGAAGGACCTGTATTGTGATGCGCAAACTTTTCTGTGGAAGCAAGGGCAAAATTAATGACATTAAGTCATCAATATTTGCATCTGTCAGCACAAAATCTTCTGCAAAAATGATTTCTGTGGAGCCCACTGCTTTTCTCTCCTCAAGGCTGGTCAATGCAACTGACAAGTGACATGAAGCGATGTTTAACAGGGTGTCTGCACCCAACAAAAGTCCTTATATGTAGACATCGCTGTGTGGCACTGTTCCTCCACCGAAAAATGAAACCATGTCTGTCATAGAAAGTTTTGCATGGAGCTGATGGCAATGTTCTCGTTTTTGGTTCACACTCCAACTTTCATAATCTGGGCAAAGGGGACACGCCAATCTTGTGCTTTCTGTGACCCGCCACCAATGGCGTTCTCGTTTTCTTCGATGCCTTGCAAATCCCACAGTGTCAATGGTGTTTGTAAGGTAAAGTAGTGGAAACATGCTTTTGTTGTAGGTGCGGTTTACATCTGAATCTATCTTTGTTGTTATCCTGGACTTTGTTGCTTTCGGTGCAGCTGACCTCTCTCAAATTTCCTTAGGAACATATTTCTTTGTAAAAGTATTTGTGTGTGAAAAAACAGTGTATAAATAAATTGCTAGATGTATGGAGGTTTATTAAAATAGGAGATCCCACAAACCATGCATTTTAGGAAATCTCCATATATAGAGTTAGATGGATACATGACCCAGCTTAAACTGGTGCCATCGCATCACTGGAAGATAGCCTGGAACTGGGTTAACTAACCCTGATGATAAGTACACTAAGTATATGTTTAGTCCAAACAACATCATAAACAGCCTTTGTCTACCATCTGGTTATGACCAACATAGCCATGGAAAATCACCATGCTATTTAGGTAAACCATCTATTTCGATTAGGGCCATCGAAAAACCATGGCGAACTGGTAGTCATAACCAGAGGGTAGATTCCCGATGTTCGGACAAACCCATCATCGATCCGCCGCATCCCTGGGCTGCCACGCATCCGCTGTGGTCATCTTGGAGAAGCTAATCTGTGAGGCGAAAAAAAAATCGGTCGTTAACGGATCCATATTAGTCATATTGCCAATCTTATCAATATAACCAAACAAGATAAAAATCAACTGGTATAATTTATCTGTTTTGCCAAAGTAAGATTGGTTCCTGCTCAATTATTGGTAAATTCCACTATCAAATATGACAGTTTATGGCCCTTCACAGTTATAAATGGCTATACTTATAACATCTTATGACCTCATTTCAGTGATATTCTATATCAATATATATATATATTATTACATAATATGATATATCAGGGACAATTATAATATTTCACTGACCTAAATAGTTCGGCCATTTGGGGATGATTTCCCTATATAAAAACCATGATTCCAGGCTTCTGGAGAACAGGGTTCGGTCATGATGAAATTTACCCAGAGTTATCCCTATAAACCAGATAAAACCATATTATCCCATGTTTCTTCCATGTTTATCCCATGAATGTGGGTATTTCATGTGTAATTTCATTATTCTTTATGAACCTAACCAGCAATGGGATATCATCCCGTTCTCCTGGCGGTGCCCGCAGTACCTCAGGGTCAAAGCCCATACCGCTGGCTCGAGACTTGAGACCTGAGCCACTGCTCAACGATGGAAAACAGACCGTAACTTACCATGCAAAAAAAAGGCTGGGCATCAAATGCGCATAGGTTCATAGATAGATAGATAGATGGATGGATGGATAGATGTAATATACATTACAAATACATCTTAATTTATATATATATATATTTATACGTATATGTAATTAAATATATATATACATGGCAAACTTTCAAATATTCAAGTACCAACCGAGATTTACCTGGAATGACGATCAACAAATGGATGCAAAAAGGATGAAAAAGGATGCGTAATGTTGGTTGAGGCGCAACACAACTCAAAGGGGTAGACTCCTATAATCATACTCAGGAAAATGATAGCCAATCATAGTAGGCATACGCAGAGCTCTGCGCCACCCTGGATGATATGTTCGCCTCCCCGGCACAGCAACACCAGGGAATCGTCGTTTCCGATTTAGCAGAGACAAGCACTGAGTTTTTTCGGAAGTTCTTCGGATTCCTCCGGGGGAAACATCAAATGTTAGTTCGTTTTTGTGTTTTTTGTTTTTTTTTCGTAGGGCCAAACTCAGATGGTCCATAATATGTGTTTCTGTTAGAGTGGTGATTCGAAGTGGTCTCCCGCATTTCTACGGTTATAGGCCCTTAACAGTTGTAACTGGAGGAAAAAGAACTCATTGAAAAACATATCTACAGTTATGACCCTTTACCACTTATAAATACTTATAACCCCATATATGCATTTATGGAATGTATAGTCCCGTAGAAATCACCAGTTATAACAATTTATAATTGGTAAATGGCCACAACTGTAAGTGATCTATTAACCGGCTTATAGGCGCATAATTGCATGAAGTACGCAGCCCAGTGAAATTTCTATGGCTTTATAAACCAATAAATATCAATAAATATAATTTCATCATAACAAATGGCAGTTTTATAGTATTTATGGTTCTATAGTATGTTATAGTATATCATAACCAAAAAAATCACACCGATGTAGTAATTATATCGGTTATATCATATCAATCCCCAGCAAAGCCCTAGAATTCAACAAGGCCCTAGAATTATAGCCAACAAAATACATCAAAGTTCCCAACAAAGACCTATAAATACGATATAGTTATATAATCAACAAGAGGTATGGTTTACTAATGGGTTTCATGTGGATAAAACAATGCCATAAATCACCCATGACTTCCTGGGAATGGTTTCTACATACCACCTATTTTTTTATGCTGATGACTGGGGGATGGTAAACATGGCATTGTTTTGCCCACATTATCTAAGATTCACCATGGAAACATCACCATTTTGGGCTTCACCCCTGGCCAACCTCAGATACCCTGCCAAAAAAAAAAAATCTTACCTGGTGAACGTAGATCATCCATGATAATCCCATACCAAAAAACTATTTTAGATTAGTTTCTACCCATCCAGTTGATTGACCTAGTTACTATCGGGTTTACCACATTATCTATGATATCTATGATAGTTATGAAATCTATGAAAACCGTAGTTGGTAGTTTACCACAGGTATGGACGATTTTTGAACCACACTGCAGTGATTGAGACTAAGCCCAGCATTTTTTTACACAACCCGTTTTTTCCCAGGTCTCCCTGCAACTCTCCAGAGGCACCAACTCTGTCCTTCCGACGTGCCACGAGGGAAAACGAGTTTCGATTCATGGATCACGACGTTCGATAAAAAGTGGAAATGCGTAGAAATTCATGGGTTTTAAATGGACTTAATGGGAATTGATAGGAATTGATAAGAATTATAACAGTTATGGTCCTTAACAAGTATGGCCATGGACCATGGGATGAAATAACTCCTGCAACTAAGGTCTGTAGCAATGATCTGTGTCTGAAAATGGATTGCGGATTCCCGAGTAGCCAATTGAAAACCGTTTGGCTACAATCCATCGGGTCCGTGGCAACTTAGCCACATGAGCCACAGGCAGGTGTTGATTATCCAATCTTACGTACAACGTTCACGGACTAAGACCGAACTGCCAAAAAATCGGGCCATAACCATGGGGGTATTAGGGCCGTCCCATCACGCAAGATTGGATTGGAATGGCTAGGTGCATCACACGTGTCACTGGTTATGTCAAATGTATTATTTATCATGTATGTATATATATATATATATATATTTGCATACATATATATATATATAATTATATATCGATATATATGTATATGTATACCCTAGGGTAAACTAACATAGATGTGGACAATTTATGGTGTTCCCTAGGCAAATAATCTACAAATGCTTGATTCTCCACATTTATGTTACTTTGCCCCAGGGTAAATATACTATATTATATATATATATCACCCACATCATCATCGTAACTTTGAGACATAATTACCATTTTAACTACCAACTATCATATCATCCAAAGGTTTATAACTATCAATAAAACTATCATAGATATCTTCCAATTATAAATATCACTATAACTATCATGACTATCAACTATCATATAATGCCCCCCTAAATGTAAGTTAGTTTATAAACCCCATTAACTATACTTATAAATATCATACATAAAAAACCATAGTTGTTGGATTTATAAACCAACTTAGCTATCTAGGGTCCCCACTTTGTAGATATCATAAATATCATAGATATCATCCAAAGTTTATGTAAATCTAATATAACTATGGAAAATCGCCATCTTTAATGGGTAAATCAACTATAAATTGCCATTTTCAATAGCTATGTTAAATTACCAGATGGTATCATATCAGTGTCTTCCCGTTTTTTGGGTGTTCACACGTCCTTGGGACGCGCCACTGATGCCGCAGGGCATAGTTGTTCTCGGAGACCTAGCCGAGAGATGCCCTTGTTAGATCTTGTGCGCCTGTTGAAATGGATATGGTTTTAAATGGTCTTTGTCTGCTTTTTTGTATGTTAAGTGCATGATTTAATAATGTTTTTTTCTTTTTTAATGTTATTGTTTGATTATTAATTATATGGTTTAGTTTTACATAATGTTCTATGGTTTTGATGGTTTTATAGAGTTGTACACGGTTTAACCAGTTTGACAAGATAAAAAAATGGGATACTGGGACAAGCATAGGGCTTTTGACGGATTTGTCCGCAACGATGTCATCAAACATGGCAGGCCGCTGGTGGTCAGGGAACATCGGCATGGGAAATAAGAAATAACTGAAACCACCATAATTCTACAACATTGTATAACTATAAATGTGTGTATATACTTCAGGAGGAACAAAGTTTATGCTTCTTGAAAGCTTTACAAAACATCCATTTCGGTCAACCGCGGATCACATTTTCAAGTCCGTTTTGTGTGGCAGGTGTGGGACGGTCAA
>Ga0126342_10004128_pt1 | contig 24548 bp, 25 predicted proteins | sample Cyp1metagenome_FD_92528 | JGI IMG/M metagenome (GOLD analysis project Ga0126342, IMG submission 92528) | Coral microbial communities from Lord Howe Island, Old Settlement Bay, Australia - Cyphastrea 1 metagenome | ecosystem: Host-associated > Invertebrates > Cnidaria > Coral ...
ACAACTTCAACGTACCACCACGAAACACTGCCCACAGTGAGCGAAATGAAGATAAACGCGCCCTCACAGGCAGTTTTGCGCTCTCCCCCGTGCGCGCCGACAGGGTTCCGGAAGGAACAACAAACAAGGGGGTTTTAACCAAAGACAATGGGGCTTCTTTACCTAAAATGACCGATTTAACCAACAACCTACGTGATTTCATAGGATTTAATGGTATATACAACCAACAAGATTAGACATTTGGTGTCTGAAAACGCTGTGTACATCTTCGAATGGCAATTTGAGTAGGGAATCTGATAGGGAACATGATGATAAACCATTGTGTTTGGGGGTATCCTATTTTCAGACAAAGCCGTTTGGCAACTTCCAGGGGGGATCTACCATCTGGCAATTGAACACAGCTGTGGATAGATGATAAAGATGTAAAACATGGTGATTTTCCATGGCAAATGGTTGAATTACCAGAGGTTAAACCAACAAAAATTAGGGGATTTAACCAGCAAAGAATGGGGATTGAACCAACTATAGTGGGGATATAATGGCATGTATATATATATATATGTATATATAAATACACATAGCCATGGGTTTTTGGGGCACCCTGGGCACCCTATTTTCAGAGAAACTCAACTAGGGGGATGTAAACCGGAAATGGTCATTGAAGAAGGGTGTTAACTACTGGGATGTTAATTTGGACCGATTTGGCGAAGGATTTATAAGTAAATGTGGTTTAGCCGGTCCTAAATGGTATATTTCCTGTGTTTTTTGAGCTAATCCAATATGGGAACCTTTGTCAACAAGTAGGTTTGGGCATGAGGGCTTTGGACACACAGGCTTTATGCTTAGGTGTGATGGCTCATCTTGGGGAACAGTAAATGAGAAGTGGCCTTTGACTTAGGATTGGGAACGTAAATCATCCAGAAGATCTCCCTTCATCTTTATATGGGTATGGATCAATACCTATACATACCATTTTTAGTGGGATGAACATCCATTTACCAGCTATTTTGATGTGAACTACAGGGGTACAAGGTTTTGACACACTGCCATATCTTGCTGAATTCAGTGACCCAAATCTTTGGGACCAAGGCCGAGGGAACGAAGATGGTAGTGCCAGCTGGGATCCCAGCTTCCAACTTCTCGCCAGCCACTTGGGATCGGTGCTAAGAATTCCTAAGCGCGTCCCATGTAAGGTGGTGCTAGCAAACCGGAGGAGGCTGAGGTGCTTTAGGGCCCTAGGATCTGGGCCAGATCCACCATCGAACTTTTTTGTTGGCTGTGATTGGAGAGAGGGGAGTACGATGATGGTGTCTGAGTCATGGCTGGGAATCAGCGACCATGGGATATTTTCGGACTGGGCTTGAAAGCACGAATAAGATGGGGACCTAAGAGTTGATGCAGGGCAATCCCCCCAGTTTACCCAGTGGAAGGGGCCCATCATGGCCCAGAGGTTCACTTCGGTTTTCTCTTTGGGTGGCGCACTTTTCTCCTCAGCCTTTGAAATACCTAAGGGGACTGCTCTACTGGAGTATCTGCAGAGTAGCAGAGTGTCATGTTCTTTTACCACCGATTCTTCGATTAATAGGAGGGACTACCCCGGTTTGGCTTCACAAAATATCAGATAGGTATATAATTGATGATACATGCTATAGCCAAACCGGCCTAAAGCTCTTCGTTTCAATGCCTCAGATACCATCAGATAGCTTGCATCAAAGGCCGAAATCTGCCGAGCCATTTCCTCCGAGCCATTTCCGCAGTGAACTGCCAGGTGACGGTAGACACCATGATTGAAGATGTGCTGAACATCGTAGGGCGACTCTTCGTAGTCTCCAACTCCAAAAACGTCTTGCAGGCTGGGTTTTTGGAGAGGGGATGAAGGGGAAACAAAACCGTGCCCAAAAACCAGGACCTCGACATACCCTCCGGTAAACCTTTACAGTTTGCGAACTTGAAAATGGCCCAGTCGAAATAGTGGATTTACCCAGCTATAAAATAGTGATTTTCCAGAGCTTTTTGTATGTTTACCAGAGGGTACCTCAACCATTTTCCATGAAAACCTCCATGGTTTACCAACGCCAGGTGGGTCTCAGCGGCCTGGTCCATGTGTTGACGGAGTACCCGACCCTGCTGCCCAACTATGTCCGGGTCCCAGGGATGCGATTGTGCCAAATGGAAAGGGAAAAGCTGGGGTTGAGATGTAAACCCACCGTAGCTGGGTTTATGTATATTTTGATCATTTTTTATCATGTTTTATCATTTTTTTAAATCATTTTTTATCATTTTTTAAATCATTTTTGATCATTTTTGATCATTTTTTATGTATATTTTTGATCCTTTTTCATGATTTTCAGTTGTATCACTGTGTCACTTCGATTTTCCAAATGTTTTTATCTTACTGGTTGGCTTTGCTCCAACAGGGCTTCTGGTGCCCATTGTGGGGACCAGGAATTGCCTGGATGGCATTCCGGTGGTTTGTATTTTTTCGTTTCTGGCGATATGTGGTGATGGTGTCAGCTCCTTTGATCAAAAATGTAGGAGTCCTCAAGCAGCAACGCTAGAGTATGTATAGTGGGACACATATCCTCGTTTTGGTAGAGTCAATATGGGTCAACTAGCTTAGTTTGACCTAGTTTTCAAGCCTGGTAGGTGCTTTTAGTTCACTTCCAAGCTTTAACCTTTTTGCTAGGGTTGGTGAGATTACTGGGGAAGAAGGCCGGCTTGGCTGGTTGAGGCTTATGTACCAATATGTATCAATCATTTCATTATTGTTGATAGTGAATTGTTGTTGATACTCCAATAGTGTTGGTTCTACGGTTCACGGATCTTATGGATGTTGCTTGTTTGTTTTACTTCTTTTTCCGGACATTTGAAACATAATGTTGATAATCAACCATGGCGTGCTGGAAAATCCATCATCGAGTTCGATGATGTTCTCAGCAAACTAAACATCAAGATAGTTCGGGGATTTCCTAGCCAGCCACGTTTGATGACACCGGATGGGTATCCATTGTGATCCGCAGACCCCAAAGGTGGCAGTCTTGCTGGGACAAACTTCTACCCTCCGCCGAAGACTTTTGGACGAGGTGAAAGCCTGGGGGTGGAGGTATTACCAGGTCGAAAGACATTAGATCTTGGGGTACACCCCCCAGTGATGGGGGTTTGTTTCGATGGGGAATCCCCAGTCGTCACTATAGGTTTCAATGATAAGTCATGGTCTAATGACTGAAGGCTTGGGGGTACCCCCAATGGATTGGGAACCTCCAAATGGCCATTTCAGGAACTAAAATGATGATGAATCAGTGGATGGAATGGGGCACCCCATTTTGAGACAAACCCACATGCACATCCTGTTTGATGTGGATATTCCATGATATTCCAACATTTACTGTGCTAAGAAAGTGCGGACTTCCACTGTAGGGTAGGATTCCTACCCTCTGGTAATTTAACATAGCTATTGAAAATGACCATTAAAAAAGTGAGTTTTCCCCATTAAAAAAAGGTGATTTTCCATGGCTATGTAACAGTTTACCAGAGGGTAACACTCTCTTTTACTGACCACTTCGGAACGATGATCCCATTCCACTTTGACCTTTCCCGGCCACTCCCACCAGGAGCATTCCAGCTTTTCCTTTGACAAATAGCCATTTGAGAATCCTCAAATACACCGGTCCATTTACACCGGCGACCCACGGCGACCGCGCTCTCAGGGTGGAGAGAGGCAGAGACGGAGTTATGTCCATGGCAACTCCACCAACATGTACGAGGTGTCACGGTTGGGCACTAGTCACTTGAAGGGAACTTCTCCCAAGCATTGCCAAAGTATCTTTTTTTGGTCAAACATAATCCAACTAGATTTTTGGGCGTGTCCAACTTCTTTGGTTTTGCAAACCATTGCAAAGCTGCATCATCGATGCCAGCATCAAAAAAGGGGTTTGTTGAAAAAGTTGGAACCCCCATTAGATCCAATGGTTGATCATCATTTTCCGCTTCCTCAACGGCAATTAATTTGGGTTAACCCCCCATCTGAAGAGACAAACCTCACTTGTTTGGTCAATCTCGATTTGTGCTGCTTAAAACTGCTGATGAAATCCTAAGTTCACGCCCAAAACCCAAATCGATGAGATTTGCAGCAATTTTCCCTGACTTTTTTTTCTCCCACATTTTCGGTTGGAACCCCTCCCAAAAATAGATGTGGTTCCCAGCTTTCTAGATCATGTTCCTAGGATTTCATCATGCATTTTCCACATCGAACTGTGAGTTTACCTCAAGGTACCCCCCTAGAGGCCCTGGAAATTGGGCAGGAGACCTGTTTGCCAGATGTGTGGCCCCACCTGGACATTGCGAAGACCTTGGCCATGCAGCTTGAGGTGCTGCTTTTTGCGCAGCGGCAACCAGAAATGGGGTACCTGGTTGGAGCATGTTGGACCCAGAAAAGGGGTAATGTTTAGGGATTTCAAATGACTTCAAGATATTTTTAGATTTTTTTAGATGTTTAACATTATTTAACCAGTTCTTTGGTAACCATGGGCAATTCACCGATTTAGCCAGAGCTAGCACTTTTTGGAGTTTATCCAGTCTTTCCAAGACATTGGAAGGACCTCCAAAATGGTCCATTTCACGATGGACTTGCTGATGATGTCCCTCGACGTGTGTGTTAATTGCTTACACCACAGCTCCACCAGCGTTATTATTATATTATATTGGTCGACCCCATATATGTATATATATATAACATACATATAGCTATAGCATGTTTTATCACTACATTACTGGTCAATCCCATGTTTTATGGTCACTCACATCGTGCTATTTCCTCTACAAACATAAGTTTTTGAAGGGGCCCACCAAGTGACCACCGGAAGGTGTTTTAGAAAGTCCACCAAAAGGGAACGTTTCAACACCAGCTTTCAGGCCAAAATCATACGCATCTAAACTCCCCATAGCTGCCATCCCAATTTGTAATGGTAAACTCCCAAATATCGAATTGACCAGTGAGGGTCACTCAACTTGGCATACCCTCTGGTAAACTGTTACATAACTATGGAAAATCACCATTTTCAATGGGAAAATCCACTATTTCTATGGTCATTTTCAATAGCTATTTTGACATAACCAGAGGGTATTTTGCTGTGTTTTTTCTCTTTCACCAAAAAGATCCCCTGGGCAACTTCCCCCAAAAAAGGGCCGGGCTTCGCCAGGCCATGCAATTGCCCAGGATCGAAGAGGAACACCTGGAGGTGCGAAAAGTCGGCAGGTGACCTTTACATCTGGTTGGTGGTTTGGACCATTTTTTATTTTTCCATATATATATGGGAATAATCATCCCAGCTGACTTTCATATTTTTCAGAGGGGTAGGTATACCACCAACCAGACATAGATTTAAAAAAACAACATGAATGATGGGACAAATCAGGGAATTTAAACAGCAAAAATATGGTGGATTGCATCAACAATCAAAAAAGGACTTTCGAAGAAATCTGCGGGTTGGATGGAAAGCAAACCTTGAAACAGTGAGGATATTCACAGGATATTCACACTGAGCATCATCAAGAACGGATAGATTTATCATGATTTATCTGCAAATAGAAGGATAGCCATCCAACATCGGGGGAGATTCAATGAACATCAGGACATCAATCAAGAACATTTCAGTGGCAAAGGAATGGAGGTAGACCCTCCTTGAACATCGTGCACAATGGGTATCTTCACCAGCAACCATGCCCATTTCAGCTGGAAAAGCCGAGTGTTACAACCCAAAAAACATGTTTTTATCCCCAAAGGAAGTTATGCAAGATAATATCCTAAGCTATTCATCACCATGGATAAGCCAGGTCCATTTGTTTCCCCTGACTCAGCTCCTGGAGGTGCTGTCGGCCAGCCTGCCATTCTTCTTTGAAGATGAGGAGGCAGATGAGTGGCTCCACGTCTTCGAAAAGGCGGTCTCGGGTGGCCATGCCAATGGAGCTACAGCTACCGATTCCATGCTGACTACCAAACCAGAAATATCAGAAATAGAAACGAAAGATCGAAGATAAATCCAGGCAATAAGGTTGGCGGTGGTGGCGGTGGCGGTGGTGCTTGTCGTGGTGGTGGTTGTGGTGGCAGTTGCGGGTTATTTGCGGTGATACAATGAGGATGAAGACAGAATGGAAGGGATTTGAAGTTCTCCCCTTTCTCTTCTGGAATATTGGATGCCTCAGCTTGACTGTGGCCAGCATCATGTCAAGCATCGGTGAAACAGTGATGCGTGTTGATCCTGTTTAAAGACACGTCACGATCCATGTGCAGTACAGTAATCTTCAGAAACTCCTGACTGTTCATGTCCATTCTATCATATTCTATCATTGTTCAACAAACCCTAAACCATATATCATCATAGTGACATGAACAGCTATGGTACAAACCAGTTTTATGTCCATATCTTCATTTGTACTATGTTGATTATGCACCAGAGGATATCTATTGTTCATGTCCAGTCTACCTGCAACAACTTCCAGAAAAACAAACTGCGCTGTCGAAAAGCGCGCAGTGAATTTGGAAAAACGGAAAAGCATCCCCTGCAGCGCCCCGAGATCCCATGGAAAATCAGTTCCAATCAGTTCGAAGTGGAGAATTTAGAAGCAAATACCATTTGGTTATGACTAACATAGCCATGGAAAATCCCTCATAAATGGAGGTTTTAATGGGAAGTCATCTATAAATGGGCCAGCTATACCATGGCTACTTGTATGTTAAATAACCAGAGGATAATGTCATATCATGTTGGTGAATGATCTCCGGATCTCCGCATTAAATTACATGAAATTACCCATGATATATACCGGAATTATACCGTAATACCCCCCAGAATTTTTCATTCCATGATTTCGCCAAAGCCATGTGCCACGACACAGGTGAAACAACATCTTTTCACATCGCTGGCGTGGCTCTCGGCGACCGTTTTTCCAGTACGCGCTGCTGGAGATAGACTGAAAGTGTCCGTTGTTCATCCTGACAGACATGTCGTGGAGCAGCAAGCACATCCTTTTTTGGAAAAACAACTGAAAGATAATTATATAATTCTTATTTTTCTTATTACTATTACTATTTTCTTTTCTGCGTTCGGGATCTTTTTATCCAGAGCCTCCGCAATAATAAGGTGGATTCCCGGCTTCATGTGCTCAGCGGACAGATTATCAAGAAGTTCTGGGTCGGGGGCTCCGGATGGGTAGGCCTTATGGGCCTTGAGGCCTTGAGGCCTTGGGGGTGCAGTTCCAGTTCCACCAGTTCCAAGTGGATACATTGCCACAGTGAACTCAGTTATAGGGGCTATATCATGTTAGTTCATGTTATATCCCAACTTAGGGAGCTTATGACCATGATCCAAGTAGGGAAGTAGGGCTGATTCACCTGGCAGGTTGATGGCATTGATGGAGATGGATCTTTTGGTCAACCTGTGGTCCGTATCGTGATGATTCAACACTTTGAGAATGTGACAGTTGGCGGTGGCCATATGTGGCCATATCCATAGTACATACCGTATATAGTATATAGTATATATAAACATATACGTATGTATATATATATAAGAGCGCTCACACACACACATTAGCTTTACCTCATCTTCTGCATGAAATGCTCCTTCTCTGGAAACAACACGGCAGATTCTCAATGGAGCCAGGCGTGTGGTGCGGAGATGTTGGCCAGCAAGAGCCGCGAAGCGTCCCGGGGGTTCTTCACCGAAGCCCTGAGCAGACTCTATCAGCAGCCTGCGGAACATGTGGAGGAGGCGGTGAATGTAGCCATGGATGAGGATCATCTTTCCACCATTTTTTGCGTTGGTGAATTGGATTGCAGATTGCTATAAGTGACTACACACACATATATAATATAATATATATGTATGTATATATATACATGTATGTATATATATATATGTATGTATATATATATATATGTATGTGTATATATATATATGTATGTATATATATGTTTTTATATATATATATATGTTTTTATATATATATGTATATGTATATATATATATGTATGTGTATATGCCAGCGGACCGAAAACCGTGCTCGTAAACCGCTCGTTTTTGCTAGTGTGTGTTCGCAGGTCATGAAGGGGCGGGGTGGGGTGGGGTGGGGGGGCATGTTAAAGTTCCTTGTGCTTCTTCTGCTGCATGTTGCTACGCTGCACAGATGTCTGGTAGTGTTGCTTCGCTGTATACATGAAGGGAGGGGGTGAGTTTGAAAAAACAGTCTACCGTGGAATGGAGAAAACCAGTTGCCACACTGGAACAATCGATGCCGCAAGGAGTGCTGTCAAAGACTTCATCCCCAACTCGTTGTGTTCAAAGTGCAAAGATCTTCTCCTCTATGTGAAGTGCTGGCCGTGGAGATATGCGAATCTGCATACCCATCTCCAGCAAAAAACAATTTCAACAATGAAACGCCTGCTTTGAAAAAGAAAGAAAGAACAAACTTGTCAACATGCTCCAATGAAATGAATCCCAAACCCACACGAAACGCGCATTGTGCAAAATTCTCGCGCGAGAATTTGGCACAATTCGGCTTGCAGACATGTTTGTTTCGCTCTGGCGATTTTTTTTTTTTTGAAAAACGTTGCTTTTACGAGCACGGTTTCCGGTCCGCCTGGATGTATATGGATATGTATATATCTGTATATAGCATATACATACATATGTATATATATATATACAGTATACACATGATTTTTTTCCTGGGATGATCCCTCCAAATCCTGACTGGACCTTGGAAGTTGTTGGACTATAGATCTTAGGATCCGTGCATGGGTCAAAATTGATGGCCTGGATAAACGGACCAAAAGGGAGGGTAAAAATGGAGATGATTTGCACCCTGGACTCCTGGACTGCTTCTGAATCCATTTGAAGTGTTGGCATTATGTAGAACGATATTACCGCTCTCTCTCTCTCTCTCTCCCTCCCTCCCTCGTACTTTCTATCCGTTGGGTTTTTTGACACACACACAGAAACCTGGTATGCAATTGCACAAATTGGGGACAAACCATCTAGGGGAATCACTCCAGTAGCGATATTTGTACAATGTCTCAGGTGCCTCCCTCAAGTGAGTTGCAAATTTCACTTTCAGGTGTTTTTTTTTTTTTCACAACCACAATATGAAGTAGAGGCTGGACAAGACAAGGTTCCAACTGAAGATGGTATTTTCCTGAGTTCCATGTCAATGGCACCCAATACCAACGCATTCTGCATTTACCAAGAATATGAAACACCTGCCTAGAATCCCTGGTTTAACAATAGACATGTTCATGAATTGAGGTCCCATTAATGGGACGTATTATTTCGTTTTGTTCGAAGGAGAGTAATTAGTGCTAAACCCAATGCCAAACTCCCCCCGCCAATTTACCAAATTTTACATTAATTTTACCAATTTTGGGAATATTCAAAATCAGACCCGAAATGGGTGTTCAAGATGCGGTTAAACGTCCGTATCCCCTCTGGTAATTCAACAGTCTGTGGAAGAATCACCATCGTTAACAGGGATTCTGAAAATCCACCGTCATAGGCCATGTATACCAATATTAGCCAAAATTGACCAACATTAACCAACAATTCAATTGTCCTGTAAATGTGGTTCCTTCATTGTCCTTCCACATATTCTCAATGGGAATTTCAGGAACCTAAAATGGAGGTACTGTACCATATAAAGCAATCTTTTGCGGGGATATTCCCTTACATAGCCCTGAAAAATAGGCCTCAAAAAAATGGTAGGTACCTCCAATGAATCGGTTCGTGAAATGGCCATTGAACAATTACAGTACCACAACTCGCAAACTGTTAAAACAACCAGAGGGGATTTTTGTTGCCAGGCATCAATGCTTGTCTTCCTCCGTGAGCTTCGTTACTTTAATGAAGATCTACACGCTGAGGTGAGCCCTTTGTGTTGCTGGGGGTTGGTTGGTTCCCCATATGAGCTATGGTCAATACTCATGCTTAATAAGCATTAAAAACGGGGCTAGTCATCCAATGGTGATTTAATGGGATTTATTTCATAACCATGAAATTTTTGGATCCTTATTATGGATGGGATGACCATCAACCATATAGTGAGTATTGACCATGGCTCATACGGGATACCACACAGATGATCCAAGATGTTGACCTTTCTTCTGTTAAAAAAAAGGGGGAAAAACCAAGGAATTTTCTGGATCCCATGGTTTTTTTTTGGGGGTCAGTACGTATTTTCGGACAAAGCCCAAGTAGCCAAAATTGGACATGGATTATATGATAGGAACGTATATGAGGAAGTATGAACAACAAAGTAGCAAGTGTCTAAAGCAACAGTTCATGGGACTTTACCATCGAAACATGGATTCGAAGTCTCATAAAATCGACTGGTCAAGAGGACCACTTCAGAATTGCCGGTCAACGAGAATCGGCGCCGCAACATATATACTTATATGATCTTATATGATGACTTATATTTTTGGGATGGCTTCAAACCAGCAACCAGTTTATTTTTTTTGTAGACTGATCCTGGGAAAAAACACATTACGTTTTACTGTCAGATGACCAGATCTGTCAGAGCAGCAAGCTATGATCGCCCCGCAACGATCCTGCAGGTCGATTCTCTGTTGGATGCATTCAATGAGGAGTATCCTGATGAGTACAAGGCCGCAGACATCCGCAGACTGTGCAGATCTGTTGATTGTGGCGAGACAAGAAGCCAAGAGTTGCCCTGGTTTTGGAGAGTTTCGAAAGAGGACTCTTTTGCCAAGTTCCAAGTCAAAGGTATTGTATGCAGTCTGCAATCTTCTGTAAAGTCTCTCACTGTTGATGATATTTATGCAGCCCCAGGCATTCTGCCAAATCTAGCGGCACAGATTCCCAGACCACGTCACGACCTGGCTACGAACAGATGCCGATTTTGCACCATTCACATTGCATCACCAGTATTTCGATGGTCGGAAAAAAGTGGTTTCAGAAGCATTCACAACTTATGGCACTTAAGTCTGGTTAAGTCTGTGTGCTTGTATGACCCAATGAAACCCAGAGATTTTGCTTACATGTCCCTCAAGGGTCTGATGGCGATCTCCAGAAAACTGGACCCATCACCGCAGGCGTCCCAGCTGGAAACCATCCTGAAAGACTGAAGTGCAAGGTTTCACCCGTCCAGAAAGCTGGGCGTTGCCAAAAGACTCAGGTTTCAATAGATGAAAATGGTACTGGCCATCCCGATATCAATTGATGGTCAGATTGGTCAGTTCAATCCCATAATCCGTCTAGAATCAGGGCTAAATGATTGTGAATCGCATGAAGGTTGCATGTTGCAAACTCATCGGCATAAATGAACATCAGCTGAGTCTTTTTCCATTCAGAGGACGTTTCACTTGCAGAACACCGGGCAATAAGATTCCTCATTGGATTGGCCCTTGCAGAAATGACTGAGCCGTGCGCGAATTGTGGTGGAATTGCAGGGAGCCTGCTGTAGTTTCGCGCAGCCAAGACTTGTGGAGCTGAGCAACCGGACTTTGGAAGGGGTGCCAAACTTGCAGCTTAGATCGTGGCGCTAAAGCGGGCAGCTGTTTCTCAGCTCTAAGCAATGGACAAATCTGAACATGACATGCTGGTGACCCTAGCATGATACCTGAACATCAGAGCTTCGGAAAGGTCAAAGTACCAAAGATGTGCGTTCTACCAAGGCCTTAACTGCCTTAACTCTTAGTTGCAACTGTTGTCTCCCTGTGGTGATGGTGTGGCCCTGACCCAGGACGGATCATCCGGATCATTGGGGTATCCTAAAGGTGGCGGGACATGCCCAGTGATAAATGTGGCTTTAAACCGTTAACCTATGACACCATAGAAATATGGGGATGAACATCCACACATCCCACCTATATTTTGATGTTGCGCAGGGAACCAAAGTTGAACCGCCAGATGATCTTGCCAGTAACCTCTCCTGATTTTTTTTGGGGGAATTCGTGGGAATTCCTGGCCAATCATGTTTTGCTTCCCATTGGGTATTGGTTATCTGGTTGGTGGTTTGGAACATTTTTTATTTTTCCATATATTGGGAATAATCATCCCAACTGACTAATATTTTTCAGAGGGGTTCAAACCACCAACCAGTTATCGCTTGTATATCCCAGGTACCTCGGTGCATGAGGCGCTTTTGAACGAAACCGTGTGTTGGCGTAAGGTTTGTGACTTCAAAGCGGCCTCGCTGTGAGATATGCCGTAACCCCCATAAAATCCCATAAAGATAGAATTACAATTTGCCATGATACGCATTTTGTTTAGTTTAGTACGATTTACTACAGGGTTGGGTATTTTTGACTTTTTGACCCATAAAATCCATTGAAATCTCCTTATGGTCACTGGACCCCCCCATGGTTCTCCTGCGGTGCAGGTGGCCCCGAAGTGTTCAACGCAACTGGCGCTTCGGCTTTGGTCGTTTGGCCCGTTTGACCCTGACTGCAGCGGTGGCTTCTGCCCGTCGATCTGGAGGCCATTGGATGAAAACTCGGAGTGCCAATTTTGTCTCGCTTCAATGGATGCAAAACTCAGATTTAGAAAGCCACTCTGAAGTCACAAGTTGGTGCGCAAAAAGAATTTGCTTTGGATGTTTTATGTATATTCTTAAGATCAAACAATCCATCCCAACTTTTGAATATGACCCCGGATATCTATTGCCTTTCACGGGGTGGTTACCACATGTTACCACCAAGCAGACTGGGTGACGCAGTGCTGGTGCAAGCCTCTGAAGGCCGAAGTTTCACAATGGCCAGTGACAAGCTGAGAGGATGCGTTGTGGATCCGTGGTTTCTACATCAAAAGATGGGGGTTTCCTAAAATGGGGGTACCCCAATAGCTGGATGATTTATAAGGGAAAATCCTATTAAAATGGATATATGATGTTTATATAATGGGTTTTTTCTTGTAAACATGATGAGATAGTGTGGATATTGCGGGGTTATAGCCAACAATTTTGTTGGTGGTTCCATCAAAAAATAGTCTCCAACCATTATTTGGGATGTTAATCCCCAATGACCAGGGGGTTGACACCCTCACCAACGAGCAATCTTGAGTCTGGATTTATGAAATGTCTGGGTTGCTTCTAGGTTGACTTTGGGGTTCATTTGATTGCCTTGTCTTTTTTCTTGACACCAGAAAATTGGAATTAAAGGCAGTGAAGGATAGGGACCTGCAACTGACCAACCAACATGTCTATATTTGTCTCCTGACGGAAATTTTGAAGATCCCCAAACACCCAAGCCTTGCGTCAGACGCCTATTTTTCTAAGGTCAGCAATGAAACGGCAGACATATCCATGTATTGTGAAATGTTTGTTGCACCTTTTCTTGGCTCCAACTCTTTAGCTTCAACAGAACATCCATGGCATCCATGGCATCCATGGAGGATGGGCAACACATTTTCTTAGGGATTGGAGATTGGAAACGCAACCAGGGCCTCGCGAAATCATTTCTTGTTTGTGGGATCTTCCAGTGGATCTTCCAGTGGATCTTCCAAAAAAAAAGCCGCAAAAGGCTGGGATTTTTAGATCAAATTTGGAACCCAAGCTTGGGAACTCCCAAAACGCTGCATTGGATGATCCATTGAAGGACAGCACGGCTGGGTTTGAAGTATCCACAGCATTTGCAGCGCTTCAGCAGGGCGTGGGTCAAAGTTGAGTATCCAAATTGGACATAGATGACATAGGATACTTTCAGAATCTTTCAGATCCTCAAAATGAGCAATCCATTCGTAGATCGCAGGCCCCACCAGATTTTGACCTCCATCTCATGTCACGCCCATGGATCGTTTTCTGGTCCGCAAGCGTGCGGCGGACGCCACAGGCCCGTCCACGAAGCCACAATGACAAAGTGTAACACCATTTGGGGCATTTTGGGGCGCTAGATCATTTGAAGGAGATGAAATTTGGGATGGTTCATGGTGGATCCAAAAGAAAGCCCACCTGACATCGACATGCACCGTGCAGGCGGCAGTGCTCTCAATGGCACCAAGGTCTTTGAGGTGCTGCCTCAGATTTTGAGGGATTGGAACCAGCAATAGCTGGCTGTTGTGGAGTTTTTCTATGTTTTTTCTACCATCAAAATGACATTTACAGATTTTTAGGATCTCATGATCTCCTGCACTTTAAGACAGATGCATTTTTTTTTTTGAACACTGAGAAATCCCCAAACCATCAAAGACCGATGACCTTTTTGATTCCAATGATGGGCAATTATGGTGGGAGATGACAAATCCTTTTTTGGAACTTCGAACTTAGATCCAACAATATCCAACATGTCTTATCCGAAAGCCATGGCAGTTGGATACCTGACTTGCTGGTAAGGAGCCAGCGAAGAAACTTTGCGTGATGCTCGGACCGTGTTGGTTGAGCCGTAGGGCCTGGGAGAGATGGCTGAGGGACTCGAGCCCTTGATACCTGATTTGTGGGTCCCCTTGATACGTCAGAGGCCCGAGTCACAATGGTGCTTACGACATCCCCCAGGAGATGTCGTTTATGGGGGACATGCAAGGATAGAGTATCTGAACAGGGAAAGATGGGATATAGTGAGTATATCAGTGTATCATTGATTCCCAATGTTAGGTTGGTTACATCATAATTAACCCTCCTGGTGATTTATATAACATAACTATAGATAGATGGGCCATCAAAAACCATAGCTATGTTGAATTACCAGAGGGTACAACCATTTTTCAAAAGTTCTTGAACAAATGCAAGAATGGTAATAAATGTTCAACCATTATTTCTATTTTCTTAGAGTACTAGAGGGTACAACCATATTCAATGGATTGGATTAAGGGAAAATTTACAGGAAAGCCCCATATTTAATGGGAAAATCTATGGTTTCCTGTAAATTTTCCCTTAAACCAATCCATTGACATATGGTTGAACCATCATTGAAACACAACCTTAGCCTTATCTCCTCTGAGGTTCAACAACATTAGATGATCCTCAGACTGTGATCTCATGGATACTTGGCTTGGTGGAAATGCATCTTGCTTCAAGTCAGTGGTGAACACCCCCCAAAACCTGGCTGGTTTGAAGCAACACAACTTGGAATTGGAATTTGATGATTTTGATCAACAAACAAAAAGTAACAAACAGCAGCAACACTTCGGAATTTCATCAAGAAGGATGAGTCAAAGATGTGGTTTTCTCACCAACATTGGATGGCTGAGTATACAAAATATAACCAGAACCTGTTGCTGGATCCATGCTGTTAACCCAGATCCATCTTGAGAATGTCGCATCTGCAACTGGGGAGGCTCAAGCGGGTCAAGATGCTTGCAGTACCTTGTGTTCAAACATGGGGCATCCCCCGAAAATGGTCATTTTAAAGGGGAAAACTATGATCACCCAGTCAAACAAGCTCAAACAAGTACGCATGGTACTACGAAGGGATGGCGATGAGTTTCATTTTGTTGAGTCTGAGCATCTGACACCGCACGGAATACTTCAGTTTCACCTCGCATTTGGGGTTGTCCATTTCAATGGGGGATACCCGAGAAATTGCCATTTTCATGGGGAAAAATCCATGGAAACCGTGGGTTTTTTTGGGGATCCTGACACCTTTTTTTGTCTATAACAGATGTTAAAAAATACTCAGAGAAGCCAGTGAATACCACCAGATGGTGAACCTTTCAGGGGCACCGAAAGCTGGAGGATGCTACCCTCTGGTAATTTAACATAGCTATTGAAAAAGGCCATTTATAGTGAGTTTTCCCATTAAAAATGGTGATTTTCAAATAGTTATGTTAGTTTACCAGAGGGTAACCTCTAAGCTGCCAAGCCGAGGAACGTAAATGGCTTGGTGGTCCAACTCCGCAATAACTGGAGACGCCCTGTCAGGGGTCAGCGTGGTCAGCTTGTGAGCGAAAGCAACATTGGACGCAGTTACTTATTGTACAACAATGGACCGAAACATCCAATTTTCCGGAGGCACAGGCAATTGGTTGGGAAATGGGTTTATAACATTTTATAACTCAGAATCAAAACTGCAGATGGTTCTGAAGGGCTGCAACCCACCATTGGTTCAAGGTTTGAGAAGCCACAGTGGCAGTGGGAAGTATCATTTTCGTGTTTGATTACTTGCTGATGCTTGCCAGTTCACTCAACATCATTTGTACTCAGATTGCCTGCCTGTATTGCTTTTCCGGAGGCTGCGTCAAACCATGGTTGCATTAGTACCAATGGACCGCCTGTAAACAGGGCCTATTTCATTCTAATCAAACCACAGGCAAAGCTTCAGAACTTTGAGGGAGGCGGAGTAGTTACGGGAGTTAATTCACCGCATCAAATATCTGATCCATCAATCCTTGGTTTAAAGTCTAAGTACCCATGGTGATCCATGGAACTTGTCGTCTGCTCCAGGAGCTTGATCAAGACATTCTTGGAGAGTGAGCAGCCAGCGGCTTGGACGCAGGGTGTGGCAAAAGTGACCCATTTTTCTTGGTGCGTTTATAGATGTTATGTGACATGCGAAACATAGATCTATGATGATCCATGATCGGGGCTTGTTCAGAAATGAGGTACACTACGGGTGTACCTGAAAATGTCAAACCCATTCATTTGGATATGGGTCAAAATCAAGCACTGTATAACATATTGCTTTGGACAAGCCATTTGTGGGTCCAGAGTCTATGCCCAAATTGTGACCAGTACGGATATGGTTGGTAAGTTATATATATATATTTATTTATAAGGGAAAATCCTATTAAAATGGATGATTTAGGGGTACCCTCCATTTTAGGAAACCTCCAAATATGATATGATTATGATGTTTATATAATGGGATTTTTCTTGTAAACATGATGATATACATAAAGTTCTGATCGCATATTTGTTGGTAACACGTTCCCATTATCCTCATGTTTGTTGATGCAAAACACCGTCTCTTGACAAGAAAAACCGTATTTCGTTGCTTGTTTCCCCACTACATCCACAGGTCAATGGGTATGGGTCAACATATTTCCAGGTTTGCGGGACCAGATCAAAATTATATAAAGGTTTGCGGGCGGTGGGACCCAGAGATTTACCCTCTGGTAAACATACAAAAAACTGATGGGAAAGATCCACCATTTTTTTTGGGGTAAATCCACTATTTCGACTGGGCCATTTTCAATAGCAAACTATTAGTAATCCACTATAAATGGCCATTTTCTATAGCTATGTTAGTTTACCAGAGATTTAAGTTTATGTTGAGTATTTAACCATCCAGATCTTGGAGGTATGAAACAGGGGATCCTCAGGACGTGCTGTGCCTTCAAGAGGTCCGACTACCAGCTGCAGGACCCAAAGGCGGCAGCAAAGATCTGGGGGGTTCTGACTTGTCATGGGGGATCCCCAGTCACCATGGTTGTTCCCCTCTGGTAAATAAACATAGACCCTGAAAATCACCAATTTTTAATGGAAACTAGTCTTCCAACCCCGATGACTGCCAGGGTCGAACTGTTAATTTACCAGAGGGTAACCTATACTAAGTCATGCTCATCCATGACGGGATGATGAAATGGGGACCATTTGACGACTGGGAAACCGACTGCTGATAAGTTTCACCCTGGGCCTCAACCTTGAATTAGGGCATTGGGGAATATATACCCTCTGGTAATTTAACGTAGCTATAGGAAATCACCACTTTTAATGGGAAAATCCACTATAAATGGCCATTTTCAATAGCTATGTTAAATTACCAGAGGGTAAAGGAGGATGATAACTTATAACTACCCATAAAAAAATGGGGTATTACAATATTGCTAATAATCATTCATCCAACGATTATGAGTGATGAAATTCTGCTAGGAGATTGGTTGTTTCAGAAGAATGATCCTTGATTTTGCGACATCATCCAACCCCCTGCTTCAGAGCCAGATTTTCATCGCTTTTTGGCATCAAAAGCACTATGTTCGTTGGTTCAAGAGCCCTTGCTTCGTGTCTCCGTCCTCGCTCCGCTTCGTCCATCAGCTCGACCATGTCGGTTAGCGCTGAAGAGGTTGCCAAGCACAACACCGACAAGGATTGCTGGGTCATTGTGGGAGACCAAGTGCTTGACGTCACCAACTTCCTCAGCCGCTCGGATAGCGATCAGCTACTGTTACAGTTACATTTGTTTTTCACTTCATGTCGTCAGGATAGCTTTGTGTCGCAACAGAGCATTTGTCAGCGCATTCCTCAGGCCGTTTGTGGCATTGCCAGCTTCATTTTAGACGCCGGGGCAAGTTATTTCTTTTTTGCGATGTGTTTTATTTGAGATATTTGAGCTGTATTCGAGTCGCTTCGCGACGAGAACCGCCAGGGAATAGATGGGAATAGCACAGAGAGGAAAGAAGCGGGCCTACTTAGGCCAACCAAAAGCCGAGTGGGGTCAAACATCGCCGTCCTTGGCCTTAAGTTGGGCCAAACAGGAGCCCACCTGGGCCCAACTTGGGCGCAACTTGCGCCGAACTCGGGCCCAAACTTGACCCCAACTGGGGTACAATATGGCGCAACTTGGGCACGTTTGAACTTGGTCATGTGTGGGGGCATCTGGCGCCGAAGTTGGGCCCAAGGCACGCCCAATGTGGGCAACATGGCCTCGCACGAACCCATCAAAGCCAAAAAACGTTGGAAATAGATGGAAATAGCGGTAAAAAAGGAAGTTTTCAGAACTTGGCCCAAGTGGGGGCCCAAGTTGGCGCCAAGTGGCCATGTTGGGCTGAAGTTGGGCCCAAAGCGATCCAGATGGACCCCAAATTGAAGCCATGTGACGCACATGGAAGTTCAAGTCAATTCTAGCATGCCGCAACTTGGTGCCGCAACTTGGCGCCTTTGGCGAGAGCTTCACACCAAGTTGGGCACAATGGAGACACAACATGGGGAACATTGCTTCAAAGGAAGCGTCATCGATAGCCAAAAAACGTGGACACTACCAGTGAAAATGGGCGTGTTGAGGATTTCGGATTGGGCCGGCTATGTCCCCCATATGGACCTGAACTTGGGCCGAAGTTGCCCCCAAATGGGTCCAAGTTGGGGCCAAGTTGCGCCATCTTGGGCCGAAGCTGAAGCCAATTGGTCCAAGTTGGGCCAATGTTGCGGCGAAGCTGTACCAGTCTGACAGTTCTTACACTTCTTGTAGGCTCTGTACGAGGCACCTCTGAGATGTGTGAGTGTTGTTTCGTTACAAGGTGAACACCCTGGCGGGAAGAAGTCCATCATGATGTTTGCTGGCAAGGACGCCACGGAGGAGTTCGACATGCTCCATGACCGCAAGGTCATCAAGAAGTACGGCATTGATGAAGGCACTGTGGAGCTGAAGGGCACCATCAAGAAGTGAAAAGGCAGCAATGCCTTTCCGGTATTTTAAAGCTGGATGAGGCTGGCTTTGACAGTAGTAAACTAGCCCCTGCTTGTGCTTTTGGGCGGGTTCGAGAGACCACAGCGTCATCCACAGACCATGACAGATAAGGAAAAAAAATCCTCCGCCGCCTGCTTCGCAGCCAGAATTTCACCACTTTTTGGCATCAAGGGCCCAGTTTCTGACCTTCACCATCTGCCCTGCCAGGTTGCAAACGTGCCGATGGTCAGAAACGTCGTCGCGGGGAGGTTGGCAGACCAGGGGTGCCTGGTTCGTTTGCACCTCAACTGCTGCACCAACTAATGCTCTTGACTTGCAAACATTGTTGTGTCGAAGGGATTTGATGGCCGCAGCCGCTACTTGGCCAGGCCAAGTGCGACTCCGCACAAGAGAAGGCTCAGCTGCCGAGTGCGTTTTTGAGGTCTCAGAACTTTCAGTGACGCCCCCCAAAAAGACCAGTTTGATCAAGCCCTTGAATGCAGTGTGGGGTGAGGCAGATTGGGACGTCGTGCAGAAGACGTTGATTTCTACCTTTGCCGGTGGATATACCTTTCACTGGTCCTTAGCAGATTGGAAATATTCAGGCTGGGAAGCGGGAAACTGGAGCTCTTTGAAAACATGTTCTTAGCCAATATGTAGCGATTCGGACTTGGGGTATGTTTCTTCCCACCATGCCCACTACACCATGAGACACAGATGTCTGATTGAGTTTCCTTTACAGCTCACCAACCAAGACTTTGCAGACTAATATTTTTTCCGCTCCCAGTGCGAAGATTGTCTCTAAAGTGACAAGTATATGATCAAGACTATTGGTTCAGTCTGAGGCTTGGCAAAAATTCTCCAAGATAAGAATTTACAAACAACATCAAACCACATAGATGGCAACTTTCAATTTTCTTGACCAGGTACCTTGATGATGATCCGACGCGGCCTTGCGTTTTCGCGGATGGAATTCACGCGTCCCAGTCTCTTGCAGCACCAGGGGCACCGTGATGTGGCGGATGACACATGCCATCCGGAGGCATGGCTGGGAGGTTGCCATTTGGATTTCATCAGGTGCTTTTCTGTGCGTAGTGTTTGGCAGGGGGTGTGCAAAATCGTTGGTTTGAGATGTCAATGAACACAGTTTGGCTCAACTCCGAGCCCGCTCTGCGGTGATATCCGTCTCCAATCTTTTGACGTATACTGGTGGCTCCAAGATCCTGTGTCCAATCAAAAAGACAACACCTTTCTGTAGGGGAAACGAGTGGCATCCGTCCGTCTCTGCCAGGGCCGGGTGATTTTCGCTACTTGGCAGCAGTGATATTTGCCAGGGTGATGTGGTATACCCAAAAAACATCAAAAAACAGTAGTTGTAATAGGGATAATGACAATCAAGCATTGGATTTAGAATGATGATGTAGGGACCCCCATTTTCAGACAACCCCACCCCATGTATAGTGCTGTATAGTTTCGTTTGATGGGGTGGAGGTGGTTTTTCGTTTCTAGGGTCCGGCTATCTTAACCACAATACCACGTGCATGTGTGCACTGACATTTGCTGACCCGTCCGATGTTGGCATTCTAGATTCACAGGTTCTAATCCCCATATAAATCTATATAACATCATATCATACAACTGCACCTATTACTTGATTCCTACGTACCTTTTTGATCGCATTCGTTCCATGACAGGTGAGTTTCAAGACTTTCGATCTTCTTGCGTGCCTTGGTTGAGGGGGGGTTTCGGGGTCCTCTCGGGATGGTCAATGGGACCTTTCATAGTGGCGAAAACTTGGAAACAGTTCCAGATCACTTAGCTTTTCCAATCTTTTCAATAGTTCAACCAAATTTTCACGTATTATGTACGTTTTCGACTGTTATTTGACCCAAATTTATTGTTTTCCTGGAAAAGAACGGACCATGCGTATAGATTTCAAAGACCCAGCAAAACAAGACTGTAAATGCCGCACGCCCGGCGATGAAAGCTTTCGTTTTGCGTCAGAGGTGTCGCCGTTCCGTGAAAACTATGACCAACAAATGCAGCCACCCTGCGGATACTGCCTGAAGAAGTTCCTCCAAGGGGGGGTGATCCTTACTGAAGGTGCACATGCCAGACCATGTTCCAAAACATTCGGAGATTCCGTCCAGTGGAATTATCCGTGATCCACACATAATATTCAAGGATTTGAAGTTTTAGTATGGGATGATTATATGCTTAACCATCCGAATATGGGGGTTTCCACAAAATGGAGGTACCCCGATAGCTCGATGGTCTCTAATGAAAAATCCTATTAGAATGATTTAGGTGTACCCATATGATTATCGAACACTTCATTGTCATTGTTGTCATGGTTGTCATCGTCTTAGTTTATTCAAACAAATCCTTAATTTATGGAAACCATACTGCGGATGGAAGGAATCCTGCACCGGTTGATGGTTTATCCCATGATTTATAGGGTTTCAACCATCTAAGGTGGTTTTTCGGATTTCTTCCATCCACAGTATGATTAGTCCATAGCACTTCACCAGCTGTTCAGCTGAGGACCTACTCCCCCAACAACGGCAACGATGCGGCTGCCTTTGAACGTCGACGCGCTTGGGATGCGGCCATGAAGCAGGAGGGATGGGCCCCTGGGGGGGTGGTTGATGTAAGCATGGGATTTTCATACAGTATCTAGAATTTGTCGATAATTTTAAATCGAATTAAAGTTGATTGATAGATATGGGAGTTATATGTAGCTATATAATAAAATGTCATTATATGATATGATATATGTATATCAATGCATGTTTATCATTATCGTCTATAATCATGACTATACAACGTGGAAGATTCAACGACAATGGATTGGTTGACGAAGGATTTCCGCTCATCAGTTGCCATCGCACGGCGCAAATTGTTGGGTGAAACTGAAATGCCGTAGGCCCCGAATATCCCCAATTATGCAGGTTTTTTTGTGGAACAGATGAATTTCTCTTCCATGGGTTTATAGCCAAAAAATGCTTAGAAAGATCAATTTCTAGGTGGATTATTCATGAATTATTGATTAAACACAAGGATTTTTCACCCAAAGATGACTTTTTCACCCATTTCTAGACCCATCTGATTGGTGCCATGACAGGAGGTGGCCACGCGTACACGACCACTGATCTGGATCGGTGACCTGAATGTGGCCGCTGATCGAGTGGATGCTCGGAGATGCATAAGATGGAACCGTGTTGGTGTACGGATCGCCTAAGGAGCGCAAAAGCTCATCCTTGGGTGCTCTCAATTATGATAAATCATTTTTTTCCCACCAACAGCAAAACTTTGCTATGCAGATTAGCTCTGGTGCGATCCGGTGCAGCTTCAACACCAGGTTCCGGAGGGTTCCGAAGGGTTCCGGTGCAGATACCTGTTGAGGTTCCGGGGGGTTCCGGTGCAGATACCTGGTGAGGTTCTGGAGGGTTCAGGTTCTGGAGGGTTCCGGTGCAGATACCTGCTGAGGTTCCAGAGGGTTTCGGTGCAGATACCCTGTTGAGGTTCCGGAGGGTTCCAGTGCAGATACCCTGTTCAAGTTCCAGAGGGTTCCGGTGCAGATGCCTGGTGAGGTTCTGGAGGGTTCCGGTGCAGGTACCCGGTAAGGTTCCAGAAAGTTCGGGTGCAGATGCTTTCGGAAATTCCAAAGGGTTCTTATGTTTTTAATGGCATACACTTTTTGGGGGTGCAGAAGCACTTAAACGCAGTATATGATGTACTCATATACTTGTAGATTTACTTTGCAGGGGGGGGGTAGGGCGTGGCAAAAAAGAAGTCGATGCATAAATGGTTGGACCAAGCGCTCTGCAAACCGAAACAAAATTTTGAAGGAACGAAACGGCAACGTAAAGACAACACTCTTAACACACAGGGGCTTGCAGACGATTGACAAGTAGACGGCCGACGAAAGTTGAAGAGTCATTTCGAACCATTACAACATCGCGGGTTAAAAACAGCAGAGACATCGGTGACCGCGACTCAGTAAAAGATGTAGGGGTAATACGGCTGGCGTCGAATCAAAGTACGATTGTGCACAATGCACGAAAACTTTTTCATGACTAAATGGTGGTTTTGCTTGGTGTCCCGTTTCTCTGTATTTCGCACACTGACATCCAGATACTGATTGTGATGATTGATGATGATTGTAAATGCAGACAATACGTGTGAGATTTGGATGCGTTACAGCACTTTAGAAAGTCAGTTTCATCATGAAGTACACGTATGAGATCCCTTTGTTACACAGTTTGAGGTGTTTGAGATGTTTGTTCTGTGTCTTTGAGATGTTTGAGAAGTTTGTTTTGTGTCTTTGACATGTTTAAGAAGTTTGGTCAGTGTCATTGAGATGTTTGAGAAGTTTGTTTTGTGTTTTTGAGATGTCTTTTTGCGATGTTTGCGCAGAGCGGAAATTGGTGTCCAAAACCAATCACTGCAAAAACTAGACCGGCAAAATGCGTTGGCAAACGAAAAAAACTGACAACGCTGAATTCGACGCATACCCTGTTTGATTATGCGCAGCGCGCGCCCAAACAACTGTATGACAAACAACATGGCAAGGCAAAGGGAACAATCTCAGGACAGGCCAATGCGAGAACCATTCAACACAACATGACCGACGAAACCTGCAGTCATATTGAAACGTCACGACATAGTGGGCGGAAAGAAGAGCAAGGACAAAGGCGGGAAAGACTGATCCGCAAAACGTGTCGGCAAACAGCAACAAGTGACAGCGCTGAATTTGACGCATAGCCAAAAACGGTTCAAGCAGGCACAGCGCAAACCAAAGCAAAAGTATGAAGGACACCATGGTACGGAAAAGGGAACAATCCTAAGACGAACCAGTCTGAACACCATTAAGGCAAAAAAACGACCGCAAAGCCTGAAGTGATATATCGAATCGGGTCATGACGGCGTGGGTTTAAAGAAACGCGACGACAAAGGTGGCATGGACTCAGTGAAGTGGCAATGAATGCAAAACCTGACTCGCGATCTGGTACTGCATGGGTGGCAGGTGCAAAGACCAACGATCCAACCATCACTCTGGTAAACTGCACGGGTGACACACGCAGAGACCAGGAATCTGACAATCAATCCGTTTGACTGCACCGGTGGCAGGTGCACACCAACATTTTTAAAATTAACTTGGTAAACTGCACCGAGGGCGGGCGCAAAGACCAACAGTTTGAAAATCAATTCGGTCAATTGC